>Ga0157373_10000069_pt1 | contig 91687 bp, 85 predicted proteins | sample C65metaG_FD_113460 | JGI IMG/M metagenome (GOLD analysis project Ga0157373, IMG submission 113460) | Corn rhizosphere microbial communities from Kellogg Biological Station, Michigan, USA - C6-5 metaG | ecosystem: Host-associated > Plants > Roots > Rhizosphere > Soil | place: USA: Michigan...
ATCGTGAACGCATTTGTGATACTATTCTTTATGGTATTTCAATCATGGGTGACATATGTAGGCATATTGATTATGCTGATACCTATGGTTATTTATGTAATTATGATGTTGCGCGATTACCGGCTGATACACCGCCGCGATGTAACCGTTAACCCAACCGATTACCTGCAAAGCCTGAAAGAATACAGAAAAAACCGCGCTGTGCTGTATGGCAAACTATACTATTCTTATATCATCCTGCTAAGTGTCGGCCTGGCGCTTTACTTTTTAGAAGTATTGAATGATGCCACCCTGGTTGGTAAAGTGATAGTTTATACTTTAACTGCCGTATGGTTTTTGATCTGCACTTTTTACTTAAAAGATCGCATCGTTAAAAACGAGGAAGAAAAGATAAACCTGATTGTTGAGCGGTTGGAGCGGTTGAAGGATCAGTTTACTGTGTGATGTAAGATGTGAAAGGTAAGATGGAAGATGTAAGTATATAATGGAAGATGTGAAATGTAAGCTGGAAGATGTATCTCTATTTTTTGTTTATTTATTTTGCGACGATATTTTTATACTTGCAAATATTTTCTTTAACTCTGTTGCTTCCTGAATGTATTTCTCAAAACTGTCTTTATAGATATCATCTTCATAAAGTTCATTTAACACTCTCAACCAATAAACAGACTCTCTGGCTTCACGATAGGATATGTTAATCCGATTATTAAAATCCTTTTTTGACGAAGCTCCTTGTGCCTCTTCATAATTGGCACCTATTGAACCAGACGCCCTCGCTATCTGAAGTTTAACAACTTTATAAATTTGATCTTCAGGTAAGCTCTTTAAAAATTTCAGTGTATTTACACCAAAATAAAAAGTTCTGTCGAGTAACTGTAGTGTTCTTTCGTTCATTTTTGAATATACATATTTCGTATGGTTTCAAAATAAGTAGAACATCTCACATTCTCATCTACATTTTCCATCTTACCTTTCACATCTTACATGCTATCACCGCGTATAATTCGGAGCCTCTTTAGTTATGGTGATATCGTGCGGGTGCGATTCGCGGATACCCGATGCAGTAATGCGTACAAACTGCGCTTTTTGCAAGGTCTCGATATCTTTGGCGCCGCAGTAACCCATACTGGCCCGTAAACCACCAACATACTGGTACATTACTTCGGCTAATGTGCCTTTAAATGGTACACGACCTACGATACCTTCGGGAACCAGTTTTTTAATATCGTCTTCCACATCCTGGAAATAGCGATATTTTGATCCCTGCTCCATTGCTTCGATTGAGCCCATACCACGGTACGATTTGAATTTACGGCCTTCATAAATAATGGTTTCGCCAGGTGACTCTTCTACGCCCGCGAATAATGAACCAGCCATAACAGTGCTTGCCCCCGCGCCTATCGCTTTAGCGATATCGCCTGTATGTTTGATACCGCCATCGGCAATAACCGGTACACCGGTACCTTGAAGCGCCTTGGCACACTCAAATACTGCGTACAATTGTGGCACGCCCACACCGGCTATGATACGGGTGGTACAAATTGAGCCCGGGCCAATGCCCACTTTAACCGCATCTGCACCAGCATCTGCCAATGCTTTAGCGCCAGCTCCGGTAGCTACGTTTCCCACAATTATCTGCAAATCAGGATATTTGGCTTTTACCTCTTTCAACTTATCAATAACGCCTTTGCTATGTCCATGCGCAGTATCAATAGCGATAACATCTACACCTGCTTTTACCAGGGCATCTACCCTATCGATCGTATCGGCAGTAACGCCAACGGCTGCGCCAACACGTAAACGGCCATGCTCGTCTTTACAGGCGGCCGGGTAATTCTTAAACTTCTGGATATCTTTAAAGGTGATCAAACCAATCAAACGGCCGTCCTTATCAACTACCGGCAGTTTTTCGATCTTATAATTCTGTAGTACTTCTTCGGCTTGCAGCAGGGTTGTGCCTTGAGGTGCGGTAACCAGGTTATCCTTGGTCATTACCTCGGCAACTGGCTTGCTCAGTTCTTTTTGAAAGCGCAGATCGCGGTTGGTTAATATACCTTTTAATTTCCCATCGCCGTCAATAACCGGAATACCGCCGATCTTGTATTCCTTCAATATTTTAAATGCATCGGCCAAAATAGCTGTTTCGGGCAGCGTGATCGGATCCTGGATCATGCCACTTTCTGATCGTTTTACCTTACGAACCTCATCGGCTTGCTGGGCTATGCTCATGTTTTTGTGCAGCATACCTATACCACCGGCCTGCGCAATGGCAATGGCCAGTTGCGATTCGGTAACGGTATCCATAGCAGCCGAAACAATTGGCACGTTAAGCCTGATCTTACGGGTTAAAAAAGTGCTGGTATTAACTTCGCGCGGCAACACTTCAGAGTAAGCCGGGAGCAATAGAACATCATCGTAAGTTAAACCTTCGGAAACGAATTTGGCGGGATCGAGTGGCATGGCAAATGAAGATTATGTTTTCTTATTTGCCGGGCAAAGATAGCTTTTTTTAGGTAAGATGTGAAATGGAAAATAGAAAATGTGCGATTTAATATATCTGTTAAATAAAACTTTTAAATTAGTATTAAATACCAAACTCATGAAACCTATCTATTCTGTTTTGATGCTATTGTTGTGGACGCCGGTTTTCGCCCAGATCAAAGCACTAAATTTTAAACAAGGTAATCAGTTACTACGGTTGACAAAGAACGAAGTAAACAATTTAGAAAAACATGATCTGGCAAAAATATGGACGCAAACTGATAACTCCATGATTTTTGGCTTTATCGGAGATAACCACCAGCGCATCAGGGTTAGATTTATTAGCGTTCAAAAGGATCAACTTAATCCTGCTATTTATCATGTAGCCGGTAAAACAATGGTAAAAGGAAACATCTGCGATTTTAAAGGCGATATCATCATTACCACTATCAGCAAGTACAAAAATACTTCGGGAGGCACTGATAATGAGTATAAATCACGCGTTAAAGCCGAATATGCGCTAAAAGGCAAATACCTGTTTAATGAGAACAAAACACAAAACCATGTTGGGGTATTTAAAGGTGCTTTTCAATCAGATATTTACATAGATAATAAAGGCGATATTCATTACGATGATATCGACAAGGTTTCTGACAGCTACAGCAACAACCAGTTTGTGGGTACCTGGACAAGTTATGATGGTAAAATAACCAAAGTTTGCAACTGGGGCGATTACCGGATACCTAACGCGGGTAATTTTGATGTTGGCGCCGGGGAATTTTCACCAAACGCAAAAGATGTTTCGTTAGGATGGCAGAGTTATATTGATCAAGGAACGTCGGCTGCGGCAAAAAGAGAAGAACAACATATATGGTGGAAATAAGGTTTTCCTACAACAGCATGGTGCATGGTGTTTGGTTTTTATGTATATACTAGATATTAAGCGTATTTTTAACATTTATTTTTTATCATTCGCTGCAAATCCAGTATATTATTTAGCCAATATCAAATACTTTTCGTTAAAATTAAAAGCGAGGTTTGTGTAATTCTATTAACCAATTAATTATATACCAAACCTACTTTTATGAAAAAACCAGTAATTATTTACGGGGCACTGCTCCTGTTTTCGAGCGCGTTATGGTACGGTTGCCAAAAGCCTGCCACCTTTACTGACGGTACCACAGCCACTGCAGCCACAGGTACAACTTCTCCGGGTTTTACCAACAAAATTACCAGCGGCTCTTCATTAGTTATTGAAGGCCTGAATGGCGACATTACCGCTAATGAAACCAACGCCTTCCTCGCCTATGTGAACCCGATATCGGCACCTGCGACAAATGACCAGAACACTTGGGTATTCGGCAACCCTGCGTATCAAACCGAGGCTTGCGGGCTGATGTATGACGCTACGGGAAATACATCGATTTTGAACAAGATGATCTATTTTTGTGATGCGGCTTTAGCCGGACGAAACGACCTGGCAAGTGCTGCCAACGGCGGCCAGCGCACCTTGTGGACGGGCAACATCGAACCGGTATGGCCAAGCAGCGCCCCAACCGATACTCCTCAAACCGCAGGCGTTGAGCAAGGGCAGGTTATATCGCACATGGCATTTTGCGCCAAACTCATCCTCCAGCATTCATCATTATGGAGCACAACCGTTCCAGACGGCGACCCGCACGGATATGGCGCCACTTACAAAGCCCGCGCTCTTACCTATATCGCTCAGGCAGATTATGTAATAGATAATTGGATTACGCCTCATTTTGTACGCTCAAGTGATAAAAAACTATATTTCCCGCCAGCGCCAAACCCTTATAAACCAGGTGACCCTGCGCCTTGGAACCAAATGTTTATGGTAACCAACGCGATGATCAGGCTGGTTCAATGTCATTTAATTTTAGCTGACGCGCCATCCCGGATAACGCAATATGACGGTGTTGTACAGGCAAACGTAAATTGGTTCACCTCAAACCTTACAGCCAATACCGCACCCGACGGCGCCGCCTGCTGGAACTGGAAATACGCCCTGGGCGGCAGTACCGAAGATACCAACCATTTTGCGTATGATGCAGAAGGCTTATGGAACGCTTACGATAGCGGCCGGTACGGCATAACCCTAACCCAAATTAACAACATGGCCGATACTTACTTCGATATTGTATTAGCTACAGTAACCAATGGCATTTATGCGGGTAAGGTGGATGGCACCACCGGTACCGGTAACTCAGGCGGCGATAATTATGTACGTTGGCAATACTACTATCTGGGCGACATCCGCAAGGACCGCTATTTTTATGAATCGAACATCGATATTGCCAATAACAAATATGCAAGCTCAGCACAGATCACGGCCGGCATTTTATGGCTCAAACATCGCAGGTATGCTGCCGGTATGGGCGATGTATACCTGTATCAAAACTGCAACTATGGCGGCTGGAAAGCAACTTTTGATGTGGGTAACTTCCTCGAAACTGATATGATAGCCAAAGGTGGCGTTAACGATGACGCGTCATCCATCCAGATACCGCCTGGAATGCAGGTAATATTATACTCCAATAATAATTATGGAGGCACTGCGCTTACCTTAACCGCTAGCGATGCCTGTTTGAGCGATCACAGCTTTAATGATGCCACATCATCGCTGAAGGTATCGTTATTACCATAATTTTATTTTATATCTAGCTATGTGAAAGGTCATCAATTTAGTTGATGGCCTTTTTTGTTTTCAAGACGGACTGCTTGTAACACAGTATCATGCTGTCCCGCTGCCCCGGTTGTGTATGTGCCGGGACAGCGGGACACTTTGAGATAAAGCATAAATAACTAATAATGAAATATTTAATATAATAAATCAAACAAGATATATCCTATTGTCCCACCTGTGTATATAACTGGGGTAGCGGGACAAATATTTTATGATTTTACATTATTTATCTTATTTTGATCTCATGAACCTGTTTAAAAAACTGTTTGGCAAAAAGTCTGATAAAAAGCTCGATAACACCATCTTATTATCACTTTTAGATAACTATAGTAAACAACCATCCGATAAAAATTATCAGGCTGTATTAACGGAATTATTAAATGGGCAGTGTTATTTACTAACACCAACAGTTAATGATGGCACTGAAACAGGCGAATGGACTACTCTTCAAAAAACCTCAACAATTCGCCTCAATGGCATTTTTAACCTTGATGGACTAAAAGTGCTTGGCGCATTTACCGATGAAAAAGCCCTGCTTGCATGGGCCAAAAAACCTACACAATATACTGCTATGGGTACCGATGCCATGTTTGATATATGTAAAAATCTTGGTATTGGCCGGGTAGTGATCAATAGCGATCAGCCTAATATGTTTGTGTTACAACGCAATTTGGAAAATGTAACAAGCATGACAATAGAAGAAGAAACAAAGGTGCAGATAGGTACACCCGCTAAACCTTTACCTAAAGATATTCTGGATAAGATAATTGCCAATTTTAAGCAGGTAAATACTATCGAGGAGGCTTATCAGTATTTATAAGTTATGAATAATGAAAGCAGTATTGTTTTGGGTATAAAACTATCTATTATATCAGAAAACTCACACCTGGCAGTACAAAATGCTGTTACCAATGCTATAGAAAATAAGAAGCTCGATTTACCGCTGGATGTAATGATCCTGCAAACTGATGATTGGCTAAATACTGTCAGGAATATCAAAGACGCCTTATTTTATAAAAAATAGACATGCTTTTTTATTAAGATAAGTAATATTTTTCTTTATCAGGATACTCAAAATCTACTGTCCCCATATGGATATGCCTGGGGCAAGCGGGACAGCCGGACGAATTATCAATCTCATAAATCACTGTCAATAAATAACTTAACCTTAAACTGTATCGCCATTTCATATTTATCCCACCGTCCCACTTGTCCCGGTATGTATATACCCCGAGGCAAGCGGGACAGTGTGTATACACTGGGACAATTTGAGACATCTGAAGAGAAATTCTGATACCAGAGTCATTCTTGTCCTTTTACACAGAACTACGAATTATTATTATCAAAATATTGGATTAATAAAACAAAATATCAATATATTTATCTCGAACACACCACTGTACAAATTCCCCCGCGTACTGATCTTCTGCTGACGATTTTATTCACCTAAACCATGCCTGCTCCGGGCATATAGCGGAGCTACATCATGAAAGAAGAAACTATTGACATTGCCATTATTGGCGGTGGTGTTTCGGGTGTGTACAGCGCCTGGAAACTTAAACAGCGGGAAGAGCACAAAAACAAAAAGATCGTGGTTTTTGAGGGCTGGGATCACATTGGCGGCCGGTTATTATCGGTTCAGCCTCCGGGCATCCCCAGCATGGTGGCCGAACTGGGCGGAATGCGTATCCTCGAAAATGCGCAGCCGCTGATTGTAAAACTGATCAGCGATTTGAACCAAGGCTTGCCGAAGGATCAAAAGATCGAACTTTACCCCTTCCCTGTTGATCAGCCACAAAACATCGCTTACCTGCGCGGCGAGTACCTGCGTTTATCCGATTTTACTGCTCACCCTAATAAAGTACCTTATCAGCTTAGCTTTTTAGAGAAAGGCAATACACCGGGCAGCCTGATCGTAAATGCGATAGAACAGATAGTCCCCGGTATAACCGACCCCAATTTAACCGAAGATGACCGCCGTAAAATGGCACAGGGAGCCAGTTTCGCCGGCGAACCGCTTTATAAACAAGGCTTTTGGAACGTATTATACCGCGTGATCAGCGGCGAAGCCTATCAATTCGGCATGGATGCCGGCGGGTACGACTCTACCTTGCTTAACTGGAACGCCGCCGATGCCATACCATGGTACCTTACAGATTTTGGCATTAACCCGGTATATAAAGGCTTTAAGAATGGCTTTCAGCAGGTACCGCTTACGCTAGCCAGCTTTTTTGAGAAATTGGGTGGTGAGATCCGCCTGAAAAGCAAGCTGGAGAGCTTTGAATATGTGAGCGGCAAGTTCCATCTGATGATCAATGGCAAAGCCGTGGTAGCCAATACGCTTATTCTGGCTATGCCGCGCCGTTCGCTGGATCTGTTAACACCAACCTGTCCGCCACTGCAAAGCATTGAGCAGTTAACAGGCAGTGTAACGCCCCGTCCGCTGTTTAAGCTGTTCACTACTTACGCGAGTCCGTGGTGGCTGGCGGCCGGATATACCGCGGCTAATGGCTCATTCATACCTGTAAATGCCGGGCGAAGTGTTACAGATTTACCTGTTAGACAAACGTACTACTGGCCAAACAATGATGGTTCGCCGGCTACGAAAGGCGAAGCTATGCTGCTGGCCAGCTATGACGATGGCAACAACATCGGCTTTTGGGATGGGTTACGCCCGCAACGCAGCAAAACCTGGGAGCATAACCTGGCGCATCCCAAAATAGATAATCCTTTTGTCGGCGAAGCGCCGCACACTAAAGCCAACGAAAGCTGGAACCAGTACCAGGCACCCGCCAAAATGGTGGCCGAGGTTGCCCGTCAATTACAGCTGATGCACGGCCTGAGCCATACACCCATTGTAAATAATGCTGCTTTCCGCGACTGGGGCGAGGACCCGTTTGGCGGTGGCTGGAACAGCTGGAACATCGGCGTAAAAAGCTGGGAAGTAAAACAAAAGATAACCCATCCTATCGAGGTCATGCCGCTATATATCTGCGGCGAGGCATACTCCGACTATCAGGGTTGGGTTGAAGGCGCTTTGCAAACCGCCGAAATTATGTTGCCTAAGATTAAATAATTATCTCTCAAAACTACATCTACCTACGCCAGATCCCGGCCGTGAATAACGGTTCGGGATTTTTGCTTTTCTCAAAATTGCAAACAACCTGCGGGGTTTTAAGGTTATCACTTATACAACAAAACCCAAATACTATGAAAAGCTATGAAACCCTGGTTGACGCTACCCAGGACCTGAATAAAAGAGGTTATACCGCCAATTTAACTTTAGACGGCGATACGATAAACGATAACAGTAATAACATCCAGATGACGGCTGACGATTTCGAGATCAAAGAGTTTTACCGTTTCGAGGGAGCTACCAACCCATCGGATATGTCGATCGTGTACGCTATTGAATCGCAAAAATATAATTTGAAAGGTGTGCTGGTTAACGCTTATGGTACTTATGCCAACAATAGTTCGTCGGCTATCGAAGCTAAATTGAACCACCCGCAGATCGAGGCATCTAATCATCCTTGAGTAGAAGACAGTCTAAAGTTCGGGAGCCTTGAGTCTTGATTCTCTTTTTTGACTCTGGACTAATTACTCAAGACTCTGGACTCTGTATCTAAAAATCGTTACCTTAGCTGTATGAGCCTGTTAGACAAAAAGTACAGCAACGACGACATCACCGTATTTTGGCAACCTGAAAAATGCATCCACAGCGGCAACTGCGCTCGGGGGTTACACCCAGTTTTTGATCCGAAGCGTCGGCCATGGATTGTGATGGAGAATGGTACAACAGAAGATATTGTACGCACGGTGCAGAATTGCCCTTCGGGCGCGCTATCGCTTACTTATAAGGATAAATAATTTACCACAACCGTTTAGCTGAATTCGATAACTGCTTTAACAGTGCCTGTCCGCGCGAGCGGATGGCAGGCTTACCGCCATACATCAGAATGCGGATCTGTTCAGTCAGCATCTCACTTATCCAATCATAACGGCTATGCAGATTAAAAAGCACCTGGCACGAAAAAACCTTCACAGCTTCCGGCGCTTCGGGGTCGATCAACAGATCGAAACAATGTTCGGCTACAGGTTCCATATCTATAGCCACTATTTTGGCTTTCAATAATTTATCCGTTTGGGCAGCTGTAAGGTAATCCAATATCTTAAGGTAATGACGTTGACAACTTCGGTTCTCCACCTTAAAAAATTGTGCTACCAAGTATTCAACCTCATCTAAAAAACGAAGTGGATCGGCAAGCAGCAGGTTCTCCAAAATCCAGGAAGCGCGAAACGCTACTTCCTTTTCGGCATGGAAGGTAATGGTGATCAAATCGCGGATAGCAAATTGTTGTTCGTGCAAAATGGCTGTTAACTGAAGCACCTTCTCCTTACCTATAGTGGCCGAAATATGCTTCGAAAGCTCATCGCGATCAAGAATGTGAGTGTTTGCCATCTTAGTTAATCATTCGCATTAAAATTAAAAAAGATTTAATCATAAGATAAATGTAAAGGGCATCTTGCTTCCAATTGCGGGCCGAAAGCCGTACCTTTGCGGCATGATTACCGTTTCTAATCTTTCGTTGCGTTACGGAAAACGCACACTTTTCGAAGATGTAAATTTAAAATTTACCCAGGGCAACTGCTATGGCATTATCGGCGCCAACGGTGCGGGTAAATCAACTTTCTTAAAAATACTTTCGGGCGAGATTGACCCATCCAGCGGCAGCTACAGTTTTACTCCCGGCGAGCGTATGGCTGTTTTAAAACAGAACCACTACGAGTTTGACGAGTTCCCGGTGATCGAGACCGTAATTATGGGCTACAAGGAACTGTACTCGATTATGAAGGAAAAAGACGCGATTTACCTGAAGGAGGATTTTACTGATGCCGACGGCGAACGTGCCGGCGAACTGGAAAATCTTTTTGCCGAAATGGATGGCTGGAACGCCGAAAGCGATGCCGCTACTATGCTGAGCAACCTGGGTATTAAAGAAGATCTGCATTTTAAACAGGTAAAAGATCTGGATGGCAACCAAAAAGTACGTGTATTACTGGCTCAAGCCCTGTTTGGCAAGCCTGATATTCTGTTACTGGATGAGCCTACAAACGATTTGGATATCAATACAATCAGCTGGCTGGAAGATTTCCTTGCCGGATATGAAGCGATTGTGCTGGTGGTATCGCACGACAGGCACTTTTTAGATACCGTTTGTACCCACGTAGTGGATATCGATTTTGGTAAGATGACCATTTATACCGGTAACTATACCTTCTGGTATCAATCGAGTCAACTGGCTTTGAAACAACGTAGCGAGCAGAATAAGAAACTGGAAGATAAGGTTAAAGAGTTGCAGGAGTTTATCCGCCGCTTTAGTGCGAATGCCTCTAAATCCAAACAGGCTACCAGCCGTAAAAAGGCTCTGGATAAGATCAACCTAGAAGAGATACAACCATCAAACCGTAAATACCCGGGCATTATTTTCAATAATCTTGGCCGAGAAGCCGGTGATCAGATTTTGCAGGTAGAAGGTTTAAGTAAATCGCTTAATGGCGAGGTATTGTTCAGCGATATACGACTGATGGTTAATAAAGGCGATAAGATCGCTATCCTATCGCAAAACAGTTTGGCTACAACCGCTTTCTATAATATTTTAATGGGCCGCGATGCTGATTTTAAAGGCGAGTTTAAATGGGGCGTTACCATCAAAGCTGCAGATATTCCGGTTGATAACTCGGAGTATTTTAAAGGTAAAGAAGATACCCTGATCGATTGGCTGCGCCAATACGGCGAAGGTGATCAGGACGACCAGTTTATCCGTGGCTTTTTAGGTAGGATGCTATTCTCGGGCGAAGAAGTATTGAAAAAACCGAGTGTACTAAGTGGGGGCGAAAAAATGCGCTGCATGTTTAGCCGCATGATGCTGCAACAGGCCAATGTGCTGTTGTTTGACGAACCAACCAACCACCTCGACCTGGAATCGATAACCGCGCTGAACAACGGCATGAAGGATTTTAAAGGCACTATCCTGTTCACATCAAGCGACCATGAACTGACTGAAACCGTTGCCAACCGTATCGTCGAACTAACACCGGGCGGCGTTATCGATAAGTTGATGACCTACGACGAGTACATCAAAAGCGAGACTGTTAAAAAGCAGCGCGAAGAATTGTACGCTATGGCGTAAGTTTCTCAATAACTTATAAATAAGAAAGGCTTCCCTCTATAGACTGCCCCCAAAAAGTTAGACACTATTTGGGGGCCTTTCTTATTTATCGTTGAGCCTTTTATCGTATTGCCTTTGCAGATCAGCAAGGGCTTCGTCATACCCTTTCTGATCAAAAAACGCCTGCGGATCATACACATTGCCAGGTTTGTGCTTTTTATCCAGATCGAACTGGCTGGCATGCGATGCTAACCAGATATCAAATTTGATGCTTTTCATCGCATTTAAAGTATAAGCATAATCTTTACCTACGTTAGGGTACGTTGGCATGCCTGCCAGTTTGGTTTCGTTCAGGATGGATGGCATATTAGCAATTAATACGCGATAAGCGCGTTTGTTATCCTTCACGTCAAACAGAAAACTACAGGCGCCTTTGGTATGTCCCGGGTGGTGCAGTACCGTTACCTCCGCATCGCCTAACTTAATTACTTCGTGGTCATGCAATAATCTATCAGGTTTAACCGGCGGAAATAAGGAGCCTTTGCCGCCATACAGAAAATCGGAATTACCGCCATCGGACAGTACAGATGCATCATGTTCTTCGATCATCATTTTAGCGCCGGTCATTTTTTTGATCGTATCCAAAGCAGCAGCATGATCATAATGCGCATGCGTTGTCAATAATATCTTGATATCTCTGAAATTAAACCCCAATTCTTCAACGTGACTTTTGATCATCGGCGCCGAATCTTCGAGTCCGGTATTGATCAGGATATGGCCTTGTGGTGTGGCGATGAGATAACAAGCCAGATCATAAGTACCTACATAGTACAGGTTGCCAGCAATGCGAAAAGGCTGGTAATCGCGCTGCCAAATTTCCTGAACAGGTAGCTGGGTTTTCTGTGCTTTCGTAGCTATGGTAGCAAAGCATAAAGCACTGGCAAACAGCGTGGTTTGAAATAGTTTTTCGAAGGATAGCATGGATATAAGTGTTAGTCCCGAAGGTATCATTTTTTTGATATTTAAATGATAAGCCGAAAGCACCGGATACCGATATTTGTTTTAAATCACAATCACTCTAATGGATATTTTTAACTTACCGCAGGATATTGTCGCTGGACAACAAAACCGGCACGATGATATATTTATCCATCATTATAACGCTCCTGTTGGTACTTTTAAGGGTAAAAGCATACTGCATAGCAATGCCATCAGCCTGGTGATCAGCGGTACCAAAACCATGCACTTTGCTGATAAAACCGTCAACATTAAAAATGGCGAGTTCCATTTTCTTTCGGCAGGCAATTGTATTGTAACGATGGACCTGCACCTCGATGTGCAGTTTGAAAGTGTACTGATTTTCTTCTCCAACAAAACCCTGGCCGGTTTTTATTCGAAATATCAGGATAAGATTGCCACGATTAAAAAGAACAAGGCAATTATAACCGAACCCTACATCGCCTTTAAGAAGGATGAGGTGGTGTATAATTATATTACATCGCTTAAATTGTCCTTGCAATCAGGCGCAACCATTTCGCGCGAAATGCAATTGTTAAAGTTTGAAGAATTGATGTTGCATTTATTAGAGGTCTGTCCACTGCAACTCCTCGCCTTTCCGCTATCCAAAAAACGGGAACTGGAGGATATTGAGATCAGAAAGGCTGTCGAAGTGAACATAACCAATAACATCACTTTGGATGAACTGGCTTTTATATGTAACTTGAGTCTATCGACATTTAAACGTCGCTTTGTAAACATTTATGGTTTGCCGCCCGGCAAATGGTTGCTGCAAAAACGAATGGAACTGGCCGGCGAACTAATCCTTAAAAACGGCGAGCGCCCCGGCGAAGTTTACCATAAAGTGGGTTACGAAAATCATTCGAGCTTCTCTCAATCCTTCAAACAACATTTCGGCGTATCGCCCAAAGTCTACAGCGAAGCATTTTGAACTTTTAGCAACAGTTTCTGAGTGTCTGGCCCTACCCGGTTCTGCTTTGGTCAAATTATGTTTGTATCAAAGCAAAAACAGCACAAAATGAACAGCACAGAACAAAACAAAGCCATAGTAAGGCGTTTTAATGCCGAATGTATAGAGCAAGGCAACCCGGCATCTTTTAAAGAATTACTGGCAGATAATGTGATCAACCACTCGGCACCGGATGGCGCACCCAACGGTTCTGAAAGTTTTTACTATTTTTTGAATGAGGTTTTACGCAAAGGCTTCCCCGATTTAAAAGTAGAGATACACGAACAAATTGCTGAGGGCGATTTGGTAACTACCCGCAAAACCATCCGCGCCACCCACACTGGTGAACTGTTCGGCATAGCGCCAACCAACAAAAAAGTGGAGATCAAAGTGATCGACATTATCCGCCTGCATAATGGTGAATACGCTGAGCATTGGGGACAAAGCAATTTTGCAGAAGTTTTGCAGCAGATATCAGGCAATTGATCAGCCCCTATCTAAGTCTTTTAGACATCGTTCCAAAAGGCCTTTTTGTTTATTTATTGACGGTTTCTTTAACCACCGGCAGCTTATTTTTTGCCAGGGCCGCGGGTATCCGCCCAAAATCGTGCTTGATGTTATAGTCGAGGTTGGCGGTCGTCCAATATCCGCAATCCAGAATGCGGCGTATAGTCATCAACGGATCGGTATGGTCACGGGGCAGGCTTAGCTGAAAAGCTGCTTTAAACCCATAACTATGTAGTTTGGGCAAACCAGCCGAATTCCATTCGCCGAAAGGAAAAGCGAAGTAATTAACGGGTTTGCCGGTTAGTTTCTCAAGTTTTTTTGTAGGGACGCCTATCTGCGGTTCCCAATCTTTATCGGTATATTTTTTAAAATTGGTATGATCCTGGGTATGGCAGGCAATGACGTTCCCCTCGTCTGACAGTTGCCTGATCTGGGCACGCGTCATATAATACTTATTTTTGTTGATGGTGGTAAACTCGATAAAATACACGCCTTTAAAGCCATATTTCATTAACTCCGGCCGTGCAACCTCAAACTGGTCGCCATCGGTATCATCAAAAGTGAGCATAATCGGTTTGGCGGGTAGCGGCGTGCCTTTGGTCAAATAATCAAAAAGCTGATCGGGTAAAATGGCGTGGTAACCACTATCAGCCAGCATTTTGATATGCGCCTTAAATGTTGCCGGCGGAATGATGTAATCTTTATCTACCTGCTTGTCCTTCGCTCGCCAGTCGCGTATCTGGTGGTAGCATAAAACAGGTACCTGTTTGCGCGCCAGTACATCGGCACTGTTAATGGTTTGTGCCTGCGAGAATTGAAATAAGCAACAAAATAAGGCTGGAAAGGCAAAATATTTAAACACTGGCGTATGGAATTTGATCAGGATAAAAATAAAAGAAAAATTGAGTTGTGTATTCGGTGACCTCTTATTTCCGTAAAATTTTATCCATCGTTTTGCCTTTGGCCAATTCGTCGATCAGTTTATCCAGGTAACGCACCTTTTGCATCAGCTTATCTTCAATTTCCTCAACCCGGTAACCACAGATTACACCGGTAATTTTAGAAACACTGGGATTGAGTTGAGGCGCCTGGGCAAAGAAGTCTTCAAAATTGGTTTTGTTATCCAGAATGTTTTGCAATGCCTGCCCATCGTATCCGGTTAACCAAAAGATGATTTTATCCACCTCGGCTTTGGTGCGCCCTTTTTTCTCCGCCTTATTAATATAATGCGGGTAAACCGAAGCGAACGACATTTTGTATACTCTTGAGTTATCCATATATCAAAGGTAGGGTTTTAGGTGTAATGCTGGTGACAACCCCAACATTGGGCATAGAAACAAAAAAAAGCCTCTAACTTTCGCTAAAGGCATTTAAATGTGACCCCGGAGAGGCTCGAACTCTCGACCCAATGATTAAGAGTCATTTGCTCTACCAGCTGAGCTACGGAGTCGTTTTACTGGGAGGGCAAATAAACGAATTTTTATTTTATTGCGAAAGCTTTTTCAAGCGTGTATTTATGGCACGCAAATCGCATGTGTTTATCCGAACCAACTGCAAAGTATAATGAGCCTGTTGCCCATCCGTAAATTCGACCTTAAAAAAACAAGGCAGAATGTTAAAGAAACCCTCAAAAAACTATCAAATGATGGCTTTGAAAAGATATTTAACCAGATAGACCAGTTGGGCATCAAAAAAGGTGTCGACCAGATGGGTATCGATAAGTTTATCAACCAGTGCGCCTTATTGGCTGCCGGTTCGGGCGTGATAACCGGTGCCGGTGGCTTAACCACAATGCTCATCGGGGTTCCGCTGGATATGGCTAACCTCATTACCCAGCAGTTTAGGGTTACAATGGCCATCTCCTACCATAACACGGGCACCTATAAACTAAATTTCGACGATTTTTTTAAAATTGTAGCTGCATCGCTAAAAGTAGATGCAGGCATGGCTATTACCAAAAACATGATGGAAGAGGTTGCTGAAAAATTACTGATCAACATCGGCTCAAAAACCGCCGAAAGATTGATACCGGTGGTTGGCGCGGTGATAGGCGGCTCGGCAAATTATCTGTTTATTAAACGTGTGGCGACACAATTGAAGAATGCGCCCGCTACTAATCTATGATAATAAACATAGCAAGTTTCGGATTTTATGGCAGCGATGTGGTGTGCAAATTTGTATTATCAAAAGTAATAACAGCATGAGCACGCAGCAAATCATTAACTATAACCGCATTGCCGAAGCGATAGGTTATATCAACGAAAATTTTAAACAACAACCCAATCTGGATGAGGTGGCTGAGAAGATACACCTCAGCCCTTTCCATTTCCAGCGGATGTTTACCGAATGGGTAGGCACCACGCCCAAGAAGTTTTTGCAATACACCAGTTTGAACTATGCCAAAAAGGTATTGAAAGAAAACCAGGCCACGCTTTTTGATGCGGCGTTTGAAACCGGCTTATCCGGCACCAGCCGCCTGCACGATCTGTTTATCAACATTGAAGGTATGACACCTGCCGAATATAAGAACGGCGGCCGCAACCTGGCTATCAATTACAGCTTTGCCGAAAGTCCGTTCGGTAACCTGATCGTGGCCTCGACCGAAAAGGGTATCTGCTATATGGCTTTTAATGATGACGAGCAACAGGCTTTGGCCGACCTGATAGCCGACTTTCCGAATGCGACCTTTACCCGAAAACTGGATATGGCGCAGCAAAACGCGCTGTTCATCTTCCAGAACGACTGGAGTAAGCTGAACCAGGTTAAACTACACCTTAAGGGCACTGATTTCCAGCTTAAGGTTTGGGAATCGTTACTGAAAATTCCGATGGGTAAACTAACCACTTATGGCGCTTTAGCTAAACAGATCGATCAGCCCAATGCCTCGCGGGCGGTTGGTACGGCCATCGGCAGCAACCCGGTAGCTTTTTTGATCCCTTGCCACCGGGTTATTCAATCAACCGGTAATTTTGGCGGGTATATGTGGGGGCCTACCCGTAAAACGGCCATCATTGGTTGGGAAGGCGTTAAAATGAACGAACTAAGCTGAGCCGACATGTACGATATCGAACAAAAAATAGCTTCTCAAAATTGGGAGGCTATTACCGAGGCTATGCATCAGAACGGTTATGCCGTGATTCCGCAATTGTTGGCTGATGAGCAATGCGGTGCATTGAAAGCGGGTTATGATCATCCCGGTATTTACCGCAAAACGGTGGTAATGGAGCGTTACCGGTTTGGGCTGGGCGAATATAAATATTTTGATTACCCATTGCCAACTGCCATACAAAGCATCCGCGAAAGCGTTTACCCTAAACTTGCACCAATTGCCAATGTATGGATGAAGGTGTTGAATATCAATACCCGTTATCCGGATACGTTTGCTGAATTACAGACACAATGCCATGCAGGCGGCCAGTTAAAACCCACACCATTGATACTGAAATATGGCACAGGTGGGTTTAATACCCTGCATCAGGATCTGTATGGCGATATCTACTTTCCTATTCAAACGGTGTTATTTTTAAACCAGGCTGATGAGGATTATACCGGCGGCGAGTTTGTGCTGGTGCAACAAACACCCAGGGCGCAATCAAAAGCCATCGTACTACAACCGAACAAAGGAGATATGCTGATATTTACCACTAACTTCAGGCCGGTAAAGGGCGGCAAAGGCTATTACCGGGTAAATATGAAACACGGCGTAAGCGAGTTGCACAGCGGCGAGCGGTATACCTTAGGTGTAATATTTCATGACGCGTTGAGTTGATAAGATGGATTTATTTGACAGTAAAAGTAATGTACTTAGAAACCTGTTGCCTTATGACGGTACAGTAAATTATTGCGGCAGGGTAATGCCGGTAGAAAAAGCCAATGCTTACCTGGATACCTTGCTAAATACTATCGAATGGAAAAACGACGAGGCTGTTATTTATGGAAAGTTGATTGTTACCAAACGCAAGGTGGCCTGGTATGGCGATCGCGAATTTGAGTACACCTACTCAAACACCACCAAACGCGCCCGGCCCTGGACGAAAGAACTTTTAGAACTGAAAGCGCTGGCTGAAGAGTTAAGTGGCGAACAATTTAACTCGTGCCTGCTCAATTTATACCATAATGGCGACGAAGGCATGGCCTGGCACAGTGATGCCGAGAAGGATCTGAAACGCAACGGCGCCATCGGCTCGATGAGTTTTGGCGCCGAACGGAGGTTTATGTTCAAACATAAACAGAGCAAGCAGCAGGTGGCTGTATTGCTTGAACACGGCAGTTTACTGGTGATGAAAGATACCACGCAAACGCATTGGCTGCACCGTTTGCCGCCAACTAAGCTGATAACCCGGCCGAGGGTGAACTTGACGTTCAGGACGGTGGTGGCGCAGGATTAGTGTATCCCACCCATCACCCAAACCACTTCTTTTATAAATTGCGTATGGAACAGCAAAGGCATCGGCACAACCAGCCCCAAAAACACCCAAGCGTGCGCGATTAATTTGCTTTGCAGGAAGCGGATATTGTTAATACTCAGCCATTTTTCGAATAGCACCAGCAAACCCTGGATGATAAAATATAGCATCGGCAAGCCATAGCCGGCATTTACAGGCAGGCTCAAAGCTAATTCGTGCAACAGGCCGGAGAAAGCAAAGGCCAGCATTAAGGCCGCGGGTGCTCCTATCCTGTTTTTTAACGGGCGGAAGATGGTTACAGACGTCATTTCGCTGAAGGCGATGTTCCATCGTTTGCTCCAGAACTCGGTCAGGCTAAGCGCCCTGGCCGGTTGGCGAAACAACAGGTAGGCATTGGCGCCATGCCTGCGCCACATGCCCGCGCTGATACTTAATAACCCAAAATGCAGTATCAGGCTAAAACCTACCAATAGCAAACCGCTTATCAGCATATAGCTTAAATTTTCTGCTAAATGTAATGCCTGCACACCATGCGCAACGGCTATGAACAGCGCTCCAATAAATATCCTGCTGATACCGAAACGCACCATCGGCCAGGCGTTGGGTAAAGGCGGGCCGCCGAGTGTCTCGAAAGGTTGGGCACGCATACCCGCCCAGCTTGAAGCAAAAATGGCCCATTGCTTAAAAGTCAATGCAAACTTTTTGCCTTTGTATGCTTCGGCAACGGCAATCAATTTCATGGCTGTAAATGTGGTGGCTATTATAGCCAGCATACGTAATACCGGCGGATCGCCCAGGAAAATGAAATGCACGGTAGTAATAGTTATCACCAAAAGCAACCAGCTCAAAATTACCATAGCACGCTTTACAATTATATAACCAGCCAATATTAAAACTGCATTGATGAGCGCGAAGCAGGCAATATGTAACAGAGTTTCCATAGCTTAAAGGTTAAGGTAACAAGCGCGGCTGTAAACCACGCTTAAAAACATGAACAGTATAACCAGGGCAGCTTCGCCTATTTTTGGCCAGACACCTGCGGGGAAATTCGTCCGGTCAAAATACAGGAACTGGATCAATACACGCGATATCCAATACACAGCAATAAATCCGGTAAGCAGCATAGCGAGCCTTGACCCATTGGTAAGGTCGGTATAAGCAAATACCGAGATCAAGCCAAAACACAGGTTGATGACCGCGATATAAACCGCGTATACCCAAAACATCTGTTTGATAAGCGGCTGTACTTTTACCAATTCGGTACGCCAGTTCAAGGCACCGGGAACGGCCATGCTGCCGAGTACCAGGGCTATCTGCCCTGCGCCGGCTAGAAGGATAAGATGTTGGGTGATATTCATAGCACAAATGTAGTAAATTATTGTATTTTCAAAATATATTGAAAATTAAATTTAAATCATTCATTTTATTACCCCTGTCCCACTGTCCCACTTATATAGCCACCGGAACAAACGGGACAAGGGACAGTATTCTTTCGTTTCTATCTTCAAATAAATATACCTGACATACAACTCATTAAATTTTATCTTTTCAATTTACTTTCAATATAGAAAGTAATAATTATATTTGCTTTATAAATATAAAGCAAATGGAAAATAAAACTTTAAACCCTCAATTCGATTTTAGCCGGTTTGACAAGCCGAAGCCTCAAAGGTTGAGTATTTCGGCACAAGAAGTTATAGATGCAGCTAACGCCCTGCTAAAAGGATCGAACGAAGCCAAACCGCATCCGTTAAGTATTGAAGGCATCCAACAACACAGCCGTGATCTGCTTAATCAACCACAAGCAAACACCGGTATGTTCATCATCAAACCCGCCAATACCTGGATGCACGAATCGAACAAACGACCCGAACAAAAAATGTTATTCGCCCAGTTTTGGCACGAAGGAGAAATCTGTATCTTATTTGCAGATACTAACCTGGGTAAAAGTATACTGGCCGTACAAATTGGCAATAGTCTTGCCAAAGGGCAAAGCATTGATGGCTTCCCACCCGTACCGCCAGGGCAACCGGTATTGTATTTTGATTTTGAGTTGACGGATAAGCAATTTGAGAGCAGATACTCGATATCCAACACCTACCATTATAATTTTGGTGATAATTTTTTACGTATCGAACTTAACCCCGATCTGGAACTACCCGATGGTATGAGCTTTGAAGATTGCCTGCCCTTATATCTTGAACGAGCCATTACCGACACCAATGCCAAAATATTAATTATTGATAACCTTACTTATTTAAAAAATGAAACCGAAAAGGCTAAGGATGCTTTACCGCTGATGAAACATCTGAAAAGCTTAAAAACAAAGTATAATCTAAGCATGCTGGTACTGGCACATACCCCAAAGCGCGATTTAAGCAAGCCTATCAGCCGTAACGACTTATCAGGCAGTAAAATGCTTATTAACTTTTGCGATAGCGCCTTTGCTATTGGTGAAAGCTATAAAGACCCCGGCCTGCGTTACCTGAAACAAATAAAACAACGCAATACCGAGCAAATGTATGGCGCGGATAATGTTATTGTTTGCCAGGTAAATAAAAATGAAAACTTTGTACAGTTTGATATAGTAGCCTTTGCCAATGAAAAAGATCATTTAACAGAAGCTAACGAAAAAGATAACAACGTGATCAAGCAACAAGCGTTGGAGTTACAAAAACAAGGGATGACCATCAGGGAAATAGCTCATCAATTAGCCATATCGCGCAGTGTAGTTGGCCGGATGGTGAAACTTGATTAATGTCCCTGTCCCACCGTCCCGGTATTAACACTTAATGAGACAGCAGGGACAAAAACCATAAGGCATTGTAACAATTTAAACACAGGCATACAGTACAGGATGCTGATGTAAAACCGGGCGGGTACTTTTAACACATAAACCTCAAAAACATCAATTATGCAGAAAAAATATACGCTTTTATTAGCAGCGGCGATGCTGGCATTGTCATCGCTTACCGGCTTCGCGCAAGCAAAAAAACAAACCGACCCGCCCGTTACCGTTGCCGACGATGGCACTAATTACACACTAAGCAATGGTTACCTTACCATTAAAGTGAACAAGCGCAGCGGCGATCTGATATCGGTAAAAACGCCTAAAACCATTACTCCGAACGTGGAACTGATGGGATATCAATCAGGCCATCATGCCGGGTACTGGGAGCAAAGCCCGGCACGTGCCCCGCGCGAAGTTACCGCCATTACCATCGATCCTACCGCTAATAAAGGCGAGCGTGGCGAGGTATCGGTTAAAGGTTACTCGGACGGCATATCCATATTAGGCGGCGGCCCCCAAGCTGCCGGGCAGGGCGGCGGCTTAATTGCCGATTTGGAAATACGTTATACGCTGGAGCGTGGCGCACACGGCTTGTATACCTACGCCATATTTACCCACCAGGGCACCTACCCTGCCGGCTCGGTTGGCGAATCGCGCTTTGGTTTTAAACTATCCGCTCAAGTATTCGACTGGCTTTCGGTTGATGATCAGCGCAATTTTTTAATGCCTACCGGTAAGGACTGGGATGCCGGCGAGGATCTGAACATGAAGGAATCGCGCCGCTTGACCACAGGTGTATACAAAGGTCGCGCCGAGCATAAATATGATTACTCGGCCGATCAGAGTAAAATACCGGCTTTCGGCTGGTCGTCGACCAAAGAAAAAGTTGGTTTATATATCATCAACCCATCTTTCGAGTATCTGTCGAGTGGCCCGCTACATTTTGAACTGACCGGGCACCTGGATGATGGCGATGGCGGCGACCCTACCCTGCTGGATTACTGGCGCGGTACGCATTATGGCGGCAGTGAGCTGCCTTTTGCCGCTAACGAGCAATGGACAAAAGTTGTTGGCCCGATATTTATTTATGTGCCAACAGGTAACGATCCGAAAACTTTATTTACCGACGCCAAAAAACAGGCCACTGCCGAACAGGCCCGCTGGCCCTATAACTGGGTAAAAGGTGTTGACTACCCGTTGGCTGATGAGCGCGCGACGGTGAAAGGTAAACTAAAGCTGGTCGATCCGCAAAACCCGATGACCCAATTTGGCAACCTGCTGGTGGGCTTAGCCTTCCCTGATCAGCCGCCTGCACCGCGCAGGCCACGTGTGCGCGATACAACCATTGTGTTAACCAAAACCGTAATGGAAGAAGTTCCACCACCTCCACCTGCTAAAACCACGCCTGATACCGCTAACAAATCCCGCCTGTTGGCTAATGGTAAACGCGCTAATCGTGGTACTTATGTAGCGCCCCGCCCGCAGGGAGCAAGGAATTTTGCCTTCCAGCCGCAATCGTTAAACTGGCAAAATGATGCCAAGCATTACGAGTTCTGGACGAACGGCTCGGCGGATGGCTCGTTCACCATACCAAACGTAAGGCCGGGTACCTATCAATTGCACGCCATTGCCGATGGTGTATTGGGCGCTTATGATGCTACGGCTACAGTGACTATCACTCCCGGGCAAAAGCTTGACCTGGGTACCATCGAGTGGAAGCCGACACATTTTGGTCAGCAGATCTTCCAGATAGGTACGCCAAACCGCAGCGCCAAGGAATTTTATAAAGGCGATGATCACTGGCATTGGGGTATGTATATCGAGTATGCCAGATACTTCCCAAATGATGTGAACTTTACGGTGGGCAAATCTGACCCGGCAAAAGACTGGTACATTTACCAGGTACCACACGATATTGATAACAAGCCCGATGGCCGAGACCAGGGCCGTGCCACCCCGTGGACGATCAACTTTACTATGCCTAAGGATACACCTACCAGTGGAAAAGCAACGTTAAGGTTCGGTATATCGGGTTCGGCTGCGCGATCGCTGGGTATATCGGTTAACGGTACCGAAGTTGGCCCCGATACCGACATTGCCGGTGGTGGCGCCAGCATGATGCGTGACGGGATTGAAGGAACCTGGGTTGAGCGCGATTTCAACTTTGATGCATCGTTACTGAAACCCGGCGAGAACAAGATCGTGCTAACTATTCCTGCCGGCCCTGTAGGCAGTGGTATTTGTTATGATGTAATCAGGCTGGAAGTAGCTAAATAAGTATCCCCCTTGTCATTTCGACGAATAGCAATGGGGTTTGTGTTTGGGATGAGGAGAAATTTTCTGCAATATGGTCTGGTATAATGCATATCTAAGAAGATTTCTCCTTCGCGCTACCGCTTTACCTCCCGCGCTGCTCTATCGAAATGACAGTTTTTATTTCTTCTTCCCTTTCTGCGCATTTTCCGCCACACGAAAATTAACAATATCTGTGATCAGATCCACAGGCAATGGCTGATCGAACGGAAACTGGATAGATCCTTTAGCGAATTTGTAGGGCTCCAACCTGTCGGCAAAAGCTTCAATAGCCGAGGCGCGGGGATATAAGCCGATGTGGTTAGTGTGCGCGGCATACCAAACCAACATGCCGCTCTTTTGCTTAAAGGCCGGCAATCCGTAACTGATCACTTCGGCGGCGTCGGGAGCAAGCGATTTCACGAGCTCACGCAATTGCTGTAGTTTGGCTTGCACATCAGCCGGGAAACTGGAAATGTACGCGTTGGTATCTGCAGGTTTGTTCATGCAGCAAATTTAGTTTCCAACTGGCTAAAAAAAGCATCGGCCAAAACTAAAAACTCTTTCTTTTTCAATTTGATAGCGGCGCCCGGCGGGTAGCCAAGCACAGCCTTTTCGGGTTTATAGCTTAGTGTATCGTCGCAGGTAAGCACACCATCATTCAGCAGCAACGAATTGCTTAGCAGGCGAACCTCGTTCAGGGCGTTCCAGTCCTTCTGCTCGACGGCGCGGTGCATAAAGTAGTTCTCGAGCGCCAGCACCATGTTATTAAAAAAAACCGGCTCAAAGGCTTCCAGTGCAGGGTTTTTCGAGATCATACCGATCAGATTATCATACGCGATGATCTGCTGCTCAACCTTGGCGCGGCAGGCGTTGATATAATTTTGCGAGTAGTTGTTTTTTGAAAGCATAACGTGTGGTACTATATGCTAAATACAAGCGGCGCTATCAAAGTGTTTTGGCCGCGGGAAAATCTACAGGAATTTTTGTTAAACGGTATGCATAATTGGTAAAGGTCATGAGGTTGATCAATACCATCAGATCCATCAATTCTTTTTCGGTATAGCCCGACTCAAAAAACTCGTTCAGCAGATCATCGGCAACTTCGCCTTTATGATCGATTACCGATTTGATGATTTTGTAGATAAGTTGCCAATAGCCTTTAGGGTAAGTACCTGAACGCAAGGCCAGGGTTTCATCTTCCGTCCAGCCGAACCTGATGGCGCTTGCCGTATGCGATGCCAGGCAATACTCACACCCGTTTAACTGTGAAACAATAAGGTAAACCGCTTCGCGCTCCTTGCCGTGGAACGAACCTTTGGCCTGTGCCTGCACATAAGCCATATACGAATTTAACGCGTTGGCTGAATAGCCAATGGTGGCGTACAGGTTGGGGATTTTGCCGGCGGCTTTGGTTAAAAAATCAAAAGTGGTTTGTGCCTCGGGGGCAACCTCGTTGCGGGTAGGCACTTTAAATTTTCTGCTCATAAGGTAGTGTTTGAAAATTAAAGTTAGTATTTACTACACACATCGGCGTTGGTTTATTTTAAAATATCAGCTTATATCATCTCGTTATTGATTATTTTAGCCGAGTTAACAAGCAGGTGCCTTAAACAATTTTTGCAGATCACAATTGTATGAGTTCTCTCAAAAAAAAGCTACTGAAAACAGTAAAGGTGATAGCTATCACCATAACCTCACTCCTTATCCTGCTGTTTTCGCTGCCCTATCTTTTCCCGCAAACGGTAAACAACAAAATTAAGCAATGGGCTAATGGTAGTATCAACGGTAAAATCGAGTTCTCGGCAACCCGCCTTTCGTTCTTCAGGCATTTTCCAAATCTTACGCTTACACTTTACGATCTGAGTCTGAAAGGCAGCGCGCCTTTCCAGAACGATACCCTACTTGCCGCTAAAGAAGTATCGCTGGGCCTCAATCTCACTACCTTGTTCAGAGATAACCTGACCATTGATAAGATCTATTTAACCCAAGCGCTGATTAATATACAGGCTGATACAGCAGGGCATGTAAATTATAATGTTTATCGGTCTAAACCACAGAAAGCAAATAACCAGGCGGATACCAGCAGCGTATCAATGGGGATCGATCAGATATTGGTTGAGAATAGCCGGGTAGTATATAACGACCGATCGATACCCATGCAATTTGTAGCACGCGGATTTAACTATACGGGCAGTGGAGATTTAAGCAAGGATGTGTTTGATCTGCATAGCCATACCGAAATGGCTTCGGTTGATTTTTCGTACAATAACAAACAATACCTGTTATCAAAAAAATTGCATGCTGATCTGATCACCAAGATCAATACCAAGTCGCTCCAATTCATCTTTCAGCAAAATAATCTGCTGATCAACAAATTGCCCGTGCAATTCATTGGTCGTTTTGGTTTCATCAAGAACGGGTATGATATGGACCTCAAAATCAACTCGCACGAGAGCGCTTTAGAGGACATGCTGACTGCTCTGCCCGCCGAATATCTGAAAATGATCGGTGATACCAAAGTTGGCGGCATTGGTAATGTTAGTCTGCGTGTTGCAGGTAAATACATAGCGGCAGATAGCATAGCGCCCGACTTAAGCCTGAATGTGCGGGTGCGCAACGGCTATATCAGCAACCCTAAAGCGCCCGAACCTATTCGTAACCTGTATTTGAATTTCAGCACAAGGTTGCCTGGCCTGGATCCGGATAGTTTGAACGTAAATCTAGACTCGCTGTATATGACCATCGGCAAAGATCATCTTACGGCTATTATAAAGGTAAAAGGCATGAAACAGCCTGATATTTATGCCCGACTTAACGCTGAAATGGATGTGGAGAAATGGAATAAGGCATTTGGTGTAAAACCGGTAGAATTGAAAGGTAAATATTCAATACACTTGCTGGCGCAGGGTAAATATGCCACAACCATAACCCGAAAGGGTAAAAAGGCCGATACGGTGATCAGCAGTATCCCTAAGTTTGATTTCCGGTCAACTTTCAACAATGGTTTTGTAAAATATGCTTCGCTGCCCGAGGCGGTGCAGAATATCAGCTTTGATGTAAATGCCTCCTGCCCGGATAACGACTATAAGCACAGTACCATCGAGATCAAAAACATCAACGCCAATGTGCTTAAAAATTATGTTAAGGGATATTTTAAAGCCAGCGCGGTGCCGGGTTATCCGATAACGTCAGATATCAAAGCCAGTTTTAACCTGGCCGATATCAAACAGTTTTACCCGTTGGATAGCATGGTGCTCGTCGGTATGTTACTTGCTGATATACAAACCAAAGGCAAATATACCCCGGCAAAACATGTGTTCCCGGTAATTAAGGCTGCTATTAACCTGCAGAACGGGTCGGTGCAAACCAAATACTATCCGCATCCTATCCAAAACATACAGGTAAGCACCAATATTACCAATACTACCGGCTCACTTAAGGGGATGCAGATCGATATCAAGCCTGTTTCATTCAGTTTTGAGGGTAAGCCGTTCTTCTTTAAAGCTGATCTGAAAGATTTGAGCAATGTGAAGTATGATATCGTTTCGCGCGGTACGCTGGATATAGGTAAAATATACCAGGTATTTGCTGTGAAAGGTTATAACGTGAATGGTACTATTCAGGCAAACTTGGCCCTAAAAGGCAGCCAGAAAGATGCCATGGCCGGTAATTACGCGCAACTGAAAAATTCGGGCACATTGATAGTAAAGGATGTTACCGTTACTTCGCAAGTGTTCCCGCTACCCTTCCTGATCAACGAAGGTAATTTTAGCTTTAACCAGGATAAGATGAGGTTTGACGCCTTTAAAGCTACTTATGGCCGATCAGTGATCTATTTAAACGGCTCGTTAAGTAATGTGATCGATTATGCCATACGCCCCGGCGCTGTACTGAAAGGCGACCTTAACTTTGGCAGCGGCGGTATTATAGCTGATGATTTTATGGCCTTTGGGGGAGCGATGCCGGCGGATAGCAAGAGCAAGTCGCTTACCGGCGTGATCATGGTGCCTAAAGCCGTAAACCTTAACCTATCGGCTGACGTGAAAAAGATCAGGTACAACGGCTTGAATATTAAGGACGCGAAAGGCCAGCTCATCATCGCCAATGGTAATATTATTTTAAAACAAACAGACTTTAATATCATTGGCACACCGGTGAGCATGGATGGCAGTTATACGGTCATTAATCCGCAACAGGCAGCTTTTAGCTATCATATTAACGCTAAAGATTTTGATGTTAAAAAGGCTTACAACCAGATCAAGCTTTTTCATGATATGGCCAGTTCGGCAGCACATGCTGAGGGTTTGGTGTCGCTGGATTATAAACTCTCAGGGAAGCTGAACAGTAATATGATGCCCGTTTATCCATCACTGAAAGGTGGTGGCACTTTATCGGCATCAAAAGTTAAAATGCGTGGCTTTAAGCTATTCGGATCAGTAAGTAACACAACCAAACATAAAATAGATACCGGCGACGCCACGAAAGTGAACATCGAAACCATCATCGCCAACAACATCATCACCATTAAGCAAACCAAAATGCGTATGGCCGGCTTCAGATTAAAATTTGGCGGACAGGTAAGCTTTGATAACAAATTGAACCTCGATTTTCGCCTGGGTTTGCCTCCTTTGGGCATTTTGGGCATCCCGATGCACATTACCGGTACCGAGGATAAACCACGCATCCGTTTAGGACATGGCAAGAAAGAAGATGAGCTAAAAGAAGAGGCCGATACTGCGGATGTAAATTGAGTTCGCTTATCGTTACATCTTCCCAAATTATGCTAAACAGGTTACGCATAATTTCTTTTTAATATTATAATTTAACGTATTTTTTATTTATTTAATTTCCAAAAACTTTTTGTAGTTGTAGATTGTAAATTTGTGTAAATCTACCTCTATGTCCGCGAAAATCTTTACCATCTTGTTGGGACTTTGCCTGGCACTTCATCTAAAAGTTACTGCTACAATTGTTAAACCAGATAGTCTGATAAACATTTTAAAGCTAAAAAATGAGGATCTAAAAGAGCGCGGACTTATCAACTACTTCAGAAATATTTGGCAGGAGAACCCACCAGGCAGTTTAATAGAGGCCAAAAACGAGCTTAATAAGCTGGTGCCCAATTATAGTATACCAAACAAGGTCGCCATCAATTATTTTATTGACAACCTGTATCAAAGCCGGTTAGTAAATATGAAGGCTGCCGAAACAGCCTTATTAAAAGCCATCGACCTGGCCCAACTAGCCGAAGACGATTATTTATTATATATCTTTTTCAGCCATCTCGGGTTTCTGCAAACATATACCGGTAACACTATTGATGCCGTCTCAAGCTTCAGGATCGCTAAAAAGGAAGCCATAGTACTAAAAGACGCTTACCTGGAAGTGGTGATCGACATCAACATTTCTGATATCTATTATAAAAACAACTTCTATAATCAATCCTTGTTCTATCTGACACAGGCATTAGGACTAATTAACAAACATAACATAAACGTACAACGACTTAAAAATGCTATCTATAATAATAAAGCCGAAAACTATTTCAGGATGAACGATATAGATTCGCTTGAAAAATATAATACGATACTTCATGACACCAAGACAGGCACCTTCAGGCTATATAGTTACCGAAAACGTACAGACTATTATTTGCAACTATTGCATCACAATTACCCAGCTGCTATAAAGAATATTACCGCATTAAAAACTGACAGTTTATTTCAATATGATGATACAGACGAGCAAAACCTTGCAGATGCTTATTTTAATGCAGGGCAATTGAATCCTGCTAAAAACATCCTAACCAAACTTTTGGCCAAAGAAGCTCAAAACAACCACCCCGAGGTAAAGCTACACCTTTACAGGGTTTTAGGCGAAATAGCTGAGCAACAGAGCAACTACGAGCTGGCCGCTAATAATTTAAAAATGGCGCTGCAACAGTCAGAAGATCATATCAGCAGGTTAACACAAATGGGTAATATATCGGCCGAGATGAAGATAGACGACATGGAAGGCACCTACCTGCATAAAGAAGAAGTTTATCAGCGGCAGCGGTTATGGTTGATTTTGCTGGTTGTTATGGCCATTTTTGTTATTGTTACAGTAATTATGTTTTATCGTAATATTAAACAAAAAAGATATTACGAGCAGCTTTTATTTACTGCGCGCCAGGAAGAACTGGCTTTCATCAATTCACACGATGTACGTCGTCACCTATCAAATATATTAGGCATTATTGATGTTTTAAAACGGAGCGATGATAAATATGCCGATTACTTACAGGTAGAGGATTATTTGTTAAGCGCTGCTAAAGACCTTGACGAATCGATAAAGAACATCTCAAGAAAGCTGGATAAACAGGAATAACAAACATAGCGCAGATTTTTATCCGCGCCATGTGTTGATTTATTTAAAGCCCAGGCTTAGCGATAACACATCCGACACCAAATCGGTGGTTTGCGAATAGTGTCCGTAGCGCAACTCCAGTTCGTGCAGGTTTTGCCAGCCGAAAACACCTTTTGGCGGCGCCAGGCGCAAACCTACGCCGTAAAAACTGGCGTTGAATTTAGAGTAGGCATAGTTGCTGGTATAATACTCGTCTGCCGGACTATGTGCCATGTATGGAGCAAAGTATCGCGCCGCCGTTTGATCGTAATACCGGTAAAACGGCGATAATGAAAAAAACGGTGTTATTTTATAAGGTATCTCGATATTTGCCGTGTTCGATCGTATCCCCCAATCGTCGGTATAATAGCGGTAATACGATCGGATAATGATGTTATCACCCAGAAAATAATTAAGCCTGAAACCCAGCGGCAATTTGGCCCGCGATGATGGCAAATGTTCGATCGTGTCCTTACCGTTAGACCAGTATACCCTGTGGAAAGGCAAACTCAAAAAACCGTCCTGCTTAACCAGATCAACCATGAACGCCACTTGCAGGCGCGAATTGATCATCTGCGAGTACGACAATGAACCTGTGTAAGTATTGCGCGGGCTGGTAGGTATATTCGATTCGTGGCTACCACCGCTGCTGCCCGATATGGTACGTCCGCTGGCTGTAGTAGTTATAACTGTGCCGCTTGAAGTTACCGTGGTGGTTTCAGGGATGAGCTCGGACGGATAGATCAGCGTAACATTATCCAGATAGGCCTGTACTTTTACGCTAAACTCGCCATTATTATTATTAACCTTTCGCGAAAAATGCATATCTGCGCCGAATGAGTTGTAGTTGTACTCGGTTGAAAGATAAGTACCGATGCCGAAACTGCCCTTTTTACCTTCAACGGTCCAGTCTAACGATGGATAAACCCGTGTGCCATCTTTTTTTGAAGCGCCGGTAGCCGATACATAGGCTTGTGATGCCGACGTGTGCATATCGAAGCCTAAACCGGCCGATAGGGTATTTTTGCGGTTATTAGGGCCATACCATAAAAACTTAAGGTCGATACCGTTCGAGATATCTGTTACCTTTTCGGTGCCTATGCCACCTGTAACGGGCGAGTGATCGCCGTTTTGGCTGTAATAGCTCGAAACCAGGTTGACCTCATCCAACCTCAATTTATGTGGGTTATAGCCTGTATCAGCAGTCGGGACGGGAGAATACAGGCTTACCGGGGTTTTACCTGCCGATGTATCCCGTAGTTGTGCCAGCGAATGGTGGCATATCATGGCAAAGCCCAGGGCTGTTAAAAAAACTTTTTTCATTGGAGGTTAAAGTTTAATTACAGCCGCAGCCGCCACCTGTTTTGCCCGCATTGGCGCCCGAGGCTGCCTCACGATATGATTGAAAATTCAATTCGTTTTTTTCGGCCTTGCGGTTGGCTAATACCATTTCAGAATCGTTCAAACGGCTTTTTTGATATTCCTTCAAGTGCGCGCACGAGGTTATCGCCGCTACAAGCAGCATAACCGGGAACACATAGATCAATTGTTTAATCATATCAGGGAAGATTTATATTAATGTTATTTGAGGTGTATAAGCGATTGTCATCATCGATGATAATCGCTTCGATATCTTTCATCTGGTTGATCATATCCAGGCCGGTATGTACACCCATAATGGTTACCGGGGTCGCCATTGCATCGGCTATTTCGGCATTGGTAGAAATAATAGTTACACTTTTGATGCCGCTTACAGGTAAGCCGGTACGTGGGTTAATGGTGTGTGAGTAGCGCTTACCATCGATCGTTACAAATTTTTCGTAATTGCCTGACGTTGCCACTGCCAGCCCGGTAATATCCATTTGCGAGAATATCTGGCCCGATGAATCCGGGTTGGCGATACCGATGGTCCATGGTTTGCCGTTGGGCTGCAGGCCCCAGGCTGTTAAATCGCCCGAGGCATTAACCACGCCGCTTTTTACGCCTTTGTCAATCATTACCCTTTTAGCCATCTCGGCGGCGTAACCTTTGCCTATCCCGCCAAAGCCAATGCGCATACTTTGCTCACGTAAAAAAACTGTGCATTGCGTATCATCCAATATCACATTGCGATAGTTGATCAGCCGAACCATTTTTCGGGCGGTTTCCTCATCAGGTAAGGCCGTCATGTGTTCATCAAAGTTCCATAAGCGTTTATCAATTGAGCCGTAAGTAATATCAAAGGCGCCTTGCGTTACGGCCGAGATCCTTAGCGAACGCTGTATCAGGTTAAAAGTTTCGCGGCTTACTTTAACCGGAGCAACACCCGCGTTTTGATTGATGAGGTTAGTCTCGCTATCGTCGCTAAAAGTAGTCAGCAGTTCTTCAATTCGCCTTATCTCCTCAACGCCAGCATCAATACAGGTATTTGCCCAGGCTTCATCATCAGCCACCACACTTAGTTCAAAGCGATTGCCCATCAGCTTTAACACCCGCTTATAAACGGTATCCGTTGTGGTATGTGGTTGGGCAATGATCACTTTTCGAATGCTTTTACCTGTTCTGTAAACTGCTCTGCCGATTCGTTAGGAAATCCATCCCAGGTTTTTAAAACTTTGCCCTGGGCATCTACCAATAACGTAAATGGAAATTTACCTTCCGGATTATATTTATCGGCCAATGCTTCATTACGTTTAACCTGATCTTTGTCTAATTGGTTTTTCTTTTGTCTTGGAAAATCGGCCCGAACTAAAATCAGGTGGTTGGCAGCATAATTGGTAAACGCATCAGATTCCAGGATTTCTTTACGCAGGCGGATGCATGGCCCGCACCAATCGGAGCCCGAAAAGTTGATCAATATTAATTCTTTTGATTTTGCAGCTTCGGTAGTAGCTGTATTGATATCTCCAAGCCAGCTTACCGGCTTTAGTGTTGCGCAAAAAATGAGTGATAATAAAACAAGTAATTTCATAGCGATTAATTAGGTAACAGCCTTAGTTATCAGGCTTAAACGTTAATGTTAAGCCAAAGTTATTTTGTAAACATGAAAAAAACATGAACCGCCGAAAAACGGTTATTTACCAACATAATTCACTATTTTGCGTTATCACCTCAAATCAACCACCGCGTTATAATGGATCAGGCAAGCACAGGGATAGATCTGCTACTCATAGGCGAAATCGTTTATGGCATCATCATTTTTATTACCTGCATGCATATTATCTACAATACACCGTCGACCACCAAAACACTTGGTTACATACTCGGGGTGATATTCGTACCCGTTGTCGGCATCGGTACATATTTTATGTTTGGCGCCAATTACCGCAAAAATAAACTGTACAGCAAAAAGATAGTAACCGATAACCGGATGTTGAGCGATATCCGCAAGCAGATCACACTCGAATCGGAAAAAGCCTGGAACAGTGGCGAGCCTGAGGTTCAGAAGCATAAAAAACTCGCCCGTTTTTTACTGAACGACAGTATGAGCCCGCTTTCGGGCAACAACGGCATAAAATTGTTATTTAATGGCGAAGAGAAATTTCCGGAGGTGATAGCCGAACTAAAAAAAGCCAAACATCACATTCATATCGAGTATTATATTTTTGAGGATGATGTTATTGGTAACCAGATAAAAAATGTGCTGATACAAAAGGCGCAGGAAGGTGTGGCCGTGCGTTTTATTTATGATGATTTCGGCAGCAGCTCTATTCGCAAAAGATTGGTTCCGGAATTATTGGAAGCCGGTGTGCAGGCTTTTCCGTTTTATAAAGTCTATTTTATAGCGTTGGCCAACCGTCTTAACTACCGTAATCACCGCAAGATCATCGTGGTGGATGGTTCGGTAGGTTTTGTGGGCGGCATTAACGTGAGCGACCGCTATATCAACAACGGTACGGAGCAGGTTTACTGGCGCGATACGCATGTAAAGATTACCGGCCCGGGCACCTATTATTTACAATACTTGTTTATATGCGACTGGAACTTCTGTTCGGATTCGCACTTGAAACCGCAGCGCGACTATTTCCCGGACTGCCCCGATCAAAACGGCGAGGCCATTGTACAAATAGCTGCCAGCGGCCCCGACTCTGATCAGCCAACTATTATGTACTCGCTTTTACAGGTGTTCGGCCTGGCCGAAGAAGAGATACTGATCACTACGCCTTACTTTATCCCGGGCGAGAACATTTTGGATGCCTTACAAATGGCGGCCATCAGCGGTGTAAAGGTAAAGATATTGGTACCCGGCAGATCAGACTCGCGCTTCGTAGACTATGCCGCCCGCTCCTATTACGGCGATTTGCTGGCTGTTGGCGTGGAGATATATCTTTACCAAAAGGGTTTTATACATGCCAAGAGCATCGTTTCTGATGGGCAGCTTAGTGTCATCGGTACAGCCAACATGGATCACAGGAGCTTTGAATTGAACTTTGAGGTGAACAGCATGATCTACGATTCACCTACTGCTGAGCAACTACGCGAAGCTTTTTATAACGATTTAAAAGATGCCGTAAAGATCAACCCTAAAAAATGGGAGAATCGCCCGGCTTATAAACAGCTACCCGAAAAGGTAGCGAGGTTGATGTCGCCGTTGTTGTGATACGCATGGCGCAAATAGCATAGCACATAGTTATGCTATTTGCTCTTCAACGCTTTGCACTATGCTCTTTGCGCCATGCACAATAACTTTTAACTTTGGGTATTACCGAACCATAACAACTATCCGTGCTATACCATACAGGTCAGAAACGAACATTTAAGCATAATACCCGGCTGGCAGCCTTACTGTGCCTTACCGCCGGTTTTGTAAATGTTGCCGGGTTTATCGGCTTTGGAGTACTTACCACTAACATAACCGGCCATGTAGCATTATTTGCCGATAACTTATCACAATCCAATTTTACTTTGGCATGGCGTGCCGGGTTTTGGATGCTGATGTTTTTTTCCGGGGCTTTTTTTTCAAGCCTGTGGCTGAAGTTTACGGGCCATAATAAACGCTTTGCCTATACCATCCCGATTTTGCTGGAAATAATTATACTGGTACTGGTTGGATACGGGGCAAATCAAAATATGCCAAATGATATACAATTGCTGGCGGGCAGCCTGCTCTTTGCTATGGGCCTGCAAAATGCCTTAGTGAGCATGATATCGGGTGCGGTGGTGCGTACCACACATTTAACTGGAATTTTTACTGATCTCGCGATAGATTTATCTGCACTCTTTAAATCAGAAACGGCCATACGATTAAACCTGAAGCGAAGAATACTGTTAAAATTTGTGATTATTTTTTTCTTCTTTTTGGGCGGAATATTAGGTGGTTATTTATTCAGGTCTTTAAAGTATCATACCTTTTTTATCCCTGCAGGGATTTTGCTTGTGATCATGATCTATGATATGGTACGCTTACGTACCAAAAAGATGATGATCAGGCTGCGGCGCACTACTTATACCGAAACACATCATTAGAGTCCAATCATGGTGTTTTTGTACGGGCATAGCGCAGGGCGCAAAATGTGTATGGAGTTTACACCTAAGCAAAAACGCTATACGCTACTATGCACTAAATCTCCTTAGCATCGCTGAGGTTTATCCAACCTTCACTGCCATTAAGTAAACGAATCTTGATCCAACCGCTGTTATTCTCTACAATGGTCACTTTGGTACCGTCGTGTATCACAAACAAGTTCTTAGCATTGTTATCCGGCCCGCTTTTGGCCGTTACCGAGGGGCTGAATACAATAGCTTCGTGGTGCGACTCGAAATAAGCCACTTGCCTTCCGGCGATGAAGATGCTGCACAATCCCAGCGCAATGACCACTACCCCTGAATAGAAAGAAGCTTTTTTAAGCGATATTGACTGCGCGAACAGGTAATAAGCCAGCAAGCCAAATCCTGCCAGAAAAAATAAGATGCCGATAGTTGAAAGTGTGTTTACCGAGGCTATTAATATGATACTATGCCACCAATTCATCAAAAATAATTGCGGCGCTTCATCTATCTTATCAGTGGTTTTCAGGTTGGCGAACTGAATATTGAAGTTAATATCGTCATCACCCGGAGCCAGTTTGCGGGCTTTTTCATAATACAGTAACGCTAAGGGTATCTCGCCTAATTTATAATATGCATTGCCCAGATTAAAATACACCGCTTCCGATTGGTAGCCATTGTTTAATATCTTTTGGTATGACTCAACCGCGGCCTTATAATTAGTCTTGGCATATTGCGCGTTACCTTGTTCAAACAATGTTTGTTCGGCATCCTTGCCCAACCCAACTAATGGCAGGGCGAATAATAACGAGAGGTAGATAATTCTTTTCAGCATGTTATATTTTCTCCTCCATATCGTTAATGATGTTACGGGTACGATCAAACACTTCCTGCTCGGATATACCTTTAACCGGCGCAAAGCGGGCCATTTCGCACAAGTCCAGCGTGTCTGTTAATTGTCTGATCAAATCATCATCAACCATGCGCGACTTCAATTCATCGGCAATATTCTCTCTGTTCAGCTCAGCCGCCGGTATATTTAGTTTATCGCTGATATAACCATACATCCCTTTTGATATAGCCTCATAAAAAGCGTTAGTATTGTGTGCAGTTAATTGCAATTGCGCGTTAGCAAGGTGTTTAGCTGCTACCTTACTGGCTTTACGGCTCCGCACCTGTACTATATCGCTGTTGTTTTTCTCGTCCCATCTGCGATAGGCAAACGCGGCTATAAAACCCAGTGGGCCAAACGATAACAACAGGTAATATAAAGCTGATCCGTAAAATCCGCCGCCCTGTTTATGCAGGTCGAGATTGTCTTTGATATAACGAATATCTTTACCCAATTCTTTCACATCCTGTTTACTTGCTGATGTGTATGATGACACACTGTTCGCTGTAGCTACGCCTTTATCTACCTTGATCTGGAAAGGCTTGGCAGGTAGTATAACATAACGCCCGGTAGCCGGGTTAAAATAGCTGAACTTGACAGGATCGATGGTATAGGTACCTTCATGCCGCGGGATGATCAGGTAGTTGTAGATACGGCTGCCTGAAACACCGGTTACTTTCTCAGTAACGGTATCGGTGATCTTAGGATCATATTTCTCAAAATCCGCAGGAAAATTGGTATTCAGCTTATCCAGCAATTTGATATTGCCCGATCCGGTGATTTTCAGACGATAGTTTAGTGCTTCGTTAGCCTTCAGCTCCTTTTTATCTACAGAGGCGTTAAAGGTAAAGTTACCTACCGCACCCGAAAAGCCATCGGGTTTACCCGCTTCAGGTAAAGGTTTTACATGGATAGTCACCGGTGGACTTTCCACCTTGTATTTCACATCTTTATAAGCTCCGCCAAACATCTGCTCCATAATATCGCGCGCGGGCGCTTCCTGGCGAACGACGAAGGTCATGCCTAATGGGTCTAAAACTAAATTGCCGGAATGCTCCGGAAATAAAATGGTTTGACGCAATACTGCTACCTGATAACGCACGCCTTTGTAAATCTCATCGTTAACGGTTAGCTGCTGGTTCGTACTCTTAATATCCTGACTCCAGAAACCGTTAAACTCCGGCTGTTTATCTCCCTGATAACCAACTATTCCAACCCGAGAGTATAGTTTATAAGTTACGGTTAATTGCTCGCCCTGATATACTGTATTTTTATCGGGAACGGCACGAATGAACAGGTTTTTGGAGATATTGCCCGATCGGCCGACCGAAACATCAGATTGCCCGCCACCTTGCTGTGCCTGACTTTGTCGTTGCGGCGCCTGTCCCTTAACCACTTTAACGGTAATTGGATTTGAACGGTATTGTTTACCATTTACTATTGCCGTAGCTGCCCCGATGGTAAAAGTCCCCTCTTTTGTACCTATCAGATCATATCCTAACGACATGGTCATCGTAGTTGTACCGTTGATCATCGACGTGCTTGACGACTGATTGGGGCCGCCTACCACCTGGAAACCGCCCATATCCGGAGGCGAAAACTTTTCCATATTACCACCTATGGAAAAAGTAACTTCAAAGGGCTCGTTAGTGCCCACAGTGCTATGGCTTACCGAAGCCACAAGCTTAAGGTCTTGCCCTAAAACAATCCCGGTGCAGAATAGTAAAAATGATAGTATGTAGTACCTGATGTTCATTTACGGCTATAAATATAAGGCTTACCAGTCTTTAGTGATGTGCACCTTTGCCCCTTTTAATTTTTTATCCTTTAACTTATCCTGCGTTTCCTTTTCCTGGTTGTTCAGCGCATCCAGCATACGTTGGGCATCTTCTTTACTTATCTTGTTGGGTTGCTGCCCGTTTTGCTGATCTTTTTTATCCTGATCCTTATTCTGATCGTTCTTGTTTTGATCCTGATTTTTCTTGTCCTGATCTTTTTTATCCTGGTTTTGCTTATTCTGATCTTGTTTGTTCTTGTCGTTCTTGTTATTCTTATTGTTCTTATTATCTTTATTCTTGTTGTTTTTGTTTTGCTGTTTTTGCTTTTTCAGCATTTCCTGCGCGTAGGCCAGGTTGTAACGAGTCTGATCATCGCCCGGGTTATTGATCAGCGCTTTCTTATATGCTTCGATGCTTTCTTCCAGCTTTTTCGACTCTAACAACGAGTTACCCAGGTTATGGTAAGCTTCCGACGCCACCGCTTTGTTAGATGAAGCCCCAAGTTTGTTGAACTGCTCCTGCGCCTTATCGTATTGCTTCTGCTTGTACAAAGCATCGCCCAGGTTAAAATTCCCCTCAATGGTTTCGGCCTTTTTACTCACCGATTTGCGGTAGGCTTCCTCAGCTTCCTTATATTTTTTTTCTTGATAAAGTTTATTGCCCTGATTAATATCGCTCTTTTCCTGCTGAGCAAACAACAGATAAGCGGGTGTTAACAAGGCTATCGTCAATATCAATCGCTTCATTTTTTGTTTACCTCAAATAGTTTAAGTTTACTCAGGTTCAGGTTTTTACGGTTCGAGATAAAGAACTCCACCAGCAGCAATATCAACGCCAGTGCGATGAATATCTGGAAACGGTCCTCGTAATCCTTAAAGGTTTTACTTTCGTACTGTTTCTTCTGCATTTTACCCACCTGGTCGAGCACAATACTCAATCCGCTGTTGGCATTAGTGGCGCGTACATAAACACCATCGCCGGCCTCGGCTATCTCTTTACACATATTCTCATCCAGCTTACTGATCACCGTTTTACCCAGGCTATCGGTATGGAAACCGTTTTCTTTGCCGTTCACCAAAATCGGTATCGGCGACCCTTCTTCAGACCCCTCGCCTATCACGCTCACTACCACGTCTTTATCGCGCGCGGCTTTGGTGGCTGCAACGGCATCGTCCTCGTGGTTTTCGCCGTCGGTAATGATGATCATGGCTTTACTGGTACCGTCTTTAAAATCAAACGATTGCATCCCCAAATCTATTGCTGCGCCAATGGCCGTACCCTGTACCGGCACCATATTGGTATTGATTGTATTTAAAAAAAGCTTCGCAGCCGAATAATCGGTAGTTATGGGCAATTGCACGTAGGCCTGCCCCGCAAATACGATAATGCCGATACGGTCATCGTGCAGGTTATCGATCATTTGCGCAATGGCTCGTTTGGCGCTCTCTAATCGGCTCGGAGCCAGATCGTGCGAGAGCATACTGTTGGATACGTCGAGCAGGATCATCAAATCAGAGCCCTTGCGCTTTACGTCTTCCATCTTCGAGCCTATCTGCGGATCGGCCAAAGCCACGATCAGCATCGCGTAAGCAACAATAAACAGGATAAATTTTAATAACGGACGGGAGAATGATACTTCGGGCATCATCTGATTCACTACTTGCCTGTCGCCCAGCGAAGCGATGGCTTTACGTTTCCAACGCGCTACAAACAAGTAAAGCGCTATAGCAGCAGGAACCAAAGCCAACGCCCATAAAAATTCGGTATGTGCAAAACGAATCATCAGCTTAAGGCTCCTTTAAATTTAGTGTTCCGTAAAATAAATTCTAACGAGAGAAGTATTAGCGCGATCAGCGCGAACGGCCAGAACAGTTCAGTTTTTTTATGATACTGCGTTACATCGATCTTGGCTTTTTCGAGCTGATCGATCTGGGTGTAGATGCTTTTCAAAGCATCATTATTCGTCGCCCTGAAATATTTACCACCGGTAGCAGCGGCGATCTTCGTCAAAGTGCCTTCGTCAACATCTACTTCCATCTTTTGGTATTGGATACCATAAGGCGTTTGCACCGGGTATGGCGCGAAACCGTGCGTACCGATACCTACGGTATATACCCGGATACCAAACTGCTTGGCAATTTCGGCAGCGGTAAGCGGCGCTATCGAGCCCATGTTGTTCGAACCGTCGGTCAGCAGGATGATCACCTTACTCTTTGCTTCGCTATCTTTTAAACGGTTAACAGCCGTTGCCAAACCCATACCGATAGCGGTGCCATCTTCGATCATCCCGTTATGGATATCGTTGTACAGGTTGATGAGCACGCTATGATCGATAGTTAAAGGGCATTGCGTAAAGCTTTCGCCGCTGAAGATGACCAGGCCGATACGATCATCCGGGCGGGCTTTGATAAAGTCGATAGCGATCTGTTTACCAGCCTCTAAACGATTCGGCTTAAAGTCTTCGGCCAGCATACTGCCGGAAATATCCGACGCAATCATGATATCAATACCCTCAGTGGTGCTGTTTTGCCAGCTTAATGATGATTGCGGGCGCGCCAGGGCAACAATCAGTAGTATGACAGCCAAGCTTCTCAGCACAATGCCATAATGCCTTAAAACACCGATATAACTTTTCTTTTTAATGGCAAAACCTTTGGTGGCCGACATGTTGAACGTACCGTAGGTTTGCTTCTCTTTCCATACATACCAGGCCGCCATCAGCACTACGATGATGAGCATCCACAGAAATATAGGGTGCGCAAATTCCAATCCTTTAAACCAGTTCATTACCGCCCTCTCCTTGCTGCTGATTTAACTGAACTTGTTTTTTGGTTTGCGATACAAAGGCGATGGCATTCTCCATACTCTGTTCATTTTCGGCAGGTAGTGGTTTTTGCTTCGCGAATTTGGCTAGATCGGCCAATAATAATATCTGCCTTAGCTTATTGCGGCTGTCATCACTGATCTCCATATAGCGCAGGCTGGCGAATATCTCATCGCTGGTTTGCTCGTGCGCCTTGATGGCATAACGTTTCTCCAGGTACTGACGGATAATCTCGGTCAGCTCGCTGTGGTATTCTTTAACCCGGTCGGCTTGCCAAAGCTTTTGTTCGCGGAGTGCATTCAATTGGTTAATGGCTTCAACATCAGGTGGTATAAGCGGTTTAACTTCAGGTTTTGGTGCAGGTGCTTTTTTAGGGCGTTTGAGCCATAAAATTATTGCTGCTATTATTATTCCAAGTCCTACGAGTCCGCCCGCAACTGTCTTCTTATTATCGCGCAGCCAATCGAAAAAGCCGTATTGTACCGCGAATGGTTGTTTGATATCGTAAATGCCTTTGGTAGTATCTACCGCCACCGATTTAATGGTGAGCACCAATTCGTTGGTTTTAATATCGCCGGTTTTGGTATGGAAAACATATTGCGGAATAACGTACTGACCGGTATCGAACGAAGTTATGATATACGACCGGTGGATGGTCTCTTTGTTCAGATCGTTCTTATCGAAACTGGTATCCGCCTTGCTCGCGTTCAGTATCATTACTTTGGCGACCAGGCTATCCACCAGGTGCGGAAAACCCACTGTATCTTTGGCCGGAAAGGTGATGCTGAGGTGCAGTTTGGTTTGCTCGCCGATGAGCATGGTAGGTTTATCCAGCTTGGCCGACACCGATACCTGTGCGCTACTTAGTTTAACATAAGTAACTAAAAATAAAACTGTTATATATAAACACTTAAAATACGATTTCATATCTTCAACGCCTGCCTTCCCGCTTTTTAAATAAGGTCATTAAAGGTTTAACATACGACTCGTGTGTACCGATATCGGCCATATCCACACCCGAGCGTTTAAAGGTATCCTGCAATTGCGCGTTACGTTTAAGCGCCTCAACTTTAAATGCCTGCCGGACATCCTTATCGCTGGTATTAACCCATTGTACCTGGCCGGTCTCTTCATCTTTCACCGGTATCAGGCCCAGGTCCGGAAATTCTTCCTCGTGTTTATCATACAAGCGCAGGGCAATGATGTCGTGCTTTTTATTGGCGATCTTCAATTCATCGCTGAAGGCCGGACTCATAAAATCGGATATCACGAAAGCCGTGCTGCGTTTTTTGATCACCCGGGTAAAGTAACGCAAAGCCTCAGCTACGTTGGTGCCCTTGTTTTCGGGCTTAAAGTCGATCAGTTCGCGGATGATCATCAGGATATGGCTCCTGCCCTTTTTGGGCGGGATGAACTTTTCGATCTTATCGCTGAAAAAAATAACGCCTACCTTATCGTTGTTCTGTATCGCCGAAAAAGCAACTACCGCGCATAACTCTGCCGCCAGGTCCTGCTTTTGCTGGTTGATGGTGCCGAAGTTACCCGAACTGCTTACATCCATGATCAGCATCACGGTCAGTTCGCGCTCTTCGTCAAACACCTTTACATACGGGTGGTTAAAGCGGGCCGTAACGTTCCAGTCGATAGTTCGGATCTCGTCGCCCACCTGGTACTCGCGCACCTCGCTAAAAGCCATACCACGGCCCTTGAATGCCGAATGGTATTCGCCCGAAAATATGTGATTACTCAACACGCGGGTTTTGATCTCAATTTTCCGTACTTTTTTTAACAGCTCTTTGGTGTCTTTGGCCATATAACCCCCTCTAAATCTCCCCCTGAAGGGGGAGACTTTGAAAACCATGTTTGTTAATTTGCTTAGTAAGCCTCCCCTTTAGGGGAGGTTTGGTGGGGTTACGGTACCTCCACCGCGTTTAAAATCCCCGTTACAATATCCTCCTGTGTAATATTCTCTGCTTCGGCTTCGTAGCTGAGGCCTATGCGGTGGCGCAGCACATCGTGGCACACGGCGCGCACATCTTCGGGGATTACGTATCCACGGCGTTTGATGAACGCGTAAGCCTTGGCAGCCAGGGCCAGGTTGATGCTGGCACGCGGCGAAGCGCCGTAGCTGATGAGGTTTTTATAATCGGCCAGTTTGTATTGCTCTGGGAAACGGGTGGCGAAAACGATATCCACAATATATTGCTCAATCTTTTCGTCCATATACACTTCGCGCACCACTTTGCGGGCCTTGATGATATCTTCGGGTTTAACAATCGGGTTGGGTTTCAGCATTCCCGACGGTGATATATTTGAACGGATGATGCGTTTCTCGTCTTCTTTTGATGGGTAACCGATCACCACTTTCAGCATAAAACGGTCGACCTGTGCTTCGGGCAGCGGGTAGGTACCCTCCTGCTCGATGGGGTTTTGGGTTGCCAGTACCAAAAACGGCGATGGCAGCGGGAAGGTGCTTTCGCCGATGGTTACCTGGCGCTCCTGCATAGCTTCTAACAGCGCGCTTTGCACTTTGGCAGGCGCACGGTTTATCTCATCGGCCAGAATAAAGTTGCTGAATAGCGGGCCTTTGCGAACGATGAACTCTTCCTTTTTCTGGTTATAGATCATGGTGCCCAGTAAGTCGGCGGGCAACAGGTCGGGTGTAAACTGGATACGGCTAAAATCGGCCTGGATGCATTTGGCCAGGGTATTAATGGCCAGGGTTTTTGCCAGCCCGGGTACACCTTCCAATAAAATGTGGCCATCGGCAAGCAAGCCAATCAGCAGGCGCTCTACCATGTACTTCTGCCCTACGATCACCTTATCCATCTCCATTTTAAGCAGATCGATAAACTCGCTTTCGCGCTGTATCATCTCGTTAAGCGCGCGTATATCCGTTGAATACGAAACCGGCGCCGGCGCAGCTTGCTGAGCATATAAACTGTTGCTATTTGATTCTTCCATATCGGGCATAAATTATTTCGGTGGGCAAATTTAATGTACCGTAATTTTTACACAAGCGATATGTTAAAGTTTATTGTTAAAAAATGTTAAATGGGTTGGGTTGTAGGTTGCGAGTTGTCCGTTGCGAGTTAAAGAATTTGGATCCATGATGTGGCAAGTCTTCTGCTTGCGGGAAGCTGGAAGCTTTGCGGATTTTGGTTTAGGGTTGGAAACTTAGACTATTGTGGGGGACGTATTATTAAAATGCTATTAGTAATAGGCTGACTAAAATGATGTAATAGTACCGATTCCTAAAAAATGACCCCGAACTGGTCTAAGTTTAGCGTAACGTAACTTGGACCTATGGTGTGGCAAGCATTCTGCTTGCGGAAGCTGAAAGCTTCAGGAATTTTGGGTCTAAGTTGCAAACTTAGACCAGTTTAAGGTTCGAAGTCAGGAGACTTCGAACAGCGCAATGATTAGTTTTTAGTTACCCCCTACAACCACCACATTCCTACCCAAAGTTTTAAATCTGTCGCCATTGGCCTGTACAACAGTAATGGTGATATGGCCGGTTTTACTAATGTTGATATCGCGCACGGTGCCTTGTTTGCCTTTATGGGTACCGCTTGTTACGTTACAGTAATCGCCGTTTTTTAAATCTTCGGGGTTATTCATCGTATACTAATCTAATTACAAAGCGGATAGCTCTCTGACTATCCGCTTTGTATCTTATCGATATCCTTCCTTATTACTTTTTATCTTTCGGGGCAGCAGGTGGTGGAGGCGGCGCTACACCTAACTGTGAAAAGAAAGTTGCGGTAGACTGTATGCTGCGGTGTGAAGTCATTTTACCGTCTTTGTTGAAAGTGAAAATATCTGCGTCGTCGTATTTAAAGCTTTTGCCGGTTGGTTTCATGCCCATCATCGCGTTTTTAAAGGTGCCGGTTGCCGTACTGGTTACAATAGCGCTGTCGCCATGTACAAAGGCGGTGAGGTTGCTTAGTTTATAGTCGGGAAAAGCAGTAAAAAAAGCGTTAAGCATGGTTTTGATGGAGTCGCGATTTTTCATCGGCTTATCTTCGCCGTTGCCGTAATCAACAAAATCGGCAGCGCAGATGGCAAACAAGGAGTCGATCTTTTTGTCGGCAAAATTCTGCACGGACTTTAGAGCGGTAAGGCGGTTTTTTTCTGTTTTAATAGCAGTGCTATCGCCGCCAACAGCCGGCGTTGTTTTGCTATTGCATGCTGCTAAGAAGCAAGTGGCCACAGCGAGGCCAATGGTCAGTTTTTTCATAACTCTTTGGTTTTTGGTTTGTACTAAGTTACTGAAAAAATTATATAGTACTATTTATGAACAGGTTGTATAAAAACAACCATTCGGCCTATCGGGGATTGCTTAGTTCCTCGCAATGGCGCTTTTTAGATAGTAAGTACCAATCCATCAATCACTCGTTGTCGGCAAATGTTCGCGCGGTACTGCGTTTTTGCGGTGGATGCGGTACATGAGTATCAGCATCAAGTTGTTTTTATTGTTGCTTGATGCCTCGGTATAATTGTATTGATTGATCCATCCGGCCTGGAATATCCATGACCTGTCGAACTGGTAGCCGAGGGCCGCCGATATACGGTTGCGCTCGAAGTTAGGTACTTCATTGTTTAGAAAAACTTCATCGAACACGGACAGGAACCAGGTTTTGGCGATCACCTTGGTATGATTAAACGGCACAAACACATTGAGCCTGTACCTAAACCGGTTGCGGTAAGCGCCGTTTACCCAGCGCTGCTCAACCCGGTAGCGGTGCTCGAGCTTTAAGCGGTATAAAAACTGGTTTGTGGTAACCTGCTCCCACAAACGGTTTTCGGTGGTGATTGGCCCGGCGCTCAGGTTTTGATAGTCGAAAGTGGTATAACGGCCCGTGCCCAGCAATACGGTGAAATCCTTATCGATATCATAGCTTATGCCCGCCTTTATCTCATCATACATAAACTGGCTCAACACGCCGTTGGTACGGATTTGAAATTCGCTATATCCACCCCATTTATGGCTGCTATCGCCCGGAAGAACGATCGTGGCTATTCCCCAGGTGCCAGCTTTTGAGTTTTGCGCAAAGGCCGCGGGAAGTGTAAACAGCAGTAATAAGCTTAGGAAGTACTTCGTCATGTTAAATTAATGTTAATTTATCGGCGAATATAAGACACTTAAGTATTTTAACTTAATTTAAATTGCATTGGTCTTGCATCATTATTTATGCTTGTCTATCCACATAAAAATCGCATATTTATAACATTATGAGCGCTTTAGCACATTGTTCTTTGACAAAAACGCAGTTATGGGTATACCCATCAAATACCCATATTGCACCCATGTGTTTAATGGATATAAAAGATGCCAAAAGGCCACTGGAGCGTTTTAACGGGGGTTTTAATCAATAAATCGTTAAGAATACCCATAAATACCCATGAGTGGTTTAATGATTGAAGGATTGAATGATTGAATTAGAGTTAGAATCAAGAGGCAGGAAGCCTTGAAGACATAGCGCATAGGCCATCCCACCGTGGTTCGACAAGCTCACCATGACACCTGGACTGCTTTCAATACACCCAACAAATCGCACCCAAGCCTTATTCCGTATATAAGCTAAAAATATTTTAACTTTATTGTAAGGTAATTACGTATATACCGACAAAGCGGATAATCATAAACTTTAACTTATCCATCACAAATGAAAATTGTAAAACCCATTATACCCATATTACTGCTCTTAACTATTGCATCCGTAGTGTTTGCGGGCGGGAAACCGAATATCAAGGCGCCAAACAATAGTTTCGCGCTGATAGAGTTGTTTACCAGCGAAGGTTGCTCGAGCTGCCCGCCGGCTGATGCTTTGGTGGCGCGTGTGCAAAAAGAGAGTAAAAATAAACCGGTTTACATCCTGGCCTATCACGTTGATTACTGGAACCATCTGGGTTGGAAGGATCAGTTTAGCAACGCGGCATTTTCGCAACGGCAACGGCAATACTCGGCATGGCTAAAAGCCGAAGTTTATACCCCGCAAATTGTAGTGAACGGCAAACGGGAGTTTGTTGGTTCGGAGGATGGCACATTGCATAGCGCTATTCAAACCAGTCTGCAAAAAACGAATAACGATGGTTTGACTTTTAATGCTGTACATATAGACCATGATCAACTGAACTTACAATATCAAACCCATGGCGGCAACGCTTTGCTGATCGCTTTCGTGTTGAAATCGGCCAGTACGCAGGTAAAAAGCGGCGAGAATGGTGGCCATACCCTCTCACACATCAACATCGTAAAAGCTTTAAATAGTATTACCTTGCGCCAGGCTAACGGCAACGCATCTGTTCGTTTACCAGAGGGTTATAACGCGCAAACCTGGGATATTATCGGTTTTACGCAAAACACCCAAACAGGCGAGGTATTATCGGCACAAAGAATAAGCACGCAAGGCGTTTAATATGAAACAGATCAAAGAAAAACATTCCTTAGCTATGCGCTGGTTTCACTGGGTTAACTTCCCGGTGCTGACCATTATGATATGGAGCGGCATGCTGATTTATTGGGGAAACGATGTGTATACGCTGAGCATTGGCGGGCATGTGTTCTTCAAGTTCTTCCCGGAGGGTTTTTACCGGTTCTTCCACTTTAGCAGCCGGCTGGCCGAAGGTATGGCTTTTCACTTTTTTTTGATGTGGTTCTTCTTCCTCAACGGTTTATTGTATGTGATCTATACCCTCATATCCGGCGAATGGCGCGATTTGGTTCCAGGGAAAAAATCGTTCAAAGAAGCCTGGCTGGTACTGCTGCACGATCTGCATATCCGCAAAACGGCGCCGCCACAAGGCAAGTATAACGCCGCACAGCGTATCGCCTACTCGGCTATTATTGTGATGGGGTTTGGCTCGATAGCTACAGGGCTGGCCATTTATAAGCCTGTACAATTTAACTGGTTATGCTGGTTATGTGGCGGCTACCACGTGGCACGTATTATTCATTTTATATTGACGCTGGGTTATGTGTTCTTTTTCCTGATCCATATTTTACAAGTGATACTGGCTGGATGGCGCAACTTTCAGTCGGTTATTACCGGCTTTGAAGTTGTAAATACCCAACCAGCCGAAATAGTTCCTCCAGCAACCGAAACCGATACCGAAGATGGAAACACCAATTGATCCAGAACAACAGCACGAAGAGGCTAAAACGCCAGAACAACTGGAACGTGAACATGATGCCCTGCTGGACAAGCAGATCAGGAGGCGCAGTTTTATCGCGTTCGGGACCTTTACAGTACTAAGCGCAGCGGCTTATGGTTCGTGGCGATGGCTGTTGAAATCGCCGGACGAGGTTGCAGGCATTACAGCAGGTGCACATGCGCCGTTACGCAGGGCATTGAATAAGAATGAGCTGTTTTTCCGCAAATTGTTTTATAATGAAAAACACCTGGTACGCACCTATCCCAAAGAAATGGCCGCCAAAAATGTACGGGTGAACAGCGATGTGGGTATGACAAGTAAATTCGATCCGCAGAGCTGGGTGTTACAGGTAAAAAAACGGTCGGGCGAAATATTGAAGATCGGCATCGACGAGTTAAAAACTCTACCCAAAACTGAGATCGTGTTCGATTTTAAGTGTGTGGAAGGTTGGGATCAGATATCGCACTGGGGTGGCGTAAAATTCAGTGATTTTATCGAGCATTATAAACTACAGGATGACGCTAAACTGCAATACGTGGGCATGGAAACGCCGGATAAGCAATATTACATTGGGTTGGATACGCCAAGTGCCATGCACCCGCAAACCATGCTGGCTTACGAGGTGAACGATCAGCCATTGCCGCTAAATCATGGTGCACCATTACGATTGATCATCCCGGTAAAATATGGAATCAAGAACCTCAAACGCATAGGTACCATAACTTTTAGCGATGAACGACCGCGCGATTACTGGGCCGAGCTGGGATATGATTATTATTCGGGCTTATAAAGCGGCTACAATTTGTTGTACCGATGCGCGGACCTTATAATTGGGATCGTAAAAAACGTGGGTGATCTTGAGTTTTTTATCGATGATGAAAGTGGCGGGCACTGGTAAAACATGATCGTGATTGCCGTTATTGGCGTCTATATCAATCCGGTATTTTTTCATCAAAGCCAGAGTAGCGTCGTCAACCGTAAGATTTACGCCGAAGGCTTTCATTATTTTATACTGGATATCATGAATAATGGGAAACGACGCTCCTGTTTTTGATATGGTGGTAATGATACCCAGGTCGGTTTCGGGGGTAACGGCTATTACCCTTGCTCCTTTCGCTGTGATCTGGCTAAGGGAGTCCTGCATGTTCTTTACCTGTTTGATGCAGTACGAATCCCATTGACCGCGATAAAAAAACACCACCACAAAATTATGGTCTTTGAATAAAGATTTTAGATTGAGCTTTTTATCGTTATTATCCACCCCCGAGAACAGTGGGGCCTTATCGCCTGCCTTAAGCGGTGTTTGCGACCATGCGCAGCCAAAAACAAAAACTGCCAGCAAGGTAAACAGGTATTTTCTCATTTAGGGGTTTAACGCAATTACGATGTATAAAGTTATAAAACAAAAACGGGACAGCAAAAGCATTGCTATCCCGTTGAAAATACCTAAGGCTTGGATTGGTTAAAACACCTGCTCAAACATATTGATGGCGTCCTTGCTCTCGAGCGTCGAGTGGCCCATCAAAAACTCATCAACTTTACGTGCGCACTCACGGCCTTCGCTAATGGCCCAAACCACTAGTGATTGCCCGCGGCGCATATCACCTGCGGCAAATACTTTACCTACGTTGGTACGGTAAACACCTTCGCGGGCCTTAACGTTCTTACGTTCGTCCAGATCAACACCTAATTGGTTCAGCATACCTTCGTGTTGCGGGTGTAAGAAGCCCATGGCTAAAAATACAGCCTGGCAAGGTATCTCACGTTCAGAACCTTCAACCTCGGTTGGTTTTACCGGGCGATTCATTACGTCAAGTTCCCAAGTTACGTCAACAACTTTCAAAGCGCGCAGGTTGCCGTTCTCATCGCCTAAAAACTCTTTAGTGCTAACACCCCAGTGGCGCTCTGCTCCTTCTTCGTGGCTGCTGGTAACTTTCAGCAGCATAGGGTAAGTTGGCCATGGCATGTGTATGGTACGTTGTTCAGGCGGTTTGCCCATTACCTCGAACTGCGTAACCGATTTTGCACCCTGGCGGTTTGATGTACCCACGCAGTCGCTGCCGGTATCGCCACCACCAATCACCACTACATCTTTACCTGTAGCTGAAATAGTTTCGGCGGTAACTTCGATATTGCTTACACGCTTGTTCTGTTGTTTCAGGAAATCCATCGCGAAGTAAATGCCTTTCAGGTCGCGACCCGGGATTGGCAGATTACGCGGATAGTAGAGCCGCCTGCTAAAACCACCGCGTCGTTATTGCGGATCAGTTCTTCAGGGCTGATATCTTTACCTACTTCGGTATTGCATTTAAATACAATGCCATCTTCTTCCATTACTTTGATGCGGCGCTCAACTACTCCCTTTTCCAGTTTAAAATCAGGGATACCATAACGCAGCAAGCCTCCCGGATTATCATCACGCTCGTAAACAGTGATGGTATGGCCTGCCTTAGCTAATTGCGCGGCAGCAGCTAAACCTGCCGGGCCGGAGCCTACGACGGCAACAGTTTTACCGGTTTTGATCAACGGGGCCGTTTTCTTCACCAGGTTTTTCTGGTAAGCGATCTCGATAATATGTTTCTCAATCTCCTCGATAGCTACCGGTGGTTTGTTGATACCCAACACACATGCCGATTCGCATGGTGCCGGGCAAATACGGCCGGTAAACTCGGGAAAGTTATTGGTTGACGACAGAATAGTATAAGCTTCTTCCCACTCTTTACGGTAAACGGCATCGTTAAACTCGGGAATGATGTTACCCAGCGGACAACCTGAATGACAGAATGGTACACCGCAATTCATGCAACGGGCCGATTGTTCGTTCAGCTTTTCTTCCGGGTATAAGCTTACAAATTCTTTATAATTAGCTATACGCTCTTTTGGCGATATTTTAGACGGAAGCTCTCTTCCAAATTCTTTAAATCCAGTTGGTTTTCCCATTATTCTACTTAGCTGATCGTTTGATATTGTGCCTGTTGCAATACTTTTTTGTACTCGCGTGGGAATACTTTTACAAATTTCAGTTGTGCCGCTTCCCAGTTCTCTAACAGTGATTTGGCAACGGTGCTACCTGTAATTTGTACGTGCTTGCGCAGCAATGTAACTATCTGTTCTTTATCTTTTGCCGATAGCGGATCCAGGTCCACCATTTCGGTATTGCAATTTTCGGTAAACTCGTGCTCCGGATCGTAAACCCAGGCTAAACCACCGCTCATACCGGCAGCAAAGTTGCGGCCTGTTTTACCTAGTATCAGTGCGCGGCCACCGGTCATGTATTCGCAACCATGATCGCCAACGCCCTCAACAACGGCTGTAGCGCCCGAGTTACGTACCGCGAAACGTTCGCCCGCCATGCCGCGAACAAATACCTCGCCCGAAGTAGCACCATAAAGGGCTACGTTGCCGATGATGATATTTTCTTCTGGCGTAAAGGTGGCTTCTTTTGATGGATAGATAGCCAGTTGTGCACCAGATAAACCTTTACCTACATAGTCGTTAGCTTCACCTTCCAGTTCAAACGATAAACCTTTGGTTGAGAAAGCACCGAAGCTTTGTCCGGCCGAACCGATAAATTTGTAGTTGATGGTATTTTCAGGCAAGCCAGCCGAACCGTATACTTTTGATATCTCGTTCGATAACAGGGTGCCGATGGTACGGTCGGTATTTTTCACCTCAAACGTACCAAATACCGGGCTTTGATCTTCCAAAGCAGGTTTAGCTTGCTCTAACAGTTTCCAATCCAATATATCGGCCATGCCGTGGTCTTGTTTTTCGCTGTTGTAAAGGGTTAAACCTTTAGCGTTCGATACCGGATGTAATATACCTGAAAGATCAACTTTCTTAACCTTCCAATGCTTGATACCTTCTTTAACTTTCAGGAACTGTACCCGGCCTACCATTTCGTTGATAGAGCGGAAGCCCAACTCAGCCATGATCTCACGCATCTCTTCGGCCAGGAAACGGAACAGGTTAACGATATGCTCAGGCTTACCGCTAAACAGTTTACGCAGTTCAGGATCTTGCGTAGCTACACCTACAGGGCAGGTATTTAAATGACACTTACGCATCATAATACAACCACCTGCAACCAGGGCTGCGGTAGCAACGCCCCACTCTTCAGCGCCCATTAAACAGGCGATAGCTAAGTCGCGGCCGGTTTTCATTTGTCCGTCGGCCTGTAACACTACGCGGCTGCGCAGTTTGTTGCGTACCAGTGTTTGGTGAGCTTCGGCTAAACCTAACTCCCATGGCAAACCGGCATGTTTGATCGAACTGATCGGCGATGCGCCGGTACCGCCATCGTAACCTGCAATCAGGATTACATCGGCGTGTGCTTTGGCAACACCTGCGGCAATAGTACCCACACCGGCTTTTGATACCAGCTTAACATTGATACGAGCCTGACGATTGGCATTCTTTAAGTCGAATATCAGCTGGGCCAAATCCTCTATCGAATAAATATCGTGGTGCGGTGGCGGTGATATTAAACCTACGCCCGGAGTTGAGTGACGGGTTTTAGCAATCCAGTCATCAACTTTATGACCAGGTAGCTGGCCACCTTCGCCCGGTTTTGCACCTTGCGCCATTTTTATCTGCAACTCATCAGCATTGGTTAGGTAGTTTGATGTAACCCCAAACCTTGCCGAAGCGATCTGTTTAATAGCCGAACGCATTGAATCACCATTTTCCATCGGGATATAACGCATTTCGTCCTCACCTCCTTCGCCGGTATTGCTTTTCGCACCGATACGGTTCATAGCGATAGCCAGGGTACTGTGCGCTTCATGCGATATCGAACCGAACGACATCGCGCCGGTTGCAAAACGTTTCATGATCGCTTCTGCCGGTTCAACATCCTCGATAGAGATGGCTTCGCGGTGATGCGCGAAATCCAGCATACCACGGATGGTAAAGTGTTTATCGCTCTGATCGTTGATCAGTTTAGCGTAGTTTTTATAAACGCTGTAATCGTTGGTACGGGTAGCGTGCTGTAATAAGTGTATAGTTTGCGGGTTGAACAAGTGTACCTCGCCGCGGCGTTTCCATTGGTAGATACCACCTTCGGGCAATAAATGATCGCTGGTTTTGGTTTCGCCGAAACCCATGCGGTGTTTGCACAAAGCTTCACGGGCAACCTCGTCCATACCTAAACCACCGATACGTGTAACCGCGCCAGCAAAGCAACGCTCAACCACATCTTCGTTAAGTCCCAGTATCTCAAATACTTGCGAGCCGTGATATGATTGTAAAGTTGAGATACCCATTTTACTGAATATCTTCAACAAACCATCGCTAACCGCCTTAACATAGTTTTTCTGTAAGGTTTTCTGATCCAGGCTCGAGCCTAATTTACCTTCAGCCTTAAGTGTATCAATAGTGGCCAAAGCCAGGTATGGGTTAATAGCAGTAGCGCCAAATGCCAATAAACAGGCAAAGTGATGTACTTCCCAGATATCGCCGGCCTCAACAACCAAACCTACCGAACCACGCAAGCCTTTTTTCACTAAATGGTGGTGAACGGCCGAAACAGCCATCAGCGATGGGATCGGCGCGTGTTCCGAATCAACGGCGCGGTCTTGTAAAATCAACACCTCAAAGCCGTCTTCAACAGCATCTTCGGCGTAACGGCACAAACGGGCAATACCCTTTTCTAACGAACCAGGTTGGCCATCGGCCTTAAAGTAGGTTTGCAGTGTTTTAGCGTGGAACAGACCTGTATCAATACTACGTAGTTTTTCCAGTTCGTAGTTGGTTAAAACCGGTTGTTTAAGTGCAACGCAGTGGCAATGCATTTTATCTTCATCCAACAGGTTGCCGTTGCTGCCTATAAAGGTAGCTAAGCTCATTACCAAACGCTCGCGAATCGGGTCGATCGGCGGGTTGGTTACCTGGGCGAAAAATTGTTTAAAGTAGCTTGATAAATGTTGTGGTTTATCCGAAAGTACGGCCAAAGGCACATCGGTGCCCATCGAACCTACAGGCTCTTTACCATCCAGCGCCATCGGCATAATAATGGTTTCGATATCCTCGCGCGAGTAACCGAATACCTGTTGGTAACGAAACACCGAGTCAGCCGAAAGGCTCGAGAACGATAAACGCGGCTCGGCCAGTTCTTCCAGTCGGATCTTATAGTTTTCCAGCCAGCGGCCATAAGGCTGGCGCGAGCTGATCTGACGTTTTATTTCATCATCGGCAATGATCTTACCTTTTTCGGTATCGATCAAAAACATTTTACCCGGCTGTAAACGGCCTTTACGAACTATCCCGGCTTCACTAAGAGATGCTAATACACCAGCTTCTGACGCCGCTATCACACGGTTATCCTTAGTAATTACATAACGCAGCGGACGTAAACCGTTACGATCAAGCAAAGCGCCGATCAGTTTACCATCGGTGAACGAAATAGCCGCGGGGCCATCCCATGGCTCCATCAAGGTAGCATGATACTCGTAAAATGCCTTTTTAAGCGGATCCATCGCTTCGTTGCCATCCCAGGCTTCAGGCACCAGCATCATCATTACGTGCGGCAACGAACGGCCTGTGTGCAATAAAATTTCAATGATATTATCCAGACATGCCGAGTCCGACTGGTTATTGTCGATAACCGGCAGCAGCATCTCCATTTCTTCCTGGCTAAAGTAAGATGATGCTAATGATTTCACACCCGAGTAGAACCAGTTTAAGTTACCGGTTAAGGTATTGATCTCGCCGTTATGCGCAATCATGCGGAATGGCTGAGCCAAACGCCATGATGGGAAGGTGTTGGTTGAGAAACGCGAGTGGATCATACCGAAACCCGATTCCATACGCGGATCAGAAAGATCCGTAAAATACTGGCGCACCTGGTAAGTAGTTAACTGACCTTTAAAAACGATGGTTTTGCACGAAAACGAGGTAAAATAAAAGTCGGCATCAGCATCTTTTATCGTATCGTGTATGGTTTTAGTAATATAACGACGCAATACATACAGCTTGCGCTCAAAATCGTCGGCATTGGTAATGTGGTGCGGGCGGGCAATAAACAATTGCTCAACATCCGGTTCGGCAGCTTTAGCGGTCTCGCCTATGCCCGAGTTGTTTACCGGTACTTTACGATATCCCAAACTGATCAAACCCAGCTTTTCAACAGCACTCTTGATCATATTACGGCAAGCTTTCTTCACCGTTGGGTTTTTTGGGAAAAATATCATACCCACGCCATACTCGCCCGGTTCGGGCAGGCTGATCTCGAGGGCAGCGCATTCTTCCATAAAAAATTCATGAGGCAACTGTATCAGTATGCCTGCGCCATCGCCGGTTAACGGGTCGCAACCACAGGCTCCGCGATGCTCCATGTTTTCTAAGATAGTAAGCGCATCTAAGATAATCTGGTTCGATTTTTGCCCGTTAATGTTGGTTATAAAGCCGGTACCGCACGAATCGTGTTCAAATTCGGGCCTATATAAACCCTGCTGGTTAGAATCAGTTAGTTCCATGTTTGTTCAAAAACACTATTAAAGGTGTGATAACGAAGTTAAGAAAATATGATGAAAATTATAAAATGTTTAACATTTTTTTCACATTATCAAATTTTGCGCTAATATTTATTATAAAAATTTAAAAATTGATAATTTTTTAAAACATCTGTTATCATTATCTAAAAAAAAACAATTCTTAACTTTATTTGTTAACTCAATGTAAAGCCTATAAAATCAATAGGATTTATATCAAATAGGCGAAAATTTCCTTTTTGCAGAAAAACTTTAATCACAGAAGCTTATGAAGATCGGGATTATAGGTGCAGGTAAAATTGGAGCCACAACCGCTCAGTTGTTTGTAAAAGCAGGCCATAGCGTGGCTATCAGTAATTCGCGCGGGCCTGAAACACTACAGGATACTGTAAAGAAACTGGGCGATAACGCCATAGCCCTGAGCAAAGATGAGGCCGCCGCGTTTGGCGATATGGTGCTATTGGCAACGCCCTGGAGCAAAACCGAAGCCCTGCCCAAGCCAGAGCTTGTTAAAGATAAAATTGTGATCGACGCCATGAACCCTTATAAACCGGATGGCGGTTTATATCAGCTATCAGGGTCGACCAGTAGCGAAGAAACTGCAAAAAAACTACCGGGCGCCATTGTAGTAAAAGGGTTTAATACCAAAAATTTCAGGCAGTTGGGCGCCGGCAGTCGCAAGGATCTGCCCTTGCAAGAACGTAAAGCCATTTTTATAGCAGGCGATAGTATCGAAGCCAAAGCCAAAGTATCGCGGCTTATTGAAGAGATAGGTTATGCAGCGGTTGATACCGGCAACTTACACGATGGCGGTAAACGGCAACAACCTGGTACCGAGGTTTATAATAATGATATTACCTGCGCAGAGGCGCACGAGATGTTGGGGAAATAAATTACATTGAAGGAATAAATTGTTGTGTGAGTTGACAAAAAGATTTTGTGATGTAAATTTGGGCGTTGCCCTATAGGCCGCGCTTTACGCTCCTGCAGGCTTTAGCCACAGGCCGGTATCCGCTTCAATCGCTAACGCAAGTTCAAGGTTTGATAAATTTGCACAATAATGAAATTCAGAAAACTAACCCTTACCTCACTCCTCTTTTTATTTGTTACGATAGCGGCACATGCTCAAACCCTGCAAGTTGCAGTTGCGGCCAACCTGCAATCTGTAATTAAAGTTTTGCAGGCCGATTTTAAAAAGAAAACAGGTATCGATATACAACCTATTATCGGCTCATCAGGCAACCTGGTCAATCAAATCAAAAACGGGGCGCCGTTCGATGTTTTTTTATCGGCTGATATCAGTTTCCCGGAATCATTGTATAAGGCGGGCTTTAGTATGGACGAGCCTGTAGTTTATACCTGGGGCAACCTGGTTGTTTGTAGTGATCAAAAAATCGATTTGAAAAACTGGCAAAACCTGTTACAAAAAGGCAAAGTTAAAAAAATAGCCATTGCCAATCCGGCCATCGCCCCCTACGGCAAAGCCGCCGAGGAAGCCCTGATCAAAACCGGCATTATGAATAAGGTAAAACCCAAGCTGGTTTATGGCGAAAGCATCGCGCAGGTAAACACCTATATCACTACCGGTGTGGTAACTGTGGGTTTTACCAGCCAATCGTTTATTAAGGATGCGGATAAAAACGTCAAGCTTTATTGGGCGCCGGTTGATGCCGGCCTATACACTGCCGTACAACAAGGCATGGTTATTTTAAAGCATGGCAAAGAAACTAATTTTGAGCAGGCTCAAAAGTTTTATAAATATATTTTATCTCCGGCAGCAAAAGCTATATTTACCGAATATGGCTATCACGTACAATAAACTCCCTCGCTACTGATGGATTGGTCGCCTATATGGCTAACGCTTAGGCTGGCCATTATTACCACCAGTATTTTGTTTGCTATCGGATTACCTATAGCTTATTGGCTGTCGAAAGGGCGATCACTTGCAAAAATCGTTATCGAGGCCATTATTACCATGCCTTTGGTATTACCACCATCGGTTTTAGGCTTTTATTTACTGATTGCCTTTAGCCCGCAGCATGGCATAGGGCTTTGGTTGCAGCAACATTTCAATATTCAATTCGTATTTTCTTTCCAGGGATTGGTGTTGGCATCCGTGATCTACAGCATGCCTTTTATGATCGGCCCGATTAAATCGGCGCTACAGCAATTACCCGTATCGTTGGCGCAGGCATCATACACCTTAGGCAAAACTGAATGGCAAACTTTTATTAAGGTACTATTGCCCAATATACGTGCATCGCTCCTTACGGCTATTGTATTAACATTTGCCCACACACTTGGCGAGTTTGGCGTGGTACTAATGATAGGCGGCAATATTCCGCATGTTACGCGTGTAGCCTCCATCGCGATATACGATTCGGTGGAAAATATGGACTATGCCACGGCCAACGCATATTCTTTATGCCTGTTTGTGGTTACCTTTATCATCGTGATAGCTGTTTTTATTTTCAATAAGCGTACTGCCAAAATCCCGCTGGAATGATCATTATCGATATTGAGAAAAAGATACGGACCTACGAAGGATATAGGCTATTGCAGATAAACACCGCGATCAAACTCAATAGCATTAACTGTATCACCGGGTCATCAGGCGCGGGCAAAACCACATTATTAAAGATCATCGCCGGTTTAACTACGCCCGAAAAAGGTAAAATAGTAGTGAATGATGGAGTTTGGCTGGATACCGGCTCACGCATTAACCTATCGCCACAAAAAAGAAGAGCAGGCTTTGTTTTCCAGGAATACGCACTTTTCCCCAACATGACGGTTAGGCAGCATTTACACTATGCATGCGCCGATGATGACTGGATAAACGAGTTATTGCATTTTGCTAAACTGGAAACACTCGAACAGCACAAGCCCGAATACCTTTCGGGCGGGCAACAGCAGCGCCTGGCTATTATTCGCGCCCTGGCCATTAAGCCTAAATTAATGCTAATGGACGAGCCTTTTTCGGCCTTGGATATGGATATACGCCAGGCCATGATACCCGAGCTAAAACAACTACTGCAAAAATTTGACATTACCAGCCTTATCGTTACCCATAATCCGCAGGAATTAGAAGGGATAGCCGATAATACCATTCACATTCAGTAAAAAAGGCTTTCCGGTTAACCGGAAAGCCTTGATATATAGTGATTGAATTAGCTAATTATTGCACTTGTTTGAAGAAGTAAACATCAGCATCAGGAGTTACCCTAACCAAAATTTCTTCTTTAGTGTTTTTCAAATCAACAAAGTAAACTACCGAGTCGTTTTTGTAAGCCGAACCAGCGTATAGGTCGGTAACGTCTTTTTCCTGCTTTGGCTCTAATTTGATCACTTCACCTATCTTGTAACCTTTATAGCTTGCAGCGATATCTTTTTGAGCTGCTGCAGGAATGGTTTTGTAGTCAACCGCCTGGGTTAAACCTAAAAACTCACCGGTTAAGCTATAAAATGCGGTTACTTTGGTATTGTTTAATAAAAACTCCGCTTTTTGGCAGTTACCATCAACTTTCCAGATAACGTTGGTAGCGTCTTTGTAATCGATGCTGAATTGGTTTAAAGCAGTGTAAGATGCTGCACTTGCGTTGCCTTTATCGGCTTTTTTGCCACCATCTGCAAAAACACCAAACGATAAACCTGATACTAATATGGCTGTGATGAATACTTTTTTCATGACCTTGCTTTTTAATGTGTAAATATTAATTACACAACAAAGATGAATATAAATTATAATATTAACAACATTAATTCAATTTTTATGACAATTTGATAACAAATTGCAATTTTTATTAAAAGTATTAATTAAAACAAGTAAAATCAGCATACTATTGACAAATTTGCAAATCACAAAAACACGGCATAGCAATTGACAATTAAAAGCAGACTAAAAGTATAACCTATCCCCCTCAAAAATTAAAGCTTTGCGACATTTGGTTACAAAGGCTGAATACAAAGGAGATGGATAAGCTTTTATCTATCTTAGTAAGCACCTGGTATAAAGCCCGTTTGGCTTTGTGCCTTTTTAACACCTTAGCCGATGTCTAAAAAAATACTCGCAGTTGATGATGACCTATTTATACTCGATGCACTGACTGAACTGCTCACATACTCGGGTTATGATGTAGAATCGACACCGGATGGCGAAGATGTGTTTAATAAAATAGACAGTTATGTACCAGATTTGATACTATTGGATGTTATGCTGGCAGGATTAGATGGCCGCGATATCTGTAAAAAGATCAAAAGCAACGAAAAAACCAAACATATACCTGTAATTATGGTTTCGGCAACACCAGCGGTGAACCAGACTATCAGAGACTATGGCGCCGATGATTTTGTAGCTAAGCCCTTCGATATTTTTCAGCTGCTTAATAAGGTTGAACACCTGTTAGCAGCTTAAAGCGCCTTAATATAGTTTAAAAACAGGTTCATAGCCTGTTTCTTTTCTTCAGTTACTGCAAAATCTATTTTATGCATCAGGTAGTCTTCGATGTCAAAATTGTGTGTTTTTGGCAACACCTTAAATAATTCAGTACGATTATCCAATCCCAATTTCAAGGCTTTGTTAAATTCGGCTATAAAGTCGGTATCAATAGGCTTATTGGCGATCCAGCCCGCAAACATAAAAGGTAAGCCGGTAAAATGCTGCCATTCTTCGGCCAGGTCGTACACATATTTATACTGATCTTTTTTGCCAAAGGTACGGTCGCCTATCTGCACAAAGGCCGTATACTCATCTGCCGACGATGAATAATCTTCGGCATCAACAATCAATTCGGGCGATAACTTCCAATAGTTTTTAAGCAAAACCTTAGCGAGATTGTTGGAGGATCGCGATTGCGGATCTAATTGCAAACGCTTCACCTGCTTAATATCGCAATTACTAAAGATAAAAACAGAGTTTACAGCGCCTACCGCGCCGATGCAATAATCGGATACAATTTGCCAGTTGGGTATATTTAAAACAGCGGCAACAGGTATCAGGCCAATATCAGCCTTGTCGTCAATCAGCTTTTGGGCGCAATCGGCCGGGGTATCAAGGCTCAGATCAATTTTATCGAGTATATCAGAATGCTGTATGCCGTATATAAAAGGCTTGGTATTGGTATAACTAACGGCGGATATTCTTATCTTTTTCACAAATCGGCAGACAAATGTTTGAGATGGTTGGAGTTATTAAAATCAACGATGCTGAACTTTTCACCATCATAGGTAACTTTATATAGTATCACGTTTTGGTGTGGAAAGTCGTCCATTTTGGTTAAGGGCACACCGGTAAGCAGGCATAAAAACAGGCGCATAGCACGGCCGTGCATACAAATCAGCACATTTTCTTCATCGGTATGACTCATAATCTCCGCCAGCGCTTCTTTCTGGCGGGCCTGTACTTCGTTGGGGCTTTCGCCACCTTCAAACTTTGCATCCAGGCGGCCTTCCAGCCAGTCGCGCATAATATTTAAAAACGCCAAACGGTTTTCCGGGGTACTCGCTTCGCCTTCGTGTACGCCCCAGGCCAACTCATCCAGCCCGGCCAGTTTTTGAAAAGGGATGCCTTGATCAATAAACAATTGCACGGTTTGCTGGGTGCGTTTTAATTCGGATACATATATCTTATCAAAAGGGATATCGTGGTAAGCATTAAAAAAAGCCGCGGCCTGCAAGCGGCCGGTATCGTTCAGGTCGGCATTAATGCCCCGGCCCTGTATTATTCCTTTTTTATTAAGCTCGGTTTGCCCGTGGCGAATGATGTAAAGTGTTTTTGTCATTTAGTTTGGTGGTCAGTTTAGAGTTGTCAGTTATCAGTTTCTAAAGTTTATTAACTCGCAACCGAAAACTGATAACTGGCAACCGTTAGTTAATTACCGGTAATTTATAAAACTGCGGTTTGGGTTCGTCGGGGAACTCAACATCGTTGTAATCCGTCATTACATGATATAAGGTATCCCTTTCGATAGGATGACGACCAACCTGCTTAATCAACTCAACCAATTGTTTAGTGCTCATGGCCGGTGTCTGCTCTTCAGCGCCCGCCATCGAATAGATCTTGGTAGTATCATCCAGCGTACCGTCGATATCATCGACACCAAAGTTTAAGGATAATTGAGCCGTCGTGCGGCTGATCATCGCCCAGTAGGCTTTAATATGATCAAAATTATCAAGGTATATCCTGGCGATGGCGTAATTACGCAGATCTTCAACCACGGTCGATTCCGGCACGTGCGACATCTGGTTATCCTGGTTACGAAACTTTAACGGGATAAAAGTTTGGAAACCGCCTGTCTTGTCCTGCAGTTCGCGCAGTTTTTCCATGTGATCAACCCGGTGCCAGTATTGCTCAATATGGCCGTAAAGCATGGTGGCATTACTGCGCATACCTAATTTGTGCCATTCCTCGTGTATGGCCAGCCATTGCTCGCCGGTACATTTATCTTTAGCTATCTGATCGCGCACCTCGGGATGGAATATTTCTGCGCCACCGCCGGGTATCGATTCCAGGCCCGAATCCTTCATCAGTTTCATACCGGTAGCATAATCTATCTTCGATTTTTTAAAGATATAATGATACTCAACCGGGGTTAGGGCTTTAACATGCAAGTCGGGACGGTGCTGTTTAATCTTTGTAAAAAGCGTGCTGTAAAACTGAACATCGTATTGCGGCAATACACCGCCAACAATATGTACTTCTGTAACCGGCTCGTTATCGTATTTTTTTACGATATCAAGCATTTCATCCATCGTATATTCCCAACCCTGCGAACGCTCTTTGATCAGCCTGGAATATGAGCAAAATTTGCAATCGTAAACACAAAGGTTGGTGGGTTCGATATGAAAATTACGATTGAAATAAGTTTTATTGCCGTGGCGCTTTTCGCGGATGTAATTGGCCAACACACCCAGATACGATAGTTCGGCTTTTTCGTAAAGCAGCACACCTTCCTCAAAGGTGATGCGTTGATTATCGTATACTTTTTGAGCTATGGCTTTAAGTTCGGGTAAGAGGCGGGGATTATCTAATAACAGCGTTAACTTTTGCTCGGCGTCCATACAGATGATAACTTTAGCTACAAAAGTACAATAATGAGGCATATTTCATTATCATATTGATGTAACAAACAATAGATGTATTTTTACCGGCAATCAAAGCCATTCTCTCTATGAAAATCGAAACCATAGCCATACATGCCGGCAACCAGGCCAATGATCCATCGGCCGCGGTGATACAACCCATTACCATGGCAACCACTTTTAAACGCGGTGAAGACGGCAGTTTCCCTGGCGGCTATATTTATAGCCGCAGCAGCAACCCTAACCGTACCGCGTTAGAAAACGTGCTGGCCAAACTGGAAAGCGGCGCTGTAGCTGCAGCGTTTTCATCGGGGAACGCGGCGGGTATGACGGTTTTCCAAAGCCTGAAACCCGGCAGCCATATCATTGCGCCTGATGATATGTATCATGGCTTGCGTAATCAGCTTAAAAATTTGTTTGCTGATACTTTGGAGTTCGATTTTATTGATGTGAACGATAAGGCTGTTTTGCAAAGCCATATCAAACCGAATACAAAGCTCATCTGGCTCGAAACGCCCTCAAACCCTTTATTAAAGGTAACCGACATCAGGATGGTGATCGCGGTAGCAAAGCAGCACAATATCAAAGTAGCCTGCGACAATACCTTTGCTACGCCTATCTGCCAGCAGCCCCTGGCTTTGGGTGCCGATCTGGTGATGCACTCCACCACCAAATATTTCGGCGGGCACAGCGATTTGATGGGCGGCGCCTTAATTGCCAAAGCGGATGATGAATGGTGGCAAAAACTGAAACAGGTGCAGGAGTTTGGTGGCGCTATCCCCTCGCCCCATGATTGTTACATGTTGGTACGCAGTATCAAAACCCTGCCTTACCGCATGAGGGGTCACGTGGAAAATGCGATGAAACTGGCTGCGTTTTTAGAGCAACATCCCAAAGTTGAACAAGTGATGTATCCGGGATTAACCTCTCATCCGCAATATCACATCGCTAAAGAACAAATGCTGAGCTTTGGTGGTATGCTATCCTTAACGGTAAAAGACGGCGAAGCTGCCGCACTTAAGGTAATAAACGGCTTAAAAGTATTTACGCAGGCCACTAGCTTAGGTGGTGTTGAAAGCCTGATCGAGCATCGCGCCAGTGTTGAAGGGCCTGATACCAAAACGCCTAAAAACCTCCTCCGGGTATCGGTTGGATTAGAGAATATCGACGATTTGATTGAGGATATGACACTGTCATTCAATAAGTTATAAATTATTACAAAATTATGTTTTGGATAACAGGCTCTTAAACCATATATTTGAAACATTATTTGGTAAGAATACCAAGATCAACACCCCTCAAAAAGGTTTTGATTTATAAAGAAGTGGCGAGAGATCAGGCTCATTAACCCACTGGCAACCCTCCGGATAAGGAGAAGGTGCCAAATCCTGTCCCGGCGAATGGATTACCGGGGAATATAAATGAATAACCATGAAAAAGTTTTTCTATTTCTTAAATCTGTTTAACCCGCGAAACAAGTTTCGCCACGAATACGCATTTGCGCCCGTTAACCGCGGCGTCATTTGCGCGTGTTGTTGCTGTTGTTGCTAAACAAGCATAACACCCTTTGGCCTATTTGCTGAACTGTTATTTGTGTTAAACGCCGGAACTAATCACCCCGGTCGTATCCCCTTAAGGGGTAAATCAATTTAAATAGCAAAAACAACAACCGACTACCACAACTAAATGAGCACCGAAACTTTTAAATATCATAAAAATTTCACCCTCGAATCGGGTAAGCAACTACACGGTATCGAAATTGGCTACCATACCTTCGGCAAATTAAACAAGCACCGCAGCAATGTAATATGGGTTTGTCATGCTTTAACAGCAAACTCGGATGTGCTGGATTGGTGGGCGGGCCTTTTCGGCGATAACAATCTGTTTAATCCTGCCGATCACTACATCGTTTGTGCCAATGTGCTATCGTCGCCCTATGGCACTACACACCCGCTGGACATCAACCCAACTACTAACGAACCATACTACCTGTCGTTCCCAATAGTTACCATACGCGATATGGTAAAGGCGCACCAATTATTGGCCGAGCATTTGGGTATCGACCAGATCAAGGTGCTGATCGGCGGCTCATTAGGCGGGCAGCAGGCTTTGGAGTGGAGCCTTATCGAACCAAACAAGATCAATAACCTGATCCTGATAGCGACCAATGCCAAACATTCGCCCTGGGGTATCGCGTTTAACGAATCACAACGGCTGGCCATCACTGCCGACCGTACCTTTTATTCGAACACGCCGAACGGCGGCGCCAAAGGTTTAAAGGCAGCGCGCAGTATTGCCCTGCTCTCCTACCGCGGTTATGCCACTTACGATATTACCCAACAGCACGACGAACACGATAAGCTGGAAAACTATAAGGCAGCGTCGTATCAAAACTATCAAGGCGAAAAGCTGGTAAAACGCTTTAACGCTTACAGCTATTGGTATTTAAGCAAGGCGATGGATTCGCACAATGTGGGTCGTAATCGTGGCAGTGTTGAAAATGCTTTGGCACAGGTAAAGTCAAAAACACTGGTGATTGGCATTAAATCAGACATTCTGTTCCCGGTTGAAGAACAGCAGTACCTGGCAACTCATATCACCAATGCCGCGTATGTTGAATTTGAATCGATATACGGGCACGACAGTTTTTTAATCGAGACCGATACGCTGACTAAGATCATCAGCGAGTTTTTAGGATCAGACATTAACGGAAAAGTAATAAAGCTGCAAACAGCATAATATATATAATGAGTAAGAAATTAAAAATAGGCCTGTTTGGCTTTGGTGTTGTTGGTCAGGGATTACATGACATCATCATCACCAAAAACCTCAACCTCGAAATAGTTAAAATAGCCATAAAAGATGCTGCCAAACACCGCACGTTACCGGCAGAACTGTTTACCACCGATCGTAATGTGATACTGAACGATCCGGAGATCAATACTATTGTTGAATTAACCAATGATCCGCCGGCAGCTTTCGAAATTGTAAAAAAAGCATTAAGCAGCGGCAAAAACGTGGTATCGGCTAATAAGAAAATGATCGCCGATAATCTGGCCGAACTGATCGAACTGCAGTACCTGCACGGCACATCGTTATTATACGAAGCTTCAGTATGCGGTAGTATCCCGATCATCCGTAACCTGGAAGAGTATTACGATAACGAATTGCTGCACTCTATCAGCGGAATCTTTAATGGTTCATCAAATTATATACTTACCAAAGTTTGCAACGAAGGCATGGATTATACCACGGCCTTAAAACAGGCACAGGATCTGGGCTTCGCCGAGACCGACCCTACCCTGGATGTTGGTGGATATGATGCCAAATATAAGCTGGTGATAGCCGCTGCCCATGCGTATGGTGTAGTAGTAAAACCGGAGGATGTGCTGAACATCGGTATACAGAACCTGTCGGCAGCAGACATTCAATACGCGCGAGAAAAACGTTTAAAGATCAAGCTGGTACCCGTAGCCAAAGAACTGGATGCCCGCCATGTAGCCATGTTTGTACTGCCTAAGTTTGTTAACGACAGTGAGTTTTTATACAACGTAGAGAACGAATACAATGGCGTAGTGGTGCAGGCAGCTTTTGCCGATCAGCAATTCTTTTTCGGTAAAGGCGCGGGCGGCCATCCAACAGGTTCGGCTGTGTTATCGGATATTGCGGCGTTACGTTATGATTATCAATACGAATATAAAAAGGCACACAGCAAACGTGACCTGAAATTTACCAACGATATCGAGGTTAACGTTTACCTGCGCTATAACGACGAGAGCCTGATCGAGGCCCTGAACTTTGAACATATCCACGAGCGTTTTTACTCGGATAGCTTCCATTTTGTAACCGGGAAAATCAAGCTTACAAATTTGATAGAAAATCAGGCGCGTATAGAACAAGACAAGGCATTTATTGCCGTAACCGGGCAGATAAAGGACGTGAAGCTGATTCCCGGAAAATAAAAGCGACATTAGAGTTTAGCAGATTCTCTGGAAAGGCCGCGCTGATTCGCGGCCTTTTTGTTTTAATCCACGAGACAAAACACCGCTATAAATTTTATTTTGTTAATTTTGGCAGGTAAACTATACCCATAAAATCTTTGATAGCATCCATAAACAAGCTTTTTACAAATAAAATTTTTGTACTGGTACTATTTTTTGGTTTGAGCCTGTTGTTTGCGCTGAAGCAGGATCTGCTGCATGTATACAACAACTACAAGATCTATAAATACACCTTTTACGATCTTATCCATCAACGGAATCTTTTTTTAGAGTACCGGCAGTTTTTTGAGGATAAAAATCATTATGGACCTGTTTTCGCGCTGATCATAGCTCCTTTTTATTATTTGCCCGATAGCATAGCAGTAATGCTATGGAGTTTGTTTAACTCGTTCATGCTGTACAAAGCCATTACCATGCTACCAATCAGCAATAAAAAGCAGATAGCTATTTTGCTGATCTGCGTGAACGAACTGGTGACCACCTCGTTAAGTGTACAGGTAAACCCTTTTGTTACCAGCTTGATCATATTCAGCTTTATATTCATTCGAAACGGGAAGGATTTTTGGGCCGCTCTGGCAATTGCTTTGGGCACCTTTATCAAGCTTTACGGTATTGTGGGGCTGGCTTTCTTTTTCTTTTCACCAAATAAACTCAGGTTTACGCTAAGCATGGCATTTTGGTTCGTGGTGCTGTTTTGCCTGCCGATGCTATTCTCGTCGCCGCAATTCGTGGTGCAATGTTATAAGGATTGGTATCATAGCTTATCAGACAAAGACATACAAAACAGTGGTTCAACCATGCAGGATATCTCAGTAAAAGGTATGGCACGCCGCATTTTTGATGTGCCCAATCTATCCAATATCTGGTTTTTAATACCAGGTGTGGCGCTTTTCTTTTCATCGTATCTGAAAGTAAAAAATTACAAATTTGTCGATTTTCAGTTGCTGATACTAGCGTCTACATTGATCTTCCCGATCATTTTCAGCAGCAGCAGCGAATCGCCAACCTATATCATCGCCTTCGCAGGGGTGGCTATCTGGTATGTTAATGCACCAAGGCCCGTAAGCGGCTGGAATATATTTTTGTTGGTATTCGCGCTGGTAATAACCAGCTTCTCGCCTACCGACCTGTTCCCGCATTATTTGAGCGACCATTACACCAAGCGATATGCCTTGAAAGCCTTACCTTGCGTGGTAATATGGCTGAAGATAATTTACGAAACGCTTACGCGCAAATTTGAAGAAATTGATACCCATTCATTAGCACGGCCATGAAAAAGAAAATATCGGTAGTAATACCCTCGTTTAATGAAGAAGGGAACATTGAGCACCTGGCCAACCGCCTGTTGGTGGCTATCAAAGCGCTGAGCAATTACGACTATGAGATCATCTTTATTGATGACGGCAGTTCGGACGGTACGCTGGATAAACTGAAGTATCTTACAACTATCGATAACGGCATATTCTACCTGGAGCTTTCGCGTAATTTCGGGCATCAAAACGCATTAAAGGCCGGTTACGACTTTGCCACCGGCGATTGCGTCATCAGCATGGATGGCGACATGCAGCATCCGCCCGAAATGATCGGTCAGTTTGTAGAGAAATGGGAAGAGGGCTATGATGTGGTATACTCCTGCCGCGAATACACCGATGATGCTACCATCCTAAAAACCAAAACGAGCGACATTTTTTACAGGATGATCAACTCGTTATCAGACACTAAGCTGGAAAAAGGCACGGCCGATTTCAGGCTGATAGACCGTAAAGTTGCCAATGTGTTGGTGCAGCTGAACGAAAATGGCTTGTTTATGCGTGGACTCATCAAATGGCTGGGTTTTAAACAATACGCCATACATTACACTGCCGACGCACGTTTTTCGGGCAAAAGTAAGTATACCATCAAGAAAATGATGCGCTTCGCGGTTGAAGGGATTACCGCGTTTAGCGTTCGGCCGTTGAATATCGCGATAGGCATAGGCGCATTTTTTTCGTGCGCGTCGCTATTATATATACCTTACATTTTGTACAGCTATTTTTTCCGTCCGCAATATGAAGCCGCTGGCTGGGCTTCGTTACTGGCAACTGTGGTGTTTTTTGGCGGATTAAACCTAATGGTATTGGGGATTATAGGCTTATACCTGGGCAAGATGTTTATGCAAACCAAACAACGGCCTAACTATATCATCCGGTCAACAAATATGGCTCAGCTTAAATAATGGTACTGCTAAGTTTTGATATCGAAGAGTTTGATATGCCGTTTGAGTATGGCAAAGAAATATCATTTGAAGATCAGTTGAGCATATCTACCGAAGGCACACAAAAGATATTGGCTATCCTGAAAAAGCATAATTTAAAAGCCACGTTTTACTGTACAGCCAATTACGCGCAGCATAAGCCTGAGGTTATTATTCAAATTGTTAACGAAGGACACGAAGTCGCCTCGCACGGATTTTACCATTCGGATTTTAAGGTAGAACATCTCAAACAATCTAAAGACGCGCTTGAAAAACTAACTGGACAAACTGTTAAAGGTTACCGCATGGCGCGGATGATGCCGGTTGATGAAAAGGAGATCTACAAAGCCGGATATCAATACAATTCGTCTATAAACCCCACTTATTTGCCGGGCAGATATAATAATTTCAGCAAATCGCGCAGATGGTTTTACCAGGATGGTGTTTTGCAGCTCCCTTCGTCGGTATCGCCGTTGGTGCGTTTTCCTTTGTTCTGGCTATCCTTTCATAATCTACCAATGGGCCTATTGAAATGGTTGTGCAAATGCACCCATAACAAAGATGGCTATCTAAACCTATATTTTCACCCCTGGGAATTTACCGACTTAAAACAACCCGAACGTTTTGGTTTCCCGGGTTATGTAATGAAAAATACAGGTGTTGATTTTGAAAAGCGCTTGGATGAATTTATTGGGTGGGCGCAAAAGCAAGGTTTTGGTTTTATCCGGACGGATGATTTTGTTTCCAAAATAATATAACATGGATGATGTAAGATGGAAAATGTGTTATTGATTACATCTTCCATCTTACCTATCACCTCTTACATTTATACCTCCCTATTAATGTCCCAGGCTTCCAGATGATCAGCCACCCGGCGGATGAACGACCCGCCCAGCGAGCCATCAACCACACGGTGATCATACGATAACGACAGGAACATCATGTGGCGGATAGCGATCACATCACCACTTTCGGTTTCTATAACTGCCGGTTTCTTTTTGATAGCGCCCAGGGCCAGTATAGCTACCTGCGGTTGATTAATGATCGGTGTACCCATTACGTTGCCGAATGTGCCTACGTTGGTTACAGTAAAGGTACCGTCCTTCACATCATCGGGTTGTAGTTTGCCGGTACGTGCGCGGTTAGCCAGATCGTTAACGACTTTGGTTAAGCCAACAATATTCAGTTCATCGGCTTTACGGATAACCGGAACAATCAAGTTACCACTTGGCAAAGCTGTAGCCATACCGATATTGATATCCTTCTTCTTGATGATCTGCGTACCGTTAACCGAAACGTTGATCATCGGCATATCGCGAATGGTATGGGCCACGGCTTCGATAAATATTGGCGTATACGTTATTTTGGTGCCTTCACGTTTTTCAAAGCTGTTTTTATTCTTTTCGCGCCACAGCACAATATTGGTCACATCCACTTCTATGAACGATGTAACGTGCGGTGAGGTATGTACGCTTTTTACCATGTGCTCAGCGATCAGGCGGCGCATCCTGTCCATTTCGATGATCTCGTCGCCACCGGTTGAAGATACGGCTTTTGGCTGTTGCGCTTGCGCAGTTGGTTGAGCTGGTTTAGCAGGCTCGGCTACCGGTGGTTTTGGCGTAGCCGGGGCTGATTCTTTCGGAGCTTCGGCTTCAACAACTGGTGCGGGTTTTGGCGCTTCAGCGACTGGCTTAGATGCATCGGGCTTAATATCAGGTATCGAGCCGGTAACAAAGGCGGGTTGTGTTAAGCTATCTGATGGGCGTGGCGTTGGCTTAGGGTCTTCGGTAACCACGGGTTTAACCGGCGGTAAAACACCGCGTACTCTATCTTGTATGTATTTGATCAGATCGTCTTTGGTTAAACGACCATCGATACCGGTACCGGGAATCGAATCCAGTTCGTGCTGACTTACCTTTTCCTGCTGGGCAATACTGCGCACCAAAGGCGAATAAAACCTTGATGAGTCGTTTTGAACAGGCTCTGCAGTTTTTTCAGGCTGAACCGGTAATTGCTCTATACCAGGTATTGGTTGTGTTTGTACAGGTGCTTCGGATAGTAATTCTTCTTCGTGTGCCTCGTCTTCTTCTATCGAAGGTATTACGGTAGGTATTTGCACGGGATCTGCTACTGGTGCGGGGGCTGCAGCTTGTTGTGTAACAGCAGGTTCGTCTTCCCCTCCGGGTTCATCAGTTTCGATGATCGCGATCACCGCTCCTACCTGCACTACTTCATCAACATTACCCAGTTTAAGGGTTAAAACACCTTTAACGGGCGATGGCACTTCCGAGTCGACTTTATCGGTGGCAATGTCCAATATGGCTTCGTCCATTTCCACTTTGTCGCCTATATTTTTATTCCATTTAATAATGGTAGCTTCGGCAACACTCTCACCCATTTTGGGCAATAACAGTTTATATTTAGCCATAAATATGCTTATATTGTGCGTAAAAGTAAAGATTTGTGGGCTTTATTGCCCAGTATCGCGCAGTAATTTTACCAACATCCCTAAGGCTGTAATTGCCGTACGTTCAATGTTTTGCATACGCTTTTTACCAAAAGAGTACTTATGTGCAAAAGTTTTCTTGGCATTTGCCACTGCAATCCATACTGTACCTACAGGTTTATCATCCGTACCGCCGCCTGGGCCGGCAACACCGGTTACCGCAATGGCATAGTCGGATTTAAAATTGATCAGCGCGCCTTCAACCATCTCCACAACGGTTTCTTTGCTTACTGCACCGTGGCTCCAAAGTGTTTCGTTTTTAACGCCGAGCAAGCTCTCTTTCAGATCGTATGAATAGGAAATCGCACCGCCAAAAAATACTTTTGACGAACCCGGATGCTGGGTAAACAAATGCGAAATATAACCACCGGTACAGCTTTCGGCTACGGATAATGTAAGGCCTTTTGCATCCATTTCATCCAGGATAGCCTTTTCGATCGGTATATCGATATCCGTAACAACCGAATTTCCTATGCGCTCGATAAACTGACGGGCATACAGTTCAACTTCTTGCTGCAAGGCCTGTTCATCATTGCCCAAAGCGCTTAAACGTAAACGTACCGAACCTAATTTGGGTAAATAGGCCAGCTTAATATGTGCAGGCAGCGAGTTTTCGATATCAGCTATCTTTTCGGCCAAAAATGATTCCCCCTCGCCTACGGTTAAAACAGTTTTGTGAATAATGACCGGCAAACTGAGTGTTTGTCTTAGTTTGGGTATCACAAATTCTTCCATCATATACATCATCTCGTGCGGTACGCCCGGCATAGAAATGTATATTTTGCCTTGCTCGTTAAACCACATACCTGGCGCTGTGCCGTTGTTATTGAGGATGATCTCGCAGTTTTGCGGCACATCTGCCTGGCGGATATTAACATCCAATAATGGCCGGTTATACTTAGCGAATATTTGCGCTACGTTATCCAACGCTTGCTGGTTACGCACCAGCGGCACGTTAAAATATTCGGCAATGGTTGATTTGGTGATATCATCTTTAGTTGGGCCCAGCCCCCCGGTGATCAAAATGATATCCGCACGATTAGCTGCTTCGGCGAGAGCTTTCAAAATGTGTTCTTTATCGTCAGATACCGAACTGATCTGTTTTACACGGATACCGATGGCGTTTAATTGTTGCGCTATCCAGGCCGAGTTACTATCGATGATCTGCCCGATCAAAATTTCATCGCCAATGGTAATAATTTCTGCCAGCATTACTTAATTGTTGTTGTAGTAGTCCTTACGCTTGCTTAGTTTCAAATCCTGCAAAACAGATGCCCTAACGCGTAAGTCGACGCTATAATACTTATAATATCCGAAAGGTATCCATTGAAATGACATATCCCAGCAATGCAGATCGCGATAGATACCTATGGATGACGTACTTACCTGCATTGCCCGCAAATCCAGCCCACCGCTGTAAGTAACTTTCCACTTTGGCGTTACGGTCAAATCGCCGCTCAATTGCATTGTATTGCCTACGCTGGTTGACACGCCTGTATTGCTATAAAAGAAACTATAGCTCGCACTTATGCTCCATGGAATATTAAAATCGACGAAAGCATTACCATTGGGATTGATCAGAGCCAGTTTTTGCGCTTGCTGGGCCGTCATGCCTACAGGTTGATTCATGTTTTGGTTTGGTCCCGATGGATTGCTTCTGAGGGATTTGGAACTGAAACTCATGCTAGCCGATACGTTAAATGAAGTAAGCATCGGGAAGCGTCCCTGCTGCCAGGTATATTGATTGATCACATGCGCATAGCGGATCAACCGGCCCGCAGATACCGAATCGCGTATCTGGGTTACATAAGGGTTTAAAACGCCACCAAATGTGATACCTAATTTTTGATTGAACAAGGCAGTATGTCCGGAGAAATTTATGGGTGACAAGCGCAGTGAATCGGACACAAAATTGTAGAAGGTTGAAAACGACAATCCCTGAATTAAAGGCACATTACGATCTTTGCCCGATGTGTCGGACGCGCTTGCACGTACTTTAGCCTCGATATCGTTGTTCATGCTGATGGCTAAACCTGCGGATTTGCCACCACCCGGACCACCATACACCGCTTGCTCGAATATCGAATAGGTTTGCGAGGTGTATGGATATGGAATAGTAGCATTACTTACGATGGTATTGTAATAACCGTATTTAGGATCTGAGAAATCCGGACGATATTGAAAACTTACCGACGGTGTGATCACATCGCGGATGGCTTTGATCTTGCCTTTAAACTGCATCATACCATAAACCTTGGTTGAAAAACCACTGGAAATGGAGTACTCACCGGCACGCTTAAAGCCAGATACTGTATCGGTAACCAACGAATCAAGGCCCGAAATACTACCACGCGCATAACGTTTACGGATGGTTTGAAAATAATCGCGCTCGGTATAACTGATGCTTGAGTTAAATTGAAAGTAACGCGCAACGGTAAGATTTAAAGCAACAGGTATTTGTTGCTGGAAACCATTTTGAAACTTTTTGGAGAAGGTATTGGCTGTAAATAGTTCAGACTCCGGAATCGAATTCAGCTTGTTTGTTCCCTGCAAACTATAGCCAATGGTTAAATTTTGATACCATTTTTTATCGCCGGTCTGATCTTTCTTTTCAAAAGGGCTCAAAGTGGTCATGTTTAAGCTAAAGGTCGGCAACTCGAGGGTTACGGTTTTGCGGGTAATATCCTGACTGTGGCCCAGGTTAGCGGTAAAGTTAAACGGCGAGCCTGCCCAGGTTTTACCGTATGATATACTTGATCGTAAGTTGTTCTGAGTTAATGCCTGCAGGTTATAGTTCGATTGTGCCGGCGAATTTTGATAATAGCTTGATGTACCCGCGTTTACCGATGCGCTAAAGGTAGTACCCGGGTTAGCAGCCGGGTCCTGGCTGTGCGTCCAGGTGATGTTAAAATCCCGGCTTGGCGGGTCGGTTTCTAAACCATACTTGTGTGAGCCATAGCCTAATATCAACGTCCCCGAATATTTATATTTTTTAAGATAGCGCGATGTAGCATTTAACTCGTACGAGCCTTTGGTGTAGTAGGTACCTGTCGTAGTTAAATCAATATAATCATTAAATGCCAGATAATAGCCAAATCCTTTTAAATAAAAACCAAGCTGAGCATCTTCGCCAAATGTCGGCAAAATAAAACCGGATGTTTTTTGATCTGGTTTTGGAAAGAAACCAAAAGGCAAAACTATCGGTATAGGTACACCCTCTATCTCCAGATATGCCGGGCCGGAAATGATCTGATGCTTTTCGGCAATACCCTTTTTGATAACGATACCGAAATGTGTTTCGGGGTAAGGCAACGAACAGGTGCTGAATAAAACGTCGCGAAAAGCGGTTTCGGCATCGTTTAACCGCCGGGCCTGCCCACCGCTCAGGTAGTCGCCATCCTGATCGGTAACTACATTATAAATTTTGGCTTTTTTGGTAACGTAGTTGTATACCAGCGAATCGGCGCTTATTGGGCTTTCGCCTTTTTGCACAAAGTTGGGCCGCCCCTCGTAACGGTGCGTTTTTGGGTTGATGCGCCCGCTGGCAAAAAGCAGGTTATGTTTTTTATCTACCCGGATATAATCGGCGTCCAAAGCAAAATCAATATAGGTTACCCGTGCCTGTCCCCACAAATGAGCTATTCCGTTAATCTGATCAACTGTGCTCGAATCTTTCGACGAGGATTTTATCTCATCCTCCAACCCTCCGTTCTTTTTAGTTGTATCGCTGATGTTTACCTTTTTTAATTTAACAGTATCATTACCTTTACCCTTCCGGTTATTGCGCCTTAACAAGTTTTTATCTTTAACAGGGTCGAGCTTGATTAAATGCGTATTGGTATCGATAATGGCAATGTGGTTGTGATCTGCAGCATTGCCTGATGCAGCATAAACTTTTGTAAGCGAAATGAACGTTAAAAGAAAAAAAAGCGTTATGAATTTCAAAATTGATTATGAATAGTATTTTTGCAGATAAAGTTTATTCGCGGTCAAAAATAATGAAAAATAGGGCATTGAAAAGATTGATCTTTAGTTTAACATTTGTAGCATCCATATTTATCCTACCCTCATTTAGTATAGACGGCAAACCGCAACAAGATACTACGGCTAACAGATACCGGATGAAGACCATTGTGGTTGATGCCGGGCACGGTGGCCATACGGGCGCAAAAGGCTCATACAGTACCGAAGAACAAGTAACGCTGGCACTGGCGCTTAAATTGCAAAAAGCCATAGAAAAAGATGTACCCGGCGTTAAAGTGGTAATGACACGTACTACCCCGGCAGGTGTTGGCTTACAGGCGCGGTCGGATATTGCCAACGCGGCTAAAGGCGATCTGTTTATCTCGCTGCACTGTAATTCGCTGGCCGACAAGATCATTACTGTACATGGCAAAAAGAAACGTGTGCCAAACCAATCGGGCCGCGGGGTGTTAGAACTGGTGTACCGTTACGGGCGCGACAAGGAAGAAGCGGCCGCGCTTCGCGAAAACTTGTTTGAGGAAGAAGGTAGCAAGGATGTACAAACGATGCTCGACCCGGCAAACCTGATCCTGCTGAACGAGTTTAAAAGAAAATACCGTAAAAACAGCATCCTGTTTGCCAGTATGGTGAACGATGAGTTTGTGCAGGTTGACGGCAGACCGAGCGATGGGGTAATTGAACAGGGTATTTTGGTATTGTGCCATACTGCCATGCCATCGATACTGATAGAGACCGGGTACATTAATAACCCGAAAGACGAGGATTATTTAAACTCGGAAGACGGGCAAAATGAAATTGTGGCATCGATTATACGGGCCATACAGAAATATAAATCAACCTTGGAACAATAACCATACACACAATTAAACAAAGGGAGCATTTTGAAAATATCAAACGAAACCAAAATAGGCGCGTTAACAGTTGTGTCGGTAGCCATACTGATGTTTGGCTATAGTTATTTAAAAGGTAATGATGTTTTTACCAGCGAGAACAGGTTTTACGCAACCTACGCCAGCGTTGACGGTTTATCAGTTTCGAAACCTGTTTTGGTGAACGGCTTCCCTATCGGCCGTGTATCACACATGACCTTGCTGAGCGACGGGCGTACGCTTGTTGAGCTGAAGGTTGAGCCTAAGTATGAAATACCTAAAAACACTTTAGCCAAACTTGAAGGTACCGACCTTTTGGGCAGCAAGGCCATCATTTTTGAGCTGGGCGACAGCAAAGTGATGGCTGAGGATAAGGATACGTTAAAGGCAGACATAAAAGGTGGTTTGGCTGAATCGTTACAACCGGTACAAAAAAAGGCGGAGGTGATCATCGGCAAAATGGACTCTATCCTATCGTCGGTTAACGCGATTATGAACCCGCGTTTCCAAAAAAATGTTGATCGCAGCTTTAACAGCATTGCCAATACCTTGCAATCGTTAGAGGGTACCAGCAAAAAAGTGGATAACCTTGTTGGCGTGCAAAGTGTGCACATCAATAATATTTTAGCCAATGTAGAGTCGATATCAGGTAACCTCAAAACCAATGGCGTATACCTTACCCGAACTATGGCCAACTTTAATAAGGTGAGCGACGATATAGCGGCATCTAACGTAAAACAAACGTTGGACAATGTAAATAAAGCTATCGCCGATCTGCAAGCGACCATTGCCAAGGTAAACAACGGACAAGGATCATTAGGTAAACTGATGACCGACGATGAAATGTATAACCACTTACGCGATGCCTCTGCCGATCTGGATAAGCTGCTGATAGACCTGAAAGCCAACCCGAAACGCTATGTACACTTCTCGGTATTTGGCGGGAAGAGTAAATAAGATAGAATCAAGAGCCAAGAATCAGGGGTTAAGACTTTTTAATGAAAACTATTAAACTCAACCTTAGTTCTCCCGAAAAGTCGCACTTAAAGAAAGAAGGCGTAAAGATCAGTGAGTTAAGCAACTATGCAATTGATGAGTTGAGTGCTTTATTGGATGTGAGCGATGAGCGAGCTAAAAGTATTGGCGCGCACATGGTGTTTCAAAGCTTACCTTCCATCGGTCCAAAATTTGCACAGGATCTGATCGATATGGGTTATTTTAATCTGGAACAGCTTAAGTATAAAGATGGCGCTGAATTATTGAACGAACACGAACGGTTTACAAGTTATCAAACTGATCCCTGCGTGGAGGACCAGTTCAGGCTGGTGGTGCATTATGCCAATCATCCGGGCGTTACCAAGCAATGGTGGGATTTTACGGCAGAACGTAAAGCTTTTCGTGCAAAGCATGGCTATCCGGCTGACAGGCCGGGACGGTAATATGATTATTAAGTTATTGATTTTGAACTCAACACATTTGACAACTTAAACCTAATATACTTAATAACTCAATAACCAGGTTACATTAAACTCAATACACTTAATAATCCAATAACCACATGCAAGCCTATTTTAAACAGTTATTTGAGTACGATCATTGGGCCAGCGACCTGCTGATGGATAAATTTGAAAAGCAGTTTCCGCAAAATCCGAGAATATATGAGTTGTTCTCGCACCTGATATCTACCCAGCGCATCTGGCTCGACCGTATTTTGGGCATACCGCAAAGTGTAGAGCGTTTTCAGGATAGGCTGCCCGAAGAAATGAAGGAAGACCTGGCAAACTATCACCAATCGTGGATGGAGTTTATCGATCAGTTACAACCCGGTGATTTTGACCGCATGGTAAACTATGTACACCCTAACGGCACGTCTTATAGCGAAAGGCTGGTTGATATTATGGCACATGTTGTTAACCATGGCACGCATCACCGTGGCAACCTCGTTATTTTGATGAAAGAAGAAGGTTTTGTGATCCCTACACTGGATATGATATTTTATGTGAGGGAGAGATAGCCCCTCCCAACCCTCCCCGGTAGGGAGGGCTTTAAAAAATAGGCTATTTGCATATTTGCACATCAACACATTAAGCTTACCTTTGCGGCAATGCTGAACAGGTTTATAGCCATATTGCTGATCACGACCACCATGTCGGCCAACTTTTCGAAGTTGTTCATCTTCGCGGGCTTTGAAATGAATAAGACTGTGATCGCGTCGACCCTGTGCGAAAACCGCAATAAACCCTGGATGCACTGTAACGGACGCTGCTACCTGTTAAAAAAGATAAAACAAACCGAAGAGAAAGAGAAGAGCGATGAGCGCCAAACCGGCAAAAGCCTTTTCCAGGAAGGTATTGTAACTAACTATTTCTCATTTAAATATACCCCACGGCTATTGCAAACAATAGCAATACCACAGGACGACAGCACGCTCCCCAGCTATACTGCGTCGATATTCCAACCGCCTAAAATAAACGCGTAAACCATTTCGGGACCAGGCGTCCGGCTTTACCCTCGCCCACGCGGCAACGCCATCGGGTAAGGCAATCAAGCTATTTTATTTTAAATCGCTTACGGCTGATGCTGCAAGCATTATTCTACCATTTCAATGAAAAGGTTTATCATCTTTATCTACATATTATTATGTGGTATTTGCGGCGCGTTCGCGCAGGTGCCACCAGCCATACACGGCAAAATATTCGACGCGATAACTAAAGAGCCGATAGCGGGCGCTACTATCAATGATCAAAAAGGTACGTCAACCACTTCGGACGCCACCGGTACATTTAAAATAACCACAGATGCTACCAACTTACAGGTATCATTTATTGGCTATAGCACACGAAATATCGTTGTAAAAGGCGAAATATTGGCCATTGCGCTACAATCATCGACTACCGAGTTGCAAAAAATTGTTATAAGTGCGAATCGTACGGCCGAAAAACGCAGCGAAGCGCCTATCGCCATTGCTACCCTATCCAAACAAACCATTGAAGACACCAAGGCGCAGCGACTGGATTTGCTGCTGAACAAAGTGAGCGGCGTAAACATGGTGAACCTGGGTAACGAGCAGCACGAGATGAGCATCCGCCAGCCGATGAACACCAATAACCTGTTTTTGTATTTGGAAGACGGTATCCCGCTGCGTACTTCGGCGGTCTTTAATCATAACGCGCTGCTGGAAATGAATATGGCTGCTGCCAAAAACATCGAAGTGATTAAAGGGCCGTCATCAGCGCTATATGGTGCAGAGGCTATTGGTGGTGTGGTGAACCTGATCACACAGGCGCCACCGGCTTTTACCTCGGGCTATGTAAGCACACAACTGAATACCCAGGGCTATAGACGGGTTGACGGGCAGATCGGCAGCACAACGGGCAAGGTGGGTTTTATTGCAAGCGGTTATTATGCCAACCAAACCAACGGGCCCATACAATACAGTGATTTTCATAAAACGGCGGTTACGGGCAGGTTGGATTATAAAATCGATCAGAACACCACCTGGACGAGCAGTGTATCGTACATCAACTATTACAGCGATATGTACGGCAGTTTGGATAGCGTGCATTTTGCCCGAAAAGATTACTCGGCGCAGGCGTTTTTTACCTACCGAAAGGTAACCGCCACGCGCGCACGATCAACCATCAGCCATAACTGGAACGACAGCAGCAGCACCAACGCCACGTTTATGTTCCGCAATAATTCGGTGATACAGAACCCGTCCTACTCTATAGCCAGTTATCGTATTGGCGGCAAAGCCGGTAAACCGGTATCACCGGATACAGCAACCGGAAACATCAATAATAACGCGTTCAAGTCGTACGGATTATTTTTACAGCATGTGCAAAAATTCGCGGCACTGCACGGTAAATTGATTATCGGCGCCAGCGCTGAGCTCGACCCGCAATCATTCTATCAGCAATTCATCTGGATAAAAAAACAGAACCAAAATGGTGTGGTAAATTATGTAAGTTATACCCAGCCCGAAAAGGATTCGGTAATGGCAAACTATAATACCGTAGTGAGCAACTTCGGCAGTTACTTGGATTATGATTTTACCGTTCTACCTGGCCTGCGTATTTCGGCAGCCGTACGATACGATGCTTTTCAATATGCTTTTGTAAATTATCTTCCCGGCTCGAGTGTTACCGGCGGGCCGTCAACCATTACTAATTATGGCAAAGTGGCTCCCAAACTTGGCTTTACCTACAACTACCAGGGCATTGGTTTCTACGGAACTTACAGTGAAGGTTATGTACCGCCACAGATAACCCAGGTATTCGGCAAAATAAGCAACAGCGCCTACCTGCTGCCACAAACTTTTAGCAATTACGAGTTGGGTGGGTGGCTGTCGTTGCTGGAAAACAAGCTATATATCGATTACAGCGCTTACCTGATGAACGGCACCAACGAGATCATCAGCGTACGTTTGCCGGATAATATCACCCAGCCGCAAAATGCCGGCGCAACCAGGCATATCGGCCTGGAGTATGGTATCAGCTACCGCCCGGTTGACGATCTGTATATTCGCCTGAGCGCTACCAATGCCAAACATACTTTTGTAAATTACATTGCTGGCGGCGTAAATTATAATGGCAAAGAGATAGCCGATGCGCCGCATTTTTCGGGTAACGCCGAAGTGATTTATAAACCGCATTATATACCGGGCTTCCGTATTGGTATAGAAGAGCAACAGGTTGGCCGGTATTATATGGATAACCTGCAACAGTACACCTACGGCGGCTTTAAGGTAACAAACGTGAGGCTGGGTTACCAGTTAGCGCGTTTTGATGTGTGGCTTAATGCGCTGAATGTTTTCAATACGTATTACGCTACCATAGCCACCGCTACAGCCGGTGCTAACGGCTCTGCATCATACAGTTACAACCAGGGCGATCCGCGGGCATTTACGATGGGAATATCTTACAAATTTGGTAAACAGTAAAAATTATAATTTGAAGGCCGTAATTTGCGGCGAATACAACTAAATGATACCTTCGGACAGTTTTTAGCCGAAGGTATCTTACATAAACCCACAACGATGAAAAAAATATTTTATACGCTATTAGCGGCAGCAGCGGTATTAACAGCTTGTAATAATGATAAAAAGCAGGAAAAAGACCTGCAAAAACAGGTGATCGACTTCCACGAAAAGGTAATGGCCGATGATGAAAAAGCAATGGTTACCAAGTTAAAGATCGATACGATTATCTTGCAGGCAAAAGCGGCCAAGACTGATACCAGCGAAGCTCACAAATACAGCGCGGCACTGATAGCTGCCGATGACGCCATGGGCAACTGGATGCAGAAATTTGAGCCTGATTTTAGCGGCAAAGGGCATGATGATGTGATAAAATACCTCACCGATCAGCAAACTAAAGTTAAAGCGGTAGATGAGCAATTGATAGAAGCCACCAAACAAGCACAAAATTACCTGCAAACTGTTAAAAAGAAATGAAGAAGCTGATATACTTTTTAGCAGGTTTAAGTGTACTGGCTGCCTGCCGTAATGCCGGCGATAAAAAGCTCCCCATTTTGGGCAACCGCCAAACCGTAACCAAAACGGTTAACGGCAAACCCGAAATCGATACCATTTACGCCACTATCCCTCCTTTCACTTTTATCAATCAGTACGGCAAAACCATTACCGATAAGGATCTGGACGGCAAGATATACGTAGCCGACTTCTTTTTTACGAGTTGCCCATCGATATGCCCTATTATGCAGCGCAACATGCTGACGGTTTACAACGAGTTTAAGAACGACCCGAACGTAAAGATCCTATCGCACACGATAGACCCTAAGCACGACAGCATTCCGGTTTTAAAGCAATATGCGGATAAACTGGGCATCAGCGGCGATATGTGGTGGCTGCTGTACGGCAAAAAGGAGGACATTTACCAGATAGCCGAAAAGAATTACCTGGTATCGGCCAAGGACGACGGTCAGCAAGGCTATGTACACGATGGTTACTTTTTGTTGGTGGATAAACAAAAACGCATCCGCGGCAGTTACGATGGCACCGATGTGAAGCAGGTAACGCAGTTGGTTGCGGATATGCATACGTTGGAGAAAGAGTGAGTTGTCAGTTGTGAGTTATCGGTTGGCAGTTTTTTTATCATTGGTAAATGAAAGTTAAACTTATTTTGTTGTTGTGTTTTGTGGTGGTATTCTGCATTATCACCTCCTGCCAGAATGAGGGCGAGATGACCTATAACCGTTATTACTCTGTGGGCAGTACCATTTATAACAGTAAATGTCAAAACTGCCACGGCGCTAACGCTGAGGGGCTGAATAGCCTGATACCGCCTTTTACCGATTCGGTTTACCTGCGGAAGAATCTTAGCCGGTTACCCTGTTTTGTACGTAATGGTTTAAAGGATACAATTGTAGTAGCCGGTAAAAAATTCAGCGGGATTATGCCTGCGCAAATCAGCCTCTCGCCTATCGAAATTGCCGAGGTATTGACGTATATTACGAATTCGTTCGGGAATAAGATGGGGTTGGTGGATGCAGCGATGGTGGAGAGGGATTTGCAAGGATGTAAGTGAGTCTTGAGTCAGGAGCCTTTAGTCTCGAGTTCCAATAAGGACTCCGAGCTAAAGAAACACTCTCGACTCTGGACTAAAACCGCGTTAGGGATGGCAGCGGATACCGGCCTTGTGGCTAATGCCTGTGCAGTATGAGCCTACAGCCCGGCCGCAGGCAACGCCCTCAACTAATGATTGAAGGATTGAATGACTGAATGATTGGATAAATAACCGGGCACAAGTAGCCATCACTAAAGCCAACCCTACATACTTGCGCCAGTGAAACCAGGTCGCCTTCGCACCATTCATCGACATGCTCAGAATGACAGCCCATTCACTAACTTTCCAACTTTTACAAAACCTTTTTCAATATTTAACCTTATGGGGTTATAACACGTAAAATTTATTTACATATTTGTTACATACAAAAATCAGGACCATCACTAAACATTGATATTACTATGCAGGAATTAGACGCATCTGTGCAGGAAAAAGTAAATACCTGGCTTAACGGCAATTACGATGCCGATGTGAAACAGCAAATACAAAAACAGCTTGATGATAAAGCTTACACAGAGCTTACCGACGCTTTTTACCGCGACCTTGAATTCGGTACCGGCGGTTTGCGCGGCACGATGGGCCCTGGCTCGAACCGGGTGAACAAATACACCATCGGCGCGGCTACGCAGGGTTTGGCTAATCACTTAAAGAAAACTTACCCGGGCGAAAAGATCAAAGTAGCCATCGCACATGATAGCCGGAATAATTCGGACGTTTTCGCAGGTATTACCGCGGATGTGTTTTCGGCTAACGGCATACATGTTTACTTTTTTAAGGCGCTGCGCCCCACCCCGGAGCTTTCGTTCGCTATTCGCGAACTGGGTTGCAAAAGCGGCGTGATGCTGACAGCCTCGCACAACCCTAAGGAATATAACGGTTACAAGGCTTATGGCGCCGATGGCGGTCAGTTTGTATCGCCGGAAGATAAGGCGGTAATGGCCGAGGTTGCGAAAGTGAGCAGTGTTGACGATATCAAATTTGAGCGTGTTGCTGAAAACATCGAACTGATTGGCGAAGATATTGATCAGAAATACCTGGACGCGATCGCTTCATTGTCGATTTCGCCGGAAGCCATTAAACGCCAGAAAGATCTGAAGATCGTTTATTCGCCCATACATGGTACGGGTATTACTTTAATGCCGAAAGCTTTGGCACAGTTCGGTTTCGAGAATGTGACCATTGTGGAAGAACAGGCTACGCCGGATGGCAACTTCCCTACCGTGGTTTACCCTAACCCCGAAGAAAAAGAAGCGCTTACCCTGGCCATGAAAAAAGCCAAAGAAATTGATGCCGACCTGGTTTTGGCTACCGACCCGGATGCCGACCGCGTGGGCATTGCCGTGAAAGACAGCAACGCCGAATGGGTATTGCTTAACGGCAACCAAACCGGCAGCTTACTCATCAACTACCTGCTTACCGCATGGCAGCAAAAAGGTAAACTTACCGGCAAGGAATACATTGTTAAAACCATTGTGACCAGTAACCTGATCGAGGCGATTGCCAAAGCCAAAAATGTAAAATATTTTAATACGCTAACCGGCTTTAAATACATCGGTGAACTGATGACCCAGCTATCGGGCAAGGAAACGTTTATAGGCGGCGGCGAGGAAAGCTACGGCTACCTGATAGGCGAATTTGTGCGCGATAAGGACGCCATTGTTTCGGGCGCGTTTATTGCCGAGATGACGGCTTTTTACAAAGATAAAGGCAGCAGCCTGTTCGAGGCGATGATCGATATGTATCTGGAATACGGTTTCTACAAAGAAACGCTGATATCGATCACCAAGAAAGGTAAAACCGGCGCCGAAGAGATTAAAACCATGATGCAGCAATACCGCGAAAACCCGCCGAAAACTTTGGGCGGCGCTAAGGTAGTTGCTTTGAAGGACTATGAAAACCGCGTGGAAACCAACCTGACCAGCGGCAAAACCTCACCTATCGATCTGCCAAAAAGCGATGTGCTGCAATTCATCACCGAAGACGGCAGCATTATTTCGGCACGCCCGTCGGGCACGGAGCCGAAGATTAAATTTTACTGCTCGGTGAATACGAAGCTAAACGGCAAAGATGCTTACGAAGCTACCAATAAAGCTTTGGACGAGAAGATTGGAGGGATAATGAAGGATTTGGGAGTGTAGTCGAGAGCCTGAGTCGGGAGTCTGGAGTTAGTCAGGAAGACTGAAGTCGGAAAGTCCGAAAGCTAATATTAATATAATGCTCGACTGGAAGGTTGGGCATTTTTTCGTTGGCGGGGCTGATAGTTTTGGGTTTAAAAGTCGTATATTTATACAAAGCGCGAAGCTTTTTCAGTTCATTGGTTCATTAGCCATTAGTTCATTGGTCTTTGATTGAGTAGAGATAACAGCAAAAAGGTGAAAATATTTCTTACAATTTCCCCCCTGCCGGGCTCAATGATTGAAGGATTGAATTTTGAATGATTGAATGAATTTGCATATCTGCACATCAACTCATTTGCACATCGCGCAATATTTCGTAAGTTAGTTTGCCTTAATATTTTATCACATCATGCTTAGAAAATCAGCCTATACCCTATTGGGAATATTGTTTTATGCTGCCTGTTACGGGCAGGCGGCATACCTGGCTAAAGGGTTAAAGCTTCCGGCAGATTCGGTGCGGCTGATCAATAGTCTGAATAATTTTCTGATCCAGCTGCCTAAGCCCGCTCAAAACAACAGCATGGTATTGAAAGAAAACCTGCTGACAGCTTCGGCTTTGATGGATGAGATGAAAGGGATGGGCGATGCCGGCGCGGATAAAAAAGGATTTTACAAATGCTACCTTACCAATGTGGTACCGCTGGATAGCAGCAGTTACATTATGCAGCTATCGTACCTGGGTATTGATGCAGGCGCGCCGGTTTTAAGAGCGAGCTTTAAGCTGGTGGCCCAAAAGCAAGGGGATCAGTATTATTTTGATAGTCCGTTAAAGAGGAACACACGTGGCTGGCAGGCAAAAAAAACAGGCAGTTTTATTGTTTACCGCAACACTACCAATAAGGTGGGTAAGCTGGATGCTTATGTAACTCATGCCATGGCCTTTGATAAGCAACTGCATGCGCAAAACTACACTACCGAGGTTTATTATTGCGATAACACGATAGATGCGCTCGAACTGTTAGGCATAGACTACAAAAGCGAATACAACAGCTTGCCATACGCGCACCTTTCGACCTTTGAAGGTGGTAACAACCTGCATGTAATTGGCGCCCAACCGATGGAGTATGCTGCTTTCGATCTGCACGATCTGTGGCATAACCGTTTGCATCATGTGATATCAACCGATATCATCAACCGCCCGATGGATGAAGCTACCGCCTATTTACATGGTGGCAGCTGGGATATCAGTTGGCCCGATATCTTTAAAAAGTTTAAAGTATTTGTAGGTAACAATCACGATTGGCTATCCATTTTTACCGCGCATACCCGTTTTGGCGACGCTAAAGCACCTTTATATACCGATTATGTTATCGACGCGCTGATAGCTGAAAAGGTGGAGAAAGAAAAAGGTTTTAAAGCCGTGATGGCATTGATCACTTCGGGTAAAAAAGAACCGGATAATGCAAGCTTTTTTAGGGCGCTGGAAAAGGAAGCGAGTATTAGTAAGGCGAACTTTAATGCGGAGATAGAAAAGCTGATGCAATCCGAAAAGCCATTATAGCGATGGATTTCAAACCCATCGCTATGATGAAGCACCGCGTTAGTTAGGCACAAGTTAAGCCACCACACAACAAGCCCTTAAACTTGCGCCAGTAAGTAGTAAATTTTTGACTCCAGACTACGGGCTCCAGACTCCAGACTAAATCCCTATCTTTGCACAAAGCAAACCGCTCTATCGCTGCCTCCATGCGGGGCGGAGGAAAGTCCGGGCAACACAGGGCATCCTGCTTCCTAACGGGAAGGCGCCACCAGTTGGGCGACAGCAAGTGCCACAGAAATGATACCGCCATCCCGATAGCTATCGGGATTGGTAAGGGTGAAAACGTGAGGTAAGAGCTCACGGCTTTGTATGGCGACATGCATTGCGGTAAACCTCAGGAGTTGAAAAACCAAATAGGTTACAAAAGCGGAGCTGCCCGCTCCCGTTTAGCGTTCGCGCTAACGTTGTAATGGGTAGGTTGTTAGAGCCCGGCAGTAATGCCCGGCCAAGATCAATGATAGAGACCGCGCTGGCGGAAACAGAACCCGGCTTACAGGTTTGCTACTGGAATTTGAAGCGCCTTTTCCACCTTTGTGGAAAAGGGCTTTATTTTTTCTCTGACACTTAAAACATTCGTTCCTTAATGCTGTTAATGGTAAATCACCAAAAGTGTTTAATTTACTATACAATTTATTTTACCTTAGCAGTTAATACAATTCTAACCTTATGGCTAAAATCCTGATAATTGATGATGAGCGCGCTATCCGTAATACTCTCCGCGAAATTTTAGAATACGAAGATTACCAGGTAGATGATATAGACAACGGCATTGATGGTTTGGAGTTGATCCAAAAAACCGATTATGACCTTGTTTTATGCGATATCAAGATGAACCGTATGGACGGTATGGAAGTACTGTCGGAAGGTTTGGCACTCAAACCCGATATGCCTTTCATCATGATATCGGGTCACGGCACCGTTGAAACCGCCGTTGAGGCCAGCAAAAAAGGCGCCTTCGACTTTATTTCGAAACCACCGGATCTGAACCGGCTGCTGATCACTGTTCGTAACGCGCTGGATCGCGGGTCGCTGGTAACCGAAACCAAGGTTTTAAAACGCAAAGTATCCAAAACCCGGGAGATTTTAGGCGAATCGCAGGCTATCACAAAGATCAAAGAAACAATCGACCGGGTTGCCCCTACAGATGCGCGTGTGCTGGTTACCGGCGCCAACGGCAGCGGTAAAGAGTTGGTGGCACGCTGGTTGCATGAAAAATCGCACCGTAACAACGCCCCGCTGATCGAGGTGAACTGCGCGGCTATTCCATCAGAGCTGATCGAAAGCGAGTTGTTCGGCCATGAAAAGGGATCATTTACTTCAGCGATCAAGCAACGTATCGGCAAATTTGAATCGGCTAACGGTGGTACTTTGTTTTTAGATGAGATTGGCGACATGAGCCAGTCGGCTCAGGCTAAAGTGTTGCGTGCCTTACAGGAAAATAAAATTACCCGTGTTGGCGGCGAAAAAGAAATAGATGTTGATGTGCGTGTGATTGCCGCAACCAACAAAGACCTATTGAAAGAGATTGAAGCAGGTAATTTCAGAATGGACTTGTATCACCGTTTGAGTGTTATCCTGATCCATGTGCCACCTTTAACCGAGCGCCGCGACGATATCGGCATTCTGTCTCAAAGTTTTTTAGAGGAGATATGTAATGAGTATGGCATGCCGGTAAAAAAAATATCCGAAGCCGGTTTGGAAGCCCTGAAAGCGTTGCCGTGGACAGGTAACATACGCGAATTACGTAATATGATCGAGCGTTTGATCATTCTGAGCGACAAGGTGATCACCGATAGCGACGTAAAATCATTCGCCAACCCATCGGCGCCGGTAACAGCCAGCACAACTATAGCTACCCAACCAGATTTTGATCAGTTTAAAAACTTCCAGGAATATAAGGATTTTGCCGAACGTGAGTATATCAAATTCAAGCTGGAGAAAAACAACTGGAACGTATCAAAAACCGCCGACGATATTGATATTCAGCGTAGTCACCTGTATAGCAAAATAGAGAAGTACGCGCTGAAGCGGGGGGAATAAACCCCACCCAACCCTCCCCTAAAAGGGAGGGCCCTGGTTTTTAATTCCCCCTTTAGGGGGTTAGGGGGCTTTCAGCTTAATTCCGGATGATAATGCAAGCCCGGTGTTAACCAATACAACAGCGCAACCCGCGAATACCTGAAGTTGAACGGCGACAGCAATACCGAAGCGGATAACGCGCCAGCTATATACAGCCATGCATTCATGCTGCCGGTAAGTACAGAAATAGCCACACACACGGTTACAATTTGTGCTACATTCATGGCATAGCTTACAAACATGGCCACATAAAAATAGCCGGGTTCGCGCTCGTAGGTTAGTTTACAATGCGTGCAGGTTTTATGCATTTTTTGCGAATGGAAACCGTACATGCTGTTGGCAAACATATCGCCTTTGCGGCAACGCGGACATTTAGCGTTTACAATTGCCGGCCAGGCTGCTAATTTAATCTGGGATTTATCTATAGTGTCCATTATATTGAGTTTAAAGTGTTCTTTCTGAATTCTTCAGGCGTAATACCGGTTGATTTTTTAAAAAACTTGGTAAAATAGGAGTTGTCGTTAAAATTGAGTTGAAGCGCTATTTCTGTAATGGTAAGCAGCGGGTTGGTGAGCAAACGTTTAGCTTCGAGCAATATTCGGTTACGGATCACCTCGCCTGCTTGTATTCCCAACAAATCTTTACACAAAGCATTTAAATGATTGGGGGTGATGTATAGCAATTCGGCATAATCCTTCGGATGCTTCAGCTCGTTGTAGTGCAATTCGATCAATTTCTGAAAGCTGCGCAACAAAGTATAATTGTAGGATGATGCGCCTTTACTTTCGTTAACGCCCAATTGCTGACCAATGGTCATAAACAGTTGTAGCATCAGCACTTTGGTCATATCCAAACTGAAGGCTTGAGGATGTTCGCTTTCGCTGATAATCTGTTCGAAAATATCTTTTACCCGTTCATGAAGGTTATCCGGTAGGTTAATCACTGCATTTTGCAAATCACCGCTAAAGAATGGAAAGCTTTCCAGGTATTCGGACCGTAACAAAAACGACTGGAAGAACGAGGTAGAAAAATTGATGATATACCCATCGGTAAAACCTTCAAACTGCCAGCTGTGCACCTGGCCGGGCACCATAAAATAGATCTGGTAAGGCTTTACGGTAAAATCCTCAAAATCGATAGTATGTTGCCCCGCTCCATCGGTAAAAAGTACCAGGTGGTAAAATGAATGCCGGTGTGGAAACACCATGTGCTTATGCGCCTCGATGTATGCTGCAAAACGGCTCACCATAATATCATCCTGCTTATCAGGCGATAGTGAACAAATGTCATAAGTGGGATAGCTTTGTAACATAAAACAAAGATAGACACTATATTACCTTAAATTGTGGTAATTATTATATCTTTTATGGTATTTTTCAATGATTTACCAGTCTTGCTTAAAACACACCTTTAGGTCAGTATCATATTCCATCATTATGTAGTTTGAATGAGAAAAGGCACTAACTTCGTATTGTAAATCAAACATCCGCAGCTATGAAATACAACTTTTTTGGTAATACAGGACTATTGGTATCCGAAATATGTTTCGGTACCATGACATTTGGAGGCAAAGGCATCTGGGAAGCTATAGGCAAAATACAGCAAGCCGAAGTTAACGACCTGATGAAAACCGTGATCGATTCGGGCATTAACTTTATCGATACGGCCAACGTTTACTCATACGGCGAATCGGAGACTTTGCTGGGGCAGTCGATTATCGATAATGGCTTTAACCGTTACGATTTGGTGATCGCTACCAAAGTTCGCGGCAAGATGAGCGAGAGCAAAAACAACATGGGACTCTCACGTTACCACATCTTTCAATCTGTTGACGAAAGTTTAAAACGCCTGCAGCTTAATCATATCGATATTTTATACGTACATGGCGTCGATCCTAAAACACCAATCGAAGAGACCATGCGTGCATTGAACGATATTATATTGACTGGTAAAGTGCGCTACATTTCGGTATGTAACTGGCCCGCCTGGATGGTAATGAAAGCACAGGGAATTGCCGCGCTGCATGGCTGGAATAAATTTGAGGGACTGCAATATTATTATAGTCTTGCCGGCCGGGATATCGAACGTGAGATATTACCCATGGCCACTGATCAACAACTGGCAGTAATGCCCTGGAGCCCGCTGGCCGGTGGTTTCCTTTCGGGAAAGTACATGCGCAATTCGGAAAAAAGCGGTGATAACCGTCGCGACAACTTCGATTTTCCACCGATAAATAAAGAAAAGGCTTATGATATTATTGATGTAATAACGGAGGTCGGTAAAACCCACAATGTTTCGGCAGCTCAGGTAGCCCTGGCCTGGGTACGCCAGCAACCGGGCATTACAAGCACTATTATCGGCGCTAAAAATGCTGATCAGTTAAAGGATAATATTAAATCGATAGAAATTACGCTTAGCGGCGACGAGCTAAATCGCATAAATGAAATAAGCGCTCTACCTAAAGAATATCCTGGCTGGATGGTTGAAAGGCAATCGGCGGATAGGGAGAATTAGAACGTTGTCAGGTGTCAGTTGTGAGTTATCGGTTGTCGGTTAAGAGTTAAAAACTCACAACTATAAACTTTTCAAGGTCGCTATAGTATACTCCACCTGTTCAGGGTGCACATCCAGATGTAGTACAAAGCGGATTCGATGTTTATCTGTCGAGTTTGCTTTGATGTCTTTAGCAGCAAGTTTTTTCAGGATGCCTTCTGCCGGCTCTATTGTATCAAAGAGCAGAATATTGGTTTCGGCAGGCATCACATTGCTTACCCAGGGCAGTTTAGCGAGCTCGGTGCCCAGTAAAGCGGCATGTGCGTGATCGATCTTTAAACGTTCGATATGATGATCAAGCGCATACATGCCCGCGGCGGCCAGGAAGCCTGCCTGGCGCATACCGCCGCCAAAGACTTTGCGTATTCTTTTTGCTTTTTTTATAAAGGCCTGCGTGCCGATCAAAATGCTTCCTATGGGGCAGCCCAATCCTTTATTTAAACAAACCGATATGCTATGGAACAGGGCGCCATATTGTTTGGGCAATTCATTGCGGGCAACAATAGCGTTGAATAACCGGGCTCCGTCGAGGTGAAGGGAAAGCTGGTTATTATCGCATAGTTCGCGAATGCGTTGTATTTCTGTTAGGTCGTAACAGCTGCCGCCGCCGCGGTTGGAAGTATTTTCAAGACAAACGAGCGAGGTATGTGCGTTATGAACGTCATCGGGGTTAATGGCCGAGAGGATCTGTTCGGCAGTAATACGTCCGCGGTTGCCCGGTAATAATTTTGACTGAGCGCCTGAGTTGAAGGCCATACCG
>Ga0157373_10000070_pt1 | contig 89698 bp, 96 predicted proteins | sample C65metaG_FD_113460 | JGI IMG/M metagenome (GOLD analysis project Ga0157373, IMG submission 113460) | Corn rhizosphere microbial communities from Kellogg Biological Station, Michigan, USA - C6-5 metaG | ecosystem: Host-associated > Plants > Roots > Rhizosphere > Soil | place: USA: Michigan...
ACGATCCTAATGCAGTAGTAGTCACAATAAGGAGTTCCATAAATGAGCAAGCCAGCCCTAAGTATTCTTATTCCTGTTACCAAAAACGAAGCCCCATGCCTGCCCGCAACATTGGAGTCGGTCAGAAAAGAGATTGTCGCACTTGGCAAACCTTGCGAAATTGTCGTTATCGCAAATTGCTGCAAGGGCGTGAGTGATGAAGTCGCAAAAAAAGAGTTTAAAAAGTCCCGTTTTCAAACCGACCTAGTAACAACCCAGGTTATTAACTGTGAAACTCCTGGCAAAATGTTCGCCGTCAATGATGGCATAGAGGTATCGCACGGTGAAAGCCTCCTATTGATCGACGGCGATCTCATTCTTGATCCGGGTTCATTAGCATGGACATTGGATGCGCTAGAATTGCCCGGCATCAAAGTTGTTAGCATGCACCACGGCCCCATCGAAGGCACGCTACCCCAAGATGAAAAGCTTGCGACAGTAATCCGTATGAATGCCTACAGGCGGCATACGTTTCCAGAAAAATATTGGCTTCATGGCGCCTATTTGGGATGGAAAGCCGATCTACAAATTGACGGCAAGCCACTGCGCTTTCCAGCCGGCAAGCGCGTGCACGAAGACAACTGGTTAACTGCCATCCTTGCCCGTGACTATGGGTTCAAATGCATGCGTGTAACACGTAATTATTTGGCGCGCTTTATTCCTCCTCAGAACTGGGATGATTATTACAAGCAGCAGTGGCGCTACCAGTTCGCGCATGAAGACCTAGCTGCCGCTTTTCCCGATCTAGCTGAATATATTCCCGCAATCCGTACATGGACAAATGAAAAATACCCGGAAGAATGGATCGATATGGAATGGCGCGAAGTGTGCATCAAAAATGGCATTGATTTTGATGGCGTTATTGATTTTTACAAGGAAGTGCTACAGAAAGTTCGCAGCGGTAAGCAGGAATCACAAAATTTGCTGGACAAAAACGGCGTTTGGAAACAGCAAGTAACCACCAAACATAACCCAATCGAAAAATAAAATTACCTGCGGGCGCTCCCTGATCAAAGATGCTATAGTTTGTGTATGACTATAGAAGATATCCAGACACGGGCGGTCCAGATTCGTGCCAAATACGACGCGCTTAACACCAAACATGACGTTACCTGGAAAGAAGAAGATTTTATGGCCGGGTTTGTCGGCGATGTCGGTGACTTATCTAAATTAATCATGGCCAAACGTGGATTGCGCGGCGTTGCGTCAGACACAAGTCTCGATGCCAAGCTGGCCCATGAACTCGCTGACTGCCTGTGGTCCATCTGTGTTCTAGCCGACAAGTATGGCGTAGATTTAGCGACTGAATTCCAAAAAACAATGGATGGACTAGACGCCAAAATAACCGCCGAACTTGCTAACGAAGGCTAAGGTAGTCTAACTGGCAGCAAAATCAATGACCTGTTCCGCGGTCACTAACTGGCCACTGCCAGTAGGGCAATTTGTTTTTGACTCACGGTGGAACTCCTACTGGTTTTGTTGTTTGTAATGGGCAGCGGCAATATGGACGAAGTTGGCTTGTCCTTCGATCATATTGGGTGGCAAGCTTTGGACGTCGTACAGTGCGCCAACAGCCGGTTCCCCGGTAATTGCAACGCTGTACACAAGTGCAACCTCTGCCCCGCGACGAACTTGGCAAAAAACATTTTGAACAAACACGGGCTTACTTATTTTTGTGGCGCCCAGCTTGGCGATTACCCTAGCAAGGCTTTCTCGAAAATCCTCTGTCATGTCGGTCGGTAACACGATGCCTCCGGGAACATGGCACATGCCAGGCCACGTTGGATCATTATCGTCACGCCGCAGCAGCAATACTTTTATGTTCCCATTAGCTTCAAATGTAAATGGCACTACCTCGATTACGGACATAACGGTCAATCTGGCAATCTCACTAAAAATGCTCAGCGGCACCTTACCAGGCTGCAGTTGAGCAAGCAACCGTTTGATCCGTTTTATCTCCTCATCGAAAAATGCATCATTGCTGTTTATATTCTGTGACATCACAAGATTACCGTTACGCACTGCACTCGTTAAAGTAATTTTGTTGATGACCATGTAAAGGCTGCGTCTGGAGCATATCCAGCGCGAGTCGTTGAGCTTCTGCAAACCCAGTTTCAGCCAAATCAACGCAAGGATATGCGTATTCGTCACAAAGTGACTTAACGACTTGGCTACGTTGAGCGTTGAAAGCTGACCAGGCCTGGATGCGCTCGTCACTATATCCGTTAGCGTGCATCCAGTCTTTCGTATCTACACCACGCGTCGCAACAATACGCTCCCACTGCCCGGGGGCAGTATCGACCAAAAATACCGCCCTGTGTGCAAGACCGCTCGTAGCGATGAGATCCGGCCAAATGTCAATCGATTCCGCGACTGCCACATCTGATGATTCGCGATTAATAGTCACCAAGTAATTGTGCAGGAATGGCCAAACTACGGCCGCCTGTTGGCGTTTCTTGTCAATTTCATCACCAGCGCGGAGTGTGTGGTATTCAACAAACTCCCGCTCATCAACAATCTTTTCAGCACGCGGCTGATTGAGTTCTGGAATCGTTCCTGGTGCTGTTGTTTTTCGTAAGGTGTCACGCAATGCATCTCCGGAAAGCCCATGGGCACCAGTTCTGTGCCGTAAGGCGCGCGCTAATGTAGATTTACCACATCGTGAGGAGCCGCCAATTAGGTAATTCAAGAAATTCCCTCCTTATGTATTACAAGATGATAGCACAAAACCCGCACCAACTCCTGCCTTTCCTAGTGGGCGCTGCTCCCATAAATTCACCTTTGTGCGTGCCAGATGCAGTTATTTCGACCAACACTCTGCCACCTTCGGTAATGACATGATAATTTCATTGCTTGTCCGGGAACGCGGTATGGAAAATCTGCATGGCACCTTTCACAAATCCCGACATTTTATCGCGATACTGCAAATACTTAGGCAAGCCATCATGAGGAGGCAGGTTCCGGCAGCCCACGAATCTGGTACGTTGCCTTTCGGTAGCCTTCAAAACCTTGCCCTAACACCCTATTCGCTTCACTTAGGCCCTCAATCGACGTAAGATCAAACATTTGCGCCACCTCGTAATGACATCGGAAGCTGCCTCACCGGGTTGTGGGATTGTGCCTCTCTGTTGGTAGTGCAACTCTGCGACTACTGCAGTTTTTCCAAGTAGTAGCGCGAGTTCTGGGTGAGTAGTGACTATTTCTTTAGCCCCATCATGCCCAAACTGCGCGCCAAGATACCCAATCCAATCAGAGGTATACTGTGGCCATTTTCGGCTCATATCTTGGTATGTAAAAAACTTTTCCTCTGGTTTGCCGGCTGCCGTCCGCACAAGGTAGTAGGCCGCATGCTTACCTTGCAGCCCCCATGCCTCGTGTCTATTAAGAAGTTCGTTTAGCTCCTCTACCGCTAAGTGCGTTTCGGGGTTATACGCCGGAGTTTGGTAATCGGTGTTTTTAAGACCTTCAGGAGCCGAGCGCCCACTTGTTTCTTGTCGTCAGAAGGGAAAACAGTTGTCCAAGGGATAATATCCTCACCCGAATCGCCCCTTTTAGTACCGCGGCGGCAACTTCAATAGCAGTGTTTTGAGAAAATTGCGAGAAGATAGGTTTGGCCTCTTCTGCAATAGGAATTAGCCAATCATTTGAATAATAACATGATGCGTTGCTCTCTTGACTCACGCCTTATTATTTAACATAGAATCGTGATGAATCAAAATCCTGCGCTGCTTCACGCCTGCGGGGAATCGAACTCAATTACAGATATAGCTGCGCAAGACAACACCCCAGCAATGTACGCCTGCAGGGGTGTTATATCTGTTGGTGGTTCGTAAACACAATGAAATTTCAATTTGGTGACCCTGCGGGGACCTTCCACGAACTATTTTTGGGACAAGCTGGAGCAATTCGGTGCGGAACTTGAAGAGCTAAATGTTGGCGACGAGGAGGCAGAAAATGTTTAGTATTCTTAAGCGCCGAACAAATGATGTTGATCTGATCGGCTCAGAGCTCTTTAGTGACAACGACTTCTACCCTGCCTTCCAGAAGGATCTGCAAAAATGTCAGCACGAGGTAATAATCGAGTCGCCGTTCATCACGCAGAGACGACTATCTGCCTTAACGCCAACCCTGCAAAAGCTCAAAAACAACGGTGTGCGAGTAATTGTAAATACACGTGACCCGCTAGACTGTAGCGAAGAATACATGCGCGAAGATACCACTCGGGCCATTTCAAAACTCCAGCACATGGGCGTTCAAGTCTTATTCACCGGCAAGCATCATCGCAAACTGGCAATCCTTGATCGAAATGTGCTTTGGGAAGGTAGTCTCAACATCTTGTCACAGAACGATAGCTGCGAAATTATGCGGCGCATCGAATCCACTCAACTCGCCTGGCAAATGACTCGGTTTATTGCTATAGATAAGTTGACCAACTAGGTGTATATTGGGCGCAACATATGGCAGATTTCTACGACATCAATGATAAAGACATCGAGAGCATGGTTAATTACTTGCGCATTTTCCAGCCAGAAGATGCGAACACAGAGTTTGCGACTGAGTTTTTGAAATACATGAAGCTTACCGCTCGACGCACGGGTCGCATCAATCCTGATGAGCTAGAGAAACAGCTACAAACCTACAACAAGTCAAACAAGGAGGGGTAATGACAGACGCAACAACCAATGAGGCGCAGCCAAAACAAGAATGGCTCACGCAATTTTGGGCTGACGAGCAAAAGCGAGCCGATGCCGCCGGAATGAATATTATCGAATACCAGATGCAAGCCAATGGCGGCATGCTCAAACCAACCATACTCAAAATGCTCCGTCATGCAAAAGCGCATCCGAAGACCTGTCCACCTGATTGCACATTTCAGGTCTCTATAAAGAGGTTAAAAGAACAGTTCGGCACCAAGTAGCACTCCGATACGTTTGCCCTCACCAAATGAAACCACTACAGTAGGTCTTCGTTCTCTAAGACTCCAGAAAGCAAATGCGTTCAACTGAATTACATCCGCCAGGCTTGTTTCAATAGCGCGTAAACGCTGTGCAGGCCTCGCCTATTTAGTTCCTCGAGGTAAACTGCCCGCGGGGGAATATTGCTGTAGTATGGCGTCGGACCGCTAGAAAGCCCACCACCGGGACCTGATGACAAGCCGCCACCGGGCCCTGTAGACAGGCCTCCCCCTGGGCCGGATGATAGCCCACCACCCGGCCCCGTGGACAACCCACCTCCAGGGCCTGTGGATAGACCACCTCCGGGCCCTGTAGACAAACCGCCGCCAGGACCGGTTGACATGCCCCCTCCGGGACCAGTCGAGGCCCCGCCGCCGGGACCCGTAGACATACCGCCGCCCGGCCCAGTCGAGAATCCTCCATGCGGACCGGTAGAATTATTGCGAGGCCAGCCTTTATTTACGCTACTCATCTTACTAACCGTCCAAATTAGTTAGCGATAACAGATTGTCAAGCGGGGTGCCGTCATTTTGGGTGCGCAGATAGTAGTGACCCTCGTGAATGCCAACTCCCACCCACACGCTCTGGCCGCCAGCAGCTACGTAGTATGACTCGCGGTGGTTCAGGATGTCATTGATGGCTTCAACCGCCGACCGGCTCCAGCCGGAGCCGCCGACTTCGGTGATGTGCGTTGCCGGGTTTTTGCTTCCGCCCGGCTTCTTGATCCATGTAATTTGCTTGGACATCACTTCTTCCCCTTTGGCTTCGGCGCTGTTTCCCCGACGGTGGTTGCCGGGTGGTGCTTGGCATAGGTCGGTGTGACGTACTGGCCATCCTTGGCGTTACGGTAATGTTGTGGTGTGTTTGGTTTGGTGTTACCCATATGTACCCTCACATATTTATAGGTTAATATAGTGAGGAAGGCAGTCGTCTTCCTCGTCATCGCTCCGCATGTTCTTTCCGGGACCAGCGGAGCGATTTCGCTTTTGCACCTTTTGTGTTCCAGCTTACTTTCAGTCTATGCCGTCAATGGGTTAGCTGTCAACATTTGGCCAGCAATAAGTGATTAGGTTGACAGCCATCCGTCACACCTGTTAAGATGTAGTTATGCAAGATGTGAGTGAAAAAATACAACGGCTTGGTCGCATGGTGGACCTGAGCAAGCTAAGCTATCGTGACATCGGGAAGCGTATCGCCGAACCGGGTGACAAGCCAGTACATCCACAGATCATTAAAAACGCTATGGCCAAGCTTGAACTTGAAGGCACTTCATATAGCACAACAACTACAACCACTGTAGCTCCCAAGCTTATTCCAATTCCAGTACTCGGCATAGCCAACGCCGGCCCAGCCACACATGTAGCTGGTAGCTCGGAGCATGGGACTATCCAAGTTTCAGCTTCCTTGCTGCCTAGTTCCAATTACAAGGATTTTTACGCTCTTGTAGTCGATGGCGAATCCATGAACGAAGCAGCTATTAGGGGGAATAAGATCGAGAATGGTGCATACGTCATCATTGACAGCTCAAAGAAAACCCCTAATGAGGGCGAGATTATAACTGTGGTTTATGATGGGCTAGCAAATATTAAGAAAGTACATTTTGACTATGAGAGCGAGCAAATTGTTCTTTATTCTCAATCTACAGAGAATTTCCAACCAATATATATTAGCCCGAACGATAACTGGGAGGGCCTTGTTGGAGGATCTGTTATTCAAGTTGTGAAGAAGCCAAAACTATCAAATTAGTATTTAAAATGGGCCGCGCTAAAGATAGCACCCCTCAAAGCTTTACTCACAGTTTTACCAACACGGCTAAGGAGCTTATAAACGGCGCAATCGCCTCCTCATAACTCACGTCCGGCCTGAACGACCACAATCCCATGCCGTAATAGGTTTCAATGACGTCCCTGATCATTTCTTCAGGCTTCTTGCGTTGGGTGATGCCATCGGTAAAAATCGTCATTTCGTTTTTAGTAGGCTTTAAGGCACTGTAGGCCTCCATATATAGATGCGCGGATGCAGCAATGCGCCCACATTCTAGCGCGTCCAAAAAATCAACACAGGCACCTATACTAGCGGCGACTTGCTCTTGGTCTGTGCCCTTTCTAATACGCAGCTTTCTTATGATCCCGCCAATAGTCCGGTCAATGCCACCCCCTTTGTTATATTTAGCCACCTCATTAGCAAAATCACTTGGATACTCTACCTCTCCCCTAATCGCCCTAGCAACGTCGGCTACGAAAGCTTTTGTAGCATCCTTGTAGTTCACATCTTCGCGGAAAGACCATAGCTCTTCACCGTAATGCTCTTTGATAACTCGCCTGATCCGTTGTTCGAGCGTTTGTGCCATCCTTCAAATCCTTTCCTTTGTTATCCAATGCCGCTTGTTGCAGTCTGGCGTAAATGACAACCACGCCACCCTCCGGCATCCAACTAGTGAGCATATGTAACTTTTCCGAACTAACATCGTCTGTTATATAAGCGGTGCCGCAAATAGGTGCGACCTTTATGAGGTCGTCCACCGTGGCAAATGTAATGTCCGCGTCCAGACAGTCCTTTGGGCGTTTGGCCGAAAACTGCAAATTTTGCATGTAGCCGATCTGGCCGGATAACTCTAGCGAGCGCACTGGACTTAGTGTGCTCGACCGTTGCCGCATTACATAGCGCATCAATTTAAACCACTGTTTGCGCGTGGCCGAAAGCAGCTCTACTGGTTTTTCGGCTACGACGATAACTTTCTCGCGCGACGAACGTAAGTAGATATGCCGCGCCAGATCCCAAGACAACAAGTCCTTGCCGTTAATCTCCCGCCGTTCAGTGTAAAGCGCATACATTACGGCGCCACCCCGAATTGCATTAAGTTGTGTTTATTTGTGACGAAGAACTTGCGGCGCTCTTCCGCCATATAGTCAGCAAGCATATCTATAAATTTGAGCTCATCCCATAAATGGCCATTGCAGAGGAGGCTAACTTCTCCTTTTGCATTTAGCGGCCCAATCGTCGCATTGGATATTGGTATATTTCGCCCGCATAATACACAAGCAATGCGAGCTGGCGTCGGCTTGTTATATGGAAAATCTATCACATTCATATCTATTACCATTACTAATAGTTTTATCTGTTATTCAACATAACACAATCATGCAACTATTAGTAGTACTAAGTGTTACTACTAGTCATGGTTGTATACGCTTGAAATATGAGAAGCACGAAAGAAGCAAAATATTTGTCAGCGTTCGGCAAGCGATTGGCTGAAGTCCGCCGAGCGAAAGGCTTCACCCAGGAATCACTCGCAGAAAAATCAGATGTCACCGCCCTAACCGTTGCTTATATCGAGCAGGGACGGCAGTGGCCCCGCATTTCTACGATGCAGAGTTTAGCTAAGTCCCTTGGCGTGCCGATTGCTGAGTTGTTCAAGGGATTATAATGCAAGAACTGCCTAAGCCTGACAGCTCAGAACTTAACGAACTTGTCCGTGGTTCATCAGAGCGTGGTATCTATAAGGTACTCTACGAAAATCAAGACAAAGCACTCACGATGGCCGAAATACGCCAGATTATGGGTCTGGAGACTGGGAAACAGGAACACCTTAACCGCCGCATGCGGGAACTTTATCGGGTATTTGAAGTTGAGCGCTCGCGCAATGGCACAGAAACTCTCTACCGCCTAACCGGAAAACGGGAACAGAAACTAAACACCGACGGCATCAGCATGAAGGTGCGCGCTTTGGTATTGAAAGACCAGCGCTGTGCACAGTGTGGCCGCACTCCAATGGAAGATCATGTTAAGCTCCACGTAGACCATAAAATACCACAGGAATGGGGTGGCACAAACGACATTGACAACCTTCAGCCGCTTTGCTCTGAATGCAATGAAGGCAAACGAAACTTCTATGCTACTTACGACCAGTACGCTGATAAAATCAAAGAAGCGGCCAACTATGACGAACCGCATAAGCGTATCGGCGAACTACTTAAAGCGTTCAATGGTGAGTTTGTCCGCCCTGATCTTATCGAGATTGTCGCCAATTCAAAGCAGTATCAAGACGACTGGCAGAAGCGCTTGCGCGAACTCCGCACGTTAGGATGGGTTATCGAGGTAGATAAGCGCAAAGAGGCTAAACGATTTTTTGCCTACTACGCCGTCAAGCACTACGAGCCCTGGCCCGAAGGAAATGTCCGCGCCGAAATTACGCGGCGTGAGGTTCTGCGGAAGGCCTGAAGCTAATAGCCTGGTCTACAGTTTCGTCTTCATCATCATTAGAAGTAGCAAGTGCGGCCTGAGTCGCAAGTGTTATTGCCTGCTGGATAGCCGCACCTACTGCCGCCGCTACAGGCGGCGGGAATGCGTTGCCGACTTGCTTATAAGCGCTCGTCTTTCGGCCAGCGAGTTTCCATTCCTTAGGAAAACCCTGTATGATTGCAGCCATTTCAACAGTGAGACGAGGCGTACCTACAAAGTCCGCGTCTGGTGCCACATCGGCAACACCCTTGCCATCTACTCCCATTAACGCCCAGGCTGCTTTCGCTCGCGTTGGGCCAAGGTCTGCACCTCCATGCTTTTTAGAGCCGCCGACCAGCGTAGGGGCAACTTTATTAGCCTTAGACTTCCATTCATCAACCTGTTTCCATCCGTTGCTTGCCATGAGTTCATAGAGCGCCTCACCAACACTTACATAGCTTTCAGGTGTAGCATGGGTTGGCTCGGGCCATTCGAAATAATCCCAAAACTCAGGACGAAGCGCTACTAGAATTGCACGCGGGCGAAGCTGCGGCACACCGTGAGTCGCAGCCTGAATCAACCGCCATTCACCTTTGTAACCAAGTTTGTCGAGTTGGTCTAGTATATTCTGGCGATAGTCTGCAAATTTTGGGTCAAGAAGGCCTCGGACGTTCTCAAGAAGTACGGCTTTTGGTTGGGTTGTTTCAACTAGGTGCAAAGCAGCAGGGAAAAGGTCGCGTTCGTCCAGATGTCCGAGCTGTTTGCCAGCGTGAGAGAAAGGCGGGCATGGAACGCCACCGGCAACAAGATCGACACCTTTGTAGGGCGAACCATCGAACTTATTTAAGTCTTCTTCTACAACGTTCCAGTGTCGACGGTTCAGACGAAGTGTCTCGCAACAGCGCGCGTCATTCTCAACTAAGGCAACGTGGTCAAAGCCTGCCATCTCTAGGCCCAGTGCCTGTCCGCCTGCGCCGGCGCAGACTTCAATAGACGTCAGTTTCTTCTGCTTTTTCCCCATAGTTGTTACCCTTTCCTGCTTATTACTATACCAATAAATGACTAGCTATAGAATGGCGGCGCAAATAAAATCAAATACATGGCTGACATGTATAGCCCAGAAAAACGCAGTGAAATTATGTCCCGCATCCGCTCAAAGGATACTCAGGCAGAGAGGATAGTTTTTCACTACCTGCGAAAGAAAGCAATCTATTTTCAGAAGCATTATACACGTGCTGCCGGCAAGCCAGACATAGCATTGCCACGAAAGAAAAGAGCAGTTTTTATAGACAGCGATTTCTGGCATGGCAGAACTTACGACAAAGTGCTCAAGAACAGGCCGCCTGGAGATTATTGGGTGACTAAAATCGCACGGAATATGGAGCGTGACAAGCAACAACGAGAACAACTTGAGACGCAAGGATGGTCGGTGCTCATCATCTGGGAGGAGGACATCAAGAGAAAGCGTACTCAACTAGAAACGCTTGAGCGCATAGAAGACTACTTACTATCGGATTGATCACAAGTTGTATCACCTCAATCTGTCGGGTACTATTAGTTGTAGTATTAACAAAATTATGATCTGGTTATGCTTACACTCGATGACATACTGAACTTCTTGGGCCACGATATCTTTGACCGCACTCTTAGCATCATCTTGCTAAGCGTTGCTGTCTACCTGCTTTATCGCTGGGTTTTTGAGCCAGTATCCACAATTGTAAAGGGTGTTTTGACCTTTTGGAGTGCACGCAAAGCGCCAGCAACGTATCTAGAGATTACGCCACCTAAGCATTCCGAAAAATCCCTGCTTGCTACACAGCAACTTTTTACGGTCTTACAGCAAACGATCGGTCGCAGCAAAACTGCATCACTCGAAATCGTTTCATCACATAAAGATGGCGTGCGGTATCTCATCCGTATTAGTTCTCAGGACCTAGAAGCATTGCAACGTCATGTTGCGTCTTATATGCCTGACGCGCGTTTTCGCGAGTGCAAAGACGAGCCTCAGACACTCACTGGTAGCGTTATGACAATCAGCCAGCCAAGGCAACGCCGCCACTACGCCTATCCACTTGTCCAAAACGATGAGTTAGAGCAGAGCGACGTCGTAGCCTATGTCGCCGGGTCGATGAGCAAGCTTAGGCCAGATGAAACAATGGCCTTACAGATGGTTATCACGCCTTTTAGCTCTCGTTGGGCAAATCGTATCTATAACAGAATCCTATATACTGGCTACGTACAAATCGATGGTAAGCTGCGTAATTTTGTTGTCGCACGCTGGTGGGTGTGGGTAGCGGCGCTTGTTATTGGCGCGTTTACGAATAACGTGAGCGTCGCCCTTTCGTGGGGATTCATCTTTTTGGTTGCATCATTGTTTATTAAACGTGACGAGCCTGTACTTACTGCGCATCAGGAAGAGCTATACAAAAGTATCATCAATAAACTTGGCCAGCCCCTATTTCGAACTGACGTCCGGATCGTCGTTACAGCCGAAACTTCACAGCGAGCCAACGGACTCTTTAAGGGTGTTTCCGGATCGCTTGCGCCACTAGATAGCCCATTCCAAACGCTAGGCGATGCCGCCCGGTTCCGCAATGAGCTTACATACAAATTCCGTGAGTTCAAATTAATACATCGATTGCCGTCGTTGCTCGCAACAAATTCGAGTGTCTTTGCAGCATCCGAACTGGCTAGCATCTACCACTTCCCGTACGGCACAATCACAACCGAAGGCATGGTGCGCTCGCACAGTCGCACGCTTCCTACCACGCTTGGCATGAAGAATAATGAATTTGACGTTATGCTCGGCCAAAATAATCATCACGGCGAGGTAACGCCCATTGGATTGACGGCCGCCGAACGCGAACGCCACGTATTTATCATCGGCGGTACTGGGAACGGCAAGACAACAATGCTGCAATATGCTCTTGTACAAGATATTCAGAATGGCAAGGGCGTGGCCGTGGTTGATCCGCACGGCGACATGGCAGAAGAATTATTGCGCCACGTTCCTGATGAGCGTATTAACGACGTCATCTACTTCAACCCCGACGACTTGGCGCATCCTATCGGTATGAATTTGCTTGAGCTGATGCCAGGACTAGAGGGTAATGAGTTGCTTCGTGAAAAAGATTTAGTCACCGAGGCGGTCGTGTCAGTCTTCCGCAAAATCTTTTCCGAGGACGACAGTGGCGGCCACCGTATTGAATATGTGCTGCGTAACGCCATACAAACGGCCCTGTTCGTCAAAGATGCCACGCTTTTTACCGTGTATGACTTATTGAACGACCCGGCCTACCGTAAGAAAGTACTCGCAACCATAGACGATAAGAACCTGATTAACTTCTGGAAACAAGAGCTCGGCAAGGCTGGTGATATGCAGAGGGTAAAGATGGCGGCTGGCATCACCGCCAAGATTGGGCGCTTCTTATTCTCGGCTTCGGCTAAGCGTGTTTTAGAGCAACCACGATCAACTATCGACTTTGATGAAATCCTAGACGGCAAAGTCCTGATCTGCAACTTTTCAAAAGGTCTGATCGGCGAAGACACGTCCGAACTATTCGGCATTTCTGTACTTGCCAAGTTGCAGCTAGCATCATTGCGCCGCGCTCGAGTCAAGCAAGCTGAGCGCAAACCGTTCTACTTATATGTGGATGAATTCCAAAACTTTGCCACACCATCGTTCGTACAGATGTTATCCGAAGCACGCAAATACAAAGTCTACCTAACAATGGCCGAGCAAACCACATCACAGCAAGATGAACAGCAGATGGTGAATGTCATTTTGGCAAATGTCGGTACTGTAATCTGCTTCCGATCCGGCAACCCGTCAGATGAAAAGCTAGTGCTGCCGTTGTTTGAACCGTATATTGAGCGGGGCGAGATTGCCGGTCTGCCGTCGTACAACTTTTATATGCGCGTGTCGGCACTAAAGTCGCAGGAGCCGCTTTCGGGCGAGACTGTTGTCCTTAACGATGGCAGTCAATCCGCCGAAAAGATAATCAGCGCATCCATGAAACAATATTCTGCCACAGTCCACGCAACCAAACAGGGGGCCATGAGCTATAATCAAGTTAGAGAAAGGCCTAGTAATGAGTAGAGATGATCCAGAACTCTTAGATGAGCAAGCGCAACCCCTAGAGGAAAAAGATGAAGAAGTCGAGGATGTCGATGCGGGCGTTCCTGATGCAAAGCCGCCTACGGCAGAGGAGTCTTTACGCTACTTCGGAGTGGACTTTGACGTATCCGGGTTAGTCAGGCGTTTTCAGAAGGGCGATATAGTAGTCCCCTCTTTTGATCCACCTGGGGATTTGGGTAAAATCGAAGGCTTCCAGCGCCAATTTGTCTGGCCAAAGAAGCAAATGGATCGTTTCATCGAGTCTCTGCTACTTGGCTACCCCGTCCCCGGTATCTTCCTTGTCGAACAGCCTGATCGTAAGTATCTTGTGTTAGATGGCCAACAACGCCTCAGGACACTGCTAGCCTTTTATGAGGGGGAGTATAAGCAATTTGCGAGAAATGGTGATGAGCAAACTTACGACTTTGCTCTTGAGAGCGTCGGCGATGATTTTATCGGACTAACATACGCTAATCTGTCGGACGCTGATCGACGCCTTCTCGACAGCACGCTAATTCAAGCAACGGTAGTCATACCAAAGCAAGATAACCTAGAGGCTGTTTATTTCGTTTTTGAACGAATAAACAGCGGCGGTATTAAGCTACAGCCGCAAGAAATTCGCGTTGCGCTCTACTCCGGAGAGCTTATACATCTCTTACGGGAACTGAATAGTAATGAAGCTTGGCGATCAATTTTCGGGCGTGTACACAGCCGCCTAAAGGACCATGAGCTGATATTGCGATACCTCATGCTTACAGAAACGGGCAGTATACTAGAGAAGTATAATTGGGATAGTGACCTTGCCAGGAAGAGTGCCGACGCAGAAAAGCTTTATCAAGCTGGCATGAATTCATCGCTTAACCGGTTCCTTCAAGCACATAGAAGCTTGGAAGATTTAGATAAAGATAAAATCGTTGACGAGTTTAACCAAACAGTCACTTTGCTTAATAAAGCCCTAGGGAAAAAGGCACTCCGCCCCCGTGGCAACGTAAACGCAGCACATACAGATGCAATTTTAGTTGCCCTAACACTAGCCATCAGGAGAGGCTTTGAACTTACTCCCGAGGATGTGGCCACTAAAATAACCGCTCTCCTTGACGATAAAGATTATTTAAAGGCAATCCTAGAGAGCACAGCACACTTAGAAAGCGTTCTCACCCGTCTATGTATCGCGGGGAAGACCTTTACGACATAGGCGACTAATGAGTAATTCTGGAAGGATTCGCAATCTAGCCGATGCTAGGCGTGAAATAACAAGGCTGAAACAAGAGCTTGACGACACCCATAGGCGTTATTCGTCAGCCCTTATGAACATGCCCATTGATTTTCAAGGTGATGCGCACAAGTACATGTGTATTAGACTATCAGGCTACGTTGAGCAGTTATTCCATGCGAGCATTACTGGGCATTTGAAATCAAATCACGATCAGAGCACCGCTAGCTTTGCGCTAAGCCACTTCAAGTACGTCCCGAACATGACGGCCAATAATCTCGAACAGCTGATAGCAAGATTTAAGAACGGATGGCAAACAAGCCTAGAATCCCTTCTCTCAAATAACAATAATCGCGACAACTTGAATAAGTTGTTAGATATCAGAAACAAAACTGCCCACGGAGAAGGCTATGGAGGAAGTACACCTCAGGTAAACACCTACAAAGCTCTAGTTGATGATTTGCATAACTGGGTTATGTCCAATATTGTCTAATGACCTGTACGAAACCTATTTGCAAACAAATAGGTTCAACTTCCACTGCAAGCAGCGGAAGTTACTGAATGGCCTGCAATGAAACCGTAGTTCCGAGGTTGGCGGCGGAATGCCAAATAACAGTTTCAGCTCCAAATAGTTCGGTCTTGGTTGCAGTAGCGATAACAAGCTCGTCACTCCAAGAGCCGTTAATAGCTGCCGCAATTCGTTTCTTGAGCAGCTTCTGCAAGCCTGACGACTCGCATATTACAAGTATGACCGGCAAAGGTGTGCCAGTGTCATCCCATGCGCCGCCCTCGGCATAATCCACATATTTTTTAATCTTTTTGACTGACGCGACAGCGGGCTGATTGTCGTAGTAAAAATCCAAGAAGTACTGCTTCTCATCGCCACCCAAGCGCATGCGGAAGTAGGCATCGGGGAGTGGCTGCGGGAAGTAATCAAACTCTTCGAAATTAAGGTTGGTACGCGTGAAGAATTTGAGCCTGTCACTAAACTGCGCTCGCAATCGGTTGTATACGGCGAGAATGTCGAGACACTGTCGCACAAAGTCGTCCTTAACGGTTTTATCTTTGTAGATGGCCTTAATATTGATGTCAGGCTTATCCGGGTCACGCCGCTCTTGCAAAGCCCTAGCACCAGCTGGCGTCAAATAATACGCGGCTGGCTTGCCTAGCAGTCTGAAGCTAGAATCAAACCGCTTGCCGATCACCCCCTGCTCAAGCAGTATGGATAGTCGCTTAAATACGAACGACCTATCCTTTTTGCCAAAATACTGCGCGAACAAATCATTGCTGCCAAACCTAAATTTATATAACAGCTCCAATACTTCAAGCTGCTCAGCGTTTAATTTTCTTCTATGCTTAGATATTAACTTACTCATTCACGTATACACATCTTTAAAACCAACTGACAATTAAACACTACGCAGCCTCTTCATATTTATCTACTATATATTTATATATAAAGAAGAGAGAAATATAAAGGGCCGGTAAAGGAGTAAAAGGAATAATAAAAGTTCAACAGTGACGTTTAACCTAAAATGTACATAATACAACGCCAAATTCATTGTCAGCTATTAGCGATAGTAATAGAATATAGGTATTACTAACGCTAATAGTTTTCAGTATATCAGAGGGTTGCAAATGAACGCCAACGAACCACGATTATACGGTAGGTCTACTATGTCGGACGAAGAGTGTGCGGCAGTTTTGGCAGACATTATCCTGGAGGCTATTAGTGCAGAACAGGCTCAAGAGGCAGAAACGGAGAGATAGATGTCGCCACAAATCACCACTAAAAATGCAGTCGGTGCGATCCGCGTATCGACCGACAAGCAAGGTAGAGATGGCGACTCTCCCGAAGACCAACAAAACAAAATAGAGCGCTTTGCAGGAATGCGCGATATGAAGGTCAAGGAGTACTTTTCTTTCATGGAGTCTGGCTCCAAAGATATCCAACCAATGCAGCCCGCGATTGACTACTGCAAAAACCCAAAGAATGACATTCAGTTCTTTATTATCAAATCTATTGACCGCTTTACTCGTGGCGGCTCACGCATCTACGAAGACCTCAAAGCTCAGCTCGACGATTGTGGCGTCACACTAATTGACACCTATGGGGTGATCAATAGCGAAAAGGTCAACACACTCGACCACCTCGGATTTAAATACAAATGGAGTGAGTATTCGCCTAGCAAGAAGTCCGAACTTTTGGAGGCGGAGCGAGCCAAGGACGAACTACGCGACATTATGAGCCGCGTTATTAGCGCAGAGATCCGCTACACCCAAATGGGCTACTGGATGCGCCGCCCACCTTACGGTTTTGTAAGTGAAAAAATCGAAACGAAACACGGCAAACGCTGCATTTTAAAACCACACCCCACCGAATCCAAATACGTAATCATGATGTTCGACATGCGAACAAAGCACTTCACCGACAAACAGATCGTCGACAAGATTAATAGCCTGGGATTTACGACACGAGTCCAATACAAGCGCGATCCAAAAGATCGCACCAAAGTCATTAAGAAGCTCGGCGGTGAACCATTGACAGTCAAAGCTATGCAGAAGCTCATGCTCAAACCAATCTATGCTGGCGTAAACCTGGAGAAGTGGACAAACGACCGGCCTGTGCATTGCGCCTTCAAGGGGCTGGTTTCTATTGAAACATTCAATCGTGCTCACAAGGGCAAGAAGATGATCGCTGAAAACGATGAGGGCGACTTGCAGATTTCTGCTAAGCGGCCGCCAGAGCACCTCGTGGACAAGGGTCGTCGCAATCCTCAATTTCCCTTCCGTAAGTACATACTATGCCCTGAGTGTGGCAACCCGCTCGGTGCCAGTGCCTCACGCGGCTACAACGGTACGTATTACCCTGCGTACCACTGCACGAATTACGGCCACTATTTCCGTATTCCAAAGGAAAAGCTGGAAACGACCGTTGCCAACTTTGTGCATAACCTACAAGTACCACAGGAGCGCATAGACTACGTCCTGGACGTCATACGCGCCGAATGGAACCTGCGCAACCAAGGCCAGCTAGAAGAGATTCAGGGTCTCGCCGACCGCATTACAGAGCTTCAGCAGGACATCGCTAACACACTGGATAAAATTCGCGTTTTATCGTCGCCCACAACACTTAAATTCATGGAGGATGACCTTGTGAGATTAGAGAAACAAATTAACGCATTAACCAAAGAAAAAGAACGCAAAGAAGCTGCACGACCTGCCGATCTAGAGCGCATTCTGGCAAGGGCTAGACATTTCGTCGAAAATCTTGACCAGTTAATCATTCAACAGATTGATCCGATCAAAAAAGCACGCCTTTTTAAGGCAATCTTCGACAAAATGCCAACCTACGATGATCTACAGAATCGAACTACAAAAACACCCCTTTTTACAGGGGTGAATCCGTTCTTTCAACTGCTGAAAGATGAAAAGTCTCTTATGGTGATCCCAAGGGGAATCGAACCCCTGTTGCCGGGATGAAAACCCGGTGTCCTAACCGCTAGACGATGGGACCGCCTGTCCTGGAGTCGCCGCTGCTGAGTATAGCAAAACTTACTAGCTAACAACTTCTCTGTTATGACCAAATTATTTTACCATAACAGAGAGAAAAATGGAATCCCTTATGGCGAAAGTCAGCCTATTTAGCAAGCTACAAAGGCACCCAAGTGTGAAAGTTAGTTTTGTCCGCCTGGTATTCGACATACCCTTCCGGCCTAAAATCACTCTGGTCCAGAAAAGCGGTAAAATAGTTGTCCTCCCAATACGCATCCAAGCCGGGATAACTGTCGCTCAGCCTGAATGATTCTTGATAACCCACAAAGCTAACGGTTGTATACCTGACACCGAGCTCTCCACTGAGCGCCCGCTCGGCAGCCTGCCAATTAGCCTCGCCGCGTAGTACTTTTTCGCCGAGTGAAGAGACGAGATTACGCCGCCGCACACTGCCGTCTTCCAGCTCTTGCCTATCTTCTTTTAACCTAACGGTCTGCCCTTGCTGGTTGACGCCGAATACGTCGACCCAAGCCACTCGCACCCGGCGCACTAAGCCACGGTCGGGCAGCATGTGTAGCCGTGTCTTACCCTTTAGGTATTCGTCATGCAGGGAACGTACGCTTTTCGCTCCATCGCTGCCCCAAGTTTCAATAGGCAAGCCACAAGCAGACAGGGTAGTCCTGAACGCTTCGTAGGACATGTTCCACGTAATTTCGGTATTAGCAAATTTCTCTGATCTAGACACAGCTCATTACTATATAAAAGATCCCCTCTCGGTGCAAGAGAGGGGATCTTTAAGATTGTTGTTTGAGCGGTCAGTCAATGCTCGTTACAAGTAACTGTAGCACAATTGTTGAGCTTTGGCTACCGGCTTATCCACAGGTTTGTGCGGATTAGCTGCGGCGTTGACGGCGGCTCTTGAACACGCGGTGTGCAACCGCACCGAAGGCAGAGGTCCCAGCGAACAGGCCGAAGACGTCGCCCGCGCCGGTGTTAGGCAGCTGGGCTGCGACTGGCGTCGCACAGCGGCTGTCGCCAACCGGGATGCCCGGCTTACATTCTTCAACACACTGTGGTGAGTTCGGAGGCAGGTTTTCCTTGCCCGGAACCGTACAAGTAGGCGCCTTGGTAGAGGTTACGCTGGCTTTACAGGTAACGCTCTGGACACCATCTGCGACGTTAAAGTTCACTTTGGCAACAACCGTGTGGCCGGAACCATCAGCGGCGAAGGTGTATTCCTTGTAAATGTTGCCGTCCTTGTCCTTGGTCGTAACACCAGTTGTGGTGTTGCCGCCGTCAAGGGTGAAGTCAGCGTCTTTCAATGTAGCACCGTTGCCCTGCTTGGTCATGACCGTAAAACGGAACTGCGTGTTGTCAGCGTTCAGCGATGAAGCGATCAACTGAGTACAAGCGTAGTAAGGGGCCAAAACCGTGACGGCCGTGTGACACTTCAGACCTTCCACCGTCTGGGTGTTGTTGCCGGGCAGGCTGAAGGTAACGCTAACCTTAACGTCATAGTTACCTGGTTTTGCAAAGTGGTGCTTAACCGGCGACAGGTCGTTGACCGTCTGGGTCGTGCCATCACCGAAGTCGTACACAACTTTGGCAACTGTTGCGCCGTTGCTGGTCGGAGCATCCGTCGTAAACATGTAGGTGTCTTTTTCACCTTCGACAGGCGATTTGGTCAGTGACTTACAGGCGTAGGTCGGGACCACTTTGTTACCAGTTGTGGCGTTACCACAAGGGTTCATCACAGCAAACTGCATCACACCTTTGCTGTCAAACAGTACCATAACAGGGATTTCGTTACCCAAGAATACGTTCTGAGCGCTGTCGGCCCAGTAGCCGTCGACGTTCCAGCTGTTGGCTTTTTTGTCGCGGCCAATGCTCCAAGCGTCAGTGGCGACCACGCGGCCGTCTACCTGAATGGTACCGTCTTTGTAGGCGATGCCGGGGACAGCTTCTTTGACAAAGCGGTCGTAGTCGGTCGAGTTCAAACCGTAGCTGGCGTAAATCGCCTGCAAGTCGCTGGGGTTGTTGTTGCGAACGTCAGCAATAAATTCCGACGCGTCAGCAAAACCACAACCACCGTTAAGGTCTTGATTGTCGATAGCGTTATGCGAACAGTCTCGCGTAAAGCTTGCGGCTTTAATTGTTTGTCGCGTGGCAAGACCAAGGCCAACCGCACCGGCCAAGGCAACCATAAAGGCACTCGCAACTATCACCTGCTTGGTGCTAGCTTTGCGCATGCGCCGAAGTACTTTAGTTATGAACATGCGAACCACCTCCTTTAGTTCTCGTGCAATATTATCATAAGTAGTCGTATTTGTCAATGGGCTTATGGTAATAAACTCGCGCAATTTCACATTTTGTTCACAGTCCAGGCACGAACAGAGGTCGAACAGATGTCCAAATAACCACAAAACTGTGGAAAATCGCCCGTATAAAATCCCCTTGTAGCCTAGGCAACCTGTGCTATAGTACATGGCTTACGTAGCATAATGAGGATCACATGGTAATCACAGAAAATGCACCGGCCATCACCGGTATCGGTGGCTTTTTGGGCGAAAATAAGCTCACGAATCAGGATCTGATCGACATAACCTTCATTGACTCCAGTGATGAAGCTATTCGGCGGCTAACCGGTATTGAATCGCGACACTGGGCAGCAGAGAACACATATGCCTCAGATATGGCTATGGCGGCAGCTGAATGCGCGTTGCGTATGGCCCGGGTTAGCGTAGACGACATTGCTTCAATCAGCCTGACGACCCTGACACAGGATTTTGTAGGACCTTTTACAGGGACCGAGGTGCATCGCCGATTGGGCGCACCAGAAAACTGTCGTACGGTCGAGCTCATGACAGCATGCGCTGGTGGTGTCGCAGCGCTGCGCGACGCTGCCAGTGAATTACTGCTTAACCCCAATGCACAAGCAGCGCTCGCCATCGGGTCAGAGAAAATGTCCGCCATGCTTAATGATGACGATCGCCGAAGCGTTATTCTGTTCGGTGATGGCGCGGGAGCCGCAGTGCTACAACGGGTGGGATTTGCTGAAGCGCCAGTGTTTTCTTTTGCAACGCGGCCGGATCGCGAAGCGATTTATGCGCCCGCTGGTGGCGTGGTAGAACCCGGCAGAAGCGCCGACGACCCACGTCGCAAACTGCGTATGAACGGCAAGCAGGTTGCAGCTCATGCCGGATATCTCATGCCAAAGGTGCTGTTGGATGTCGTGCACAAAGATGGCGCGCTTAATGCTGAAGGTAGCATTGACTGGGACCGTTACGACGTATTTATCCCCCATCAGGCAAATGGCAAAATGATCGAAGCTTTGTGGGACGCCCTTAAAGTGCCTGAGGAAAAACGCATCTTGACCGTGGACCAACAAGGTAACACGTCTTCCGCCTCAGTCCTTTTGGCTTTGCAAGCCGCGTACGAAAAAGGCATGTTGCAGCAGGAAGAGGGTCACGGACGCGTACTCATGACCTCTGTTGGCGCAGGCATGATAGCAGCGGCGTGCGCTATTGATGTTAAACTACCGCAATATTTCTAGATCTGCCATCTGGAATATTAATGTAGGGTCCCGGCAGCGGCTTAGCCCTTGACTGGAACGTGCTGCGGGGGTGCGTTTTGCATCTGTAATTTGTCTTTGGCAAATGTGAAGCCAAAGGTGCTGCCTTTGTTTTCCTGGCTGCGAAAGATGATGGCGCCGCCCTGCGCGACCACCACTTTTTTGGCCATGAATAGTCCAAGCCCGGTGCCGTCCGGCCGCGCACGCTTAGCGTTGTGCGCGCGGAAAAACTTGGTAAACAGATGGTGTTGTTCGGCCCTAGGCACACCAATACCGTCATCAGTCACGGTAAATTCGATACTCGACGGCTTGTCCACCAGACTAACATTGATGTGCCCGCCGCCCGGCGTGTAGTAAATGGCGTTGTCGATGAAGTTCATGATGACCTGGCGCATTTTGGTTTCGTCCAGCATGAGCGTCGGAAAGTGCTCTGGCCGGTTAAAAGTTAGCTGTAGGTTGCGCCCCTTCGCGGTTTCGACCAGCTGGTCGACTTCGTCCCTAATGACGCGCGCCAGATTAGTCGGCACCGGCTCGATAATAAACTTGCCCGTGCGCAGCCGCGACACATTTAACAGATCAGAAATCAGGTACACCATGCGCTGCGCACTAATGAACGACTGATTGAGCAGCTTGCGCTGCAAGGGCGAAACGTTGCCTGCGTCACAGTCCAGCACCATGCTGACGTAGCCCTTAACAGAAGTCAGTGGCGTGCGCAATTGGTGTGACGCCATACTAATGAAGTCGTCCTTAGTCTGGTCCAGCATACGCAATTTGTCGTTGGTGCGGCGCAGTTTGCGCGTGGCGTCTTCGATCTTTTGCTGCAAGGTGTCGTTGAATCGCTCAATCTCCTCAAACCGGAGCGCGTTTTGCACCGCAAGCACCAATTCGTTCGCCAGCGCTTCCAGAATGATCGAGTCCTGGCGGGTATACGCATCACCGCTCTTTTTGGGCCCCAGCACGATGTAGCCAAGTTCCTGATCTGGTGCGGTCATCAGGTGAGTCAGCACAGCAATGTTGTTGCGAGCGAGCAACTCTTTCAGTTCTTCGTCGTTGGTCAAATAATCAGTGATAATAATTGTGCTCTTATTATGTTTCAACAGCTTTTGCCCTTTTATAATGTCACGATGTTCGAATAGCTTGCCCTGCGTACCAATGATGCGCGGCGCGCGGCGCTCTTCGGGGCTCAGAGCCACGACACAAAACTCCGCCTTGAGCGTATCGGCGATGAGGTCGGTCGCCGCGCCCAACAGTTTATTGAGTTCGGCGTTTTCAACCAAGGTCTGGTTAAACCGGTTAAAGAACTCTTGTGCGTCGTACGCATCCTTGTAAAACAGTTTGCGGGTTGTCCGGTCAAAAAACCGCTTAACAGGCTGGAATAAGAACGACACCAGCAGCGTAATTGCCGCGAGAACACCCACGACGCTAGGCCGCAAGGCAGCGTGCAGCAACAGGTTGAGCAGCACCGTTGCCGCCAAAGCATACATAATCCCTGTCACAAACAGCGTTAGCAAATACGCCGCCGACCGTACCGCATACAACCGAATGTCAAACAAGCGGTGCTTGATAATCGCGGCCGTCACCGCCGCCGCGAACATTAGCGTAAACAGCGGACCCAGCCAAATGATGCCCGCATGCCCCAGCATTGGCAGCGACAAATTAGTAAAAAGCGCCGGAATACTGGCGATCAGCGCGCCAATGAACGTGTAAGCAATCTGGACACGGCCCACACCGCGCGATCGCCGCATTTTGACAAAAAATGCGATGTACGTCAGCACAAAAAACAGTGAAAAGAAGCTAGAATACAGCAAAAACCCAGGAAACGCCGGAATAGGCGTATTGAGCCCAGAGGTAATAGTAATGCCTTTGATGAAGAAATCGAAGTGGAACAAAAACAGACTGCTCTCCGCCAAAAACGCGGTTGCCGCAACGATCGGCGGAATAGGGCCGATGGGTTTGTCCTCAGGGAAGCTAAGCGCAAAGAACCAGATGAAAATTGGAATCATCATCGGCGCGATGTAAAACAGTTCCGCGCCAGCGTGCACCACATTTGGGCTGCGCGCAAACAAAATCAGAAAATCGCCAATAATCCAGCCGCCAATACCCGCCATCGTCAAGGCAAAATACCAACCGTACGCCTTGTGCGACGTCCGCGTAAACACAATCAAGCCAAATACGAGCATCACCAGGAAGGTTAGAAACAGGACAAGCAGCGCCGGAAGCGTACTCAAATGGAACAGTGTCGCTACAACGTATTTCACTACTTACGATAATAGCATGAGCGCTATCGTTTGCGAGCTAATCGATATGTACGAGTTTGCCGAAGGCCTGCGGTGCGGCCGGCATAATGCCGTACTTGTTGAACAAAGCGTCGACGTAGCGTACGTGCTGCATGGTGACTGGACCGCGGAGGGCGACCTTGGACATAATGCGGGCCACTACTCGATCAGACGTGCCCCGTTCGATGAGTTCGTCACGGTAGCGAGCAAGTGAGGCGGCTTCAGCTTCACAGCCAAAGACGTCGCTGTTGGGGTTAACCATGGTGCCGTAATCGTATCCACGGCGACGCAGTGTCTTGCCTTCTGGATCGTTACCAATGACCCAGAATAGATCACGCCCGAACTGTTTTAGCTGATCAGGGCGTATACTGCCCGGCTGGCTGTCCTCAACGACGTTTCCGCCGACCTTAGTAACGCCCATCGCATCCAGGTCGAGCTGTTCAGTAATGGCCGAAATAGTAATTTGGGATTCTTCCAACACGCGCTTTTCGGATTCTGCCGCAGTAAGAGCGGGGTTAGCTTCCAGGACCTTCTTAGCCCGAACCTGGTTCTTCTCGTAAGCCAAAATTTTGGCATTGGGGTGTTGATGGCGGACATTACGGGCGATCGCCTCGCCGATCGAGCCTAAGCCAAGGACGCCAATGGTAGTCAGTTCTTGGCCCTGCGTGGCAATTTCAACAGTCGCGTTAATGAGGCTGACTGTACCGGCATGACCAGTGGTTGTAATGACATTGGGATTAGTAATTTTCGTACCAAATTGTGTGAGCGCTGGCAATGTCGCACCCAGGCCGGCAACCGTCACGCCAAAGCGACGGTAGGCGAAGTCGACAGCAGCATTGACGTTTTGGCGCGCGGCGCGCAGCAACTCGCCATTACCACCCAGATCTTCCTTCATGTCCTCGAACACCGAGGCCAACATTAGGTAGCCGCGCTTGCCGTTCTGTTCATAAATGTCAATGACGAACGGCGGGAGGCCCATCATCATGGCTGCGCGCAGTTCGTTGGGCAGGTAGCGGAGCGCCGGGATGGCTGGTTCGACCTCCTGACCGTAGTCAGGGTGGCCACGGCCCATGCGAGCCGGCACTACAAAGGCGAACGAACCATCGGCATCAGCCATGACCTCCCCGTTTTCGGGCTTGTCATGGTACATCGCGTACGTGGAGTCCAGAAAAGCGCGGGTTGCCTCAAGCTCAACCGGATTGATTGAGTCGCTGAAGTTGCGTTCCAAGTACGAAACAAAATCGGCGATTCGGTAATACGCCGCCCTACTGTCAAAGTTCGTGTATGCGTCTACGCGTTTGTCGAGAGCGTCCGGTAAGTCGAACCAGCCGGCTTCCAAGGCATACGTCGCGGCCGCGGCCTGAATGTCTAGTAATTCTTCTCCGCCAACCTTAGGCGCGGCGATCGCTTGATCACGTAAATCAAAATAAGTGTCGAAGAGGGCACGGCTTTCGGCACCTTCCTCGGGGATAGTTTCAGCAAACTGCGAGGTGACCAATGTAAGGTCAGCCCTCTGGGCAGGGGATTCCGGGTAAGTAACTTGTTCCAACGGAATCGCTGTCATAGCAATTCTCCACCTTGGCCTTTCGGCCATTAGAGACAAAAAAACGACGCCGGCGGCTGTTCCGCGAGCGTCGTAGCTAAGTCTCGTAATATGCAATCCCTTTTCAGGATTACACTTAATGATACTATGAAATACCCAAAAAGTCAATGGTATGTGCGTAATATCACAAACTTATTCCTCTATAGAGGACCTGCGTATATAGTAGCACATTTTCCTTGCAGACTTGCCAAAGCATGTGTTACTACTAGTACGTACGACTGCTAACAAACAGGACAAACCCGATGGGCCGCATACACAAGGCACTTGTTGTCGAAGACGACCAAGATTTGCAGTACTTGTATCGCCTCAAATTAGAGCGCGAGGGGTTTGAAGTTGTTAGCGCCTCCAACGGCGTTGAAGGGCTCAAGCTGGTTGAAACCGCCCAGCCCGATATCATCCTGTTGGACCTCATGATGCCCGTCATGGGCGGCGCGGAAATGTTGGCCATCATGCGCGCGCAGCCGTGGGGCAGCAACGCGCGGGTGGTGGTTTTAACCAATATCAGTCGTGATGAAGCGCCGCAAGCGCTTCGTTTTTTACATGTCGATCGCTACATCGTTAAAGCGCACCATACGCCTGCGCAAGTTATCCACATCGTGCACGAGATTCTTGGCAGCAAACCAACTTAGTGGCATAATTGTCTTCCCGACCATGCTACACTAAAACCAAAGAAAAGAGGGATAATGACTACCAAAATTGCGATCATCGAGGACGACCAAGCTATCTCGCAGATGTATCGCATTAAATTTGAGGCCGAGGGCTACACCGTTGAAACTGCTGACGACGGCAAGCTCGGGCTGGAATTGCTCAACAAAATGCGGCCGAACATTGTGCTGCTGGACCTGATGATGCCCGTCATGACCGGCGAAGAAATGCTGGCCAAACTGCGTGCCACCGACTGGGGCAAGCACATCAAAGTTATTATTCTCACCAACCGCGGCGAACAAGAAATTCCGCCCGAGGTCAAAGAACTCGGCGTTACCGCCATTATCCTAAAAGCCGACATGACGCCGCGCCAAGTCGCCGAGCTGGTCAAAGCCAAGCTCGCCGAATAGTCCTGCCTGCTATACTACAGCTTAAGGAACAGCCCATATGCAGATTTATGAAGGACAGGTCGGATTTACCGGGTTTGAAGCAGCTTGGGTCGAAAGTCAGGGAATGAACGCTATCATTCCTTCCCTATTACCGCTAGCGCGTCGGATTCGCGACATACGATTGCGGCAGTCGGCCGAAACGCTCAAAAGCAGCCGCCTCGGTGTACAACTCACAACAGCGGCAATTCAGTATGCTCGTTCGCACGAAGGAGCTTTCCAATACAGGACCTACGACGCTGTGTTTGCAATGCAGTGGCAGGCGCATTACGTAACAGCTCTGCGCACTGCGGGAAGTGCGGCGGTCATGGTACGCACCGAAGCGAATCCACTAGAACTGCGCCGTTTGGGCATTGCCACTAATAAAACCTTTCGGAGTCTAAGCCAACGGCTTATGTCAGCGGGCATGATGCCCGACCACATAGACGAGATCGTAAGTAATGGGCCGCTCGTATGGCTCGACGCATTGGATAGCCGGAGTAGTCCCCACGATACCGTCGCCGCAATGACGCAAGCCGCAGTCCTAGAAAGCAGTGTATGCGAGTTGCACGCCGTGGGGGGCATGACGCTCGCCATCGGCCAACATCTGTCCCCAAGTGTGCAGACGCAACTTTTTAGCACCTGACCCTGAGAACAACACCGCTATACTCCAGATCATAGAAGGCATTAACCTGGCTATCACGAGATATCGGCAGATATAAGGCAAGGTTGTTCGGTTTTCGTCAGCCAAACGCTGGTATAATGATTGTATGAACGTTGCGATTATCGGTTATGGCATTGAGGGACAATCGGCAGCGAAGTATTGGCATGCCCAGGGTGCGACCATTACGGTGTGCGATCACAATGAAGCCATCGCCAATCCGGACGGATTCGCGGCTCAGCTGGGTGAGCAATACCTGGACAATCTGGACCGGTTTGACGTTGTTGTGCGTACGGCGGGCATCAACCCGGGCGTTATTTTGGCCAAAAACCCGGGCGTTGCACCTAAAATGACCACTGTTATTAACGAATTTTTGCGCGTCTGCCCCACTCAGCACGTCATTGGTATTACAGGCACCAAAGGCAAAGGCACCACCACGACCATTCTGACCCGCATTTTGCAGGCCGCGGGCAAGGACGTGCGGTGGGGTGGCAATATCGGCGTGCCGCCACTGGACTTTTTGCACGAACTGACGCCCGAAAGCTGGGTGGTGCTCGAGCTATCCAGCTTTCAGCTGTACGACGTGCAGCGCAGCCCGCACATTGGCGTGTGTCTGATGGTCGTACCTGAGCATCTGGACTGGCACGATGGCATGCAGGACTACATCGCCGCCAAAGCACATCTGTTTAGCTACCAAAAACCGACTGATATCGCCATTTACTTTGCAGACAACGAAACGTCGCACCAGATCGCCAGCCACAGCCCCGGCGCCAAAATTCCCTACTTTGCCAACCCTGGCGCGTACGTCAACGACGACCACATAACCATCGACGACCAGCGTATTTGCCACGTCGACGAACTCAAACTGCTAGGCGAACACAACTGGCAGAACGTTTGCGCCGCAGTAACGGCCGCCTGGCAAGTTACCAAGGACACCGATGCCATCAGGGGTGTGTTGACCACTTTTGCGGGCCTAGCACATCGGCTGGAGTTTGTGCGTGAGGTCGGCGGCGCGGACTACTACGACGATTCGTTTGGCACCACGCCGGAAACCGCCATCGTAGCCATGGAGTCGTTCGAGCAGCCCAAGGTGATGATTCTGGGCGGGTCCAGCAAGCGTGTGGGTTTCGAGGGACTCGCCGCAGCCGTGGCCAAAAGTAATGTGCGCCACGTCGTGCTGATCGGCGACACCGCGCCAACCATCGAAGCGGCGCTCAAGACAGCTGGTTTTAACAATATCTCCAGAGGCGGAGCGGCCATGCACGACATTGTACAGGCAGCCGCAGCCGTGGCCAAACGGGGCGACGTCGTCCTGCTTTCGCCCGCCTGTGCCAGCTTTGGCCTGTTCAAAAACTACAAGGACCGGGGCGAACAGTTCAAACTCGCGGTCGGGGCATTGTAGACATTATTCGTCTTCGGAGTCTTCGGCAGAAGTGTCGTCCACAGTCTGACGAGCGGCACGAATGACGTTATCGAACAACGCACAAACAGTCAATGGACCAACGCCACCTTTAGAAGGCGTGATGGTTAGGTCGTCGCGATCATACACGTCAGGCGCAACGTCGCCAACGGTTTTACCTTCTTCGCCCGCTACGCCAGCATCCACGATGACCGTGCCAGGCTTGAGCATTTCTGAATACAAAATCGCCGGACTGCCGGTCGCCGTAATAATCACATCGGCCGCCTCCGTCACGGCTTTGAGGTCTTTGGTTTGGCGATCGGCGACAGAAACATCAATACCACTAGATCCTAAAATGCGTTCCAGCGGCGCGCCAACCAGCTTGCCGCGACCTACCAGCAACACCTTTTTACCCTGTAAATCGATGTTGTAGCCGGCCAGCAACCATAGGATCGCCATTGGCGTTGCCGGGTCAAAAATAGCGTTTTTGCCCAATGCATCAACGTCTTTTTCTGGCGCAACCAGGTCTACAATCGCGTCGGTTTCTTCGGGTCGTTCCAACGGCAGCTGCACAATAATGCCATGCACCGTGGGGTCGGCGTTCAATTTGGCAATTAACGCCGGAGCGTCATCTTGCGCGATCTGATGAATGTCAACGTCGATCAGAATATCCGCGCCGTACCGCTGTTTCATACGCGTGTAGATGTTAATAACCGGGTGGTCGATGGTCACCACAATCGCCAGCTTTGGCTGAATATGCCACGCCTGTCGCAGCGCACGCACTTGGCGCGCCTGACGTTCCTTTATAAAACCGGCGAGTTCTTTTCCGTTAAGCAGTTTCACCAGGGCATTATACCAGATTACAGACGCGTGCGGTTAGACGCCTATATTTGTCAAATATGGATACAGCGTCTGCAAGCCTGGTTCAATAGTGGCCTTAACGGTTGCGGCATATTGCAGCATATCGGGCGAGATCTCTGCCGGCGTAACCCGTCGTACGACCAAGTTACCGGCACGCCACCAACCACTCGGTGAACCGCCATGCGTTGGAACCTCAAAATGCTCCGCGTCAAGCACCGGGTGCATAGAGATGTGAAGACGCGGCTCAGCCGCAGGCACCGCATCACCGTTTTCGTTATAGAAGGCCGCCTCCGGTATAAAATTTACGCGCCGCGCCGCCTGGCCGTCAGTCACACCAAGCCGCAACAGCGTTGGCTGAAATTTGCGAGTAAGAAGTGCGAGCGCGGTAAAACCTTCTATCTCCTCGATAATTTCAAACGACCGCTGCCCTTCAGGGTCTTCACCCTCCGCCAGCGAATGAATCAAGTTGACCGCTGCGCCGCCCAGCTGTTCGGCTAGGATAAAACGGTCAAACGCCAGGTCCCGGCTAGCTTGCAATTTCCTCGCTGCCCAATATTTGATCTGCGTATCGTAAGCATCGCTGATCGCTCTAAATCGCTCCTCAGGGTCGCGGCTGCCATGTATTGCCAGTTCACCATGCTCAGGCGCGGGAATCGGTTTAAATTTTGCCATAGTACCCTTTCTTTAGTTAATGCGCGGGGGGATTCCGGGAGAACAAAGTACTTTTTATAATACAGATTAAATCTGAATGCAAGCGTAACCCCTAGCGAAGCATTTTACAATTTACAAATCACTCATTTTTTGCTATAATTTCACTCTGTTACGAATGGGCCAGTAGCTCAGTTGGTTAGAGCGGCTGCCTCTTAAGCAGCATGTCGAGGGTTCGAGTCCCTCCTGGCCCTCCACATTTAGTTACAGATATAAAGTGTTCCAAAATTTATTTTTCGGAGCTCTTTTTATTTTTATCCCTGTTTTTTTGAGGTTTGAGACCCGTTAGTCTTCAAACTGCAAGCCAGATGCTCCGCGTCAGGAAAGTTCAGCGATAGCTTGCGGCAGTTTTTTCGGCTTTTCTATGAGTACAGTTGGACTATGCTGTTTGAGTGAAGCCGTCGTGTTAAAGCCCCACGCAACAACGATGCACCGCATACTCGCTTTTTCTGCAGCTTCTATATCTCGAATTTCATCACCAATGAAGACACATTCGCTTGCCGTGTAGCCAAAATCTCTCTGTAACTTTTTCAAAGCCTTTGGCTTGCCAAACAGTCCTACTTTGCTGTATATGTGATCAAAGTATCCTAATAAACCATGTTGCTCTAAGAGTGCCCTGATACCCTTATCTGAGTGTGAGCTTACTACATATAGTTTATAATTCTCGTCTGCCAGCTTTTTAATTATTTCAGGTATGCCAGTAAATAAAGTTATCTCATCCTGGTGACGATCTATTTCTTTCATTCCCTTTGCAATGAGCCAAGGAAGCTTCCATTTTTTTACCTTGAAGATTTTAATCACCTCTCTCATGGAATACTGCCGCAACTCTGCAATTTCATCAGAAGTAAAGGGCTTTCGTCCTAGCGCGTACTCAATGGCATGTACAAAAACAGGAAAACTATCTGCCAATGTACCGTCGAAGTCAAATGCCACCGCTTTAATCTTCTGAACATCTTCCACTATTGTCATAGTCGTAATTATACCCCCCTGGGACAAAATGGCGACAAGGCCCTTCGGTCAGTCGTGAACAATTTTAACTTCCGGGGACTTATTGAAGAACTCCTGGCCGATAATCTACCTTCTGAGATCCTCTGGTTCGGCGCAAGGCTTCGCCTCTATGACCAGTCTGAGGAGCTACGACGGAAGTCTAGTGAGGCAATCAGATCACAATCTGCCTTCATGAATCAGATTCAGAAACAAAAGATTAACTTTATTAAAGTTGGCTACTTGCGGGCTCGTGAAAGCGATCCTTGCGAGCAGTGTGATTATCAGACATGGAAACTTGCAGAAAAGGGCGTTGATGTTGGCTTGGCGGTACGGATGGTGGCAGAAGCTTGATCCACGCTCTGATTAGAGCTTCTAATAAGAGCCGCACCATTACGCTACCGCTCGCGCAAAAATATCTGGCCTAGGAGAGGTTCGTCCCAAGTCTACGAGATATACTTGTCCGTTCCGACACTCCACACCAAGGTCAATTAATTTGTAGTAAAGCGTCTTCAGATCTTCCGCAAAATTTTCTGCGGAAGAGTGTTTCAAAAAAGTGTTCGTTGGCCCTCCAGTCAAGTTTATGACATAACAGAGGTAAGTAGCCTCTGTTTTTGTTATAATTAGTGCATGGATCAAAAACATACCTTCCCTCCTAAAGAATCCGACCAAAACAAATCCGTACCAAACAACTCACGATATGTTCCGTTCACACAGCAGCCGAACTGTTGCATACCGACCTGTATCCAGATGGTCATGTATCGCAACGGTATACCCCTTCGTCCTGCGGAGGAGATCGGTTATCACCTTGGGCTGATCGTTCGGCCAGAACAAAGCAACTTATTCGCGAACGTACGGACAGCGGTCGAACCGCCTCCTGCTGGATACGGCATACAAATACATGAACCCGAGTATGAGCCAGATAAAGCCTTTGCTCGCATGGGAATTCCTTTGAACTTTAAAGTAGAGCCAATCAAAAACTTTTCTTCAGCGAAAGAGCTACTGGAAAGGCTTCGAGAGCATGAAAGAGAGGATCACGACGCCTTAGTTGCGTTTAACCTTGGAGCTTTAATAGACGATCCCAGTCTAAATCAAGCGCATCATGCTTGCGTCTTTGATCGAATAATCGATGGCGGCATAAGACTCGTCGATCCAAGCTTTTATGCGCCAAAGTGGAGAATTTTTGACCCTGAACGGTTATTCAACGCAATGCAAATGCACGTCTCTTCTGATTGGGGCGGAATTTGGTTGTTGACGAAAAGTGATGTCGCTAACTAGAGTGACCGCGGTAAAGTCTATGGTGGAATTCTGTCGTCGCTCAAATCGGCAAGATACATTTGCCCGTTCCTATGCTCTATGCCAAGGTCAACGAGCCTGGCATACAAATGCACCAAGTCATCAATAAGATTGTCCGTGGGCAAGTGTTCGAAAAAAAAGAATACGTGGGCCCTCCAAGTTTATTGCTCAAAAAGACTTCTTCGGAAGTCTTTTGTTATAGTTAGATTATGAAACCGCAGATTCATACGATAACGCTTGGCGTAGAAGACCTTGAAAAGTCAGTCTCTTTCTATCGCGACATAATTGGTTGGCGTACCGATGGTATTGTAGGGTCAGAGTTTGGCAATATGGCGGTGGCCATATTCAATATGCAGCGTGGCTCCCGGCTGCAATTGTTTTCCAAAACAGGGTTGGCAAAAGAAGCTAACATCCAGGCCACGGGCAAGAACGCCGCAGACTTCAGTCTTGGTTATTATGTCAATACTAGTACGAGCGTCGATAAGATTATCGACCAACTGAGACAGCGTATCCCTGCTTCAATAACAAAGGAGCCGGGAAAGACACGCTGGGGTGGCTATAATGCGTACTTCCAAGACCTTGATGGCCATCTTTGGGAAGTAGTCTATGACCCAAAGCTTTCTATCGAAAAGTAAATTCGGCAACAAATGTAATGCTTCCCACAGCCGCCGCCATGGTCCGTGTGTATACTGTTAAGTGCAGTAATGGGGGACATGTGTGTCATGGCTGACAAAAAGATTGAACATGTAGTTATTATTGTCAAGGAAAACCATACGTTTGATAATTACTTCGGACGATTCCCGGGCGCCAATGGAGACTCCAAGCTTGCCACCGCGCCGAATCCGCCGCACGCTGATCAGTCACATACTCATGAAGCATGGCTGCAATTTAACACCAAAGCCGTGCGTCAGCAGTACGACGCGCAAACTATGCAGCCTTACTGGGAGCTCGCAAAAACATTCACGCTTTGCGACAACTATTTTACCGATGTTGCCGGGCCCTCAACGCCAAATCATTTGATGCTTATTACCGGCGATTCCCCGGTTATCGATAACATTCACGCATCGAGCAAAAAAGACGCCAAAGCCCCCGCGGTGACCTATACCTTAGATTCTTTACCGAAACATCTGGAAAAAGCCGGCTTAACCTGGAAAAACTACGGCGGCTACGCGTTTGAATACGTTCGGGCTTTGAAATCTTCGCCCAACACCGTGCCGTCAGAACATTTCGTCAAAGACGCCCGTGCGGGCAATCTCCCCACCGTGTCGTGGCTGTACGCTGGCGAGTCTACCCAGTTGTATGGCGACCTGAGCGAACATCCGCCAGCCAATATTACCCCTGGCATGGAATGGACCATGCAACAAATCCAAGCGGTTGTCGACGGAGGGTTATGGGGTAAAACGGCTATTTTCATCACTTGGGACGATTGGGGCGGCTGGTATGACCACGTTACACCACCGCAGATCGAAACATGGCAAGATGGCACGCAGTTCCGGTATGGACCGCGCGTACCCTGCTTGGTGGTCAGCCCGTATGCGAAACGAGCGTACATTTCGCACACTCTTCATTCGCATGTCTCGCTCCTGGCGTTTTGCGAAAAGAACTTCGGCCTGCCCGCCATAACCAAGCGCGACAAAGAAGCTAGTGACATGAGCGACTGTTTCGACTTTACACAGACCCCGCTGCAACCGCCCCAGGTAGGGGCAACCCCCTCGGCCTAGCGAGCCGCTAGATTTGTGTAACGGCCCCACCTGTAGTACGCTAGGGGCTTATGTCCCAGATAGCGCCTCAGAAGTTCGAACAATTTTTTGCGCCAATGGTTGGCAGCGAAGCGGCAGCTAACGCATTTAAGGCCGAGCTCACTTACGGGGTAGTACCGTATGCCAGCCATCCAGCCGTTTATGGCGATTTACTGTCCGGCGTGCATAATGCAATCGAACGCACCGTCGCCCCGTATATGGAGCAAGCACCCCGGGATGACTTCACCGATCTGATGCACTGGGACTCTATCAGACAAAATGCGCGCGTAGGGGCCGGCCTGACGGTCGCCATGATTGTGGCGGTGGGCGACGCCTACTGCAAGTACGCCAAAGTACCGCAGGACAAAGCGCATGTGAGCCAGAATCTTGGCCAAATGCTACTGCATACGCAGGAGCTCGCGTTGAGCGGAAAGGTCGTCAGCATCGTCAACATGGAAGCGATGCGGCGCGGGCTTGATGCTCAAAACAACCTTCAGTTGCCATGGATTCTGGTCAGGCATTTGACCAGCAGGAACCGGCCCGACTTTCACAAAGGTGTCGCGGCAACCGTTGACCAGGTTTCAGGTCAAGTCAGCGTAGCGCCCCGCCACCTTCACAGGCCTCGCGTGCTGCCTCGGCAATGTCCAGCGGTCAACACCCCGCTGGGACCCGAACAGACAGGCTCCGCACTCTGGACGTTCATGCAAAGCATCGGGCAGGTCGCGGTCACCACCATCTATCCTGCCCAGTTCGAAATCCGGTAGAACTCCTGGTATAATAGCCACACTATGAACGAGCCATGTTATTACCGAGTCAGCATCAAAGGTATTGTGATTGACGCCGACGGCAGGTTTTTGCTGAGCCGCGAAAGCAATGGCGAGTGGGAGCTGTTAGGCGGCGGACTCGACCACGGTGAGGATCCGATCACCGGCCTCAAGCGTGAGATTTACGAAGAAACGGGGCTGGAAGTCACGCACGTTGCGCCTGCGCCCAGCTATTTTGTGACTGTCAAACGCCGCCGCCACGACAGCTACATCGCCAATGTTATCTACGAAATTACGCTCAAAGACCTCAACTTTACGCCGTCGGACGAGTGCCAGGAACTGCGGTTTTTCACCGTCCAGGAAGCTCGCCACCTGGGACTCTTTCCCAATGTCCAAAAATTTTTGACTGTGTACAACCCGGCTTTGCACCAAAATAAATAGCAACGACATCCACTTTTTGAACGCCGGTCATAGGTATCGTCTTATAGCTTATCAGGACGGAAAAAAGAGGTATTACAAGACTGCCACGCGTCAGCAGCTTACCTTATACTAGGTCGAGTTGTTGTAATACCGTAAATGAAAAGGGGTGGGTATGTTGCCGGCTTGGTGTGTTGTTTTTTCTGTTGCTATTCGGCTTGGCGGGGGCGGACGTTATGCGTGGGGAGTGCTAAAGGGCAAGGCACGACCGAATCCAGTGACGTGGTTTTTGTGGGGAGTGACGCCGATCATTACACTTTTTGCTTCGCTGCCGCAAGGGTTCAATGGGCAGTCGATCGTGCTGTTAGCGCTGGGGGCGAGTCCGCTCGTAACCTGTTATTTAGCGGTGCGCCGACAGGGAATCAGGTGTTATTTGACCCCGCTGACCATTGGCTGCGCCGCAGTGGCCGTGTTCGGTATTATTTTATGGCAAACGTTGTCGCGGCCAGAACTCGCCGTATTGTGCAGCATTGTCGCCGATACCTTTGCCGGACTGCCAACGATGCATAAATCGTATAACGATCCCAACAGCGAATACGCGCTGCCCTACCTGCTCTCCATCCTCAGCATGGCCGTCACACTGCTGACCGTTCAGACTTGGACGTTTACGGTTTTTGCCTTTCCGCTCTACATGCTGCTGAGCAATGTCGTGCTGTTTGCGCTGGCAGCGCTCCCGATTAGATCGATCATACGCCGAGCCAGACAACAGACACCACTAACTGCTGAGTAACTTCGGTTTTTTGTGCCATAATGGAACTATGCTTTTTTGGACTGCTCTGCTTGCCGCGTTCGGGTGCGCGCTGTGCAATGGCGTAGCCGCTGTGCTGCAAAAAGAAGGGGCGGACAGCCAGCAGCGCGCGGCGTCGCTGGCGCCCGGATTATTCTTGCGGTTGGCACGTAACTGGCCGTTTGTGCTGGGAACCGGTCTGGACACCGGCGCAGGCGGTTTACTCCTGTTCGCGACCCATTACCTGCCGTTATTTTTGGTGCAATCAGTCATAGCATCCAGTGTCGTGGTCACGTTTTTGGTCGAACGCATTTTTAAACATCGGATGGTCACGCGGCAGGCGTATGTGGCGCTGGCTTTGGTCGTCGGCGGGCTGGTGCTGCTGGCTTCGAGCGCTACGGTCGAGCATGTGGGCCCGATTTCGGCTACTGTTCGCTGGAGCATTATTGGCGCTGTAGTGCCGATTCTGGTGTTGGGTGGCGCGTGCAGCCGCAGTAACAAGCCCGCATCCGCAGTTCTGCTGGGCATGTTGAGCGGCATGGCCTTTGGCGGTACCGCAGTGACCGGACGTATATTACTAGTGCCCTCGCCGTTCTGGCATGTGGTCATGAATCCCGTACTGTACGCCTATGCCGCGTATGGCATCGTGGGCATTCTGCTCTTTACCCTGGCGCTGCAACGCACGTCAGCCACTAAAGTCGCCACCATCGTCGTGGTTACCGAAACGTTACTGCCGGCGGCTGTCGGCCTCATATTGCTTGGAGACAGCGTGCGGCAGGGCACCGCGTTGTTCGCGGCAGTGGGTGTGGTGCTGACCGTGGCTGGCGCCATATGCATGACGCTGGCGCAAGACCAAAGCAAAAATCTGCAAAAAGCACTTACCTAAGCGTGCGGGCCGGGGTTGATTTACCGGCCAGTAATGGTGTCGACCCCGCAGAGATCGACGGCCCAGTCCGCGCCGCGTGGCCGCGCAGCGGGCTACAGAGCAGCACTGCCAACCACAGCCCAATACCTAGCTCATATGCACGGTGCGGGATGCCGTACCAGGGCACGTGTACCACAAGCATGACTAACACACTAAGCACCACAACCCCCTGCAGGACCACCATGGCCAAGCTGGTTCGCGCCAGCAGCATGTCGCGACTGCGCGCCGCGCGCCAAACCAATATGCTGGCCAATAGCAGGGCCACGACTGAAACCGTGCTCTCGAGTAGGTGGTCAGAAATAAGCGGCGCGTGCGCCTGCACGGCGCAAATCGCGCCTTGCACCGACGCTGCGCAGCTAATTGGCATGGACGCATCGATGATCGAACCCAGTCCCACGAGCGCTACTAACAGCACGATACGCTTAGCGTATTTGAACAGATGTTTGCGCAGCCATCGCGCCAAAAATGGCAACAGCACAACCACCACCAGCCCCGCAGCCATGTCGCACCGCTGGAATACCCAGTGGTAGGGCTGACTGCGCGCACTTAATTCACTAATGAGCGAATAGCGCATCGACACTTTTGGGTTGAGCCAGAGCGCAAGCACCCAATCATTCCACAGCCCCACAATGAACACAGCTAGCGCCCAGCCAGCAGGCCGGGCGAGCCGTATAGTGCGCTTAGGAGCCATGGTTGGTGTCATTTTATCTGATCCTCACTGCTATTGTAACAGATGATCCTGACCAAACTGACTACCGTCCGGCATGGTCCCGGACCACGTTATTTGGTCAGCTTGCCGTCCTGCAAATTGAATGTCATGTCGGTTTTGCCGGCAATGCTGAGGTCATGCGTAACCGCTACGATAGTCGTGTTTTCTGACCGCGTCAGGCTGTGCAACAGATCAAAAATCATTTTGCCGGTTTGCGTGTCCAGATTACCCGTTGGCTCGTCGGCCAAAATGAGGTGCGGTTTGTTGGCTAGCGCGCGAGCGATTGCCACACGCTGCTGTTCGCCGCCGGACAGTTTGCCAGGCTTGCGCTTTTGCTTGTCGCCCTCAATGCCAACTTGGTCTAGTAGCTCCTGAGCGCGCTTTTTGCGCTCGGCCGGGCTAGTACCAGCGAACTCCATAGGCAGCATCACGTTTTCCAGCGCCGACAGGTTGGGGATGAGGTTGTAGTTTTGGAACACGAACCCGATCTCCTTGCACCGATAGGCGATTAAGGCATGGTCGCCCATACTAGTGATGTCCTTGCCTGCGACTTCGATACTGCCGCCAGTTGGCCGGTCCAGCGCGCCAAGCAGCGATAGCAAGGTGCTCTTGCCACTCCCGCTTTTGCCAATGACCGATGCAAATTTGCCCTGCGGCACCGTGAACGAAATGTCCTCCACCGCATTGACCTGGCTGCCGCCAGAGTGAAAACTTCTACTAAGATTTGTGACTTTCAACATTATTCAACCCTCATTACTTCTGCTGGACGAATTTTGGCGATGAGCAGCGCGGCAAATGAACTACCAATCACAGCGATGAGCAAGGCTGCGCCCAACCCGTACACCAGCGTGCTCCAGCCTACAACGGCGCGGACATCACGCAAGTTTTGGCCAGTTAAGCCGAGGTTACGACCAAGCCGGGCCGGGGCGCCACCGCCACGTGCAAATCGCACGCCGCCGGAGCTTGCCACGCCGTTCATTTGCACGGTCGGCGCACCGCTGTTAGCGCTATTATTGACTAACACTTTGGTAATCGGTTGGCCGCCAACAACACCGAGCAAAATGCCGACCACGGCCGCTAGCAGCGTAAACGTTACCGCTTCGGACATAAACTGCACCATGACTTTGAGGTTGGAAGCGCCAATCGCTTTGAGCACGCCAATTTCACGGCGGCGTTCCCGCACGATCATCACCATAGTCAGCAAGATGATTGCCGACCCGGCTGCAACTGCGCCGATCAGGCTAAACAACGAAATGGTTTTAATGTTTTCCAGCGGTGCAATCGCGCTTTGCGCTTCACTTTCCTGACTGACCACATCGGCGGCCGAGCCTAATTTACCCTGAATCGCCTTAACAACGCCGTCGACATTGCTGATGGAATCTACTTTGACCACCGCTGAACTGACCTGGTTGGCCTGCTGGGACAATGTCTGCAAGGTTTTAATCGGCACCAGCACTTGGTTGTTGGAAAACGTGTTGCCTGCATCAAAAATGCCGACGACTTTGACCTGCGCGCCGTAAGCCGTGAAGGTTGAACCGACGCTGAGACTGTTTTTGTCAGCCAGCGTTTTGCCCACCAGCGCCACGTTGTCGGTGGAGTTAACGTCAAACGCGCTGCCGCTGGTTACGTTGAGCGACCCGTTATTAGCCGCGTTGGAATCCTGCAAATCGTCCGTGCCACTAATGCTGATCGGTGGCGTAAAGCTCGTACGGAACTGCGGCGAGCCGAATCGTTCTACGCCCGCGCCGTCACCGGCAAGCGGCGTGACGCTCTCGCCGTTATTCTGCTGGAAGCGCTTGCCCAAACTGCCCTCATCGATAGCTGACACGAGGTTAGTTTTGCTCGTGTCCAGCCGGTCGTTTAACGTTTCGGACGCGGAACTCACGTGCGCCAATGTTTTGACCTGCGCGATTTGATCGGTCGTCAGTGGCTCACCGCCGCCCTCAAATCCACGCACGCCAGCCGGCGTTACCGTGACCGTGTTGCCAATCGAACCTTTGACTGATTCGATCTTCTTTTCTACTGCGCCGCGCGCCAGCACCATAGCCAGCGCCAGTGCAATGGACAGGCCCAGAATAACAATAATCGAGAACGTACGGATGCTGTTGCGAAACGCATTCCGGACTCCTCTGGTAAACACATTCATGTTGCTCCTTTCTAATCTAGCGTTACCGAATGCTAATCTTAACTCTAAGAATTAACCCTAAGAAAAGCCTGAGACATCACGCCAACGGGATTTTTAGGGTGAATATCGAGCCTTTGCCCACGGTGCTTTCGGCATCAATCGCGCCGTCATGTGCATCGGCAATGTTTTTGGCGATCGACAGGCCCAGACCGTAGCCCTCGACGCTGTGATCGCGCGACCGGGACGCGTCGGCGCGGTAAAACCGGTCAAAAATATGCGGCAAATCGGACGCTTTAATGCCTTCGCCTTGGTCGGCTACGCTGATGGTGCCGAACTTGTTCTGCGCCTGCGTGCGGAGCGTAATCGTCGTGTCCGGACCGCTGTATTTAATGGCGTTGTCCAGCAAGATGACCACCACTTCTTTGATACTGAGCGCATCGCCTAGCACGGTCAATTTGTGCGTTTGATTATCAATTTTGATCTGTTTGTTGCTGGCCGCGAGCGCCAGCTGTGCCATGGCTTCGGCGGCGATCGTGGCCAGATTAACCGGATCGCTCGGCATTTCGCCACTGCGCTGCCGGGTTAGTTTGAGTAGTCCTGTGGCAAGCGTGCTCAGTTTTTGAATCTCTTCCAGCGTGCCCTGCATCAGTGTTTTGGACTGGCCGAGAGTCAACTTTGGGTTGCGCAAACCCACCTCAATGGTAGTGCGCATGGCGGTCAGCGGAGTGCGCAATTCGTGGCTGGCGTCGGCAGTAAAGCGCCCTTGGGCTTCAAACGCATCCTCGATCGGCTGGAGCGTGCGGCGCGCCAAGGCATAACTGACTGCGGCACCAATTATGAGTGTAACGACGTTCAACAAGATCAGTTTTTGTTGCAGCGAATGCTGACTGGCGTTCAACAGCTCATCACGAAAATTTTCAAAATCCAGGCGCTCCGTGGTGCCAGAATACAACCCATGCGGCCCGTCCAACGCTACCGGCGTGTTGCGAATAATCTCATGCGCGGAAATATTGTAGATCGCCACACTAAACCCGATGCTCAACGCCATAACGATCGCCAGGTACAGCAGGCTCAGTTTGATGGCGACCGAACGAATCACGGCTGCGCCGTTCCCAACCGGTAACCATAGCCGCGCATGGTGTGCAATAGTGGCGGTGCGGCAAATGGCTTGTCGATTTTGTTGCGCAGGTAACCAATGTACACCTCCACAGTGTTTGGCAAAATATCAGCGTCAAAATCCCAGACGTGTTTGATGATATTCTCCTTGGTCAGTACCTTGCCCGGATTGCGCAAAAAATATTCCAGCAGGGCGAATTCGCGCCGCGACAGCGCAACTGGTTTATCCCCGCGCGTCACCACATATGATGTTGTGTCGAGTTTAAGGTCCTCATAGGTGAGCGTTGTTCCCAAGCTGTCCTGCGGGCGGCGCAGCAGCGCCCGGATTCGCGCCAATAGCTCTTCGAACGCGAACGGTTTTGGCAAATAATCGTCTGCGCCCGCGTTCAGCCCGGCTACGCGGTCACGCACCTCATCCTTGGCGGTCAGCAGCAGCACCGGCGTGCGGATTTTTTCATCGCGCAGCTTGCGGCATACGTCGATGCCCTCCATTGACCCAGGCAGCATACGGTCCAAAATAATGAGATCGTAGTCTTCGGCCATCGCCGCGCCTAGACCCGAATCTGCATCGTATTCCAGGTCCACCGCAAACGACTCCAACTCCAGCCCTTGGCGAAGCGCCGTGGCAATTTTGTGGTCATCTTCGACTAGCAAAATACGCATTATTCTGGAGTATAAGCGTCAAACCTGAGAACCGGCTGGGTTTTTCGGAGCCAGCTTTCTTTCAGGCGACTATCAGGTGGCCAGCGTACACTCGAGAGTATGCACAAATTGCGTACATTTATTACTTTTTTGGCAATTGTTGTGCTGGCTTTTGGCGCAATACACCTGTTTGGCAGCAAGCACAGCCTGATCGGTGGCAAAGCGACAGCACATGCTGCGCCCGCTATCAAGCCAATCGATTCAACAACGTTGGCGAACGCAGTCCAGGGCGTTATAAATAACAACGCTAACCTAGATATCAGCGTGTCGGCCACTGACTTGCAAACCGGCAAATCGTACCACTACGGTGAAACAGCTGCGTTTGCCGGCGCTAGTATTGGCAAACTCGTAACCGCCGCGCTGTTTTTACATCAGACCGAGACGGGCGACGCCACGCTCACGCAGCAGATCAATGGCGCGAACGCGCAGAACGAACTTCAGCAACTTATCGTGAATAGCGATAATGATGCGTGGGTGGCGTTCAATGACGTGTTGGGGCACGATGCGCTGGACAGCTACGCACACGGACTGGGCATGAACAGCTATGATTCCGCCAACGATACCATGACCAGCGACGACGTCGCGCTGTTGCTGCAAAAATTAGACAAAGGGCAACTGCTGAACGCCAGCAACACCAAATTATTACTGTCCTATCTGCAGCAAGCCAACATGCGCGACTACATCGTGGCGAGCGCGCCGAGCGGCGCGACTGTATACCACAAAGTCGGATACCTGGACGACCGCTTGCACGACGCGGCGATTATTCAGAAGGGTGGACGCTCCATCGTTTTGGTTATTTTTAGCAAAACCGGGGACGACAGCAACTACGACTTTACCGCTGGCGCGCAGTTGTTCGGACAGTTGACCAAGGCAGCTGACGCGTTGTTCTTCCCTGGTAGCTAACGCAGTAGTGCGGGCGAAGGTGGCCGATCATCGTTGGCAAACGTACCAAAAACTCCTATACTAGGGGTGAATCCGCTATGTCAAACGATACATCTTCTTTGCTTCATTTGCTCGAGCAGCAGCTTCACGCCGCAAAGGCCGAGGATACGGCTACGCGCGCCCACAATGCGAGCGGGCAGGTGCTTCAGATCCACGCTGCAGGGCGCAAGCTTTCGACAGCGTACGAACAATTGCGCAACGCCGCCGAATACATCGAAGAGCATTTGCTGTTGCAGCGCGCCATCCGGCGATTTTATAAGCGCAATTTTTACCGGCTGGGCCGGCATAGCGCTCGCGCCGTCGGCGAAGAACTCATTTTGGAATTAACCGGCGCCGGGTATTTGCAAACCGGCAATTACACCAGTGCAACCGCCGACAGCATTCAGCGGCTGACCGAGAAATATACACAGACATTCAATGCGCTCCGCGACGCAGATGTGCCGCGCGACGAAGCACAGGACTGGGTGTTATCACTCCTGGCCGTAGAGGTCGAGGGCATACTCAACCCGCATGCATATCTGACGGCGTTTGCGTACTGCGCGTACCGGCACTATCTGGGCATTTTTCCGCGTGATTCGCTGACCGTTTCGCCGGACGAGCACCAAGCGTTCGAAATTTCACTCTACATTGCCACGCATCAGTCACTGCTCAAATCCGACATCGCTATTGTGCGCCATGATCTGATGCGCATGTATCACCAGACGCCAGATGACCTACAGGAATTCATCGCTTTTAACCGCAATGTCAGCCAGTTGTTTACGCTGCCGCTAACCCAACGGCTTAAACGCGCAATCACCAAACACGGTGCGCCGCTGCGCGTGCTCAAAAGCATGGTCGAAAACCAGGCAGATATGGTCGGATTGCTACACGACCGCGGGCGTTTTTTGGAAGCATACGACCGCCAAGTCATGGCGGAATACAAACATCTGCATCGGCGTGTTAACAAGGGTCTCATCAAAAGCATCATTTTTATTTTTGTGACCAAAGTGGTTATTGGTGTAAGCATTGAGGTACCGTACGATTTATTAGTCGTGGGCAGCGTAGTGTGGCTGCCGCTCGGGATTAATTTGCTCTTCCCACCTCTATATATGGCGAGCCTCAAACTAGGTCTCAAAGCGCCGTCGCAAGCCAATGCCCAGCGGTTGCACACATACATTGACCAAGCGCTATTCCAAGGTGGGCAGCTGGCACCGTCGTTGCATGATACGACACGCACAGCGCCGGGATTGGCGCAAGCCTTGTATGCGATTCTGTTCTTCATCCCGTTCGCGATCACCGTATATATACTGATGCTGCTGCACTTCAATATGGTGCAGGCCGTTATCTTCTTTGTATTTTTGTCAACGGCGAGCTTCCTGGGCTTTCGTCTCAGTACTATGGTCCGGGAGCTGGAAGTCCTGTCGAGCACCAACACACTTTCGGCGATCCGCGATTTCTTCTACCTGCCCTTTATTCTGGTTGGACAGTGGCTTTCCAGCAAATATGCCCGGATTAATGCAGTCGCGTTCGTACTGGATATTGCCATCGAGCTACCGCTCAAAACCGTGTTACGGCTCATTCGCCAGTGGGCACGGTTTATCAACGAAAAGCATGACCAGTTACTGGGGTAAAAATCGATAAATATGGTTAAACATGCAGCAATTTTTGCCGATGCACCCTTAGCCAAAGAGATCATCCAACGTGCCTACCCAACAGCCACAAAGATCGAGTTAATTGAGCACGGCTACGATAACATTGTGGTCCTGGTGGACGACACGTATGCTATTCGCTTTCCGCGTAACGAGGCCGCCTATGCGCGGAGCAAATACGAAAAACAAGTGCTCACCCATCTTGAGGGAATCAGATCTGTTCATATTCCAAAGGTTCTTGGTGAACATGCCGATCCGCCCTACCTCATAACAAGCTTTGTAGCTGGCCGACACCTCAGTCCTCATGATATCAATAACATGCCGGGAGACATCCAAAAGCAGCTCGGCGCTGATATCGCCCGATTTGTCTACGATTTGCATTCTAACTTTGTAGTCGATGACGCGCAGCGCATCAGAAAAGAATTAAAGCTCGATACGCTCGAACAAGAGCCGTGGGATATTTATTTTGAGAAATCGCTACTAAAACGAACTTTTCCCAATCCAAACCAAGACGCCGTTACCAAAACCTACTATAAAGAATGGCGGCAATTAGCTTCGGGTAAGCTGGTCGTGGTGCATGATGATCTGCATACTGAAAATATGCTGTTTGTAGATAATCGGTTATACGGCGTCCTCGACTTTGCTGACACGAATATTGGTACGGCCGAGCAAGAATTGCGTCAACTCTATCGCATTAACGACACAATACTTATAGCGGCAGTCGATATGTATTCCCAACTTTCAGGGCGAAAGCTAGACGTTGAAGCGATAAAAATCTGGGCAATTATGCAAGAGCTGGGCGCGTATTCCGACCGACTATTTTCTAACGATACGAGTCATCCGGCATTTGCGCGTGCGGCTGGGAATTTGAATATGTGGCTAGAGACGAATATCTGGGGTAAGGAATACCAGGCATAAGCCTAGACTCGGAATATAAAAACACCCCGCTTGAAGACGGGGTGTTTTTTGGCCTGTAGAGGCCCTAGGTTTTAACCTAGTAGCGGTTTGCCGTACGGTCACGGTCACCGCTGCGGTTGCCACCACCGAATGATGAGCGGCGGTTTTCCTGCGGGCGTGCTTCGTTAACGGCAATGGTGCGACCGTCGAGTTCCTTGCCATCCAGCTGCTCAATTGCAGCGCGGGCTTCTTCCTCTGAGGCCATCTCCACAAATCCAAAACCTTTGGAGCGATTGGTGTCGCGGTCAAAAATTACCTTTGCTGAAAGTACTTTACCAACGGCGGCGAAGAATTCTTCGAGTGACGCGTCGGTAGTGTTGTAGGAAAGGGAACCTACAAATAGCTTTGTTGCCATATTTTCCTCTTACTTAGGCGGACGAAAGAGGATTCTGGCAAGCCAGCTAGCTGCGCCTCAAACGAACAGTGTTATTTCTATGTATTAAACGTGCAAAGCAGCTATCTCGCACGTATATCTTACCATACCTTGCTAAAATCTCTATCTCTGTATAAGATCTTACAGTCAAAGAAGTTTTTTTACTTATGGCGGCAATGCGGTCCGCTAGGCTAGCTGGCGGCCGCATTGCGGTTAAGAGTCACGGCGTAAGGTTTGTTATTTTGGAGTGTGGCGGTCAATGTGAGCCGCTCACAAGGAGCGGCAGCGTTGTCGCAAGCGGCGCCGTCATGAGTGGTTACTTCGTAGGAGTAGCAGTGGGTAGCCGGTTTGGCAGCGAACTCAGGAGTGCCGTTCATGGCGCACAGGTTGTTGTCTTTAGACCAACCCGGGTCAGTCATCGCCTTGGGGTCAACTTGGAAATTCTGCTGCATGAAAGCTGCGTCAGTCATATTGGTGTAGGTTGGGTAATTACTGTGTGCTACGTAGTAGTCGGAAAATTTGCTCAGAAGGACATTCAGGTCGTCTTTACGCTCATCGTCCGGAGCTTTTGGTGCGATTGTCTGCGATGGTGTTTTGATGTCAGGCAGGGTTTGCGCCGCCTGGTCTCGTTGCTGCTTGGCGCGGACTAGCAAGAACCCCCCAATGGCCAGCCCAATCAGAACAGCCGTTACAAGCACCATGATTACAAGCGCCTTTCTGCCAGGATGTTTATGTGGTTTGGTTTGTGGGCGCGTGGCCGCCGTGACATAGTTCGGTTCTTGCGTCGTTTGCGGATGGTACTCCTGATGGATAGGTTGTTGCGGTTCCGAAACAGTGAACGCGGCCGGGTTCTGGTGTACCACATTAAAGGCGGCGTCAATCCACTCCGGTGTCCACCGATTTTGTGCCAATGATGCACGTATGACCTGCTCAGGTATGCCCTGGTCTAATTGCCGACCTACATACTGAGCTAATTGCTCGAGATTCTTATCCATTTACTTTGTATAGTATACACCTTATGCAACAAAATGCAAAGATACGCAACTTTTAGCGTCCTAACCTTGGCACTATCCTCCCTTGCCAGCGCGTAAACGCATAGCTATGCGCAAAATCTCTTGTCGCCACTCATATATACCATAACCTGCCAATGCGGCGACAGCTGCAGCTGCCATCCATACCCGGGCATCATGGATGAGTGACTTGGACTGCACATCTTGCACCTTGGCGAGGGTGTTTGTATTGGAGTTGGAAGTTTTATGGCAACGATTGGTCTGCGCGTTGCGCTCCTGGCCAGTGGGGCAGGCTGTCAGTTCGCTGTTTGCGGCGATTACGGAACGGCAACGCCCGGTGTCAGGATTGCGCTCTTGGCCGGCAGTACACGGCTTTAGACCTGTCGATGTCTGTATGGTAAGTCGGCAGCGATGGGTGTCCGGATTGTAGCTCTGGTCAGCGGCGCAAGTGCCCGCCGGATCGGCCTCGGTCACAATCGTTCGACAACGATTTGTCGCTGGATTGCGTTCTTTACCGGCTGGACAGGCGGTGTAGCTTGCGCCTAACACTTCACCCTCAAGGGTAGTCTCTTCCTTGGGTACAGGTACGGATGCAGCAAGCAGCATGTTCGTTGCGTTTGGCGTGGGCGCTAACGTCGACTGCCAGGTGCCACCAATCAACGCCCATGCCTGACCATCGGCCATAGCATCCGGATACGCAACGCCTTGCTCTGCGTCCGAAGTCAATAACCATACCGTCTGTGCTACAGCATTGGGCAGGGTGATACCTGTTTCGGTATCGGAAAAAGCGCGGTAGGCATGCGGGGCAAGCTGTTCGTCCGGTAACGCAAAGGATCTGCCATCCATCCCAAGCCGCAGTGCACAACCTTTCAGCGATTGTGCTGTGTCGGCCTGATTATAAACCTCTATAAACTCCTGTCCAGCGTCCGTACCCGTTGGATTGGGCAGCAGCTCGGACAGTGCGATTCCCGTGCATATTGGCTGCGTGGGCGTAGGCAATGCCTGCAAGCCGCCGCTCTGTGGTGTAGCAGTTGACGATGGTGAAGCGAATGTCGAGCCAGTAGTGAAGGCGGGGTCGCCAGGTAGTATGCGCTGGATCGACGAGCCGGCCGGAATCTCTGGTGCATGCCACCAGGAACCGATCGCCACGCCGCTTCCCCAACCAACTAAATCAACCACGGTGTCATCGGCATCAACTAGGCGCACATGCCCGCCGCTGCGCGCCAGCAGACCCGAAGTGGAGGTACTACCAGCCCCAAACGACACGTCGGCCTGCGACCAGTACCCCTGGTAGCCCAACAATACGTGCCCGCCTGGCACTATCTGACCTTCCAAACTGGCGAGCACCCGAGTCGGCGCGCCAGAACCGTTATTGCTGGCGGCCAGATATTCTAGGGCCCAATCCGTCACATCAACAGGAACATCGCCAGGGTTGTACAATTCTACAAACTCCATACGTCCGTCTTCTGCGCCGTTGACCAGACCGCCAGTTTGTACTGCGCTAATAACGATTTGTGGTAAGGCCACGGACGGCAAAGTAGCGGCGAACACGCGGCCACCGCTGCTTGCCGTAAACGCAATCAAGCAGGCACTAAACCAAGTAACAAATCGCAGACAAACTCTGAACATGACCGAGATGGTAAGTAAGGTTGCCTCGAATGTCAAGCTTTTGTTTGGTACATCGGCAGCGGCCGGAACGAATGCCCAGTCTGACGCCATACCGCACCGCCAGCGATCAACAATAACGTGTAGTAAACCACCAGCATAACTGGGGTAACGTGCACCGTACTCCGCGCGCCAGGAAACGCTGCGACGTGACCAGCCACCCACGTCATGTACGTCAGCAACTCCTGACCAGGCCAGCCGATTAGATGCGCCAAACCAGGTACGATTAGCCCACCCACTCCTGCTAAAAACGTCAATAGCATTGCTAGTGGTACGAACGGCAACACTAACAGGTTAGCGGGCAACGCATATACCGCAAACTGGCCAAAGGCGCACAAAATAATCGGCGCGGTCACAAGCTGCGCCGAAAAAGTATCAGTGATAATCTGTTGCACTGTGGAGACTTGGGCCTTGCCCCACAGGAACGTCCTGAGCAGCGGCGCAACTGCTACTACACCCGCGAACGCCGCAAACGACAAATACCACCCGACGTCACCCCAAATATATAGAGGCGAAGCGAGCGCCGTCATACACGCCGCCAGTGGCAACAGCACAAACGGATGGATCGACCGCCCATAATACCATACCGCCAGGCTCAGACTGGACACGAGTCCAGCGCGCGACATAGACGGGCTCAAGCCAGTAACCAGCATAAAACCACCAATCATGCCGCTGGCCGCCAGTGTTGCCAGGTATTTGGATGTGCCCGCTAACAGATTGCGCGCCACGGCCACTAAAATAGTCAAATTGTACCCGCTGGCCACTACCGCATGCGTCAGACCCACCGTCCGCAATTGATCGTTCAGCGATTGTGGCAAACTCGACTGCTGACCGGTCAAATATCCCAGACCAAGCGAGGCTTGCGGTTCCCGAACCGCCCGTCGGACACCATCCGCGAACCAGTCACGGACCTGACGAGCCACATCACCCGGATGTGGGCGGATGATCGACCTAAATTGCGCCCGATACATACTGGCCGAAACGCCACCGAAACCAGCCGCAAGCTGCCCGCCGAGCACAACCGTGTCACCACGCTTAATATCGGCTGGCCTGCCAATACTCGCCCATACGCCACCCACGGCTGGTTGGCCGGCCAAGCGTACGTTGGCGAGCAGTAAACGCTGATCACCTTGGGTTCCGATCGACGCATCTTCGGCCACCGTGCCCGCAACTTCTACGGTATGACCAAAGAACGGTTTGTATGCCTGTAACTGCCCCTGTACGCCCGCTGCCCGCCACAAACCCAGGCATAACCCGGCCGCGAACGCGACGGGCAACAATATGCGCCGTTTTGTGGCAGCCGCAGTTACCAGCAATACTGCGGCTGCCACCAGCCATGCCGCATGTGCGCATGCCGGAACAGGAGTAATGAGTGCAAAGCACAATCCTCCAATCGCGCCCCAGCATGCGGTCGCAATATGCCACGAAGTATGCACGTTGCGCGCTAAATCTATTCGCATGGCGGCCAGATTGTCACATGTGTTGCCTCGGATTGCAACCCCAATATTACCGAACAACAATCACGGCGTGGCTGATGACACAACCGGCAATAATTGCCCCGGGCACGTCCCGAGCACCGCGCGCATCGCATCGCGCTCAGCCGAAGTCACCCATAAATGATACTTCTGCTTGACCGCAATCTGGCGGGCCACATATTGGCAGCGATATGGTTTGTTCGGCGGTAACCAGGTCGCGGCATCACCGTCACTCTTGTCGGTGTTGGCCTGGCCGTCGACAGCCAATAATTCCAGTGTATCGTTGGCTAGCTCATGCCGCAACGCAGGTGTCAATTGCTGGGCACCGGTCTGCCAGGCATCAGACAGCGCCACGACATGGTCGATCTGCACCTTAGAACTCGTTTCTGGTCCGCGCGTAAACGCGATGGTTTTTCCCGTATAGGGGTCGGCAAGCATGCCGCTGAGCACAGTACAGTCAGCGTCGGACCGCAAACGCACATCAGTCATATCGCGCGCCAGCACAATATTGCGAACATCACAGCGGCCCGCCGAAGCCCAGCCATCGCTAAACTGCGTACGTGCGTAGCCGGTTTTAGGCGCACGGCCTTTCACGTTCAAGCCATTCAACACATCGGTAGCAGGCGAGGAAGCCACGGCAGCGGCCGAGCTAATTGTATTTTTACCCTGCGCGGGAGTTTGCTCCTGGTGCAGCTGTTTCGTAGCACCAAACCACCCTGCACCGAACGTACAAACTACGAACAAAACAACAGCAATAACCCGGCGGCTACGGTACGACATGCCGATATCCTACCATACGTTGCCGCGAACGAGCACGCTACGGATTGACCTGGTGCGCGTAGCTCCAGAGATCCTGACCAATCCATGTCAGGTTAGACCCTGCGCTGGTGACGCCAGTCCAGCTGGCGTTGTTAACCAGATCATAGCCTGCGCCCACATCGCCATGCCATGGCAGCACACCAACGCCCTTGCCGGGAATCACACGGAAGACTGATTGCGTAGCCGGAATTTGGCCCACTTCCCACGATTGGTTCTCGGCCGCAGTGGGCTCAGAGCCGGTTTCGCCCAGCACCAGTGGCAGCTTGCGAGCCTGCACCATGTCGATGAAGCCGCCGAGCCGCGCGTCTAACTGGGCTGCCGAGCACCCTTGCGTACCACCGCCCCATTGCGAATAGGCGTGCACCGAAAATACCATCGGCCCGTACGCGCTTTCGAGCTGTTGGCCGTAGGTTAAAATCCCGCTATTGGCCGGGTTGACTGCATTACAGCTCCAGTCGCCGGCGTCCTGACCGTAGCTAGTACCGTCTGTCACGATGACGTTATTCGCGCCAACGCCGCGAATAGCCGACGCAATCTGCACCGTCACCGAATTCCATTGCGCCAGCGTGCTGGGGTCAGCTCCGGGCTCGTTCAACAGGTTGAACCAGACATACGGATTGCCTTTATACTGTGTCGCAACCGTCTTCCACCAGGTTATTACATCACTGACATTGGGGAAGGTGCCCGGATTGTACTGGTGCATATCAATAATCACCACAATGTGCTTGGCCGTGTACTCGTTCACAATGCTTGTGAGGTCATTATTGTTGTTGAAATGATAGCCGCTGCCGTTTTCGCACCCCTGTGAATAACATGTATTGACGCGGATCGCATTCCAGTGCCAGACGGTTGCGGCAACCGCGCTTTGGCCGAGCGTGGCGCCCTGCCACACAAAATTCGGCCCGTTGACGTTTGCCCCAACAGGGATAAATACCTTGCCCTGCGGGTCAATGATCTGCGAGCCGTTAAAGGTAAAGTTGCCTGCCGAAGGCGGAGGTGGTGTTGTACCACCTCCAGAACCCGCACCCCCGCTTCCGCCAGATGACGGTGCGGTCACCGCCACGGTGCTCACCGCAGATAGTGCCGACGTCGCGCCAGTGTTATCGGTCGCCTTGACCTGGTAATTGTACGTCTTGCCCGCGACCACACTACTATCCACATACGAAGTCCCGCTCGTGACAGTCGCAATGACCGAACTGTCACGCACCACCGTGTACGATGCGACCGGATTGGCACTAATGCTAGCCGACCAGCCCACAGTCACCGATGCGGCGCCAGTTTGTAACGCCTGTACCCCTGTTGGCGCCGCTGGCGCCGGTGATGGACTTATAAGTTTGCTGTTGAATAGCACGTCGACCCAGTAGTTGTTGCCGTTGCCGCTCTGCGCCGGGAAAACGGTGTTAGAACCATAGGCGTACACACCGTTGCCACTACCAGAAGCATTCCGTGGCGCGGTTAAATGGCCGCGAACGTGTGCCCCGTAGCTAAAGTAGCGTGAACTCACCGAATACCGCCCGCCCGCCGCGTGGTACGACACCACGTATTGCACGTTGGCGGCGATGCTGACGGGGTGGGCAAAGGTCGCGCTCTGCCAACCGCTCGCCGTTTCATTACTGAATGTTACGCTGGCCAACCGGTTGCCACTTTTGTCCCAAAGGGTGCCGATGTGCGTGCCTTTGTTGAGCGGCCCTTTGTAAAACCGCACTCCTGTCACCTGCCCCGCTACATCTGACTGAAACATAACGCCCAATTCAGCACTTTGGCGGTCCGCACTGGAAATCGTGGCCGGAATCGCGCCCGTCGACCACAGGCTAGAAGTAGTCGTCGCCGCATTCACCCAGGTGAAGGTGCCCAGCCCGACGATTGCAAACACAATCGCCGCAGCTACCGGTTTGGCGTAACGCCAGCGGCTCAGAGAAGCGAAAGTACGCCTCCCAACTCGCACGGACGCCGGACGTTTAGGGGTAAGTTTGCTTCGTTGTGCCATGGTGTGTTGCCTTCCTGACCAGCCAGGTCATTTATCCACAGTAATCACTATGTTTACCGCTGGTGGGATCACCGGCCGGCAAACTGTTAATTTTTGTTTCATCATTCGTGGGCAGCCAGGTTTTGAGCCAGCATACCGCGTGACCGGCCAGCTCCAAGCCATGTTGCTGCACGTACGCCGGGTCTTTGCTGGCCGGGTTGTCGCTGCGCAAATCGTATACCCCGAAGTCAAAGAACGTATTGGCGCCACCAATTGTAGTTCCGACCTTGGTAGCGATGCGCTCACCTGCCTTAACCGCCACTGGCGTACTCACGTTGGTGGTGCGCGAATCGCCTTCCTGTGCCACCGGGAACTGGTTTGCTAATTCCTGATATTTATTGTCCAGTGTTAGCAAATGCCCCACCCGATACATCACCCCACAGGAGTTAATAACGTCAAACATATACTGTGTCTCGCCGTTGACCAAGTAACGTGCGCCGCGGTACACATAGCCGTCCAGCGGCGCCGTCACCGTTACTTCGTTATTCTTGATGTTGTCGAACCGGAAACCACCATGTGGTTTGTAGTCCCCGCCACGCGTTTGGCCCGGATACAAAATACTCGTGACCTTGCTGAGGTCGGCAGGCGCTTTGAACATCGGCTGCGTGGGGCACGCTGGCGGTTGCCCCTCTACGGCAAGCCAGTTGCCGTTGCCATCCGTGCTCCAACGGACCATTTGGTATGACGGATTGCTCGCGCTCGTGTTCGCCGTCTGTGTACCGTGTTTGTGCCGTCCGCTCAGACCGGCCAAAGTTTTGTAACCAACAAATCCGACCAACGCCAGCACAACTATAATAAGAATGAATTCGACGAGGGTAAAACCAGTTTCATTCTGTTTCATGTTTGGTATATTTTGTTAAGCCTAGCTTCAGTATAGTATGCAGCCAGCTGGCACGCAATGCTTATGGTTTTCGCTGCACGCCAACTTCGGCGCGGCCGTTTGTGCACATAAATTATCATTGACATTGCGTTCGGCAGCAGCCATTATAAGCATAAATATAATGCCTTTACGGAGTACCCATGTCTTCCCCGTCTTCAACGCTATCAATCGGTAAATCTAAGCGGAATGTACTGATTGCAGCCGCTGCGGCGGTCGTTGTGGCCGGGATTGGCTATGTGCTGATCGCCACGCATGCGGCAAATCCGTATGCCAAGGTTGATCCGGCAGATGCCACGGTTGTCAGCCCCGCGACATTAGTAAGCGATGCGTCGTTGCCGGGCGGCTCAGCTATCCAGTTTAACGCCGCACAGACCACACCGCCGCCAACCGGACGGCCAGATCCGTTCCCGGCAACCCTCAAACCTGATGCTACCAACACCGGCGTTCCGGCCGGGCAAACGCTCACTGACGTTCAGGGCGACCAGGTGTTTGACAGCAAATACAACGGTCAAACAATCAGCAACAAAAACTTCCTAGGTTATGTCAGGGTATCCGGCAGCAATATTACCTTCAAAAACTGTTTCTTCCGTGGTGGTACGCCAACCGGCAACATTGCACTGCTCGACATGGAAAACGAAGACAGCAGCGGTAAGCACCCCGGCACCAATATTACGGTTGAGGACTCGACGTTCTTGCCGACTCATCGCGCCGCAGTGGTCGATGGAATGTGGGCCGAAAACGCCACGATTTTGCGCGTGGACATGTCCGGCAGCACTGACACCATTAAAGCCAGCAACAACACCACGATTCGGGATTCATACCTGCATGACCTGCAGTTCTGGTCTGTTGACCCGAATACTAGCGACGGCACACACAACGACACGGTACAGATTCTGGATGGCACCAACGTCAACGTCATTCACAACAACTTGAACCCCAACAATGCGCAAGCCAATTCATCCGTGCAGATTACACAAGACTTTGGCCCGACCGGCATCGTCAAGCTTGACAGTAACTGGGCGGACTGGGGAGGCTATTGCTTCAACATCACACAAAAGCCGTTAGCGTCTCTGACCGGTGTTTCGGTCACCAACAACCGCTTTGGACGGCACGGCGAGTACTCATACATTGGCGCAATCGTTTTGGGCGGCAGCACGACCCTAGCCGCAAACACGAACAACGTGTGGGACGACACTGGCACGCCGATTCCGGCACCCGCGCGCCAATCTCCCTGATGACGCCTGACAATAGTTGACTTACAAACGTCCACCCGCATAAGTGGACGTTTGTAGTGTAAATACAGCGTGGAAGGTATGACGTCATGCTACCTTACCTATAAATCCGGCTGCCAGTTTGTGCGTCGTCGCCACGCGCTTATCGGTTACGTTCCAGGTTGCAAGTTCCCGGCGCACCAGATCGGCATGCTTTTTGCTTATATCACGCAGCGCGTTGCCAGCAGATTTGCGGACATATTCACTATCGTCGGCACGCAAGCTGGCGAGCAGCATGACAGCAGCTTCTGGATGATCCTTAAATCAGCACCGCAAACATCCGCGCCTGGTAGACGTCCGATTCATACATTTGCCGCGCCAGCTGCAGTGCTTCGGTAGCTGATAGCGTCGCTAAAGCCTTCTCCGCCTCCGTCTGCACTAGCTTAAAGCCAGCTTTTTCGGTCTGTAGTAGCGTGACAAGTTGCTGCCTATCCATTTCCCCATCATATACGGACTGCGGGCTATTTGGAATCGTTGAGAGATAAAATTTCATAGGCAAACTGGTATTATATAGCTATATGATTCGTAATCTTCCGGGGGATCACATATGGCACAATCACCAGAAACGCCTCTAGCGCTTCCGGATGTCCCAGCGGAACAGCCGCTTACCGGCATGGCAGATCCTCACCAAGTACCTCTTGTTGAAGTACCTGAAGGCATTGATTCAACGCACGGCGGACTTGTGGGGCAGGCGCTACTGGCAGGAGTCAGCGCCAGAGCCATCAAAGATATGTGTGAGCATGACGACCCACCACGATTACTGCGACGAGCCATAGCGACTATGGACCGTTATTGCGATCCCGTCAGAATATACAGCCAGGGCGTTAATTACCACTTGGATGGCAGAACTGCCGAGACAAGAAGAGATTTTATAGACTACGTCCGGGGATCCAGCAAGAACCCAAGTCGTGGACAACGGTACAAGGCGCGGGCACTAGTAAGACGCGCCTTCGACGACGGTGACCAGTTTAAAGAGTTTATGCTCGAAACCGGCAAGCGCGCCCACGGCATCCGCGAACAACAAAAAAGACGCCCCACCCTTGAACAGCGGCAGGGGGCTCGCGACCTAGCCGCAGCACAGGAGAACAAGGCCGGTACCTACACCCCTCCCTCTGGCCTGCCTACTGCAAGACAACCCATGCAAGTCAGCACGTTAGTCACGAGTCTTTACAGCCGTCTGAGCCCCGATCTACAGAAGCAATGGTGGGATGAATATGTCTTAGGACATGCGGGCATAATTAAGGCGCTTAATGCAAACTATTTAGGCCAAACTATTTTGGATACGCGGAGATTTCCGGATCTGTCCGACCCGCAGACCGGCCAGGCTATTGCGAGGTTAGTCATTCGCCCTGATAATATTATTGCCGTCGGAGATCGAACCGCTCAGCTCGCAACCCGGCAGCAGCTACTCGTATTTAATGCGCTGCTTCTGCTCAAAGGCCAAACCGTTACCGCGCGCAACCTCGCAAGAATAGGCGTGACCGCCGGGAGTATTAAGGACACAATGTCGCACTTTCAGGCGACGTTCAACCGCCGCGGCGACCCTCGCCGGCACATATTCCAAAAAGACGTCGTGTGGCTAGATGGAGCCTACCGGCTCAACGGCAATCTTGTCATTATGGATATGCGGCCGCCTCAAGATCCTGAAAAAAGTGTTTTCGCCGCTTTTGCACCTGAAAGCTAGCAGGGTAAAGATCTAGTGGTTGGTGCGCTCGTCGCTCCTTCGTTCGCCTAGGCTCACATGCGCCGAACCGTTCGAATAATCCCATCGGACAAACCATGAAAAATACCCGTCTGGAGACGGACATTTTTCATGGTGCGCCCGGCAGGATTCGAACCTGCGACCCCTTGGTTCGAAGCCAAGTACTCTAATCCGCTGAGCTACGGGCGCATATGCAGGATTATACCAGATACGCGCCGAAGAGCGATGCGCACATACATCTAGAAATGATTATAGAATGCCTTGGCCGCAAAAAGTACGCACAGCATTGTGAACAGGAAGACCAGGACCTGCGCCGCCATGGATGGACCAGAGGCCCGAGCGGGCACAACCTTCGGCTTGGTAGCTGCCTTTTGGGCAGCTGCGAACGCAGGGCGCATCGCGCCGTTGGCAACAGGGCCAGCGGCCTTTTTGGGCGAGCTTTTTGCATGGGCGCGCGCCGATTGTTTTCTCTTTTTTGCTATTGTTTTGGGCATGACTTCATCCTAGCTTATATTCCTATGATACGCCGGTCAGTCGCGCATGCAAGCCAGCGCTAGCGCCGCAAACGCCAGGCCAATGTCGCGAAAACTAATTGCGAATAGACTGAAGTTCGAAGCCACAATGCCAACCAGCGTGAGCGCGCACAACAGTCCCGCAAAGCGCACGTATACGCCGCTCAGCAACCAGGCTGCCAGCAGCAATTCGTACACCGAAAAAAAGTGCAATAACAGATCGGCCTGCACGTGCGCCGTTAGCACATGCGGCAAATACCCAACCCACTCGCGCGGTGCCACAAACGACGCCACCGCCGCGTACACGAACACCGTCGCCAGCCCCAAGCGCAGCATCAGCGGCGCCACGTTTTTGTTTGGAAGTGTCTGCCAGTTCATCCCATCCCCCTTTTGCTTTATTATAGCAGTTTTCTTGACAGCCGCCCGCCACCGGCAGATGATAGATAGAGATGCTAATGGTTTGAAAGGTCAGGATGAACAAAACAGCCAAGATTATAGTTGCCGGAATTGTGGTGATCGTTATTGCCGTGGCGGCGGTGTTAGTAATGCACAAAAAATACCCGAGCACGAGTTCAAGTTCTTCGAGCAGCAGTTCTAGCAGCTCGTCCAGCTCCAGCCAACCGGCAGACATGACCATAACGTATGACGGCAACGGTTTTTCGGTTTCACCCAGCAAGGTCAAAGCCGGCGGTACGGTCAAGGTTGTTAACAATTCGCAGTCAGATATGAATTTTGATTCCGACCCGCACCCCGTTCATACTGACGAACCAGAGCTGAACGTCGGCGAAGTCGCACCCGGCCAAAGCAAAACCTTCACCGTAACCAAAACCGGTACATGGGGCTTTCATAACCACCTCGACCCCAGTCAGCACGGTAGCCTAACGGTCAACTAACCGTTAATGCTATACTAGAGTCATGAAACTCGCCCGTCTGCACTCGCGAGCCGCGGCCGAACCATACTGGCACGTCCAGTTAGCAGTATTGGTGGCAATTGTGCTGCAATTGGCGCTGACGAGCAAGCTGACCTTTGGTCCAAAATACGCTATTGCGGCGCTGGAATGCGTGTTGCTTGCCAGTTTGATCGTGTTTGCGACACGCACGCACGGGCTGGCGTTGCGGGTGCGGCGCGGCATGGCGATTTTGTTGATCGCGATTGTGTCGCTGGCCAATATTTCGTCACTGGCGCTCATCATTAACGATCTGCTGAACGCGCGGCAAGTGACCGGCAAGGAGTTGATTATCTCTGGGCTGGCGATTTATTTGACTAACATCATTATGTTTGGGTTGTGGTATTGGGAACTCGACGACGAGGATGTGACCGGACAGGATAACGAAGCGGCACCAGTGGATTTTCTGTTTCCACAAACAACGGCCAGGACCGTGTTACGTGGGGTACGCGCTTGGAGCCCGACATTTTTGGACTACTTGTACGTATCGGTAACGAACGCTAGCGCGTTTAGCCCAACTGATACCTTGCCACTATCGCACCGCGCCAAAGCGCTCATGGCCGCGCAGTCGCTTATTTCGCTGTTGACAGTAGCGTTGGTGGCGGCGCGAGCGGTTAATATTTTGGCCTAAAAACCAGAGTGCAGCAGTTCTTGCAACAGTGTAATCAGCACCGCGCCTAGTCCCACCATAATGGCTACACCCACCACACCGGCAACTGCGCCGATGGCGAACACCACGGCGTCTTCGGCCACTAATGCGAGCGCTACGAGCGCCGCACCGATGGCTGGAAATGTATCCAGCCCCGAAAACGGCGGCGCCAAAAATGCAGCCAACGAATACGCAAACAACAAAAATCCAGCCACAAACAATCCCGGCGAACTGTACAGTATTCCGGCGAACCGCCGCCGCGTAAAATGCTCGGTCCAGCGCACGACACCCAATATCACCTTAATTGTTTTGGGCTTATCGAGGCCACGGATACGCAGCTCCAACCATTTGCGCGGTAGCCAAATGGTATGACGTCCGACCATCAACTGCGCCGCAACCACCATAGAAATTGCCTCGAACACATGCGAGATACCACCGGTCGGCAACGGCAGCGCAGGAAAAATCATTAGCACCAAGCTAATGATAGCCAGCGACTTTTCGCCAAAAATGCGGTTGAGCTGAGCAACTGTTTTGGAACCGGGAGTCCGCAGCCATGCTTCCAGATCGGCACTGAACGGTCGTTCGACAGAGTCTGTCATGCTTCTATCATAGCAGATGCGACTGGAGATTGGAGCTACGCATGCCAGGTAGACACACTATGATTTGTCTGCAAAATGCACGTCCACAGTCGTTTCGCGCGTGCGCTGTTCCATAAGTGCATAGCCACTGTAGACTTGTTTGTCGGCACGGCCGAGTGGCGGCTGCATAAAATTACGCGGCCACAACCCCTGCCAGCGCACTACCGCGATCTGAATGGCATACACATACACCTGCGCTTGCAAATACAGCCAGAACAACAGCACCAACACCCCAGCAAAAATGCCATACAACGTGCTCGTCCCTTTAAGCTGGTGCAGAATTATCCACCCACCTGCCATCTGTAACAGCTGCGAAAAAAACGCGCCCAGCGTTGCGCCCAGTACCAAATGTTTGAACGGCACCTGCTTGGCCGTAGCCAACCGTGCCACCACCATGAACACCAGCGAGTTCAGCACCAGCGCCAACACCGCCAGCCCCATGCGCCCGACAAGATTACTACGGCTCACACTAGTCACAAACCCAGCCACCAATGTGGTGACTACCAGCCCGGCGCCACCGACCACAATGATCCCAAAACTGCGCAGTACGTTGAACGGAAATCCTGGCCGAGCCGTCCGCGGCACGCGCCACATAAAATTGGACGCGTCCTGCAGCACGTTGGCAATGCCGCGCGCGCCGTAGAACACCACCAGCAGCCCCAACACCACGCCAATGCCATAGCCATGATACGTGTGGATATTCTGCTGCAGCTCACTACCGATCACTGGGAAAAAATCGACCGTAGCCCGGATAAGCCGTTCCTGCAACGCCTGGTCATGCCCCGCCAGCGTGCGCAACACGGTGAACCCAACCAACAACAGCGGAAACAGCGACACGAACGCGTAGTAGGTTATGAGCGCCGCGTAATACCCCGCCTGGTCATCACCAAATTTCATAATCACAGCGAGCGGGAAACTCATCGCCGGATGTTTTTGCTGCAGCCGGTCGGCACCGCGCAACAAGCGTTCAAGCACATTCATGCTGTCATCATATACTGAATATGGCGCGGCATAAAGTCCCGTCCGCACCCATACAGAGGTCAAATGCAGTTAGCGTTTTTGCAAACTCTGTCCTGAACCGGCAAGCCACGTCGCCAGCCACGCTGCGCTCGGCCGCACGCTGCGCTGCATGTTGTGTGCGCGATCAACGGCGATCAATCCAAACCGCGGCCACCAGCCATACGCCCACTCAAAGTTATCCAGTAGGCTCCAATGCAAATAACCGTGCAGGTTTACCCCTGTCTTTTGGGCTTCCCGTAGCACCTCCAGCGTTTCCATAATCCACCATTTGCGGAAGGCATCATGCCCATCGGCCACACCATTTTCGGTGATAATAATCGGCTTATGGTAGCGCGCCGCCGCTTGCTGCAACACCGGCAGAATACCCTTCGGCTCCATATACCACCCCAGATCATTCAGAGGTTTGGCCGGATTGCGCTGCCGTCCCAGCCAGTCGTAATACCCTGTAAAGTAGTAGTTGATACCCACAAAATCCTGCTGGCCGCGAATACGGTTCAGAAACCACCAGTTACCGATGTATTCACGCAGCCACAACGTCAGCCGGTTAATCGGATTATGCGGCGAGGTCGGCTGGCCGTTTTCTAATTGCGCGGCGACCCCGATCTGGGCCTGTGGATGCAGTTGTTTGAACGCGCGGTACACGCGGCGGTGCGCCTCGGCCAGATTACAGTACACACGTATGGCCTTGTACGGATTTTTGCGTTGCGGCGGCCACTCACCAGTCAGGTAGCCAAACGCAGTGTATACGCCAGGCTCGTTCAGAGTTATGACATAACGCACGTCGGCGCCGAATTCCTCGGCAACTTTGGCGGCGAATCGTTCAAAATAGTGAACGTTGCGGCGGTGTTCAAAACCACCTTTGTCCGTAAACCATGTTGGCATAGTCCAGTGCCACAACGTCATAACTGGCTCGATGCCACGCTGTTTGAGCGCACGCAAATAGTCATGGTAGTGGTCAACGACCGCCTGGTCCCACGCGCCCTCGTTGGGCTCCAATCGTGCCCATTCCACGCTAAACCGAAATGAATTCAGGTTGAGCTGGCTCACCAAATCAAAATCTTGTTGGTAGCGTTCGTAATGGTCGACCCCTCCGTCCGAAAGGTAATTGGCTGGGTCGCTGGCTGTGGTTTTAATTTCGTCCCAGCCGGGCAGCCAGTCCAGGCGTTGCTGAGCAGTGCGCGCCAACCGGTCGGCATTGGCCTTTTCCCAGGCGGTCCACTGGTCGCCTGAAGCACCGTCAACCTGGTGACTGGCAGTGCTGGCGCCCCACAAAAAGTCGGCAGGAAAATCAGATCGCTGTACGTCAGACATGCATCTATTGAATCATGGATGAAGCAAACGTGCTACGCTTCGCGGCGAAAAACGAACGGCGCTTTGCGCTTCGCATCATAAAGCACGGTGCGAATACCGCGTGCGGCGAGTTTTTCGGCCATGGCGCGACGCCACGCAGGATAATCGGCGGCGTCCGGATTGCCGCTTTCCATATGCAGCTGTTTGGGGTTGGCACCAAAGCTCATGACGCCGCCCGGCGCCAAGCGGTCAGCCATACTATCGACCAGCTTTTCGGCCCCAGTAGAGGTTAAATGAAACAGCAGGTTATTGGCTAAAATAAGATCAGCTTCTGGCACCTGCATGCCATCACGCAAGTCGCCATGCCAGAATGTCACTTCGTGCTGGCGGCGCAGCGGATTTGTGTCGATATGGTGCAATGTGGGATCGTCGGCGTTGGGACGCACGTCAAACTTCGGCATATATGCTTGCAGGTCGAGCGCTTCGCGTCGGGCGCCAGGCGCAGGGCGCACCCTATGCTCGTGCGTCGTGAGGTAGGTTCCCCGCTGGGCGGCTTCAACCATAGCCGGATTAATATCAACGCCGGTGAGGCTGATGCTGCCGATATTCGGCGCTGCCTCCGTGATGTGCGCAAGTACGCTGTCAGCTTCAGCGCCAAAGCTGGAACCGACCGACAGAACCTCCAAGGAATTGTCGGGACCTAACGCGCGGTCGGACAAAGCCAAATCAACAACGTCACCCATACGAGTGTCGGCACGGAACAGGTAAGTTGCAGTTGGAATGGCTGGGCGCTCAGCAGGTGCGCTCCTGGGCGCATCCGGCGCTACCCCTATCTCGTGGGCAAACGACATAACTGTAAATTTATACCATATTTTGTCATTTATTTCAATTTTTCATCTCTAGAATTACGCGCACCAAGCTGATATAGTAGGCATAAGCACTAGCATCATGCGCAGATTTAAAGAGCATACCCGCCGGCATAGCCTGTTTTACGCCATCAGCATAACTTTACTGGTCTTTTTGGCAATTGCCGCGGCGGTTAACTATCACTCCATAATCAGCACGCGCAAAATGTTTTATACCTCAACGTTGGAAAGCCAGAGTTTGAGTGAACTCAGCTTGTTCCAAGAAAGTTCGAGCACGCTGGTACGGCAGTATTTTCAGGATGCGCTGGGCACCATTACGAACCTCGCGACTAACCCCGCCATTCAGCAGTCGCTGCGGGCCAACCAGTCGGCCGTGCTGGTGCCCATGTTGGACCAACAGCGGACGATTAGCGGCCAGTTTGATTCGTTGTCGCTTATTTCGGCGGCCGGCAGCATGGTTGCGTTCAGCAGTAACGCCACTCCTGTGCCGCCCGGCACGGACGAAACGCAAAGCCCCGCTTTTTTGGCAGGCAAAGCGGCATCTGGGGCAGTGCTTATTAACGCCCACCAGAGCCAGCTCAACCGCGTCGTTTTTAGCATCGCCGCTCCCGTTACCGATAAATCCGGGCATTTTTTGGGCACTGCATCCGGCGCGATTACGCTGGCCAGCATGGCCGGGCACATTCATTTATCATCCAAATATGACACTGCATTTAGCGCCCTGCTGACCGATGCCGCAGGCAATGCCCTGTCCTGGAAGAACGACGCCGTACAGGGATTGCAAAACGAAAAGGACAACGAGCCGACTCTCAAATCGCTCATGACTCATCAAGCCAGCGTGCCCGCCAACCAGGAGTACAACTTTGCCAAAACCAATAGTTACGCCATGGGCGATACGATTGACTTCGGCGCGTCGGGCAAATTGTATTTGGTCGGTTTTTACGACATCGGCAAATACCAACAGCGGATAAACGAAGGCATGCAGGACATTACCAACACGCTTGGCGGCTTTATTATCCGCGATGGGCTGCTGTTCCTGTGCACGCTGGCGATTATTGGAGTAATCATTAAGGTTCACGAGTCGCGCAATGTCTAAACGCGCGTGGTTTTGGACAGTCTTTTTGCTAGTTGAAGTTATTGCGTTCCGGCATGCATGGCTGTGGCTACCACACCAGCGCTATGAAGCGCTTATTTCCCAGCCAGCGCTCACGACAGCCCTGACCAACGGCGACGAAACACAGCTGGCCGTGCTCGCGCGCAAGCTTCATTATGACTACGAAATTTTTCGCGGCAGCACTATGGCGTACGCCAGCGATCCCCAGCTTCCGGGCATTCATATTTTTCGGCAGCCAGCCGTCGGCCAGGACGTCATTGTCCCCAGCCTGCACGACCAGCTGGCCAACACCCAGCCCTACCAGGGGCAAATCGCTTCTCATCGGTATATCTTTTTTGCTGTCACACCACCAAAGGCCGCGCGCAATGTAACATACGTCATATATAGGAAGGTGCTGTAATGCGGCAAACTTGGCGATCCAAACTTCATGTTTTGCGTAGTCTTGCGATCATTGTTATTAGCGTACTGGCGGTAAGTCTGACCATTAATGCGCTAGCGCCGGACGAAGCTCGCAACAGCTATGTGGTGCTGGCCAGCGTGCAACCGGCGCGGTATATCATCGTCAATGATAACCTGCAGATTACTAAAATCGTCAGCAATACTGCCCAGGATGTCGTGCCGTACGTGGTGCTCAACAGCCTTGATGGCGAACAGCTGCCGTACACAAAATCAGTCCAGACCCAATTTTTAGCGCTCAAAGCTTCCATTAGTTTCGTGACGGCGGGCGTGGTGTATACGCGGCGCTCTTCCAACTCATTTTTGGGCGCGGCACAATCTGTACTGACGGCGGTACGCAAGTTTATTTTTGGGCAGTAGACGGGCGCCAAAGGTTATTTTATGAGGCGTAGTGTGTTGAAAAACTGCCGCCATTGATCGGCCGACATGGCATGATTGGGGCGCACAAATACCAGCGTGCCGTCGTTATTCAGCACCGCCGTTTGCAAGCCATTCAGTTCTGTCGGTTTGGTCAAATAGACAGTGCCGTTGGCGGTGCCAAAACTGTCGTACTGGTTCATTTTGCCCAGCAATGCCGAATAATATTGAGGCACGTCGCCAAAAACACTCGGCGTTGCCTGCTCACTGAGCGACAGCGTAACATTGGTGCGCTGCGCGGTAAATAGAAGCACGCCTGCGTTGTAAGTGGCGTGCGCGGTATCCGCCGACCAGTCATGCGCAGGCACATACGTTACGAAGGAAACTTGTTTGGCGATGGAGGAGGGGAACGGGGGATTCGATCGCGTGAGCAGGAACCCGAACGCCCCGGCAGCCACGACCGCGCTTGCCACACAGATGCTAACAATCATTTTGCGGTGACGTTTAGGTGGTGCGTGGCGGGAATATTTCATTAACGTAGGGACAAGGGGTTCAAAAACTGGGCATACTGGCAGGTCGCGTTGGAAGTACAAGTCGTGTCGATGGTCCGCGTGTCGGTGCCAAGCGTCGCATAGCCTGCCGAAGGCAAGATTGTCACCGAAGAAGTGTAGCCGCCCGTACCACCAACCTGAGCATATTGCGCCACGGTCGATGTTCCCGTTGCCTTCACCCATTGCGGTCCGCTGGTGGCGATGATCACATTGGCCGTCGTGGAGCTCGTCGCGCCGCTGTACGCCACAATGACGCCGCGCACAAAACCAACGGCAGCAGCGCTGGGAGCGCCCAGAATATTCGCCGTGGCTGTCTGGACAGGTGTTGTGCCGAGCGCCATCGCCGTGTTCAGCGTGCCAAAACTTTTGGTCGTGGTGGTGAAGGTCCGAACGTCGTAAATCTTGCCACCGGTAATGGTGCCGGCCGTGGTGCTCATTTGCAATGTTGCCAAACAGAGCACAGGGTTGTTGGCGCTCCAAGTCGGCAGCCCGGCGCTGACTTCGCTCGCGCTACCCGTACCAACGAGCGCTGGTTGACCGTTGGTCCCTGTCAAACAGACATTGACGTACGAGCTGGCTGCGACGGATGCCGTGCTGAGCGTCGCGCTTGACACAATAACCTTGCGGCCGCCGGAATAAGCAATGCACGGCGCGACCGTCACCGATGTTGCCGACGCCCAATACGTTTTGCATGGGCTGTTACTCTGCGTTATGCCAGCCAGCTCACCAACACTACCCGCGTTGGACGAATCCGGCACTACTCCAAACGCCAATAATCCCAAGCCGCCGGTCGACACCAGATCTTCCCAGTTGCCATTGACACACGACCGCACAGTGTTAGTGACGGTGTTATAGTACATTGCGCCCTGGTTAGAGCTGGTCGTACATGTGCCGTTGTCCGCAAAAGCGTTCGCTGAATCCAGCTGCAAGTTGACCTGCGCACTGTCGGTGGCTGCCGAGCCAATTTGGACTTTGCTCGCCGACGTGTCCGCCGTTAACACAGCCACGCTGCCTGATGTTTGCACCACAAACGCGCTTGCGGAGTTCGACGTTGTCTGCAAGAGCGTATTGCCGCTGGCTGTAATTCCCAGCGCCGTTACGTTGCCGCTGCCGTCGATACGCGTTGACCCTGCGGTTTGCAGGCTAGTCGCAGAGTTAATTGCCCCTTGCACATTTATCGCTCCCGTCTGTTGCGACCCTGGCGAGAGCTGCACGAATCCGGTACTGTCGATACCATCGAGTTTGTCCGAGTTAAGCGCCTGGGCAGCCGCGGTCATACGTATGTAAGGCGTCATTTCGCCGTCACCACCGCAGTTTGCCTGAAAGGTCGTAGTGATTGTACAGGTGGTCGTGCTACCTACCTGAATGCTCAACCACAATGTATTTTGGTTAAAATCCACACCACTCAACGCCGCCACTGATCCCAGGTTGACCTGAAATGTGCCGCTCGTAAAACTCACGCCATTGCTGGCGCTAATCAGCCGGTCTTCCGTCCATTTGAGCGTGCCGCCGCCAGTGCCCGTACCGTCTTGGTATATTTTGAATTCCACGTTGTACGTGCCGTCGGCAATGTTGGTACCGTCGCTTTTGACCACTTTACCCTGAAAACTGATCTGTTGATTGACGCCAGCGGTGGCGTGCGCCTGCGCACCGAAACAAAAGACAGAGCAAGCGCTGCCAATCCCAAGTACGGTCAATATCACGGAAACAGCCCTCGGCACCCTCATGACTGGCTATATTATACTACAAAACTGCTTTTGGTTATAGGTGTTTGATAGGAATTTTGAGCCGTTTTTCTGCTATAGTAGCCGATACTGGCTGAACGGGGTTGACCCGAGGAGTTCTGCGCCTGCGCAAACGTTTGCCGCATACAGATGTCAGCACGGCAAGGCTCGCCACTAGCCCCGCACCAACCAGCCAGCACGGCCAGCCGATATACCAGAAATGTTCCTGCATATGCTGATAATCGCTGTTTTCGGATGCCCGGTAATACATATCCACACTATAGCGGCCCGGCCACCAGGCCACTCCCATGCGAGCGAGCGGTGTCTGGAAGAGGCGCGTGCTCCCTGGCAGCACCAGCGCCGAACCGGTATTTATAATGCTATTCGCAACCTGGCTGTGGTGCGGGCCAGCGATGTTTACAACGCCGCGCGGCGCAGTTTGGGTATTGGCCGTATTCGTAAACAACAAATCGGTTTCCGTAGGCAGCTGCCAGAGCACCACATGCGGCAGGGATGCCTTGAGCGCAACGCCATATGTCGCCCTGCCCGCTGTCGCCAAAAACACAAAACTCATCAACTCCGGATGGATGCCGACACTCTGCTGCCTGGCGGAAGGCGGGCTACTGAGCCGCCAGCGAATCGCCGCAAAATGCCCGCCCGGGCTCAGATCGGCAACACCGTGCAGCGTCACTGCGACCTGCTGGCTCTGCCCTTTTGCCAGCGCAAACGTCGCCGGGCTAAACTGTACTACCTGCGCCAGTCCGTGCTGCGCGTCATGCTGTTTTAGCTGAACCGCACCGTTCACGCCGGACGTGCCAAAATCAGCCGCCAGCGGCGTCACCGTCAACAGCTGCTGCGTATCATTCTCGATCGTTTCAATGAATTGTATATCGTTCTGACCGGCCTGAGCCACAACGTTTTTGAGGACCGGCGACACCGTTGTTCCAGCCATCGCCGGAGGCGTATCAGCGAATGCTACGGCCGGCACCAGCAGCCCCGTCACGCCGACGAGTGTCATGAGTGCCCTGCGCCACATGCTAGGCCTCCGGCTTCGACTTGGGCTGTTTCTTGGCATGAGCGGCCACCTTGCGCCCCAGACGTACACCGCGCCTGAGCACCGTAACCAGGCCAAAGAGCACCAAAGCGAGCAAAACCAACAGTGCCAGCAGCGGCCGCCACGGAATAACCCAAAAACTTGTCTCTGCCTCGATCGGAACATCTTGTTTGCCATTATTGTACACTAGCAACAGATGTGCATAGTAGTGGCCAAAGCGCAGCTTGTTCAACTTGGAAGCATCCCAGCTCAGCTGCGTTTCGGGCTGTCCGTTTTTGGCGGTCACGATTTGACCACCGACTCGTTTGACTACGCGCGCCGGAAAACCATCGCCCCACACTGCCGTAAACGTTCTGGATGAACCAGGCAACACATTGCCTTGCCCCTGGTTAACGGGGATAACCGCCAATGTATTTTTGCTGGAACGGCTGCGACTTACATAGACGTCGCCGGTTGCCGAACCATAGACGTCACCCGTGTTTTTGACCGCTATGTCGAACGTCGCGGGCAAAAATTCTACCACATTGTGCTGCGGCTTAAACCCAGTAACCGCCAGCTGGCGCTTTTCACCCGGCACTTGCACGTCTACCAGCACCAACACCGCTGACGAACCAGCCACGGTATTGGCATGTTGGGGCAGCTGACTGGCGGCACTTCCGGCCTGCGTAAACACCACCGCGTAGTAGTAGCCAAATGCCGCTGTACGGTCGGGGCGGATTGTCATGGTCACGGTGTTCCACGCGCCGGGCTGCGCCACAATGGTTGTGGCCGAAAAACTCACCCATTTGAGTGAAGGATCGTTGCCATCCGGGTTGAGCAGCTCGGCGTCGCCGCTGCCGCCGTACGCCCGAAATTTCATTAACTTTACGTTAAGCGTAACGGCGTGCTGGGCGTTATTCTGAACCTTGAGCGGCGTGCTAATTTGCCCGCCAGGAGTGGTGGTCAAGGTGGCAAAAATCGGTGAGGTCGTCAGACTAAATGCCGTACCGCTCGTCGCTTGCGCATGCGCCAGGGGCATGCCGAACCAGCCACCGGCAAGCAAACAGCCAGCCAGCACGATCAGCGTGAATGATCGTAGGCGTATGCGCCGCATGTCTGCCGCCGGCTAAAAGCTGCCCGCGCCAATTAGCGTAATGGTGTCTGCATAGTCGGTTGCCGCAGGAGTGATGGCCGAAACCGCCGCACGCTCCTTGAACGTCAAACTCGCACCACTCGCCGTCCCCGTGGAGGAAGCAATTTGGCGGATCGTCGAGTCCAGACCACTACCGTTGCTATTCGCCCCACCACTCGCCGTGCCGTCATATGCCGCTGCCGGGGAAGCCGTGCCGGCTCCCGACCCTTGGGTAATGTTCGTCAAAGCAAAGACATATCCTTCGGTGCCCGCCGATAAGCTGGCCGCCGTACCCGGCGTGATCGCCGCTACCGTTTTGGACTGACTGGGCGAGGTCAGACCGGTGTTCGCATCCTTGGCCCAGATGTACCAACCAGATTTTGCGTTGGTGTTAATGGTTGCCGAAATGCCTGATGTACTGGTCACGCTGCCGGCTGCCAAAGCACTGGCAAAGTTGTCGGAGTTGCCGCTCAGCACAAAGCTAAACGTCGGTGCAACGCTGGCGCTGACCGCAATTTGGTCGTTGGTGATGGTTCGCACGGCGACGGTTGCCGTGTCGCTGCCAGCGGTAATGGTCGGATGGTACTCGTTGGCTGTGGCGTTCGTAACAGCGGTCGCGCTTGTCAGGTCAACGCAGTAGCTGGTGCTGGTGCTCAGCGCCGTTACACCGGTGATCGTCACCGTGGAGCCAGAACCGGATGCCGCCAATGTCCCCGGCAAAGCCGTAGCGCCGGTTTCGCTCGCACAGCTACCAGAAGACGCGGTTTGCGATACCGCAACAGCACCGCTGGAGCCCGTCCATGTAGTCGTGTCGGCACCGTTAAAATTCACGGCCACACTGGTAGCACCAGCAGAAGCCGTTTTGAACACAACGCGAAAGCTGGTACCAACGCCAGCAGACATGCGATTGAGCCGGATATACGCTGGCGACAGCGCGCCCGCCCAAGCTTGCTGTGCAGCCAGCAGATTAACGGTAGTAACGAGTAAAGCGACAAGCAACGCTGCTCGTCTGCGGTAGTGATTGGTCTGGGTCATTCTGGTATTTCTTTTCTGTTTATCAGTTCAGCATTAGGATAATCGAAAATGCTTACGTTTGTCAATTATTTTACAGATTTTTTTAACTATTGCGTAAACATTTCAGAAACTAGCTGCGGCCGCGAAGGTCAGTACCTCTTGGTAGTCATTTGCCGCTGGTGTCGTGGCACTGCGTGACCCGCCCACGGCAAAGGTGGCGCTGCCGCCGGTTACGCTTGCAGCCGAAGCGTACAGCGGTTGCAAGTTCGTCAGCACTGCGCCCACCGTGGTAGCATTGGCATTATTGTACGGTCCTTGGGCGGTAAATGGCCCGCCCAACGTCTGTCCAGCCGACGACGACCGCAGCCCGAACCCTTCGCCGGTGGTCAGGTCTTTAGTCGTCGAGGCAATGATATAACTGGCCACACTACTGCGTAGCCCGCCATATTGCCCCAGCACATACACAAAACCGCCGCTTGCACCATTGGTCGCATAGGTTAGGTTGACGCTAGCCGAACTCATGGTGCCGGTGGTCAGCGCGGAGAGATTCACACTGTTGGTGGACAACGAAAATGATAGATTTGGTGTCCCTGTTGTTGCGCTTGCCGCCGGCCCGTAGGCGCTCGCCGTGTACTTGCCTTGCATTGCGTCGGCCTTCACCTGGTAGGTTGTAGCGGGCGCTAGCCCCGTAATGAATGAGCCGTTAGCCCCGCCCCACAAACTATATGTGCGGTACACTGGCGTCGCGCCGATCGTGCCGTCAGCTTGCACGTAATTGGTGGTTGTGAAGTTATTGGTCGAAATAGCCAACGAATACGTCGTGTCCGAAGGGTTACCGCCCGTCGCCAGCGTCACCATCAGTTTGTTGTAATAGGCACCGCCGCTATTGGTAAGCGTCGGGGCGGGTGGCACATTGGCCTGCTGGGCTTGCAACGACCCACTGTTGTCGCGGTGTGTCGCGCCCAGCGTGGCACCACCTTGCAATTCGCCCGCACTGCCCTCTATGTAATAGGTGGCGGAATTGCCCGCGCCAGCGCTCGATCCCAAACTATAATTATTGAGCTGCAACGTCGTACTAGAAGAAAGTGCGGCTACGAGAGAAACGGCGGCGGTCAAGGATCGGAAAAACGGGCGCATTGTCACTAGCATTATAGCCACCTGTTGGCTATACGTCTAATCGCTATCCGCGTTTGGTGGCGATGTATAGGAGCCTGTCGGCAATCGCCCGGGACATATGGTTGTGGCCGACGGCTTGTTCGAACCCGCGGAATTGGCCGTTGGGGTTCATTTCCAGGAAGACGAATTCACCACTGGGTGTTTCGATCAGGTCGAAGGCGCCGTATGCCAGCTTCATTTTGCGCATAAAGGTGCGGCATTTTTGGGTGATATCCGCTGGCAATGGCTCGGCGGCATAGCGTACCGCGCCAGGCACATCGTTGGGCTGGCGCCAGTCGACTTTTGCCGATTCGTGCGTGTAAATGGCGACCGGGAACACCTTACCACCAATCAGCGTTACGCGCCACTCGCGCGCTTTTGGCACATATGTCTGGAAGATGCCCGGGAATGGCGATGCATGCCTGAGCGACTCCAGTTTGGGGTTGTCGAGCAGCGTGGTGTACATCATTTTGGGTTTGTTGGCGGTAAATAATTCGCCAAGCATCATTTTCATGATGACGGGCCGGGCCAGCTTTTTGACCGCAGGCCAGTGATTACTAACCACCGTTGGCGGCACCACAAAACCGACGTCACGCGCCACTTGCAGCTGGTGCAGTTTGCTGTTGGCACGGCGCATTGCATCGGGGACGTTTAGCCAGGACGCCGAGGGCACGGCCGCCTCTAATACACCGCGCTGCAATTGCGATAATTCGCGGCCCAGCGCCAGCATTCGCCCCTTATCGGGCATGTCCTGCGCAAAAAAGCCGTTGGGCCGCCAATACCAGGCAGCGCCGATGGTTTCTGCGCTCAGCACCTGACCGTCGTAGGTGATTACAGGTGCAGTTGCGCGGTGATCGAGCGCAAAGGTCAGCTCTTTGGTGCCAGCAAACACCTCGTCGCCGTGCAGCATAATTGGCGCGTGGCCAGCATCGGTAAGCAGCCGGACAACTTCAGCAGTTTCGTCGGCGACCATTGTGTTGGAGGCGATAAGGATGCGTTTCATAGCGGTTAATGTCCGTTAGTAATCGAAGAAGTCACCGTCTTCGGGGTCGGTGTCTGGGCCGCTCGATGGCCGTTTGGGCACCGTCTTCCCCGGGCCCTCCTGACGCGTGCCCGGCACTTTTGCCAGCAGATCAAACGCGGTCAGCACAACTTCCTCTTCACCTACCGATACTATCACAGGTTGCAAGGGAATCTCGGGTTTGGGCGGCTCGGGGCTTGGCAATGATAATTCTTCTGAGAGCATAGTAATACTCCTTGTAACTTACATTAATATTAAATTCCGAATGGACCTTTGTCCGGTATGTTACGTTGTGCAAAAACCGCTAGCCTCGTGGCAGGCTGAGGTGCGCGGTGGTGCCCTGTCCAGGGGCCGATTCCAGGCTAATATTACCGCCAAGGTATGTCATAATCAGCCGGTCAAGGTACAGGCTCATGCCCATGCCTTCGTGGTCAAAACTCACGCCGCCTTCGCGTTTGCTAAATGGCTTGAACCATGTTGCGGCCTGGTCGCTCGGCATGCCTTTACCCTCATCTTTCACATCGATAGTCACGGTGTGTGCTGAGGCCTGGCAGGTCACTACCACCTGTTGTCCGCGTTTACTGTAGGCAATGGCGTTGTCCAGCAGCGAGTTCAGTGCCAGCGCAAACAGAGGCACGTTGCGTAACATGACCGTCTGGTCGGTGGGCAAACTGATTTCTACGCCGTGCGCTTTGGCATCGTCGACGGTCGGCTGAAGCCGTTGCCATATTGATGCGAGCGCCACTGGCTCGGCATCGGTGGGGCGTGGCAGCAGGCGCAGTTCTTTCGTCAGCTCAAACCGGTCAAGTACACCTTGCAGCCGCACTACGCCGTCGCGTACCGATTTGCCCGCCAGCGTCTCCGGCAACTGTGTAATGTACCCCTGGAATGAAGCCACCTCGCCGCGCAACGTATTAGCCGCGTCAGCAATGAACGTGTTGCGGCGTTCGTCCAACCTCGCCTGGCCCTCGAGCGCATTTTGCAGCGCCGATTGCTCCTGGTTGTGCAGTTGAAAACCGCGCAGTAACGCGTACAAACCAACAATGAGCAGTAACGCGATAGCGCTCTGAATAAGTAAGTTGATACGTGCTAGCCGTGCCGCATCCGCCAGCAGCAGCAACCGGTAAAAGACCGCGACGAGCGCCACCAACACCCCGGCGGGCACGTAGAATATCGGCCGGCGCACCACTTCCCAAACGTCCCTGCGCCGGAACGAAGCCGACACAACCGTAGCCTGAGGTGACTGCGCAGCAATGCCGCTCAACAGCGATTCAATGTGCGCGGCAAGCGTGCTAGCTTTTTTGCTCAGCGCTTGGATATCTTTATCTTGCGCGGGCTGAGTTGTTTCGGCAGCCAGCTCAACACCACCGGTAATTACCGTGAGCGGCGTGCGCAAATAGTGCGAAGCGAGTTGCACGAACACATCCTTTTGTTCTGCCACCGCGTCTTGCAACTGGTAGAGACGCCGCAAGCGGCGCGTGGTCACAATTTCTTGCACCAGACTCCTGAGCACAACAGCCATAATGGCAGCCAGGAGCACAAACAACAGGTACGGAAAACCCACCAGAACGATTCGCGGAATGTGGTCGATAAATCGTGACGGCCGCGGCGCGGTCGGGGAAGCTGACATAACTTCTGGAACGGCAGGAGCACGGTAGAGCGCAAAGGTGATCTTGGCCCGGCCGTATTCCAGGTTGGTGGCGATAAACGTAACGTCCGAAATTTTGTCGGCATTAACATCGACCGATTTGGGCGTATCGGGTAGCAGCTCAACCGCCTGCGAACCGTTTGACGACTGAATAGTTAAGGTAGCGCTGGCCGGTGTGATTTGCCCAACGGTGATGGCATACTGCTGGCCTTGTGATCCGTTCGACGCTGACGGTGTCGTAAAGGTAAACTGGTCGCCCGGTACAACATCGGTGCTGTAGCCCTGCGAAGTCGAAAAACCGGATTGCTGGGTCAAGTCAGTCGTTGCCGGCGGCGCAGCAACCGGTGGAGGAGTCGTTTCGGCAGTTGTGCCAGACGGCGTACTCGTCGTAGTTGTCCCGCCCGTGCTGCCAGCTGTACCACCGCCAGATGGACTCGAACCCGCTGGAGGCTGCGTCGTACCGCCAGACCCGCCAGTTCCCCCGCCGCCTCCGCCACCTGCTGGCGGCGCAGCAAAACCCAACTCGTCTATGGAATCACTGGTCGTGAACCATAAGTTGCTATCCTGCCGCGCAATAAACATGCCGTAGTCATCAGTGGCCGAAAACGCATATTCAGTAGCAATGCCGGCCGGGGTCATGGAGCCAATCTTATTAACGCTATTTTCGGTGAACCATAAGTTGCCGTCTGGGCCAGTTGTAATTCCTAGCGGATACGACGATGCAGTCGGCACAGGGAATTCATTGACTGCACCGGCAGTCGTAATGCTGCCGATTTTGTTCGCGTCAGAATCCGTAAACCACAAATTGCCGTCTGGGCCAGTTGTAATGGCCGAGATGCTGTTCGCCGACGGAATGGTATACGTTGCGGCGATGCTGCCGCCGGTGGTGATTTTGCCGATAACGCCGCCCTGCTCAGTAAACCATAGGTTGCCGTCTGGGCCGGAGGTAATGGCGGATACCGGCGCCGATGCCGCGTACTCAGTAATCGTGCCGCCAGGGGTAATGCGGCCAACTTGGTTGCCGCTGTATTCTGCGAACCACAAATTGCCGTCTGGGCCGGAGGTAATATCATCAGGTCCAGAGAAAGCAGTAGGGATGGAGAATTCGGTAATTGATCCACCGGTCGTGATGCGGCCGATGGAGTTGGTGTTCCCCTCGACAAACCACAAATTGCCGTCTGGGCCAGCAGTGATGGTGCCCACGCTGCTGCTCGGATTGGGCAGGGAATATTCGGTAATAGTGCCGTTCGAGTCTATTTTGGCAATGGCCGAAGGGTCGTTTTCGCCAAACCACATGTTGCCGTCAGGACCCTTGACCGACGAAACCGGCCCTCGGTTCCCCGGCTCTACGAAGTGCGGCGTAAAGGTACCAGCAGCGGCAATGTCATTGGCGAGCGGCGCAATTGACACACCCGCGCCACGACCCCAGGAATTGGTCAACTGGACATTCGTAGATGCTGTAATCGTGCCCGGCATCTGAATCCTCATAGTAGTATCATCATCGATCGTGAAGCACGGTCCGGCAAACGTTGCCGGGCAGGGATTTTGCGTAACAACAGTGCCGCCCACGTCCGCTTCCGTAACATTGGTAAAGTTGTTGCCCGTGATCCCAATGCGCGTGCCGTAGCTCGCCGGGCGTGTGCTGGTCGAAGTAATCGTTGGCAGCAAATCCAGCACCCCTATTTTGTTGGCAAGCGGGTCAGTAAAGTACAAATTGCCGTCAGACCCAACCACCACAAACGACGGCGTGGCCGATGGCGAATCAAAAATAGTCACAACCCCTCCCGGTGTAACGCGGCCAATTTTGCCGCTGCCACTCCCCGGAGCCATAAACCACAAGTTGCCGTCCGGCCCGGTAATAATCGTACTCGGGGAAATGCTGCCCGTACTAAATTCAGTGATGGTACCGTTAGAGGTAATATTACCAACCTCCTTATTATCAGCGTCGCTAAACCAAATGTTGCCGTCCGGCCCGTTCGTCATACTAATCGTGTTCGTGGGCGCCCCTGGCAAGCTGTACTGCGTTATGGTGCCCGTTATCGTGACCCGGTCGATCGCTGCCGGACCCTGCTGCGCGAACCACAGGTTGCCGTCGGAACCCAGCGTCAACCCATACATTGTGGTCGCCGAGGATGGCAGGCTGAACTCGGTGATGGTGCCACTCGGGGTAATACGGCCAACCTTGCTGGCGTTTTGTTCGGTAAACCACAGGTTACCATCGGAACCGGCGTGGATATCCGTCGGATTACTGCCAGGAGTTGGTATGGCATACTCAGTAATCGTGCCACCGGGAGTGATTTTGCCCACCTTGTTGTTGTCAAACTCCGTGAACCACACGTTGCCGTCAGGACCAGCGGCCGGGTTGCTAATATTGCTGGACAATGTCGGCGTAGGGTAAGTGGTTGCGGTGCCGCCGGTCGTAATACTGCCAAGCGCTTCGTGCGCCGTGTTGGGATCAACACCCACAAACCACATCTTACCGTCAGGACCATTCATAATCCCGCCAGGTTCACTATACGGATCTGGCACTGTAAACTCATCGATCGTGCCGTTAGTCATAATCCGGCCCACGTGATTCGCCTGGTTCTCGGTAAACCAAATGTTGCCGTCCGGCCCTTTGACCATGCTGCCCGGCGCGCTGCTGGGCGTCGGAACAGCATATTCGACAATATTCGGTTGCTCCGCCAACGTCCGCTGCGCAGGCAATATAATAATGAGCGCTACCGCCAGAACCGTGGCGGCGACACCACCGAACTCAACAAGCGTACGTCGCTTACGCCACGGTGTATGCCGGAATAACCCAACTCCTGCCTTGAACAAAGCACGCCCCTTCTAACGGTTACTATCTCCTTGCCCTGCGTCAGTGCTACATATAACTATAAGCGTTTTGAGCCAGCACCGCAAACGCTATGTTATGGCAAGCGGCTTAGCATTATGCGAACAATTATGGTATTATCTGCAAAATGCTCAACTCGGAGTCTCAATTGTACGAAGATTATCCGCTTTTTGTGGATGAAGTGTCGCAGCATGTCCCAATGAGTGCGGAGGAGCAACATATTGCCAAGTCCATGCTCCCCGCTCTTTGGGCCTACTGGGGTCTCGCGTTGTTTTCTGGCGACGAAAGCACCCCATACCCTCCTGGCGGCGATCCTGAACTCTGGGGCGTACCCTTCTTTGGCAATGAGGTCGAAAAAAACGGCCGGCGCGTCGTGGACTTTAGCGCCGGCGAGCTTGCCGAGCGCGTTCAGCACATGTACGAAAGCGACGACCCGGACGCGCAGCGGCGCTTTGCGCGGCTCAGCAGTCGTGTGGCGTGGTGGACATTCCGCGTGGGCGCAGTCGCGGGATTCGCCAGTGAAGAATGGTGCAATTTTATGCCTACGATGCCCCAAACGCTCATCAAACCGGACCGGGCCGGCCAATTGCACGTGCATTTTCCTGATGGCAATAAGGACGTTGCGCACCCGATCGAAAAAAGTTGCCGAACGATTATGAATTTTGGACCCGGTTTAACAGGGATGGTAATGGGCGGTGAGCTGATTGGCCACACCCAAAAGATAGAGTGCGTTTCGGGCGGTATAGGCGCAACATACATCAGTAGCTGGCTTGAGATCAACATGCGCTATATTCAGAACGAGGTCGCAAGGCGACGACAGGACGGCACGCTCCAAGCCACCATATCTCCGCAGTTTAAGGCGGCACGTGTCCGGCCGCCAGAGTTATGCTACTCTAATCATGGTATCAGCGCGCACGTTGACGCGCTTAATCCCAAGAGCCGTTACGATATCATGCTGTTAAGCTCCGTACACAGCGCTGGCGTGACCGAAAGCCATGCGGCCATCCGTGGCGCGGCCAAACATTTGCGCGAAGGCGGCTTGTTTGTGGTCAAAGCGCCGGACGTTTCCTTGGGTCACGAGGCTGGCATGGACCGCATAGCTGACTATGCCGCGGAACACCTGGGCAGCCCGGCGGCCAGTGGCCCTTGCGGCGAACTCCGGCAGAATCTCGACCCCAATCTGTCCCGCGACCGCGCGGCATCGTTCGCAATCTACCAAAAGCAATAATCTGTCAGATTGCAGCACACTGTAAAGCATTCTATTGACGGAATAGAGCTTATGGCCTAACAATGCTAATGTTGTCTATATTACTATCAAGATGGGGATTACATGAAAACAAAACGTACTGTGTTGCAATTTTTTGGCTTTTTGGTCGGGACGGCGCTGTTGTCTTCGACAGCGTTCTTTTTCTTTCCGCAGGTTAAGGCGGCGGGCATAGCGCCTGCGGCGGCAATCGCCTTTGCGTCGAGCATTACGCAGCTTGGCGCGGTGGTGTACTTGCTACTAAACATCCGCACCATTAAGCACGGGTACAAGCTGGCGTACGGGCTTTTTGCGCTGGGCATTTTGCTGTTTAGCGCACTGCAAGTCCTGCCGTCGCTGTCGGTGTTTAGCTCGGCAATCAGTAACCACCCGCAACTCAACAACGATATCATTGTAGGCGCATACGCTGGCGGTGCGATGCTGATGTACCTGGGAATGTGGACCTTTGCGCGGCTACTCGGGGTGCGCACTGTGTGGACTGCACCGTGGTTCGCCATCGTACTGTCGGCCGTCGTGGCTGCCGGGAGCGTGCTGGCACTGCACGCACATGCCGCGCACGCTATTTTGCCATATCCGCGGCTGGAGTACATTATTTTTGCGGCCGTAACGTGGAGCGGCGCCTTTGGTCTGATCGCTGGCGTAGTGGCAATGCAGATCCGTCAGACGATCGGCCCCATATACCGTAATGCCCTGACCTGGACGTCATTTACCTTGTTTTTAGTCGGATTTAGCGCTTTCCATGAATTCGTCACCAAGGTGTACTTCCCAACTAGCACCTACACCGCGAATAGCTGGGGGCTGTGGCCGTATCTGCTCGGGAGTGTGTTGCTACTCAAAACCAGCATGAGTTTCATGGAGGCAAACCAGCAGCGCGTGGCTATTCCTGCCGACGCAACCTACGTGGACGTGGTGACCGCAGTCGCGGCTATGGCGTCGCGTCCGCAAGATGTGGACAAAAAGTTGGATACCTTGCGTAGCATTACTGCCACGCGCTCTGCAGACCAGCTGACCGACGCCGACAAAGCAGCGCTAGTGGACGTTTACATGTACCTGGAAGACTATTTGGTCAAAACTGAGCCACTACACAAAATAACCGTCGCAGCGCTACGCGACAGCTTGCCGCAGTCGTTCTTGCAAGCACTAGCTGCAGCGCCAGCAACTGTAGCGTAGCACCATATCGATCGGCTCTTCCGACATGCCAAAGAAATCACGCCAGAAAAATAGCCCTAAAGCCTGGCCTGCACCATGCACGGCGAGTATCGTTAGCGAGTCGCTTGCGCTCCGACAACCGTTCTTGCTACAGTACCTATTTCAAACAGGGAGGAAATATGTCTGAACAAGGTCCATCTGGCATGAGCCGACGTGAATTCCTCACCATGACCGGTGTGGCTGCCAGCGGACTGGCGTTGGGCAGTAGTGATCGGGATGTGACACTGCCAGCGCCAATCCCCGATTGCGGCGATGCGGCGACGCACGCAGAAACCCGGCATGTGCAAGGCGCAGTTGACCTGCTGCAAACGTCATGGAACGTCGATGGCGTCACGCAGGCGGCCGATGGCACGCTCACCGTGGATAGTATTGGTACCATATACACCGGCAAAGGCATGGTCTTTGAACCGATGCCCTCGCACAATGCCCAAACACGGCTGCAGTTTGACGGCGACTTTACCGTTAGCGCCGATTTTACAACGTCGCCGGTCGGCAAATTTTCTTTATTTGTAAATAATCAGTTGCCACTTACGTATGATGACTTTCCATTCCCGCGGCGCGGCGTACGGCTTACATTGAATAATTATCATGACCTGGACGGCATACCGTCGCCGCCCGGGATAACCATAGGACCAATCTTTACGGTTGAGCGCTGGGACGGTGTGCATCGGGAGCCGGTTTTGAGCAAGGATGTCGTTTTGTCAGATTGGAACACCAATCGGTCGCTTTCGTTTACCAAAGAAGGCAACAACCTTGTGGCGACGATCGGTGGCGAAAAAATCGTTGTGCCCGACGGCGGTGAAACATTCGCGGACAGCACCGTTTGGCTGGGTATGACAAGCTCGGACGGCGGCCGCAGACACGTTACCCGCTTACGGGCCGAAGCGAAAGGTGCTACAGGCGAACAGCCAGCACCCGTCGCTGCGACCGACATGCGGACGCTCACCGCCCGGAGTTGCCTTGGTGGCCTTCGTGACTGGGCGCAAAGACGGCGACCCGGGTTTTTGGTTGGAGCAGCGGTGGCTGTTGCGCCATGGGTCGGGGACGAACGATATGCCGCGCTGCTGGGCAACAACTTCAGCAGCATTACAACCGAAAATGCACTCAAACCCAAGTTCGCTCAGCCCGAAGAAGGCAAATTTACTCTGCAGGAGGCACAACTGCTCATTCGCCTGGCCCAAAACAACAATATGAGCGTGCACGGCCACGCACTGCTCCCCAACCGGTCGCTGCCCGACTGGATGACCGCCGTGCCAAAAGCCGGCGTCCGCCAAATGATAGTCGATCACATTACCGGTGTTATGAAGCCCCTTGCTGGGCACGTGCGTTCATACGATGTCGTCAACGAAGCACTGGCCAGTGGCAGTGATGGCTGGCGCGACACCTTGTGGCAGCAGGCTCTAGGCGAAGATTTTATAACCGAGGCCTTCCGCGCTGCGCACGCTGCCGACCCCGGAGCCGAATTATGGATCAACGACAATGCCATGGACAAGGATGAAGGTTTGGACGAAGCCCGCTTCCAGGCGTTGTTCAAAAAATGCGTTGAACTGCGGCGCCAGGGCATCCCCGTCACCGGCATCGGTTTTGAAGGCCATGTGTATGAAGTTCCCAGCCAAAACATGAGCGCTGCGGCCCTCACCCGCCGCATGCAGCAGCTGGCCAGCGTCGGGCTCAAAGCACGCGTGTCCGAAATGGATGTCACGGCAGCAAACGGCGATGGCGCGATCAACAACGCTTCGTTGGCCGCACAGGCCGCGCAGTTCAGCAGCATTTTCCGCGCCTGCATTGCCGCGCCCAACTGCACCGGTTTTACCACATGGGGCATCGGTGGCCCATACGTTTCCACCACAAGTGTAGGCCCAGATGGCACCCTAAGTTCTTCGTCAAATCTACTCTGGGACGAAAAACTGCGGCAACGCCCCGCCTACGCCACCATGCAGTCATAACCTAAGGTCGTGCCCTTGCATACCTCGCAGCAAGGAAGGTCTAAACAAAAATAATCAAGATAAACAGGATTAAGCACGCCTATGACCGAAATAAGCGCATGGTACACCCAGGACGGGGAATGGCTCGAGCTCAAAACCGCCTCATCTTGCGGCGCGGCGGTGCTGTACGAGCCTGCAGAAAACGACGTTATATCCGTTGCTGAGCCCGAGGCCACGCCCCAGGAAGCGATCAGTTTTGACGCCGCAAATGGCACAATTATTGCCTTGGACCTGAGTCGAGGCTGGACGCCCACTAGCTCCGCGGCAGGGACGTTCAGGATGTACGCTCCTGCCGATCGTCAGCTGGAAGACTGGGGTTTGGTGTTGCAGGGCCTGCCCAGAATACACGGCCGGCTCAACGAGCAAGGTGCCATCAACCTCTTTGGCGAAGACGCTCTTGGCATGCTGCACGCCATCTACGCCGCAACCATCTGCAGGCGGGAAAGTATCGGCGATTTGCGCGCTCTGCAAAGCGCCACGCTTAACAGTTGAGGTTGTCATCCGTACTGCGGACGGCATTGTTATGACCAAAATTCCTAGCGGCGTCGCCAAGGGTCAGTGGAACGTCCCGGGCGGGACCGTCCGATTCGAAGAACACCTGGCAGATGCGGTAAAGCGTGTCGCACAGTCGGAGCTCGGCGTAGTAGTAACGGTGGGTCCGCTGCTCGGCTACATCGAATACCCGCAGCTTAACGAGTCCGGCTACAACGGCTGGCCGGTGGGACTTGCGTTTGAAGTCACCATTGCGACCGGACAATTAACGGTGAACGACCATGGCGAGGAAGTACGCTGTTTTGCACAGGTACCGGACAACACCATTCCCGAACAAGCTGACTTTTTGCAGGAATATCTTGCGCGGCAACCTTTTTAAGTACGAACACTAAGCCAAGATTCGCTGGAGATGCCCGGAGTTTATAAATTGATCGCTATTAAATTCTGGCGCTGGCGTATAGAATAGCCTAGTTATTAACATAAGAGAAAGGATATGAGTATGTTACAAATTAGCGGAGCAGTTGGAAATAGTGGAGCCGTAGGTAACAGTGGCGCGGTTGGCAACAGCGGCGCCAGCGGCAAGGCCAAGGCTCCCATCATCCGAAAACGTGTCGGTCAGTAGACCGCCAAGCCGCTATTGACGTATCGAGCCCGCCGGTAGAGCGGGCTCTTTTTATTGCGTCTGGTTGGCATCCGGCCAGAGCGTTAGCCCGGCAAAACGTACGGCCTGGGCCGCGCCATCCTTCAACTCATATGTAAATACTTCACCGCCGTTATACAAGCTGTGCCGATCGGCGACGCGAAGCGTGCGGTTGTCCACGATTTCCAGGTTCTCGCCCCAAGCAAATGGCTCCCAATCGTCTGGGTCGATGGCCATAATGTTCGTCCCAGTTTGTACAATCTGAATCGTAGATATGGCGTTGCGGAGCCGAACGTTAAAGTGCATATCGCCCGTCTCCGCACTCTTGCCCGGCGCGCCGAAATAGTCCATTGCCCCAAAGATACCCCGGACGATCTGCACGCTAGGCGTGTCCTTGCTGTTACCGGCGACCGAAACCGCAAGTTCGGCCCGCGGGTCGTAAAACGTTGCCGATACATGCCCGGCCATGTGGCCTCCATGCCCTGCCAGTCGCCGCTTGCCCACAACTTGCAATTCCGTGCCAAAGCCGAATGATATTCCCCGGTCATAACCAGCAGAGACAGTGCTTTGGGCGTGCTGCATACGACGCTTGCTGCTGTCGTTTAGCAGCTGTTTGTTCCCGGCAAACAGGGCAGCGGCAAGGTCGCACATGGCCTCCGTAGTGGCGTACGTACCCATAGCAGGCATCATGGCGCGCGTGGATTGCCGCTTGGGGAAACTCGGCCGTTTTTGCATATCGAGTACACCGTAGCCAGTCGGAATGCGTTTGCCTAAGGCGGCGTCATAGTCGGGCACAATGCCGGACAGGCGCAGCGGATCCAAAATCGCCCGTTGGATGTATGTGCCGTACCGCTCCCCGCTAGCAGCTTCGATCACTTGGCCCAACAGTGCAAAGGCCGTGTTGGAGTATTTGACATATTGTCCAGGGTTGACTGTGAGGTTGCAAGCCAGTACATTGCGGCGCAGCTCCTCGCGCGAGGGCCAGCCAGCATTGAAAAGCAAGTAATCGCTCTCCGGAATATCGCGCATCAGCCCGGCTGTGTGCGACAACAAATGCCTAAGCGTTATTTTGCGGAAGCGTGGGTCACGATGGTCTTTAAGCCAGGGCAGATGTGCATATGCCGGGTCATCCAGCCGTAGTTTTCGGCGCTGCGCCAATTGCAGCACCGCAACGGCCGTCAACATCTTGGTCTGCGACGCCACCTGGAACAGGTGTGATGTCGTCAGCGGCGTTTGCTTAGCCTGATCTGTAAATCCGTAGGCGCGGGAAAAAATTGTCTTGCTGCCGCTCCTGACCGTCACGCAAAAATTAAGGTCCAATTGCGCCGCCCGATACGCTAGCCACGACCCCAAAAACGGAACAGCCGCTTCCCCATAGCTCATACCAACCTGCAGCCCCTGCGGCCAGGCTGTAACACCTGTAGGTCCTCATACCAAAAAAGCATACAGCTATGATACCGCAAAAGCTTCCTTTATAAGAATAGGCGTCTAAACTGTTCCCCTGACCGTATACTGAGGCAAGCCCCGTTGCTGCAAAATGCCAATGACCGTTTGCGTGCTTGGAGCTTCTAGCCGCCACTGTTGGACGTGAGTCGCGCCTTCACCAAAATACAGATCTGGGCCGTCTGGTCGGCCGTTCGGGTCTACCGGCTTCTCTGGCCGGGGAGCAAAACCGCGCGCCATAAACCAATCTAGGGTAAGCCCATTTTCGTCAAATACATAAGCCGTCGGCCTTTGGTCATCATCAAAAGGCGCTAAAACTTCGGTGAGCAAAGCGTTGCCTATATACTTGCCCTGGTGTTCCGGCAGGACGTTGATGTGGCCAGTCCAGGCATATGGTTTTTGCCCTTTTAGCAAGCCGGCAGCCGTCTTAACTCTTTGCTTGAACGGACTAAGGTTGCCGACATCGTCAGCAGCCCAAGCATATCCCACTGGTTGCCCATCCAAAAGCGCTATCACACCGGAAAACGTGCCGACTTTGCTCTCCATTTTGGCCAGCAGTCTTTCGGCAACCTTGGGATCATCAGGGTCAAAAACGTGGCGTAGTTGCGCGTCGGAGCGGTGAGGCATGCGCTCACTCCACGCAGCGTGACCGATGGGCTGTGCGACTTCGGCCAGTGCGAGCGTGGGCTTGTTTGCGTGGACAATTGTTAGTTCTCCACCCGTGTCGTTGACTGCCATACGTTATTCCTTAGGATAATTTTGTTGGTTTGGCGGCCGATTTTTCAGCCATCGGGATTTCGGTCGTCACCCAAATGTCGTCGTCTTTGCATTCGTACGTAAGCTTATCGTACTCTTTGAAATCCTTGCAAACTTTAAAGTTGTTGGTTATTTCCCACCGGACCTTGCGCATTGGCTTACTACATTTTGGGCAATTCATTATACTTATTTTAATAGAATTCTCGATTTATGCAATGGCTCCCGTCGAGTCTCTTCCAGCGGGCACTCTGTTATAACGGTTCAATCATCGGGGGAGCAATAGTATAATTTGAGTATGCGTATTGACCGCACAACCCGGCAAGCTATACAACACACCACTCATTGTCTGGTGGGATGCGGCATTGGCGAAATAGCGGGCATGCTGATTGCCGCCACTTTAGGTTGGCACAAGGTGGGCAGGCTTTCATTGGCGATCATTCTGGCGTTTGCAGTCGGTTACTCGCTCACGTACAGGGGTGTGCGCAAGCACACCGGATCGTCCACAGAGGCAATACGGATCACGGCAGCAACCGACACTGTTTCGATCGCCACGATGGAGCTAGTGGACAACACCATTGAGTTCATGATTCCAAACGCGCTCATGGTGTCCGCGGCTTCGTTCCGGTTTTGGTGGGGATTGGCGCTTTCCCTGGCAATCGCTTTTGTCATCACCGTGCCAGTGAACCGCTACATGATTAGCCGAAATCCCCACCAACACATGCACTGAAAAGGCGTGCTCGCCGCATTGCCGCGCTTTTGCAGCATTTTTACCAGAGAGCGATTAGAGGTTGCTATTTATAGTGCTCGCAACTATAGTCTAGCGAATGTTCAGACGTCGAGCACAGCCGGATCTACCATCTTCACCAGAGTTGCAATTGCCCGATTTGCAACCCATAGACCCGCATGCCTTCATACTCGAGCAAGAGTCCCGGTTGCATGCTTCAGCACGCGCCTGGGGTGAAATCGCCAGTGGTGCACAGGGAAAAGAGAGTGAATATCGCCCGCACATTCGCGACGGCCTGACCGATGTATGGTTAGCCAATAAGGCAGCACCATTGAATAATGACGTGCTGGACCGTGAAACGGATAAGCTCGCTCGTGAACTTACAATGTACTGCCTGCTGTCCACCAGGCATATTTCGGGCTTCGGCAGTTCCATCGCTGTTAAAGACATAGAGTCCCACTTTTTGACCATACCAGATCATACGGTGAATTACATTATACGGAAGCGGGAGTTTCCGACCAAGTCCTTCCTTGTACGCCAAATCTGGCGAGTCTCCAAAATGCGTAAGGCCGATAAGCTTGCTTCCAACGTGTTGCAGAATCTTGTCCTAACTTACCAGCATCAGCCTGACGAGCTGATGGCCCTAGCCGGTTTGTATAACGAGGGTGCTGCCGAAGTAGATGACCGCTACCGCGAGCTCCAGGCCATCATGGCCGTCGACTGGCATCATCCTAACGGTGAAAAAAGTATATTGCGTAATTTTCTTCGCGGTCTCGATGGCCGGCCAGAGGTTTTTGTGCCCCGTTTTGTTCAGAAAGTTGCCACTGCCGAAAAAGAGCAGCAACATATAGCAATCCGTGACATGGCCCGTTTTGCCATCGTTGCGAGCGGTGATACTGACCCGGCAACCAGCGAAAAGATCGCCCGCATGCTGGTAACGACCTATAACGTATGGTCACAATTCCCCGCTATTGATCTGGCGTTCCGCACCTATGCGCAAAGTACCATCAATGAGCTGACGACAGCGTTCGGGACAATTGCCGGGGAGCGTAACTTTAAAAATATTCGTAATTACCCCACAGCCGATGAGGTCGAACGGCTCAAAGAATACTTTGTTGCGCGTCACGCCCCTTCGCGCGCAGCACGCCGTAAGCGCGCCCGAAGCGAGGCCAGGACCAGGGACCCCCGCCAGCTACCAAGCGCCGATGACATCGCCCAAGTCGCCCACGACACTGAACCGGCACAACCACGGCAAATGCTTGTCGCCAAAGAAACCCCCAAAGGCCACCATTTTGAAGCGACGAGTACGGACCAGCTCGTAGAGCAATTACGAACCGGGGCACCCGTGCAAGAATTGCGGCTCTTGCTCGATTGGTTAAAGAAAAACCCCGTAAGCGGCGCTTCCCAAAAGTTAGCTGGCAACCGAGTCAAGGTCACATATGAGGGCAGGCAGCTGCCACTTCGGCGTTTTGCGCCTAATAGGGCCACGGCCTTGAGCACCCTCAGCCGCACCGGTGCGTACACCCGCGTAGTCTACGCACTCACCAAAGGTGAAATCATTATCGTGGACGTCCTGGACCACGATAGTTTTGATAAAAAATACGGCTGACAAATGCCCGCCCGACCCTTCCGTACCTCCTGATGCGGTTGCCTTCTTTGCTGCTGGATTTGAAGGTGCCGAGTTCGGTCAGTTCGGTATTTGTTAAGCCCGCTTCTTCCTGGAGTTCGTTGTGTCCAAAGCTACGCACCCTGGCCCGCGCCGATGTTTTGACTTATACTGCCAACATATGAAAATTCTTAATCAACCACTTGCAGACGCACTGCTAAGCTTGGCTGAAGCTGATCAAGCTATGCGTATGAAAGTCATTAACGCTGAAGCTGAGTGGGATGATTCTGTTGATCAGTTAAGCCAAGCTCGACTCAAAAAGATAGTAGCCGACATGGGGTGGCCAACAATCTCTATGGTGGGCGCCGAAGCTTCGCATGCAGCATGGCTGCTCGTGCAACATGCGCCCGATCTGCAGTTTATGGAGTACTGTCTGAAACTGATGGAGGCCCTACCCGAGAGAGAGGTAAGCCGTGCCAATATTGCCTATTTACAGGATAGGGTTCTCATGATGAACGGCAAGCCGCAGATATACGGCACGCAATTTCTGGATGTTGGCAAGGGCATGCAGGCATATCCCATCGAGGACAGAGAGCACGTTGATGAGCGGCGCGCCCGCGTTGGGCTGGGTACCTTTGCCGAAAACGAGGCGAGACTACGCCAGCTACACAAGGAGAAGTAAAAGCCAACAGCTGCCGAAGCAATACGCACAAATGATGGCCAGTCCCCTTGAACTTTGCTATATGCCGATAGGCTAGACGGCTTGCCCATTCAGATCACAAGTTCTCATGTAGTTGCGCAAATACTTAGGCAGGAAGGGAACGTTGTGCTCATCCTCATCTCCGTCAGTAAACGAGATGATACCGTCGTCTTCGAAAGGTACGACGCGCAGACGCAAATGAGCCCGATCGCAGCGCTGTATCATCTGTAATCTGGAAAGTAGGTGGATTGCCTTAGGGAGATTAACGTTAATCACCGCCTCGATAATTTGATCGTACTCATCTTGTCTTAAGTCGCCAGCTTCGTGGAGAAACTTATCGTAAAACAGCCGTGCATCGCTGGAAATTTGATCATAAAGGCCGCACGATATTGCTTGTTCTCGGTCATATATTGCAAACAAAGATGACGCAATACCACTTTTCGTGAGATCATCGAGCGAACCTGCCTCAAATCCATTACTTTTCAGTACATCAACTGTTTTGCGTACGGCAATATGTGGCGCGCTTAGTATTTGTCCCAGCAGATCATATGGTTGAAAGTAGTGTCCCTGAAGATATTCCTTTTGCAGCACATGGTGGGCGCGGGCAAGCCACGCTTCAAGTTCAGTAAAATCCGTTCTTGGCGGACGTCTTTGTGTTGCGATAGCGCTGAGAAACTCGTTACCTATTACATCACGAGGAAACTGGTCGGGTTGCGCTTGCAGCCAAGCTAGCATGGTATTAGTGAGCGCATGTTCGCCTTCTTGAAACTCGTCAAGAGTCGCGCATGTCATTTCAAGCGGTACGCCGGTCGTTCTATACACATCTGTCGCGAGATTATGAAGCGCGCTGAGCGTTTGAATCTCTGTTTCATATACAGGACCTGGGTAGGCCACAATCATATCGCGGTCGCTGCCTTGGTTTTGGTCGCCGAAACTAGCAGAGCCAAAGAGAACTACCCCATAGACAATGCCAAGATTGCATAATTCACCCATCCTCTTACGAATTAAGGTATCGGCTGCTTCAAACCTACCTTCTTGGTTAAAGACCGGGCTTATAGCTTCTTCGTAGGAAGGTACGCGCATCTCTTCTCCTAAAGTTTAATAGATATTATGACCTAAGATAAGTAATGGATAAAGATTACGCCCCGCAGGAATGGAACCAGCGCAACAGATGAGAAATTTAGATCAAAATAAAAGACGCTCACGTTCGAACGTCTTTACCTCTGTAGTATCCAATCTGGTACGCCTGATAGGATTCGAACCTACGACCTTCGGTACCGGAAACCGACGCTCTATCCAGCTGAGCTACAGGCGCGTATCTGTTGACGCTCGCATTATAGCAGTTTACCTCTGGTGAGGCCAGGGTATTGCCGCAGCCAGAACCTTTGGCGCAGCAGACGGCAAAATGCCGGTCCGGTCACAGCGCAAAGGGAACCACATAAAATTTACGCGGCACTGGCGTCACGCTGGTCGTGGTCGGTGTGCGTCGATGTCGAACCTGGCAGCTGGCGCGGTTCGGACCGGTGCAACGCATCCTGCAGGGTGCGAATAACAGCGTAAGCTTGCTCACGGCTCATGCCGACTTTGGCGGTGGTCAGTACATTATTGCCGCCACCGGTCTGCGAAAAGGCCATTATGACGCCGTTTTTGTTGGCGGTTACCTGCACGCTGTCGGTGTAAATAATGCGCGGATCGACGGCCATGACTAAAATCGCCGACCGGCCGTTGGCGTCTTTGTCGTCGTCGCTCCGGTGGTCGTGATCGCGCGGCTGGTCATACCCAGCGAGCTGCCACAGGCTGGCGGCTTCGTCATCGCGCATGCCAAAGTGGTTGATAAGCAGCATCAAAATATCCTCAGCGGGCCGTTCCTGACCCTGTTCAATGCGTGTCAGCGTGGGTTCGTCAATCTCAACCGCGCCCGAAACTTCGGCTATACTTTCGTGCAGTTTTTGGCGAATTGTGCGCAATTTTTCGCCTAGCTGTTTGAATGGCTGCTCTTGCTGCTTCTCACTCATGATTTTATAGTAGCGCCTCTGGTGAAATCACGCAAGCGTAAGCGGCAAACACTTTCCGGCGCAAGGTGCGCTATAATGCCAGCATGAACATGTTGCAAAATGTGCCGCTCGCGCAGCATTCCACCATGCGATTGGGCGGAACCGCAGCGTACTTGACCGAAATAACTGAGCGCCACGAGCTGCCCGAAGCGCTGGCCTGGGCCGAAGAACGCAAATTGCCGGTGATCATGATCGGCGATGGCAGCAACATCGTCTGGCGCGACGAAGGCTTCCCCGGCCTGGTGCTGGTCAACAAAATTACCGGCATCGAAGAACAAATCGAAGACGAAGAAAACTACTACGTAACCGTCGCCGCTGGCGAAAACTGGGACAGCGTGGTGGCGCGCATCACCGACCGCGG
>Ga0157373_10000072_pt1 | contig 88770 bp, 67 predicted proteins | sample C65metaG_FD_113460 | JGI IMG/M metagenome (GOLD analysis project Ga0157373, IMG submission 113460) | Corn rhizosphere microbial communities from Kellogg Biological Station, Michigan, USA - C6-5 metaG | ecosystem: Host-associated > Plants > Roots > Rhizosphere > Soil | place: USA: Michigan...
CGATACCTGGCAGATTCAGTACCTGGATTCGTACCCCGGTTGTACGATTGACGTGTTTAACCGCAACGGCGAAAAGGTTTTTTCTTCGGTTGGATACGCTGTGCCCTGGGATGGACGTTTCAACGGCTTAAACCTGCCTATGGGCGCGTATTACTATATTATTGATCCTAAACAAGGCCGAAGTAAAATTGCCGGCGTAGTAACAATTATCAGATAACTACGTTCTTATTGCCAAAGGCCGCTATATTAGTAGGCTTATTTACCGGAGGTGAAGAATATTTACAAAATTCTACTTTTTTTTATTGTCGTTTTTCTGCTAACCATTAAAGGTTATGCCCAGGTTAACACATCTAACAAGGGTACCGACTTTTGGCTGGGATATATGCAGAATATCCGCGGGGTTGTTATTGCAAATAATACCATCGCTCAAATGGATGTTTACATCACATCGGATGTAAGTACTACCGGCACTATCGATTTTTTTGACGGTACTGCATCAATCAATTTTAGTGTTACTGCCAACCAGGTTACTCCGGTTCTGATTCCGCAAAGCGAGTTTCTAGGCAGCGCAGGGCAATTTTTAAAAGGCATCCATATTACATCGATACAGCCTATCGTGGTTTTTGCGCATATTCACGCGGCGGCTGTGTCGGGGGCAACGCTGGTATTGCCAATTAATACCCTGGGTAAAGATTACTATTCGCTTAACTATACGCAGGTTTCGAACGAGCAGCCCGCTTACTCTGCTTTTGTTATCGTAGCTACTGCTGATAGTACAGTAGTAAAGGTAACACCTACGGCATCTTTAACTACAGGCCAGGCCGCCAATACGCCGTTTACATTGAATATGAAGAAAGGCGAAGTGTACCAGGGACTTTCATCAACCGATTTGACGGGTACACGCATACAGTCGATAACCAGTAATGGTGCAAGCTGTAAAAAAATAGCTGTTTTTTCGGGAAGCAGCAAGATTATGATAGGATGCTTTAGTAACGCCCAGGGCAATAATACGGCAGATAATCTTTTTCAGCAGGTATATCCTACTGCCGCATGGGGCAAAAATTATTATACCACCCCCTTAAAAAACCGCGATTACGATATTTATCGCATCATGCTGAGCGACCCTGCCACCAACGTAACACTCAACGGTGCGCCCGTGTCGTCGTCGCAATTTGTAAACGGGTTTTATTACGAGTTCAATAGCACTTCGCCCAATATTATCCAGGCTGATAAACCCATACAGGTTGTACAATACGCTGTAACCGAGGGTAAGATGCCAAACTCATGTAATTATGATAGCAATGATGTGGGCGACCCGGAGATGATCTTTCTTACCCCGATTGAGCAGACCATTAAGCAGGCCACACTTTACTCAACACCTAAAGAAAACATCCTCGCGCATTATATCAACGTTATCATTAAAACTGCCGATGCTTCCTCGTTCGTAATCGATGGCATTAACCAATCGTCAGGTTTTAAACCCTTTTCTGGCGACGCAACGTACTCGTACGGACAATTTTCGGTAAGTCAGGGTACGCATAACATATCGGCATCAGGTGGTTTTAATGCAATAGCTTATGGATTTGGTCAGTTTGAATCGTACGGTTACGCGGCGGGTGCCAATCTACAGGATTTAACCGAGTATGTACAGTATACCAATCCAACTACAAACCAGGTGGTTACCAGCGGTTGTACAGCACAAAATTTTATTGCCGATGTTACCCTTCCGTTCCAAACTACTAAACTAACCTGGAATCTCCAAAATGGTTCGGCAACTTATACTGATTCGAATCCGACAGTTGTCAAGACCACTATAAAAGGCACACAAACATTGTATACCTATCAATATCCAACCCCGGTAAGCTATCCCAAATCGGGGAGTTTCGCTATCAAGGTTATCGCGTTTAATCCGGTTTCGGATGCCTGCGGATCAGACGAAGAGGTGGATATGAGCTTTGATATCATCGATCCGCCGAATGCTAAGTTTTCATCGCGTACTGATATTTGCTTTGCCGATACTGTTCAATTTCATGATCAAACCGATGGCTTGGGTAAGGCCATAGCAGCATGGCATTGGGATTTTGGCGATGGTGATACCTCGGCAGTGCAAAATCCCATTCATACTTATGCTTCATCCGGCAATTTTACGGTTATCTTGGTGGCCACAGGCGCTACAGGTTGTATAGGCACACCGTATCAGCAAACGGTACATGTCGAAGCTGCTCCGGTAGCGGCGTTCGTTGTATCACAACCCGATTGCGAAACGCGTACAGTAACCTTTACCGATCAGTCAACCTCGGCCGAGCGGCCGATAACCCAATGGGTTTATGATTTTGGTGATGGAAGCGCGTTGCAAACTCAAACCAATAATTCGCCGTTTACGCATGCCTATGCCAAGGCAGGTAGTTATACCGCCAAACTGTACAATATTACCGATAAAGGCTGCGCCGGCAATACGGCTACAAAAACCATCGTGGTAAACCCGCTTCCGGTGGTTAAACCTGTTTTGCCGGATATCTGCATTACCGACGGTACCGCCCGGTTTACCGATAGCAGCACTATTGCCGATAACAGCCAGGCGCAGTTTACCTACTTATGGAACTTTGGTGATGCCAATGCCACGATAACTAATCCTAATACATCTACTGCTAAAAGTCCGTCACATATTTATACCAGCACCGGTAATTATAACATGAGCCTAACGGTAACTTCCAAAGATGGCTGCAGTGTTAAAAAGGATACTGTTTTTACAGTAAATGGCGCTAATCCAAAGGCGGCGTTAACTGTGATTAACCCAACACAGCTATGCAGTGATCACGAGGTGTTCTTTATCAATAACTCCACTGTCGATTTTGGCTCGATAACTAAGATAGAAGTGTATTATGATGCCAGCGATCCTACATCGCTTGTAACTTACAATCACCCTACTTCGGGGCAGATGTTCAGGCATAAATATCCCGTGTTTTATACCGGTAGTCAAAGTTACACGGTACATATGATCGCTTATTCGGGCACCCAATGTTCCAATCCTTTAGATGTAAGTATTACTTTGCTGCCTGTGCCATTATTGTCGTTCCCGGCATTGGCTCCGGTTTGTGCCAATGCAGATCCGGTACAGCTTGTCGTTACCGAAACGCAAGGTCCGCCCGGCCCCTCAGGCGTGTTTTCGGGCGATGGTGTAACTGGTACAACATTTAATCCGGCTGTAGCTGGAGTGGGCACACATACATTAACCTACATTTTTACGCCTGCCAACCAGTGCGCCGATACCGTAACCCAAACCGTTACGGTAAACCCCTTGCCTGTAGTAACCATAGGGCCCGATACATCGGTGCTGGCTGGTCATAGCATACGTATCATCGCTACGGCCGCTGGGGATAGCCTGAGTTATAAATGGACGCCATCAGCCGGTTTAAGTGCCGACAATGTTTTAAACCCAATAGCCACACCTGCAAGTACCACTACTTATACTTTAACCGTTACCGGGAAGGGCGTTTGCAGCAATTCGGCAAGCATTAAGATCAGGGTACTGTTGCCGCCAATTGTACCCAATACATTTACGCCCAATAACGATGGCGTAAACGATACCTGGAATATTATCAACCTGAGCGATTATACCAATTGTACCGTGCAGGTGTATAACCGTAACGGCAGTTTGTTGTTCTCGTCGATAGGGTATGGCACACCCTGGGACGGGCGATATAACGGTGTGCCGTTGCCGATAGGAACATATTATTATGTAATCGATCCGAAGCATGGGCGCTCGGTACTTTCAGGATATATTACTATTTTGCGATAGGTTAATTTTTTAATGCGGTACGCAACCACATAAAAGCTATATTCGTAAAAAATTACATACTGAAAATTAAATATATACGTTATTGCTTGGTGTTTTTTTTTTTAACATTAATTGCAAAAGGCTATTTTTAAACAAACATGGCTACGTAGAGAAGGGATCGATATAATTATAAGCTAAATGAAGAGAATTTGTACTATAGTTTTGTTTGTTGTTATAGGTTTACAGCTACGTGCGCAGCAAAGGCCACAGTACACCCAATACGTATTTAATCCCATACTGGTAAACCCCGCGGTTACAGGCATCGAAAATTATACCGATGTTAAGGCAGGCTATCGCACACAGTGGACAGGTTTGCAAGGCGCCCCGGTTACTTCGTTTTTTACTATTAACGCACCCTTAGGCAGCGATTTTTTGGAGGGCGATGCTACACAGGCGCCGGCAAACGGAGATAATCCGCTTGGCCGTGCGTTTACGCAAACCTATATGGCCGCCGAACCGCACCATGGTATAGGCTTAACAATTGTTACAGACAAGGCCGGCCCTATCAGGCAAACCAATTTCGATGCTACTTACGCTTATCATATCGGTATTTCGCCAACCTTAAACCTGGCTGTGGGCGTATCAGCAGGTATCAGCAACTATACTTTAAATACCAACGAAGTAACTACCGAGTTTTCTGACCCGGCCATTAACGGCGGTAATTACAACCAGTTTAAACCCGATGTGGGTGCAGGCTTGTGGGCATACTCGTCAACCTATTTTATCGGCGTATCGGTACAACAATTATTGCCCCAAACTATCAGTTTCAGCAGCAACTCCATTTACAATCAGGGTAAAACAGTGCCGCATCTTTTTGGAACGGCCGGAATTAAGTTGTTTTTAAATGATGATATTACCCTTTTACCATCGGTAATGGTAAAAGAAGTTAATCCCGTACCCACATCATACGATATCAATATGAAGTTGGCCTTTCGCGATCATTTCTGGATAGGAGCGGCCTACCGTCAGCAAGACGCTGTTGCGGCACTCATCGGTTTTAATATCGGGTCGTTTTTAAGCTTTGGCTACTCGTACGACTATACCACCTCAAACCTTAATACGGTAAGTAACGGCACCCACGAAATAGTGCTGGGTATCTATCTCAACAACCGTTACAAGGTTACCTGTCCGCAGCACACTTTTTAAGGTTTAGCCAATCCATTTAACTTTTTGGCTGAGCGGTATATTACGTTCACCGGCTGATATATTGTCACTATAACCTAAGTACAATATGCCCATTACCTGGTCCTCATCTTTCAGATTTAAATACTCTTTCATTTCGGGTTTTAATATCATCCCGCCCGTTCCCCAGTAGCTGGCCAGGCCCATTTCGGTAGCGCCCAGTAAAATGTTCTGCATGGCACAGGCTGTTGCGGCAATTTCTTCAATAACAGGTATTTTGTTAAGCGGCCCACGTTGCATCACACAAATAATTACGTGCGAGGCTTTATCGCCCATGTGTAATAGCTTGTCGTAATTAAATTGCATAAAATCATCCGCCGGGGTTTTATCGCGGTATAGTTCGGCATGTTCGGTGCAGAACGATTTCGGATCGGCATAAACAAAAAAACGCCAGGGTTCAGTATTAGCGTGTGTGGGCGCCCAGTCAGCCAGTTGCAATAACTGCCATATCTGTTCATCCGGTATTTTTTTGCCGTTCATCATCGGCGGCTTGATAGTGCGCCTGTTTTTAATAATGTCAGATAAGGAAAAAATGTTGTTAGACATAGTGTAACGTATGTGATTATTCTATTATTCTGCCAGGGCAGCTTTTATCGCATCTTTAAATTCGGCAACACGACTTACCAATGAGTAGGTGATGATATGTTTTTTGTTAGCCACCACAAACGCCGGTAATTGTTTGTTTTGATAAGCATCTATTATTTTACCTGCATCGTTAATCAGTCGTGCATTTTTTAGCGGTTTGCTTCGCATTTTCGACGCTACAGCCAAATCTTTATCCCTTGTAAGAGCCATAATAATGATCTTATCAGGATCATTAATCTCTTTAAAATAATCGTCCAGAACAGAAAAACTTTCGGTACAGGGCGGACACTGAGCCGACCAGAATATCAGCACAACCACCTTATTATCCAATTCCTGTTTTGTTGCAGCATAGTCAAGCAGTGGAGTAATATCTAACTCTTTATTCTCCTGCAATAATGGGCTTTTATTGAGGTAAAAGGATTTCATCCTTTCAAACATTTGTTCACGTTCTTGTGGGGGCAGTTTTTTTAAATATGCCTTAGCAGAAGTGTCAGAAGGAGAGCCATCATAACGTAAAGTATAATCACCGGTAAAAAGCAATTTTTGATATTGATAATACCTTAATGGCTGGTTATTCTCGTCGTATACAACGCGATTGGTATCCAGCGGTCGCCGGTTAACCGTAGTGCCTAAATAAGTTTTTTTTATTTGCTGGGTTTGCGCATAGCTGCCTTCGGCAACGCATAGCAACAGCCCGGCAAATAATATCGATAGGTTTTTGATCATTTTGCTAACATACCTGTTTCAGTTGTAAAAACAGGTATGTAGTTTAATAAATCGCCGGAAACTGGTCGGGGTTACCTTCGCTCATCATGGCGTAAACAGCTTCGATAATATCCTCATGCGATGGTTTGCTGAAGTAGTCGCCATCCGAACCATATGGCGGCCGGTGTTGCTTAGCGGTAAGCGTATGTGGTTGCTGATCAAGGTTATAATATCCGTTTTGTTTTTCGAGAATATGTTGCAAAATATATGCCGAGGCGCCGCCCGGTACATCCTCGTCAACAATGAGCAATTTATTGGTTTTCTTTAACGATTCGACGCAAATATGGTCTGTATCAAAAGGGTAGAGGGTTTGCGGGTCAATGATCTCTGCATCAATGCCCAAAGCCGCAAGGTTGTCGGCAACTTCCTGCACAATGCGTAGGGTAGAGCCGTACGAAACGATGGTAATATCTTTTCCCTGGCGCAAAACCTCAGCCTTGCCTAATGGTACGGTAAAATCGCCTACGTTTTCGGGTAAACGTTCTTTTAAACGGTAGCCATTTAAACATTCGATAACCAACGCTGGTTCATCGCCGCGCAGCAGAGTATTGTATATACCGGCAGCTTGCGTCATGTTACGGGGCACGCAAATGTGTATACCGCGTAAAACATTCAGTATAAAACCCAGCGGCGAGCCTGAATGCCATATTCCTTCCAGCCTGTGCCCGCGGGTGCGTATAATCACCGGCGCTTTTTGGCCCGCCTTGGTGCGGTAGCTTAAGCTTGCCAGGTCATCGCTCAGCACGTTCATGGCATACATCAGGTAATCCAGGTATTGTATTTCGGCAATTGGGCGCAGGCCACGCATGGCCAGGCCCACACCCTGACCAATGATTGTAGCCTCACGAATGCCGGTATCGGTTATACGCAGATCGCCGAATTTTGATTGCAAACCGGCAAACCCCTGGTTAACATCGCCTATAGCGCCTACATCTTCGCCAAAAGCTACGATACTTTTATCGCGATTAAAATTAGCCTCGAAACAGGCATTTAAAACCTCACTTCCGTTAATGCTTTTCGCATCTTCTGCATAAACCGCAGGTACAGCCTGTGCTTTTAATGGCGAGTATTTCGACCCGGTAAACAGCTTGGTGTTAAAGCGTTCTTTGTTTTTTTCGTTCTCAAACTGTACCCATTCCAACAATTGAGCGCGGTGTTCTGAGCTTTCCTTAACGGTTAGTAATAAAGCTTTACGTGCCGACGATATCACCTCGCGGCGACCAGGGTCAACACTTTCAGTCAACTCGTTGGCTATCTTTAGTAATTCTTCATCGAACGCTGATCCTTCAGCCATCGCGTTTATAAACGTTACTGTTTGATCAAGTTCATCTTTAATTGAAGCGCTGAACTCGTTCCATGCTTCGCGCTGGTAATTGCGTACGGTTTTTTTTGCGGTTTCTTCCAGTTCGTCCAGTTCCTGCGATGAGGCGATGGCCGACTCGAGCATCCATTTGCGCATTTGCAGCAGGCAATCGTGCTCTTCTTCCCAGGCCAATCGGTCTTTCGATTTATAACGCTCGTGCGAACCCGATGTAGAGTGGCCCTGTGGCTGTGTCATTTCGGTTACGTGTATCAGCACCGGCACATGTTCTTCACGGCAAATATTGATGGCACGTTCGTAAGTTTCACATAAACCTACGTAGTCCCAGCCGCGCACCTTAAATATTTCGTAACCGTTGGTTCCCTCTTCGCGTTGGAAACCTTTTAGTATTTCTGAGATATCCTCTTTGGTGGTTTGATATTTGGCAGGTACCGATATGCCATAAGCATCATCCCAGATGGAAATGGCCATAGGCACCTGTAAAACGCCGGCCGCGTTAAAAGTTTCAAAAAACAAACCTTCGGACGTTGAACCGTTACCGATAGTGCCGAAGGCTACCTCATTACCGTTAACCGAGAATTTTTTAAGGTAGGAGAGTTCTTTATTCTGCCTGTACAGCTTGGATGCATACGCCAAACCCAGCAAGCGAGGCATGTGCCCCCCGGTGGTTGATATATCCGAAGCGCAGTTCATCATTTGTGTCAGATCGTTCCAATCACCGTTCTCATCTATCGACCGGGTAGCGAAGTGGCAGTTCATTTGCCTGCCCGCCGATGAGGGATCCTTAGTAATATCGGGATTAGCGTATAGTTGGGCAAAAAACTCTTTAAGGTTGGTCATGCCGGTGGCGAACATAAAGGTCTGATCGCGATAGTAACCCGCGCGCCAGTCGCCTTTACGGAAAGCCTTGGCCATAGCCAGTTGTGCAACCTCTTTGCCATCGCCAAAAATGCCGAACTTAGCCTTACCTGTAAGCACCTCGCGGCGGCCTATTAAACTGGCCTGACGGCTCTCAAAACCGATACGGTAGTCGTTGATAACAAGCTGCTTAAAGTCTTCAAAGCTTAGTGATGCAGCATTAGGTTTGGTAGTTAGGTTATCTGCTGTTTCGAGCATATATAATTTGGGTTACTTGGCAAAAGTATAAAATTCTATTTTGCTAACACTATATTTTACTGTCAAACCAGTGTTTTTTTCAATTGTTTTTTTGTGATCAACTATTTCAGTATATTTGTGTATCTAACACAAGGATATGAAAAAACTAATGATCTTATGCGCGGTAATTTTAGGCTTTACCATCACCGCGTCGGCACAAACTGATACTAAGCCCGAATTTAAATTCAGTGAAGAAAAACACGATTTTGGTAAAATACCTCAGGGTAAACCGGTTACTACCGAATTTGCTTTCACCAACGTAGGTGAGGAGCCATTGATTTTAACCAACGTGCAACCAACCTGTGGCTGTACCATTGCCGATTATACTAAAACTCCGGTTACAAAAGGTAACAAAGGCATTATCAAGATTACTTATAACGCTGCTAACCCAGCTCCATTCAGCAAAAGCATTGTGGTAACATCAAATGCTAAAACACCAACTAAGGTGCTGATCATTACGGGCGAGGTTATTCCTGCAGCGCCATCACCTGCACCGGCCGGTACAACAGGCACGGCACAGTAATAATATTATTGAACTGATATATTAGCCTTTGCCAACGTGGCAAAGGCTTTTTTTTGTGTATATAATAAAATAACCTATTTTCTGTTTTATCGTATAAATGAAGAAAACCGTACTTAATTAAATAAAAAAATGAAAAAACTAATGATGATCTGCGCCGTTGTATTAGGATTTGCCTTTACCGCATCGGCACAAACTGATAGTAAACCTGAATTTAAATTTAGCGAGGAGAAACACGATTTTGGCAAAATACCCCAGGGTAAACCAGTTACTACCGAATTCGCCTTCGCAAACATAGGCGAAGAGCCATTGATTTTAACCAATGTACAACCAACCTGCGGCTGTACCATTGCCGATTACACCAAAACTCCGGTAAAAAAAGGAGATAAAGGTATCATCAAAATCACTTATAATGCTGCAGTGCCTGCACCGTTCAGCAAAAGCATTGTAGTAACTTCAAACGCTAAAACACCAACCAAAGTGTTGATTATTTCAGGTGAAGTAATCGCTGCAACACCGCCGGCTGCATCAACAAGTACGGCTACAACAGGTACGGTACAGTAATTATATTGTAAAAATATTTTAGGCCCTGCTTGTTTAGCGGGGCTTTTTTGTTTTAGTATGATAAAGGTAAGTACTGACTATTGAAACGGTTATGTAGCTTGCCACAAATTTGTAAGTTTGTAAAATGCCAAAAATTTCAAACAAAGGGATCGCTATGCCGGCGTCTCCTATACGTAAACTGACACCATTTGCCGATAAGGCTAAACAAGCGGGAAAAAAGGTATACCATTTAAACATTGGCCAGCCTGATATTGAAACGCCCGAAGGGATGCTTAACGCTATAAAAAACATTCAGTTTAAGGTTTGGGCCTATACCGCTTCAGAAGGTACTTTGTCATACCGCATAAAATTGGCCTCTTACTATAATAAGTTAGGATATAATATTACGCCCGATCAGATCATCGTAACTACAGGCGGCTCTGAAGCGATCATCATCACCATGATGACCTGCCTGAATCCGGGAGACGAGGTGATCATACCTGAGCCTTTTTATGCCAATTATAACGGTTTTGCTTGTCAGAGCGATGTGGTGGTAAAGCCTATTTTATCGCATATCGAAAATGGTTTTGCGTTGCCGCCGATAGCCGAGTTTGAAAAGGTGATCACCGATAAAACCAAAGCTATCATCATTTGCAATCCAAATAATCCGACAGGGTACCTGTATTCGAAAGAAGAAATGCAGGCCTTAAAGGAGCTGTGCCTGAAACACGACTTATATCTGCTCAGTGACGAAGCTTACCGTGAATTTTGTTATGACGGCCGCACTTTTACCTCGCCAATGCATCTCGACGGTTTGGATGAAAACGTAGTGGTTTTAGATACCGTTAGCAAGCGCTACAGCGCCTGCGGCGCGCGCTTAGGATGTATGATCACCAAGAATAAACAGCTATTGACAGCAGCTTTAAAATTTGCCCAGGCAAGGCTTAGCGCAGGCATGGTTGAACAAATAGCAGGTGAGGCGGCCGTTGATACGCCCGATGAGTATTTTTCCGCGGTTAACACCGAATACACCAAACGCCGCAATATTTTGGTTGAAAGCCTCAACAAAATGGAGGGCGTATTTTGCCCTAACCCGGGTGGCGCATTTTATGTGGTAGCTAAATTACCGATAGATAACGCGGACAAATTTTGCCAATGGATGCTGGAAGAATTTAGCTATGAAAACCAAACGGTGATGATGGCACCAGCTACAGGTTTTTACAGCACTAAGGGCGCCGGCACCAACGAAGTGCGATTGGCATACGTTTTGAATAGTGAGGATTTACAGAAAGCGATGATATGCCTTGATAAGGCGTTGAAAGTTTATCCGGGTAGGGCAGTCTAAAATCCTGAGTTTACAGTCAAGAGTTGGATGGTTTTTAATTATTTTGATTCTGGACTAATAACCCTCGGGTTAAGACTTTGAAATCACTATCTTTGTATTCTTATTTTTGACTCGAGACTAAAGGACTCAAGACTAAAAATGGGGTCGACCGGAATTGACAGGATGGAGATAAGTATGTAAGCATGCAGCGCGTTGGGTGAATTAGCGCTTTAATCTGAACGCTCAAACCTATAAATGGCGAAAATCAATACGCCTTAGCTGCCTAATTTAGAATTAGAATAGCTTTTGTCCCGCCGGTGTTCTGTTTCATTGAACCGGCAACCGGGGCATCGACAAATGAAACTGGCCCGCTTAGGGTACGATAAGCGGGCGAGAAACAGTACCTAAGGAAGACGGTACAGGTGAGCTACTGACCTTCCCCTTCCCGACAAACCAACAGAGCTAAGCATGTAGAAAGCGTACCTTATACCATGTTTGGACGAGGGTTCGAATCCCTCCGGCTCCACAAAAGTTCGCAAGTTGCTAAGCACTTGCGAACTTTTTTATTTTATATTACTCCGAAGTTGTGATTATACAACAAACTCTCAGATAAATATTCGTAATTTCCAACATAATATTTATCTTTCATAGTATCATTTGAATAACCAGCATTATCACTTCCTAAATAAACGTTATGGCCAAAGGATTTATCACATTAGAAAACGGTGAGGATTTTTCTGTAAGGTGGACTGGCTACGATGAAATTATTAGAATCGCGATAAATGAATTAGAATGGTTAGATCACAATAACGACTTGTCAGGCTGGCTAAAAACTATAATCCCAAACGAGAATAAAAATGAGGGCGATGCTGTCTTTCACGATAAAAACGGGGAAATGATAGTAAGGCATATCGACATTAGAGGACTGACACAAGCTAACAGGCTCTTATTTTGGGCTGCTATAGAAAACGGCGCAAAAAAATTATCAGAATTTGGGGAACAATATTCTATGTTAAATCCAATTGTGATGGATGAGTTTATAAGCATACACGAGGCAAATAACAATGACATCAAAATCAATGAAGAAGACCCTAAATTTATTGTTATCGGAGATGATATTATAGAAAAAGTTGGACCGGGCTGGTTAAAGGGCCAATGATGTGATTGTAAATTTGAACTATTTTCAAATCAGGTCCAAATTTGCTATTAAACGCAAATCAGACAAGAAATGGTTCGATATATGTATAGTAGCCCACGAAAACGGTATCAAACACCACTAAAAACCCTCAAGCGCTACGTCTGAGGATTTTTAGTGGTGCGTTTTGGTGTTATTTACTTACCAATGAGCTGTTTGGAAAGCTTCGTCTCGCTTGAAATAGCTTTCATTAAAGAAAAGCGGCCGTACTACTGCAGGCCTTTCCTCTTGATCTTATTCTTATGCTAATCTTTTTTTCTTCTGTATAATGACAATAGTGACAGCAGGATCCTTAAAGCGTTCAGAGACGCGAATGGGCATGCCTTTTTACACCATGTTTTTTACAGGAACGCCATTGCAAACATCAGAAAGCCCAGTCATCATCCCTTCCCCTGCGCGATAACAGGCTAACAAACCAAAACAAAATACCGATAAGCAGCAATTCTTTTAATAATTCAGCAAAATGTAGCCAGTTCATAAATGATCCCATTCTTTTAAGTTCTGCTGCCTGAATATCGCTTTAACAATCAGTTTGCTGTTACAGCCCAGTTCGTCGAGTGTGCAACAAACCGTTCTGATCTTTACCGGTAGTTCATCGATCATCTCCATCAGGTCAATGTGCAGTAAGGCCGGGTCATCCAGGTCTTTGTTACCTTTTAAGCTGTCAAACAAGGTGTAAACCGCTTCCCGGTCATCGCCCAGGAAATACTGCCCGTAAACAGTAAAACCACCGGATGTTTTCAGGCTAAGCAGGATATAAAACTGTGTTTTCATCCTTTATGAATTATAAAGGCTCCTGAAAACAGGAGCCTTTGATCTTTCAAATGAAGATATGCTTGATTATTTGATCTCGATCTGCCTGCGCACGGCTTTTGCTTCCTCACGTTTGGCGATATCGATCTTCAGTACGCCATCGGCATAAGCAGCATCGATATTTTCAGCATTAGCGCTGTCCGGTAACGTGAAGGAACGCACAAAAGAGGTATAGCTGTATTCCCGTTTGCTGTAGTTTTTCTGCTGTTCGTTGCTTTCGTTCTCACGTTCCACAGAAATGTTCAGCACGTTGCGGTCAAGGCTGATTTTGAAATCTTCTTTTTTCAGGCCCGGCGCGGCCAGTTCTACATGGTAATGATCTTCGCTTTCGCTGATATTAGCGGCAGGTACGCGTGTCACCATGCGGTCGTTGAAAAAGGTGTCATTGAAAATGGAATCGAAAACGTCATTAAAGCCTGGCAATAATGAACTGTTTCGTTTTTCGGGATTGAATTTAACCAACGTCATAGGTCTTCCTCCTTAAATAAATTTAATGATTGAACTTGAATTAATTAAACTATTCTTTGCTGTTCAAAGGAAATGCCAAAAATGGCCAGCGTTTTTACGAATGAAAAAATTTCAGTTCAGATGAAAAAAATTCAGTTCCAGGCTGTCAGAATTTCAATCGGAGGCATTAACCATCGGATAAAACATCCGGCTGCCACGTAGCGGTATTACATGATCCTGAACAGAACTATATCGATGTAGATGGCAATAATGTTATCCTCAATAATGTAAATTCAAACTCATTCTTAAATATTCTCTTTGGTAAAGCGCAGTTCTTTGCCGGTATTAATGCCTGGTACTTTAAATAAAATATTGCAGGACTTCTTTTTAATTTGCTAAATCGGTTAAGTATGATAGATTTGAATTACTATTTCAGACGACCGATCTAAAAAACTTATTTTAAAGCAATGATAAAAAATGTGCTGACGCTCTTGCGGCTCGTGGCTATTGTCGTGTTGTTGTTAATTGTATTTACCGCTGATGCCGCGGTGTGGCAATGGTCGGTTTTGGTACGCAACGCTAAAGAGAATGCCGGTCAGGCGCGTGCATATTTATGGATACCGCCCAATTGCAGGCAGATAAAAGCCGTGGTGTTTGCGCAAAACAATATGGAAGAGCAATCCATATTAGAAAATGCCGCTTTTAGGGAAGAACTGGGCAAACTGGATATTGCCGAGGTATGGGTAAGCCCGGCCTACGACCTGAAATTTGTATTTACCGAAGGCGCCGGCGAAACATTTAACGGCATTATGGCCGATCTGGCAGCAACATCGGGCTATGCTGAGTTAAACACGCAACCCATTATACCCATGGGGCACTCGGCTGCGGCAAGTGCCCCTTATTATTTTGCGGCGTGGGCGCCGCAGCGTACGCTGGCCTGCCTTTCGGTAAGCGGCCAATGGCCTTATTTTCGTCAGCCCGCTTTTGCACCCGATATCTGGGGCGAGCGCGATATTAACTTTGTGCCTTGTTTGGAAACCATGGGCGAGTACGAGTCGGCAAACAACTGGTCGACCGAGGGCCTGAAAGAGCGGGCTGAGCATCCGTTGCTGCCGTTGAGCATGCTGGCCTGCCCGGCAGAGTTTCATTTCGCGGCAAGCCAGCGTAAAATAGATTATATAGCCCTTTACATTAAAAAGGCCATACAATACCGGTTGCCCGCCCATACGCCTACGGGCAAACAGCCGGCGCTGATCCGGATAGACCCCACAAAAACAGGCTGGCTTGTAGATAAGTGGCGATTTAACCAGGTGCCTACCGCCCAACCTGCCCCGATGAGGAATTACAAAGGCGACCCAGCACAGGCGTTTTGGTTTTTTGATGAAGAACTGGCAAAAGCGACGGCAGCTTATGAGGCCAGGTACCGCAATAAAAAAACCGAACTGATCGGCTTTATGCAGCAAGGCAGCATGGTTGTGCAACGGAATGTACACCAGCAGTTTAATCTGAAGTTTGAGCCGATGGCCGATGGCATTACCTTTAAAATACACACCGCGTTTTACGATACTGTTCCGGGCGGAAGCCCAAGGCCTGCAGGCTGGGCGCAACTAAAGACAGGCGAACGTATCGGCCATGCCTTAACACCGATGCCCATCCAGGTTGACAGGATAACCGGGCCAATGGTTAAACTAAACGACTCCACCTTCCGGGTACATCCGCAAATGGGTTTTTGGCAGTTTCCGCATAGTTACGAGTTGTGGTTTTCGGCCAGTCACCCGGGTGATGAGGAATATAAGCCTGCCGTGCAACAGGCCTTAATGATCATCCCTGTAAAAAATACGGCAGGTAAAGAACAGCATATCACATTTTTGGCCATACCCAATCAGAAAGCCGGGGCAAAACAAATAAAGCTCCGGGCTACATCGGACGCGGGCGTGCCTGTTGGTTTTTATATACAAGATGGCCCCGCAGAAATTGATGGCGACAATATTAACTTAACGGCTATACCACCGCGCAGCCATTATCCCGTAAGGGTAACCGTTGTAGCCTGGCAGTATGGTAACAGTAATGAACCGAAGCTGCGAACAGCCGCCCAGGTGGAACGTGTTTTTTGGATAAGCAAATAATGTGGTGCGTAAACTGCTGCTGTGTTTATGGATTAATTTACTGGCGCTGGGCGCGAACGCGCAGTACGATAAACCGCAGTATCACGTGTACCAGTATGCGGTTAAGGTAGGTACCCGTACCGCATATCTATGGATACCGCCCCGATGCGGTCATATTAAAGGTGTTATCGTTTCGCTTGCTAATCTACTGGAGCGTAATTGGCTGGAAGACCCGCTTATCCGCCAAACGGCTGCAGATATTGGTTTAGGCATAATCTGGATAGGGGCGGCACAGCATAACGACCACGCTTTTACGGCAGATATGAAGCCAGGCATGAAGATGGGGTTTCAGCAGATGCTAAACGACCTGGCGACGCAATCGGGCTATGCCGAGCTAAAAGCTACTCCGGTTATACCGATGGGCCACTCGGCCAACGGGCAGTTTGCCTGGACCTTTGCCAATGCTTTCCCTGATCGTACGATTGCCTGTATACCTGTTAAAACCGTGCCCTTGCCCGATAGCCTGGGTTTTAAAAATATTCCGCTTTGTTACGTAGTTGCCCAAACTACTGAGTGGCCCCAATACCGTGTGCCCGACCCGTCCACCAAACCTGGCGACCGTGATTTTTACTGGCCCGTAGTGCGTCAAACGGCATTAAAACTACGCGCTAAAAGCGGTGATAATTTAATTGGCGTAGTAACAGACCCGGGCGGCGGTCATTTTGACTGGAACAATAACCTGGCCCGGTTTATTGCCTTGTATATTAAGAAGGCTTGCAAATATCGTTTACCGGATGATGGCGTAAGCGGGTTAAAACCAATAAATAAGCAAAAAGGATGGCTTACGGATACGAAAGGGATGAACCCGGACGAGTTTGCACCCGCACCTTTTGTGCTATTTAAGGGCAATACGGCTGATAGTTATTGGTTTTTTGATAAACAGACCGCGCAGGCCGCCGCAGCATTTGAAGGTGACCGTGTTGCGCGGAAAAGGCAAATGCCAACCTTTGTGCAGGACGATAAACTACTGCCCGTAGCTAAACTGGGCTATGCCCCGTTAAAATTTCAGCCGAAGACGGATGGGGTTACATTTAGTGTAAAAGGCGGGTTTTTAACCGAACTGCCACCCGAACTGATAGGTGCGAGAACAAAGTTGGGACATGCCAGTGTGTCCGTTAAGTTCAGGGTGGTAACCGGACCAGCCGTACAAACCGGCCCCGACTTATTTAAACTACAGTTTGACCGGGCGGGAATAGGCGGCGAATTGTGGTTGCAGGAAGATGCAGCCGGCGATAAGCAGTACCGTTATGCCACGCAACCAGGAATGATGCGTATACCGGCCAGGCTAACAGAAGGAAAACCACAGGCCATAAGTTTTGATAAGATACCCGACCTTAAGCAAGGCACAACACAATTGCGGTTAACGGGTAGGGCCGACTCGGGTTTGCCCGTAGGTTATTATGTGGTGATGGGGCCAGCCTATATAATAAATGGCGTGCTTTATTTTACTAAAATTCCAATAAAAAGTAGGTATCCTGTAAAGGTTACGGTAGTTTGTTACCAGTGGGGCAGAAGCCTACAGCCTTTGTATCAATCGGCAGAACCTGTAGAACGCTCATTTTGCCTGATCAATTAACAGCCGGTGCTTTTACCAAACAGGGTTTAGCAACTGCTTAATTAATTTTTTGTGAATGATCCGATCTTTTACTGGTTTCAGGATGAGGATTTAACAAACAATAGTATAGTTGATCAGGGAATAAATACGCATGTAAAAATCAAAAATGCGTATTTATAACATCAAACATTTTATCCCGGTAATTTGTCATTTTAAGAAATATATTTATCTACTATGACAACTAGAAGCAATCAAAACAATGGCGGCGCTGAAAACAGCGCGCTCAACAAACTTTTCCTGGACGAGTTAAAGGATATGTATTGGGCAGAGAAACACCTGGTAAAGGCCTTGCAGAAAATGGCCAAAAACGCTACCTCTGATGAGTTGCGCCAAGCCTTTGAAACGCATATGCAACAGACAGAAGAGCATGTAAATCGCCTCGATCAGGTGTTTGAAATTTGTGGACAGAAGGCACAGGCCGTTAAATGTGAGGCTATGGAAGGCCTTATTACCGAAGCCGAAACCTTAATGGAGGAAACAGAGAAAGGCACGATGGTGCGGGACGCTGCGCTGATTTCGGCCGCGCAAAAAGCCGAGCATTACGAAATCGCCTCTTATGGCACACTAAGAACTATGGCTGCACAATTAGGTTATGATAAAGCCGTCAGCCTGTTGGAATCTACCTTGAACGAAGAAAAGGAAACTGACGCCCTGCTCACTAAAACCGCCGAAAGCCAGGTTAACGAAATGGCTGCTAATGAAACAGAATAATATCGATTTGTCTAAAAAGTCACTGATTACTGCTAGTCAGTGACTTTTTCTTTTACTTAGAAAATATAAGTTAACCTTTGTTTGATGGCCTGATAACGTTTGGGCATTTATGGAATGGTTCTTTTAATAGGGGCATAGGGCCGATATTCACAGCTTTAGAGGTCCGTTAGATTAAGAAAGTTGTTCTATCAATATATCAGCAACCCGGTCAACAGTTTGCAAAACAATCTGTTCGGGATTCCCTTTAAATATTTCCCTGGTTGAATAAGCTATATTTCCGATCAGTATATGAATAAACATGGTACCAACAGGTTTATCGTCAGTTTCACTTCCTCCAGGCATAATTAACCCGGTAACAGCAACCCGCACATCTGCTTTCATTAGATTACCTAAAAGTTCAGCAAGCGCCTGAGTTACTTCGGCCGATTCGGGAGTGTATTTTTCGACAAGTTCTTTTGGTACACCTAATACATCCTGTTTAATGCAGGCATCATAACAAACTATTCCACCTTTTAATACGTCGCCCGATTGGGGTATAAGTGCAAATTCGGCCGAGATGCGGCCAGCAGTTGCACTTTCTGCAAAAGCAATTGACATTCCCTTTTTTTTAAGCAATTGCTGACATTGGATTAAACGGGTTGAAGGCATTTTGTTGATAGTGAAATTATTAATGAAATAAATAAAGATCGTTATGAAATCTTAGCTGTTTCCAGGTACTCCAATAGCTTTTCCTCTTATTATGCATTTTTTGGTGAGACCAGTTGAGCAGCAATTTAATCAGCCACCAGCCAATAAATAAAACGATGATGCCAAATATCAGTCGCGGCCCGTAGTTCAGCACCCATTCGTATGCCTCATCATAAAATTTAGCGATGTTAAAATCCTGTCTCATTTTACCAGTTAATTATAATTTCTGCATTCCCGGGTACGCAGTATTCTAACCGGCCATCGTTAGCGGGTTTGCCCATCGTAAGCTTACCATTTACTTTAACCTTAAATACAGGTAATTTTTTTTGGCCGGTTTTTACCAGTAATAACCGCGCTGTCAACCGCTCATCACCCGCAAGGCTGAATTTGACCGGCTTGCTTTTATATGCTGAAAAATTTTTTGTTGGGTAATCGGTGAACACCATAAATTCTTCGCTCCTTACGTGCATGTAATGCCGTGGCAGGATACCGAAGGCATTTCCTGCTCCATAAACTTCCTGTCCTATCTGGCCAGATTTTTCCCAGCCGTCCTGCAAGTCCTCAAGCGCTATCCACAGTTTGGTATCAATTTCACCAATCTTTGGTTTCTCTTGCAGCATTTCTGCGGGTAATATGGGCGGGTAATAATAAACAGCTCGCTCGACCAGGTAACGGATATATTCGGCGATAAGCAACCGCACAGGGGGATAAATATCAATACCTTCGGTGTGGCAGAGGTAATCGTGAAAAGCACAAAAAACCTCTTGCTCTTCATAAACCGCTGAGTAAGGGGCATCGTTAAGAGGGAATAGTGTAAAAAACGATGGATAGTTTTTACCATAGCCGTATTTGCAATCCCATAACCTGACATTTTTAAAAACATTGGCCATACATAGATAGCTCAGGTCGAGATAGGCTGTTTTTTTTGTGATCTTATACAGCCGTAGCATAGCACCGGCAGCAAAAGCGGTATTGTTGGCCTGATAGAATAACTCAAACCCTGAATTGCGCAGTTGTTTTGCCGATCTTTCGGCTTCTGCTAAATATCTTTTTTTATGCGTTAACTCCCATGCCTGTAGCATAATCAAAGCGTATAAGCCAGGTACGTCTTTTTCCCCGCCTTTGCCGGGTTGGGTCTCCGCTTTGAGTACTTCCAACGTGTCGATCTTGTAAAATACGGGCCATTGATAGTTGAAATGATGCGCGACTTTTACAGCGAACTCCAGCGAATCGAGAAAAAGCCTTTTAGCTGCCTTGTCGCCTTTTAAAGCCAGCCGGGAAAGGTTTAACAGGGGGTGATGCAGATACCAGGAATCCATAACAAGCGGCTTTTTTTGTTCCTCCTCTGCCTCCAGTTGTTCGGCAACTTTAGGATGCCATCGCATGATGGTACCATATTTTTTACTGTAAAACGCGGGCAGTCCGTCCCTGATCCTTTCCATCACTTCAAGCTCTTTTCGGCTCCACTCCGCATAATCTAAAAGGGGTAACAGCACAGCCAATTGCACCATAATTTCGGGCGGAGTTTTGTAATCGCAGATATAAGCATTGAAATAATGATGCCCATCAACCTGCGACCAGCAACCAGGGCTCGTAATGAGATCCTTAAGCCCTTTATCCAATATTTCGGGCCAATGTTTGTAAGTGGTTTTGGGCCTTGGTAATTGCAGGTATATCTCGCTAAGCATCAACAAGTATTGTTTTACTATTGATGTTTCACCCGCAACTTTTTTGTCGTCCAGCGCGATGTAAGCGTCGCTGATTGTAACTGATCGCCCTGCTTTTAGCGGTTTGTTTTTTATGGTAGGAGGAAGCGCCAGGCCCAATTCGGGCCATTCGCCGCCTACAACTTCGGCTGCCGATGTTTCAGTTTGATCACAATATTCAGCCAGGTCTGTCAGATTTTGGAGATACAAAACAGGCCCTGCTTTAGGTTGATCTTTTGTTTGAAAATAAAGTTGCCCCGTGCGGGTGCCTATTTGCTTTACCCAGATCTTACCAACTTTTTTTTTACTCTGGTTAGGGATAATAATATCGCGGGGCCAAAAGGGGATAAGCAAATCCCCGGCAGGCTGCAATGTCACGTTGTAATGTAGCATTGTAATGTTTGCTTCCAGAAAATTAATCCCTACCGAGTACTGACCAATTGCAGCTTTTATCTTGATTTTTAATTTATTATCTGTAGCCTGAATGTCTGTGATATCCAGATCAGATGTAGGTACATAGGCTACACGAAATACCAGGTGGTCCTTTCCGGCGAGTGTGGTTTTGATATATAAAGAGTCTTTGCTTACAAAGCCGGTAAAAATAAACGGGCTTATTTCGCGCCTAAACAGCTCCTGGTGTCCAGGGCTTGCAAAAAAGGAATTGGCCGAAACGGCCCAGGGTGAAATCGCGTCAGGCATAAATAAAATAGTCATTTGTCCTTTTTATAACATGCCAGAAGTGAAACTGGTTTTCAAAAATCGAAAAGGGATTAATTTCAGATTTCTTAAACAATCTTATGTTAGCTGCATTAATCTTAATATACCTAAAACTATGATAACTAAAACGAATACACCCGATAAGCAGGATAAACAACCCGGTATCGAAGCAAAGATGAACCCGGCGCCAGAGTATATTAAACCCAATTATAAAGCCGCTGGTAAACTGCAAGGTAAAATAGCGCTGATAACTGGTGGTGATAGTGGCATTGGCCGTGCCGTAAGTGTGCATTTTGCCGAAGAAAATGCTGATATTGCCATTGTGTATTTAAATGAAGATGAGGATGCAGAGATAACCAAAAAAGCAGTAGAGGCCCGTGGCAGAAAATGCCTGCTGATTAAAGGTGATGTGAAGGATGCTGATTTTTGTCGTGAGGCGGTTGAGAAAACAATGATGACCTTCGGGCGCTTAAACATCCTGGTCAATAACGCGGGCATGCAGTTTCCACAGAAAGAGGTTAAGAACATTACCGATGAGCAACTAACCATTACTTTTAAAACCAATATCTTCGCCTATTTTTATTTTGCGGAGGCGGTGGTTGAGCATTTGCATGCGGGCGATTGCATTATCAACACCACATCGGTAACGGCTTACCGTTCGTCGCCCACGCTGATCGATTATTCATCTACCAAAGGTGCTATTACCACGTTCACTCGTTCATTAGCTACCAATCTTGCTGAAAAAGGAATTAGGGTAAATGGTGTAGCGCCCGGGCCGGTATGGACGCCGTTGATCGTTTCATCTTTCGATGAAGAAAAGATCAAAAGTTTTGGCAGCGAAACGGCTATGAAAAGGGCCGGGCAACCGTCAGAATTAGGGCCGGCCTACGTGTTCCTGGCTTCAGATGATGCTTCGTTTATTACCGGGCAGGTGATCCACGTAAATGGGGGCGAAGTGGTGAATGGTTAACTCAAATCACATTAATTATATCTCTATACACATTCAACTGATAACCTGTTGCCGGGTTTGATGATTTAGCAAATCAACCATGTGGCAATACCCCGGCAAATACATTCTTAAATGTTTGTGTGATTACATCCAGTTCTTTAGGGTCGCCTTTGGCCATGGCCGTGGTAAATTTTACCATCTGTTCAAAACTAATATGCGGCGGAATATTAGGCACATTCGGGTCGACTACAACCTCAAGGAAAGCTGGTCTGTCGGCAGCCAATATTTCGTCCCAGGCACCGCTAAGTTTCTCGGGATCATCAACTTTAAGTGCCTTAAACCCTAACATTTCGGCATAACGTGCGTATGGGAAATCCCAAAGCTCCTGTGAACCGGTAAACTCGGGGGTACCCGAAATAATGCGTTGTTCCCAGGTTACCATATTCAAATCGCCATTATTTAGCGCCAGGATCACCAGGCGCGGATCCGTCCAGTTTTTCCAGTGTTTGGCAATCGTGATCATACTGTTAATACCCAGCATCTGCATAGCACCGTCTCCGATCAATGCTATTGGCAACCGATCAGGGTGGGCAAATTTTGCAGCGATAGCATAAGGTATGGCTGGGCACATGGTAGCCAAAGTTCCCGAAAGTGAAGCCATCATACCTTCGCGTAGCTTCAGGTTGCGAGCGAACCAGCCGGCTGACGTGCCAGAATCGGCAGTAAGGATACAATTATCAGGCAGACGGGGAGAAAGTTCCTGAAACACCCGCTGCGGGTTGACTGGTTTGGCTGAAATCATGGCACGGTCATTCACTAACTCCCACCAATCCTGTATATTGGTTTCTATTGTTTCCCGCCATTTCCGATCAGCTTTATGATCTATTAATGGGATCAATGCTTTCAGTGTTTCCTTACTATCGCCCACCAGGTTTACTTCCATAGGATAGCGGGCGCTCAGCATCCGGCTATCGATATCAATTTGTACGCCCCGGGCTTGCCCTTCATCCGGCAAAAACTCCGAATAAGGGAAACCGCTGCCAATCATCAGTAGCGTATCACAATCCATCATCATTTCCCAACTAGGTTTGGTACCCAGCAGGCCAATAGCACCGGTTACATAAGGCAGATCATCAGGCAATGCTGCACGTCCTAGTAAAGCTTTGGCTACACCGGCGCCTAACAACTCTGCTATTTGTTGCACTTCGGCCGAAGCGCCTAATGCGCCTGCGCCGATCAATATCGCTACCTTTTTTCCGGCATTCAGTACATCGGCTGCTTTTTGCAGTTCGGATAGGGGCGGTACCGGTTTTTCAATAGCATGGCCTGTGCCGGTAAATACGCTACCGTGTTTTTTGGGCGGCGCTTCTACGGCGTCCATTTCCTGAACGTTATTTGGAACGATGACACAGGTTACCGTACGCTGGGCTTTGGCTATACGTACAGCTTTGTCTATCAACTGGCGTGTCTGTGCCGGTTCGGTCAGCATCTGTACGTATTCGCCCGCTACATCCTTAAAAAGCGAGAGCAGGTCGACCTCCTGTTGATAGTTACTACCCATGGATAGGGTAGACTGCTGCCCAACGATGGCCACCACAGGTTGATGGTCAAGTTTGGCATCGTATAAACCGTTAAGTAAATGGATAGCGCCCGGCCCTGACGTTGCTATGCAAACACCTACCTCGCCAGTAAATTTGGCGTGCCCGCAGGCCATAAATGCCGCAAGCTCTTCGTGCGCTACCTGGATAAACTCCATTTGTTGTTTTGCGCGGTCTAAGGCGCCCATTACACCATTTATACCATCGCCCGGATAACCATAAACCCGTTTAATGCCCCATGCACCTAAACGTTCTACCACATGATCGCTAACCTGTTTGCTCATGATGCTGTTTTCTTAAAACAACAACCTGTATTAACCATTGTTTAAATAATTAAAACTATTTGACAGTATTGATGGTCTTGAAAAATAAAAGGTATGGCAACAAAAACAGTAAAAAAGGATCTGGGCGCGAGCTATAATCGTTACAAAAAATTCGGTGGCCAGCAATACACGGGTATGCAAATAGGGCGTAGCCATCACTGGCATTATGATGAAGGAGATTGGAAGGAAACAAAGATCACGCCCGAGCTTTGGGAGATATCTTACGCGGTAACCAAAAGACGTGTTGGCCATGCACCCGAAAACTCTGGCGTACCTGTTGGTACAGAGTATCAATGGTATATCCTTTCGCATCAGCATGTTAAAAAGCTGAACGCCAACGATTACTCGACCGAGATGAGCGGTTTGAAATTTAAGCTGGCCCATAAACGCGCAGATAAAGAAACCTGGAGTGCCAAAGCACCTACTCAGCGAAAGCATCTTATCCAGTTTCTGCGCGATATGGCTGATCAACTGGAGAAGGCGCCTATCGCCCTGGATTTTGAATATGATGGGAAAGCTTATAAAGGCGAGGCCATCCCCATATCCGAAACCTGCAGCGAAGATATATGTTACGAGGCGGATGTATCGTTAAATGACGAAGACCTCGGCATCATCCGGTGTGCCAAAAGCGGCTGGAAGATGGACCGCATGGAGCAAGGGTTGGTAGACGCGATAGGCAACGAAATATTTTTATATTACGAATAGATTAAAATTTGAACTTATGGCAAAGAATAATCATGGTGGCTTTACGCCGCCAAAAGGCAACCCAGCGGGTAAGGCAAACGAGCCTAAACTTGATGACGAAATTAAAGATACTAATATTACCGACGCGAATATTCGCCATCATAATCGCAATGTGAGCAAAGGCGAGGATACTACCAAACCAAACGAAAGCCTGGATATGTAGAAAGAAAAGATTGCCTATTCAAGCAACCCTTTTACCAGCTTTTTCCATTGTGGTCCGGCCAGGCCAAAGCGGGCGCCAAACGCAACGAGGGTATTACGCACTTTATCGTGCAGGTCAACATCATTGTTATTGATTACCTCGTTACGGCCATGAACGGCCGCATATACAGTGGTATCGACCCGTTTTACAGTAAAAGTGCTGGTGGCTATATCCTGGTAAAAGTGTGCGGTTTCGGGCTGCGTTTTGTGCGGATTCGGAATAGGGCGTACTGTCATCGCTACGAATTCTTCGGTGGCCTGGGCATTCTGCTTTGCATCTATCTGTTCTATCATCACCCACTCCAAACCTTCACCGGTGCCTGAACCAGGCGCGGGCAGATCGATATTGAGCAGCATACCAACCGCGGCCAAAGTATTTATGGGTTTGCCTTCGTTATTGGTGAGGCAAAATGTTGATGAGCCAGGCCCGGCATAATCGTACCATTCGTTTACGTTTAATAAGCGGCCGGCAGCCTTTTGAAAAGCCTTGTGCGCCTCTGCAATGTTTTGATATTGGCATTCCTCACTATAATCGGTAGCGCCCCCCTTAAACTGTTCGGGTATTTGTTCTTCTGCATGTTCCATATCTTTACAACATATAGTACCAACGACGGTTTTTAATTTCCGGAAGTAAGCCCAATGAGTGTTTTAGCGTCGGCTATAGCGGCTACGGCGGCATCATTGTTGAAATAGCACCAGCATTGCTCCAGGTTTGTTGCCGTGTTTAACTGATTGGCAAATTTTTGCAATGTGGTTTGGCTATAAGCAGAACTATACAATTGCGGAACGCCATGAAAACGGTAATACACAAAGGGTGCATTTATTACTACATCGTCGGGCAGATCGGGGTGGCTCATACCACAAAATGCTACGCGTTTTTTGCCTAAAGCCTCAAACACATCGGGTCGCCACCAACCCGGATGTCTAAATTCCAGCACATTATCAAAGTCCGGATCAAGCTGATCAAGCACACGCTGAAGGCGGGGCTCTTCATACCGGAAGCGTGGTGGAAATTGAAATAATACCGGCCCCAGTTTTTCCAGTAAGCCACTGCGTATGGTGTCATAAAAACTTTGCATCATATCGGCGGTATCGTGAAACTGTTTAAAATGGGTAATTGCCCGCGGCGCTTTGACTGAGAATCTGAATCCGGGCGGAGCTACCTGATACCATTGTTGTAACACTGATAGTTTGGGGAACTGATAGAAGGTTATGTTCAGTTCGAGTGTTTTAAAATGTGTTGCGTAGTATTCGAACCAGAGGCGTTGCGGGAGATCATCCGGATAGAAAGTCCCTTTCCAATGTTTATAATGAAAGCCTGAACAACCGATATGCCACTCCATATGCTGACCTTTTACAGATCAACAAATGGCTATAACTAATGGTTTTTAGTTAAGTGGTTTACTATTAGCTTGTCATTCTCTCAGCAAAACTTCATAGCAAATTTCTATTTATATTGAGATGGCCACTATTCATTTACCCGTAGCCAATATTTGTTATAAAGTAGCCTCGCTTGCTCCACACAGCTGCCATGCGGTACTGTGGGATAATCCTTCCGGGTATTTACCCATTGCCATTCCCAGGTTTTGATCTGCTTTTCAAATGCCTCTTTATCAAATGCTTTTTTGCCAGCAAGATCCAATTCCAATTGGGCAAAATATTGCTGCCAGCGGGGTTTATAAAAATCATTCATCAGACCGCTCCATTGTTTGCAGGCGTACTCGTTCAACGGGCAATCTTTATCGCCCCAAAGAGTGATCAGATCTTTGGCGTTCATTTCGTACAAAGCCTTTTCGCTGTCTGTTATTCCGCAGCGGCGCGCATTGGCTACCCACGTACCTAATAAAAAGTCTTTACGAGTAGCCAGCAGGTGGTCCATATCTTTAATCAGTTCAATAAACTCTCCACTATATCTTTTAAAGTCGACCATGTTTTTTTGCTGATAAGCTAACACCCATTTACGTTGCAAAGGCAACGCATAGTTAGCCAGCACCTGACGGGTAATATCAACCAGATCAAACCTGAAGCCATCGCTTTGGGCTAGCTGGCCGCTCGCTTTGATCATGCCCTGCCATGCAGGCAGCAAATCTTTAGCACGGTAGTTTGATGATGTTCGCGCCCAATGGGTTGTACTGTCCGTGGTTGGGCGCGCCTGTATGATCGATTCGGCGCCATCGCGTACATATTTATCGGGGGGGACGGTGTATATCACTTTGTGTAAGATATCCCAGGCTTTTTGCGCATCGACATTGTTTTTACCATAGCGGTTGCGTACATATTCTTTCAGCCATCGGTCAGCGTTTATGGGTTGGTTGTGCCATGTATTGGCGGTAAGCAACTCGTAAAGCACAGGGTTTTGTTCAATGCCCTCCATGGTAAGACCGATGCCTTTCATATTGCCGCTTTTAGGGTCGTGTAGGGCTTGGGCGGGAGCCTGTGCCGCCACATCCATCCGTCCGAACAGGTTGGTATTGGCGCCAAAGTTGTTCAGCATGTTCCATATCCAGGGCTTGCCATAGAAGGCCTCGGTGCGTTTCCAAACGGGTTCGATTTCTGATGCCAGATCGAGGATAATCATCTTGTCATTGGGTACGGCATTTAACAAAGCTTTGGTTTGCGGCTCTTTCCAAAATTTACGGTCGCTGTAAAACAACCAGCCCTGCATTACCCAAATAGCGGCGGTATCAGCCTGGTGCATACCCTCGTATATACGTGCGCTCAATTTACCCAGGTATTCAGGTTCGGCAGACGGCGGCTCATTCTCGTTAAACGTATCGGCCGAGTACAGGTGATCTGTACCCAATAATTCGGTTTGTTTTTGCAGAAAAAGCTTGCCAATGCGGGCAAACATCGGATCCTCCGAATCAAGGATATAGGTATCAGCAAAGCCATTGTTCCAGTTAGTGGTCTTCAACTTTGCTTGCGGAAAGCGTTCTTTAAAAGCCGCAGGCACGTGGCCGGTAAAAGCAGGCAGTACAGGTTTCATCCCCAGGGCACGCTCGCGGGCGATGATCTTCTGCTGCAACTCAAAATGGCTTTGCATCCAATGCATAGGTAGTGGGCCACCCCACTTATCCATGTTACCCATCCAAAACCACGAAAAGTATGCCGGGCCGGTAAAAAAGTCGCCCAGTTCGGCATCAGTAAAGCCTAATTGCTTGTATACCTGGTACCAGGTATATTCTTCGCCGGTAATGGCCAGCGGCATATTGATGCCATGTAGGGCCATCCAATCGATCTCTTTTTCCCAGCGTGTCCAATCCCACCAGCTCATGCTGTAGTTAAACGTGCAATAATTTAGGTAATAACGATATTGATATGGGGTTTGCTTATTTATTTTTGATTTGACAGTAGGAAGTACGGCAGGCATCTGCAAGTTGGTGCCGTTCCAGGTTACCTGGCAGTGGCAATACTCGTTAAGGTAATAGTACAAGGCCGAAGCGATTGCCACGCCATTATTGCCCCGCAAGATAATTTTGCCGTTTTTACTTTCTATCTCAAAATGATCGAGGTTGGTATTGGCACAGAGCATCTCAACTGTAAAGCTACTTGCCTTGGCGGGAATGAGCCGCTTGATCAGCGCATACGATTCGTTAACTGTACTCTGCGCCTGCGACCGGAACGTCAACAGCATCAACCCGCATAAAAAAAGCAACCTCGATATTCTCATCTTCCCCAAATATTATTTTATCAATGTGTCACCATTAGTTTTACCCGCCACCCTTATTTTGTTGATAGCAGTGGTTGTTGAGTTGCGGATAACCAAGGTTGGGCTTACCTGTGTTTTGCTAATGTTCAGTCCGTCGATATTGAGATTTTTCACGTCATCAAAAATGCAAGCGGTGCGCAGGTCGTTTTTCTGATAGTTCAGATTGACGTTTTTAAAAGTAATACCTTCGGCATGGCGCACAAAAAATCCCCAGGCAGGTAACTCGCCAAACATCGAAAACTCGGGATAGTTACTTTTAACTTCGGGAATGGTATCGAGTTTATTCACATCAAATTTGGCGTAACCGGTAGGTTTCTCGGTGCCCTCGTAAGTAATATCGATATTCTCTAAAACCACATCCTGCACGTTATGGCCTGTAATGCCATCTATCCCTGAAGGAAATACATGGTGCTTAAACCGCAGTTCCGGGCCCTCCATGTGGTAGCCTTTATCGGGTTTACCTGCCGGCACCTGTACTTTTACGTTACCGATATATACCCGGCGCAAGATGCCTGGGTCGGCATTTTTGTTGCGTTGGCCAAGGCGTAAAAATATGGCATTGCCTGTGTTTTTGGCATTAACGTTACGTACATCGATATCCTCGATCTGGCCACCATCAACAGTTTCGATAGCGATAGCCGAGCGGAAGGTATCATACACTTCAATATCGTGCACCTTTATCTTTTTAAAACCACCGAACGAGGCTGTGCCCATTTTAAAGGCACTGGCGCTGGAGCGGATACGGCAACGAGCTATCTCGATGTTTTCACAGGCGCTGGCAGGATCCGACGACTTAAGGCAAACCCCGTCATCAGCCACATTAAAAAAACTATTGGTAACCTTTGCATTTTTGCAATCCACCAGATCGATGCCGTCATTGTTCCAAAAAGTATTGCTGATCACGGTGATGTTATCGAAAATCATATCTGTACAATTACGGTAATCCTGTATCCAGCAAAGGCCATCGCGAATAGTAATGTTTTTAACAGTTACATCTTTACAACCCGTAAAGTCTATCAGGTGCGGGCGGTTGTCTTCAGCCGGGCGCATCTGGTGCCAGGGGTTATAAGTTTGCCATTCATCGTCTTTTAAGGTGCCGGCCTTTAGCATACGGTAAATATCTTTCAATAAAGCATCGCCGCGGCCATCAATGGTTCCGTAACCGGTAATACTTACGTGTTGTGCATTATCGGCTACTATCAATGCCGATGCTTTTCGCGGGCCGTAATCAATCCTTTTAATGGTAGCCAGCAAAGCGCCGCCTTTTTCAAAATGCAGGTCGATATTTGATTTTAGGTGGATCACCCCGGTTACAAACTTACCTGGCGGGACAAGTACCACACCGCCGTCTTTTTCGGCTGCAGTATTAATGGCTTTTTGGATAGCTTTGGTATTATCGGTTTTACCATCGGCAACCGCGCCATAGCGGGTAATAGGATAGGTGGTGGCTTGTGCTTTAGCTAAGCTTGCCGATAGGAGCAGCACAGTAACCAAACGGGCATTACGCAAAGCCAAAATAGGATGGATGACATTGAATTTTTTCATGACAGATTACCAGAAAATAGTATACAAAGCGGTTAACACGCCGCAAATAATAACCGAACCGATAGCGAAACTTTTACTAACGCGGAACATGGAAGTATCCACCTGGATAACATGGTCTGCACCAGGTTTTTTAGAGCTTAGGCTGATGATGATCATTACGATGCTGATCACCACAAAATCGATTGTCATACGATCTAAAAACGGGTAATCGGGGAAAGCGCCATTTGTCCACACCGGTAAAAATTTCAATACTGTTGATAATGGAATGGTCAATATCGCCCCAGTTAAAGCTGCACTGGCGGTAGTGCGTTTCCAGAAAAAGCCCAGTAAAAATATAGCTAATACGCCCGGCGAAATAAAACCGACGTATTCCTGGATGAACTGATAGGCCTGATCCAGCGATTTTAAAGCCGGAGTAACCACAGCAGCTATTACCATCGCGATGACAACAGCGGTACGGCCCACAAATACCATTCGTTTTTCGCCGGCATCTTTGTTGATGTATTTTTTATAGATATCAAGCGAAAAAATGGTGCAGATACTGTTGGCCTTACCCGCCAGCGAAGCCACAATAGCGGCAGTAAGCGCGGCAAAAGCAACGCCCTTTAAACCCGAGGGCAACAGGTTAATTAACGTTGGATAAGCGTGGTCGGGTTTAACTACGCCGCCATCACTCATTTGCGCGGTAAACATGCCTTTGCTGTGAAGCAGGTACATAACAATGCCCGGCAATACGGCAATAACCGGTACCAGCAATTTTAGAAACGCTGCGAACAGTATTCCTTTACGGGCGGTAGGCAAATCGGCGCCCAGTGCGCGCTGCACGATGTATTGGTTGCAGCCCCAGTAGGCCAGGTTATTGATGAGCATACCGCCGATGAGTACCGATATACCCGGTAGCTCTTTATAGTTTTTGTTGGATGAATCGAAGATCATGTGGAAGTGATCGGGCGCGTCACGACGTAATACCGATAAGGCTTTGATGATATTACCACCGAAGCCGTAATGTTGTGCCAGCAGATCTAATGCCAGATAGGTTGTGATCAGTCCACCGATGATAAGCACTACCACCTGTATCACATCGGTGTAGCCAATCACTTTCATCCCGCCAAGTGTAACGATCATCGAAAAGAAACACAAGCCAAAAATGCTCCATCCAAAGCTAATGGTTGATATGGACGATATGGCCAGCGCGCCCAGGTATATGATTGAGGTAAGGTTTACAAACACGTATACCAACAACCAAAATACGGCCATAATGCTGCTTACACTATCGTTATACCGCATTGACAGAAACTGCGGCATAGTAAATATCTTGTTTTTAAGATACACCGGGATGATAAAGATAGCCACCAGGATAAGTGTGGCCGCGGCCATCCACTCGTACGATGAAATGGCGAGGCCCAAAGCAAAACCCGAGCCCGACATGCCGATAAAATGCTCAGCTGAGATATTAGAAGCGATGAGCGATGCCCCAATGGCCCACCAGGTAAGCGAGCCTTCGGCCAGGAAATATTCCTTGGCGTTCATGCTTTGCGACCGTTTTTTGTGATACACATAATAGCCGTAACTAGCTACTATAATAAAGTAGATAAAAAAAACGATATAATCGAGCGTATGTAACTGGTTCATTAATTGGTTTATAATTGATTAAACACGTTTATACGGCATTGGCGACCGTGGGTTAGTTCATAATTTAAGGAAGATCTTCTTTCGATATAAAAACCGCAATAACAATAATTGTATTATCAGCACACCTATCCATACTAAAGCGTGCTGCCATGATAGAGGTACTTTACTAATAAGCCCGCCGAATAAAAACTGCGAGCTCCATTCAAAGTTAACCAATCCGTGTGCGGCCATGTATATCAGTATGGAGTTTGTGCCTATCCATACAAAGGGCTGGCACCAGGTTTTATAACCTGCAACATCAATAATACCGTAAAATATGCCAAACAATAACAAACTCCATCCACCGGCATAGATGGTGAACGAGCTTGTCCACATATTTTTATTGATCGGGAAGATGATGTTCCAAAGCAGGCCGAGGCCAATCAGCAATATGCTTGCTGCGAACATCAACAACATCTTTTTAAGAGATGAGGTTGTATCTGTTTGTAAGAACCGACCGGTAAATATACCCATCATAGCGGTAGCAATAGCCGGAATGGTGGATAGTAAACCTTCGGGGTCATACACTTTGCGGTGCAGTTTACCGGGTAAAAAAAGTTGGTCGATATAGGATGCCAAATTGCCATCGGGAGTTAACACACCCGCACCATGGCCCGGAACAGGCACCCAGATCATCAGCACCCAATAACCTAGCAGAATAAAGGCGAACCAAACGATCTGCCACCTGAAAGAGCTATTGAGGTAAATAATAGCCGCGAAAAAACAGGCAAGCGCGATACGCCCCAATACACTGGCGAAACGGGTTTGCTGATAACCCGCAAAATGCAAAGCGCCATTTACCACCATACCCAGTAGCAATAAAATAATTGTGCGTTTTACTAATTTAATCAGTATCTGTTGTTTGGCTGCCTGAGCGTTAGTGCCTTGTTTGTTGTACGAAAAAGGCATGGATATACCTGCAATAAATATAAATAAGGGGAAAATCAGATCGTAAAATGTAAAACCGTTCCAGGGTGAGTGGTGCAGCTGGTTACTGATGCCTACGGCAATGCGCTCGATAAACGAGAGGTTGGCATTGGTGCTGATCTGCCAATCGATATGATTCTGAGTGAGATGGTATTTGTCTTTAACTACACCTGCAAAGCCATGAAATATCTCCTCGCCGCTAATAATCCAAAACATATCAAAGCCACGCAAGGCGTCGAGTGATAAAAGTCTGGCTTTTTTAGGTTGAGCAGTATCGGTTACCGGCATATATCAGTTTTTACGATCAGCAAATAGGTTTAACAATATACGGTTAAAGGGTAGTAATAAAATGGTATACAAATTGGTTTTTAATAAAAACCCCCGGCGTGTGTGTTTTCCGCCGGAGGTTTAATCACAGTTAAGTTGTTTTTATTAATAACCAGGGTTTTGGGTCAATTTTGAATTGGTAGCCAAAGCCGTGGTGGGGATAGGGAATAAACGGTGGTTAGGATCTGCATCGGTTTTGCCTATACCGTAGGTGTTTTCAAACTGGCCGAACCTGATCATATCGTTACGGTGCCAGTTTTCCCATGCAAATTCTTTACAGCGCTCGCTGTAAATGCCATTCAGTGTAATGCTTGTCAACGGCGCCGAAGTAGTACGTACGGCTTTGATCTGATTAACCAACGATAATGCCGTCGCGCCCAAAGTAGCGGTACCGCCACGTAAGATAGCCTCTGCTTTCATCAGGATAATATCCGAGTAGCGGAACAGCGGCAAATCGTTGTTTTGATTACGGCTGATGGTATTGGTATAATCGGCCAGGAACTTGATGTTACGGATGCCAATATTCCAGGCGATCTCATCGTTACCCAAATCGAACGAACCACCGGTACCTGAACGAACCGAAGTTGATGTAAGCGGGGTAATCACCAGCGGATATATTTTTGCAGCTGATGGGCTACCACCTGTATAAAACTGGTCATAACCTACATTCGTGGTGCTCACCATAATCGGTGTGCCATCCTGCCAGTATTGCTGGCCGGTTAACCACTGTTTGTTACGGATATCGTTAGGGTCATCAAAATAAGCATAATACTCGGCAGTGGTCATACGCGGGCCGCTTGGCTGGTTATTGGCCAGGCCGTTGCCTTTATCGCGGTTCATCACAGGATCGGTATAAGCACCGGCTGTTGAGCCAGAGTATGAATAACGGATACCCAGGTTACGGTTCAGATCATACCGGGCAAAAAACATGTTGCCGCTGGTTGTTGAAGCGTCGTAAGGTATAGCAAAAATGAACTCTTTTTGCGACGGGCCATTTGTTGGGTAAAATTGCTGCAGGTAGGTTGACATCGGTTCTAACGAGTAGTTACCTGAGTTGATGATCTGGTCGCAGGCTGCTATACAATCATCATAACGCGGTGTGCCGGTATAAACCTGTGCATTGATATACATTTTAGCCAATATAGCATAAGCCAGGTATTTGGTTGGCAAGCCATAAGTAGCAGTACTTGGGTTTTTTAAATAGGGGATGGCTAATTTTAATTCGCTCTCCACAAAATTAAATACCTGCGACCTTGAAGATGTTGGGTTAGGAGTGGTAACACCATACAGTGTATCCAAAGGCACATTACCGAACGAATCCATCATATAAAAATAGGCTAACGCGCGTACAGTTTTCAATTCGGCCAAACTTGTGCTTTTGGCCGAGCCTGCCGGTGCAGATGACCTGATAACCGATATAGTTTGGTTAGCTGTACCGATAATGTTGGCCAAATATGTCCAACCCGAATTAACCCAGGCGTTATCTTTTGTCCAGGTGTGGCGGTGCAATTCAACATATTTATTACCATCTATCCAGTTGGGGCCGAAAGTAGGCAATACGGCTTCATCGCTCGAGCAGCTTTGCATGAACCAATACGATACCGCGAAATCATTACGAAGTGCAACAAACACAGGGCCCTCAGCTGAGGTAAACTGCGCGTCGGTTTTTGGGTACGAGTCGGGTGTTATCTCTGAGGTAACAGCCACGTTGAGCTTTTGGCAGGATGAGATGATGCCTGCAACAGCAATGATGCTCAATATCCCTAAAAATATCTTTTTCATGTCTTTTTAACTATTTATTTTAAAACGATACGTTTAAACCAAGTAATAAAGTGCGTGTTTTAGGGTAGAAGTTGTTATAATCGATACCCGGCGAAACACCGCCCTGGTTTATCTCTGGGTCGATACCTTTGTACCCTGTAAGGGTAAACACGTTATTGGCAGTAAAGTATACTCTTATGCTGCTCACGTTGGTGAAAGGGTTTTTAAGCGTATAACCCAAGGTTGCATTATCCAAACGTACATAAGTTCCATCTTCCAGATACCTGTCAGAGTAGTATGAGTTTTTAATGTCGGTGATCTTATCGCCAGAAGCGCTGTTAACAATATTATTGATCGTAGCTGCTGATACGTTCGATAGGTCGGCACGGGTAGCATCCATGATCTTGCCGCCAAATGAACCCCGGAAGAAGAAGCCCAGATCAAACTTTTTATAGTTAATGGTATTGCTCCAACCCACCAACGCTTTTGGTTGCGGACTGCCTAAATAAAAGTAATCAGTACGGATGGCGGGGGCTGTAGTTGTGCCTGTGCCATCGCCTTTATAGAAAAGCGAGTTACCGGTTGACGGATCTTTACCGGCATACCTCAGGCTGTAAAACTCACCCAGGGGCTGACCTACTTTTAATATTTGTAAAGTAGCATTGGTTTGCCCGGCGCCTTCAGGATCTGAGTACGTGGTATTGTCGCTGTTACCATAGGCGTTTTGCAAGCTTGTTATCATGTTTTTGTTAGCAGATACATTTATCGTGGTTGTCCATTTTAAATCCTTTTTTTCTATAGCTTTAACAGTTACAACAGCCTCGATACCTTTGTTGTTGATGCTACCGCCGTTAGCATAAATCCAGCCGCCCGGAACGATTGAAGACGACGCCGCGATACCAAACAACATGCCGGTGGTGTTTTTATTATACCAGTCGACAGAGCCTGAAATTTTACCGTCCATCAATCCAAAATCAAGACCGATATTTGTACTGGCGGTTGTTTCCCATTTCAAATCAGGGTTTTGGCCCTGGATAGGACCGTAAGCGCCCGCTTGTACACCGTTGTTGTAGTAGGTGCCTTTTGTGCCGTAAAGTAACTGACCGGTGTACGGGCCAATGCCCGAAGAATTACCTGTTTGGCCATAGCTTGCACGTAATTTCAGATCAGATATCAACGATTGGTTCTTCATGAAGTTTTCTTCGTTTATTCTCCATGCAACGCTTATTGATGGGAAATTACCCCAGCTGTTGTTTGAACCGAACACAGAACTTCCGTCCCTTCTGATCGAGCCTTGTAACAGATATTTATTTTTATAGCTATAGTTTAACCTGAAGAAATCAGAGATCAGCAGGTACTCGCCATAAGTTTGGTCGTTACCAAGGTTGATCCGGTAGCCCGAAATAGCATAAGGGTTACCTAACGATAAGTTTTGGAAACCCAAATTATCGGTAGGGAAGTTGGTGCTTGATGCGGTTAAACCATCGCCGTTAATATTATCCTGGTATGAATAACCTAAAACGGCTGTGATCGAATGATCGCCAAAGGTTCTGTCCCAGGATAAAAACGTTTCTAACGTTTTGGCTGTGTTTTCGTATTCGCTACGTAAAGCCGAACCGTTTGAGCCAAACAATGAGCCTATTAACGTGTGCGCTATGCCAATACCCGGATCAGGGTTGTTATAGAAGTTTGATGTTGGATATTTGCTAAAATAGCTGCTGTAAAACTCGCCATGTAAAGCCGTTGTTTTTTGATAAGACAGGTTTACATTGTAAGTTAAATTAAATGGCAATTTAAGCAGAGTATTAAAGCCAGCCAAAGTGGTGGTGTATTTGGTTTGATCCTGCGCGTTGCCAACCATTGCCAGCGGGTTAAAATACCCGGTGGTGTTCAGGTTTTCAAAATAACTGCCATCAGCATTGTATATTGGCGAAATAGGCAAGTGCTTGGCAGCCTGCAATAAAACAATATTTTGCAAAGGCTCGTTATTTGCCGTACTACTTGAGCTGGATAAGCTTAGGCTAAATTTAAGTTTATCATTCAAAGCATACTGATCAACATTTAAACGGCCAATTACACGCTCTAGCGAACTCGCAGCCAATATACCCTGTTTGCTCAGGTAATTAAGGCTGGCACTGTACGTGTTATGTTCGGTGCCGCCGGTAATTGAAATGTTGTGGTTATGAGATATGCCTGTAGAGCGCTCGATAGCCGCCATCCAATCGGTATTGATATTACCTGCGCTGATATCATCGTTAGGAGAGAACGAGGCGTTGTTTGCCGTTGCATACGAGCGCAACTGGCTGGCACTCATCAGATCAAGCTTGCTGCTCACTTTTTCCATGCCTACGTAACCGCTATAACTCACTTTCGACTGACCATTTTTACCGCGTTTGGTAGTTACCATAATAACGCCGCTGCTGGCGCGGTTACCGTAAATCGCTGTCGCGGCAGCATCTTTCAATACATCTATCGAAGCGATATCATCAGGAGCAACTGCCGTTATATCAGCTCCCGGAATTCCGTCGATAACGTAAAACGGGGTGCTCGAACCGTTAATGGTAGATGCACCACGCAAAACTACGGCAGCAGGCTTGTTAGGGTCGCCGCTTGCGGTAATGTTGAGGCCTGGCACCTTGCCTTGCAGTAACTGACCCACATCGGCAATGGCGCCTTTGTTCATATCCTCTGGTTTTACGGTAGTGATCGAGCTCGACAGCGTTCTACGCGAGCTTGTACCATAACCCACTACTACCACCTCTTTAAGCGCTTTATTAGCATCATCCAGGGTGATTTTGTAACTTTTTGCTGCTGTTACGGCAACTTCTTTGGTAGCGTACGATACGGATGAAACCACCAGGATATCGCCCTCTTTGGCTACAATGCTAAAAGTGCCGTTAACAGTAGTAGCGGTGCCCTTACTGGTACCTTTTATTCCAATTGTGGCTCCAGGGATGGGCACGCCCAGGTTATCAACTACGATACCTGTTATCTTACCATCCTGTGCGAAGGTTTGTGATAAGCTGAAGGTGAGAATCACCAGGAGTAGCAAACTCGTCCACTTACTCCTGCTAAATTTTAAGTTTAATCTCATGATTACAGTAAAATTAGGTTCATATTTTTCGGTTTATTAATTGTGTGATTGTTTAAAACTTAAGCGTTGCCGGCAGATATTTGGCTACCAGGGCTTCGTAATAAGGTTTTAGTTCTTCCCAGCTTTTTTGCTTAGGATTTTTTGAATACAAGTCGTAAGGGTTGAACAACGCTACCCATTTAAACATCTCGTGATCGTGCTCGTTCATTAAGTGATCATAAGCGTTTTCGCGGTGTTGCGAGTAAAACGAGTGGTAACGCAGCATGTACAAGCCAGGTTCGGGTATATAATCCTTCATCATGTGGTAAACATATTCGTCGTGCCCCCATGACATGTGCACATTATCCAAACCGCAGTTGCGGGTATATACGCCCAGTTCGGTATTGTATTTATCGTTATAAGTATCCGGATTGGCCTTAAAAAATTCAGGATAAACTATCTTATCCGAAAAGGCGCAACCTACCGGGAAAGTATCGCCAACCACGCCCCATTGCGGTTCGCCAAACAAACAGAGTACTTTGCCCATGTCGTGGATCAGGCCTACCAGCACCATCCAGTCGGGGTGGCCGTCGTTGCGTATCGCTTCCGATGTTTGCAGCAGATGTTGCATCTGATCGAGGTCGGTATCCGGATCGGAATCATCCACCAGTTCATTCAGGAAATCAAAGGCATCCCAGATCGGCATTTCCTTTTTATCGAACTTTAAGTAGTCGGTCTTTTTCTGGGTTACATATTCGTAGGTTTGAAATTGGTGGTTTAGGCGGTAAAACTCTTTTACGCCATCTTTTTCGGTAGCGTCATAGTTTCTAAATTCTTCTTCTTTTTTGTCTTCGTTGATAGCCGAAGGATCGGGGTAACGCCTCAATACATCGTGTTCCCATTCATCCAGATTTGAGAGCGGAGCGTTGTCGTTCATCATGTTGCTTTTGTCGTAGCTCATATTAAAATGTGATTGATTTAAGTAAAACAATCAGGTTAGTTACAATAATTGGTGGTGGTGATAGTTAGATTTACCGGAATAAAGTTGAGTAAATTACTTGTTACATTTTTCGATTGACCCGAGAAAAGTTACTTAAACGTTTAAGTAAAAAGTGATATATTGCGAAGGTTATAGCCTATTAACCATACTTTTTTAATGAGCACTGTCACGATCAAAATACTTGCTGAACGCTTGCAATTATCTACTGCAACTATCTCAAAGGCGTTATGCGATAGCCATGAAATAAGCGAGGCTACCAAGCAAAAAGTGATTGCCCTGGCGCAGGAACTCAACTATGTGCCCAATGCTTACGCGGGCAGCCTGCGCCGTAACAGCAGTAAAACTATCGGCGTAGTGATACCTGAGGTTGCCGATAGTTTCTTTTCGCTTGCGCTGAACGGCATTGAAGAAGCCGCCCTCGAAAAAGGCTATCATGCACTTATCTATCTGACACACGAAAAACTGGAACGGGAACAAGCCATCTTAAAAGAACTGCGAAACGGACGGGTTGACGGGGTGATCATGTCGATAACGGTTGAAACTACTAGTTTTGATCATATTAAGGAGTTTAACCGGGTCTTGCCCGTGGTGTTTTTCGATCGTGCATGCCAGGAAATCGACACGGCCAAAGTAACCACCAACGATTTTGAATGCGGCTACAACGCTACCAAACATTTGATAGAAGCCGGATGCAGCAAAATTGTTTTGTTATCGATATCCAACAGCCTATCCATTATTTCGGAGCGGGGAAGGGGATTCAAAAAGGCCGTTACCGATTATGATTTGAACGAAGCCGACTGTAGGATTGTTGATTGTACAGAGGATGCAGAAAGTAACTACGAACTGCTGAAAGAGATGATGCTAAGCGATAACCGACCGGATGGCATAGTAGCTACGGTTGAGAAATTGACCACCGAGATATACCTGGTTTGCCAGCAATTTAATATCAACATACCCGGGCTGGTAAAGGTGATTTGCTTCTCCAATCAATCCACCGCTACCATATTGACACCGAGTTTAACAACCATTACCCAACCCGCTTTTGAAATGGGTAAAAGCGCGGCGAAAATACTGCTCAAGTCGCTCAGAAATAACGGGTTGATATTGAAAGGAGAAAGCATAGTTATCCCATCTACGCTTATCGCCAGGAATTCTACCAATAGTTAATTATCAATATGTTAGTTAACGATCTGCCGGTTTTGATGGCGGTATATTTGTACTGCCCCAGTTGGTTTCTTCCGGCCCCATTTGCAAAACCAGTTCGCCGCCTGCCAGTAGATCCTGATGCTCGATCCAGGCTTGATTAAACGCCTTTCCGTTTAAAAAAGCGGCTTGTATGTATTTATTGCTTTCAGATAAATTTTTAGTCGTTATTTTAAAGTCTTTTCCGTTGGTTTGATGCAATGTAGTTTGTGGCAATAATGGCGTGTTAATGAGGTAATACGATTGTCCCGCGTTGGGATAAAGCCCCATCATATGAAAGGCCAGCCATGACGACATCGCCCCTGAATCGTCATTACCCGGCAAACCTGCAGCGGTACTGTTGTAGTTGGTTTTAATGATCTGGCTGATCCGATCGCTGCTTAACCCGGGCCGGCCTATCCAATGGTAAAAGTCGGGCGTTAAGAAGGATGGCTCGTTGCCTACATTATAGTAACCGTTAACAAAAAAAGTGTCTAAACGGGATTTGAATGCCTGCGCCCCGCCGCATTTGCTGATCAGTCCAGGCACATCGTGCGGTACATAAAATGAATATTCCCATGAACTGGCTTCGTAAAAGAAGCCGCACCACCAACATACGCAGGTTGGCCAGTCCTGCGCCAAAGGGGTATAGGGTATGGCGTTTACCCGGCCATTGCTCTCTACACAGGTAATGCTGTCTATCCAGTGTCCGGCGGCATCTTTAGGCATGATAAAACCTGTAGCGCCATGATCGGTTACGGGCCGCCAAAGGTTTTTCCAGTTGTTGGATTGTTTACTAAACCGGTCTGCTTCGTTATTGCGGTTTAAGCCGCGTGCTACGGTGGCTAAACAATAATCATCATAAGCGTACTCCACCGTACGGTTACCTGCCCGTACAAAACGGTTGGATATATAACCCAGGTTGTTATAATCGGTCAAGCCACCCCGGCCTTCTTTTTCTTCGTTTCCGCCGGGTGGGTTGGTGGCGTCTTTTAGCATGGCTTCTAAAGCCAGGCTGTAGTTAATACCCTTTAGTTTTTTAACGTAGGCATCAGCGATCAGCACCTCGGCGTTCGATCCACCCTGCGTGCGCCCGTTACAGTTGCCGCTACGGGCGTCGGGCATATAGCCGTCGTGTTGGTAAATGTTCAATAAAGCGTTTACGATATCTGTTTCACGCTGCGGATCGATGAGCGTGATCAATGGGTTTGACGAACGGAAAGTGTCCCATATCGCATAAAAATCATCATAATAAGGCGCTGCCGACTGCCATCCCGGGTTTTCGCCGCAACGGTTAACTGGCATCAGCATGGTATGATACAATGCCGTGTAAAGCATTTTTTTTTGTTCGACGGGTGTAGTTTCGGGTATCTCCACCCGTTTTAAAAGTGCCTCCCAGCTATCCCGGCATTGGTTCAACACCCGCTCGAAACTCCAGTGTGGTATTTCGTCTTCAATGTTTTGCCGGGCTTTTAAAGTGCTGATAAATGATATGCCTATTTTAACCTGTACCTGTTGTGCTGTGGCATCATCAAAATAGAGCAACGCGCCTGTTTTGCCGCCTTCATCAACCTGGAATTTAACGCCAGGATATAATTTCCCGTTTTTATAGGTGCTGAAGGTAAATGGCTTGTCGCTGATGGCATAAAAATAAACAGTATAGGCGCTACCATTGTTCCAACCGCCGCGTATCCGGCTGTAACCCCTTACTTCGGTGTTGGATACCACCTCAACTTCCGAGCCTACAAATTGCTGGGCTTCGCGGTAGTCGGGGATAGGCTTCTCGCCTAAAAATTCGCCTGCGTCAATTTTAAGAGCTTTATACATACTGGTACTGTAAGCAAAGCGATAAAACGCAACTTTGGGCGTGCAGGTTATTTCTGTTTTGATACGATGCTGCTTAAGCAGCACGCTGTAATAACCGGCCGATACTTTTTCGTTTTCGCGCAGCGACTCCTGCCTGATATTATCCAAATCGCCGGCAAAAGGCATCAGCAAAATATTGCCGTATTTAGGCCCGCCGCCTGTGCCGCTAACATGCACCTGGCTGAAGCCATAAAGCGGGATATCCTGGTCGGGCGAATAGCCGCTGTTGGACGCTTTATTAACATCCGGCCCGGGTTTTACCATACCGAACGGACAGGATGGGCCAACAAACACATTGCCTAATCCTTCTGAACCGATAAAAGGATCAATAAAGCTACTACAAGCAGGTTTGGATTGCGCATTGGCTACTATGCTGGTTATAATAAAAAATAAAATCGTTCCGTATTTTTTAAAAAGAGCCAATTTTAGTTGGTTAATGATGATGGCTGATCGGTTGCTTTGGCACCCCATGTTTTGTTAGGTTTATCAGTTAAATAAAATTCAAGTATACCTCCATTTACAATCATTGCATGTGTAATAAAGTTTTTAGTATAAGACTGATGATTGTACCTGGCATGCGAAATGTACCTGGCATTGGCCGACTGACGGTGAGTGATCACCCGAAACGTTTTGCCGTCAGGTAAGCTGATGGTGTACCCATCAAACAAAGGTGCAGTAAGTACGTATTCGGTTGATGCGGGGTTGACTGGGTAAAAACCTAGCGAAGCCAAAACGTACCATGCCGACATCTGCCCGGCATCGTCATTACCGCTTAAGCCGCCGGGGCCATCGCTATACTCATCATCCAGTATTTGTTTTACTCGCTGCTGCGTTTTCCACGGCGATGCGGTGTAATTATACATAAACGGTATCTGATGGCCAGGTTCATTGCCATGCCAGTATTCGCCCTGGCTAAAAAGGTCGTCGAGCTCGCTCTCTAACATGCCCGGGCCACCCATCAAACCGGCAAGGCCTTTAATATCCTGTGGAACATAGAATGTATATTGTTGTGGGGTACCTTCGGTGATATAGGTTTCGCGACTCGATGGCCTGAAAGGTTGGTACCAGCTTTTATCGATATATCGCCCACGCACCATACCCACCGTGGTATCAAACACATTGCGATAGTTTAGGCTGCGTTTCAGCAGGATGTTTGCATCGGCGGTTTTGCCAAGATTTTTTGCCACTTGCGCCAGCGCGTAATCATCAAAAGCATACTCCAACGTGCGGCTAACCTGCTCTTTTTTGTGGAATGCCTGAGGTACGGTATCCTCCATCGGGATGTAGCCATATTTAAGATAAGATGTTAATGCCCGGCGGCCCTTGCCATCAGCATACTCTTGTGGTGTGGGCGAGTCGAACGCGTTTTGGCGCATCAGCCGGTAGGCTTCGTTAATATTGTAATTGCGGATGCCGCGTATATAAGCCGAAGCAATAAATGCCGTTACATGGTCGCCTATCATGGCGGCGGTATAACTGTTCCAGGCCGGAAAGATGGGCAGCCACCCGCCTTGCTGGCCTTTCAATACCATAGAGTTAACACAGCTGTTGATGAGCGATGGCTTTAGTATTTCGAAAAGCGGCAGTTGCGCGCGGTAGATATCCCACATCGAAAAATCATCCACATACTCGCCCTTACTGATGTGCCCTAACTGATAATTTTGTGAAAATTTAGGATAAGTTCCGTCGACATCATTAAACAGGCGCGGGTGCTGCATGCTGTGGTACATGGCTGTATAAAACACACGTTTATATTGCTCATTATGGCTTTGTACGTTTATCTGATTCAGCGCTTTTTGCCACACCTGCTTATTTCGGGCAACAAGAGCATTAAAGTTCCAGTCTGTTATTTCGGCCTGTAGGTTTTTAAACGCTTCTGCCAAACTACTGAAAGATGTACCGGCGCGGACCTCTATCTTTTCGCCGGCAGCAACTTTAAAACCGATGTAAGCGCCCAGGTCTTTACGACCTTTCAGGCTGTCGGCTTTAAAAACTTCGGTTCCACTATAAACCCCATAAGTAGCAAATTCCTTTTTTAACTGAACCACAAAATAACCACTAAAGCCGGCCGGTTTTCCCCAACCCTGGTAAATGCGGTGAGCCGGATTATAACCCCAAACCAAGCCACGTTTAGCATCAACCCTAACAAAACCTTCGTCGCGGTCGCTATTAGGAGTGATAAGAAGATACAGGCTATCAGCTTTGTGTGCGGTAAAGCATAGCTCGCCGCAACGACGGGTGGCTGTTACTTCGGCTGTAAGGTTGTACTTTGGAAGAGTTACTTTATAGTAATGAGGATGAGTTATTTCGTCATTGTGCGAAAAAGTGGTGGTATAATCAGCGGCTGATGTTTTAAGCTTTCCGGTGGTGGGCATAATGGTGAAACTGCCATAATCCTGCGTGCACGAACCATTGAGCCAGTGTGTTGCCCTGATACCTGAAAAAGTATTGTCAGCGTAAATGTACGGCGGCTCGCATTTGGTTTCAGAACGGTGGGTTTCGGCTGTCCATTGGGTCATGGCAAAAGGCAGTGTAACTGATGGGATGGTATTGGCGTTCAGTTCGGTGCCCGCACTGTGTTTCAGGGCCGCACGGGTAGTAGAAGGCGCAGTGCCCGACAACGGCTGGACGTACGAAACCACATCCTGCGCGAATAGCTGATCGGCAGTGATGATCAATAGCAATACAATGACTGTTCGCGTAAAGCTTATGTTCATTTATTTTGAATTACCGGCATTTATTATGATGGCATAATAATTCTTAATTCCTTATCGCCATCGGTTTTACAATTGATTACACGAAAATATCAACTAAGTGGGGCAATGTGGGCATTGCCAATCAAAATAATTACGAAATCGTTTAAGCAAAAATTAAGGGCCTGAGGAGGGCATGTGCGACCAGGGCATTGTATGTTTGTTACTCTCTGTCGATCAAACCAAAATTATGAAGTTTTCTCTCTGGCTCGCGGGGATGTTTTTTTGTGGTGACCAAATTATGGGCAAACCCACAAACGCGTGCTGACTCTATCCCCCGAAATGCCTTGCCGTCCGAGATCGAAAACCCTCAGGTGCCTGGGTATTAACAAACAACCGGCTCATGTTATTTTAATGCTTTATACTAATAGCTTTACGGTTTTTTTGTGCAGCGGCAGCTAAGTAGAGGCTATTATGTGTTATTTTTGCAGATATAAACCAAACTTACTGATAGCAGGATAAGCTGATGCTTTGAGGATGGTTAACTTTACCTTCCAAACCACTATATCCGGAAACTTAGCGATCTTGTTTTGGCCTATCGTTGTTCCTTCGGATAAAAGTTTCCAGTCGCTATCAACCTGGCCCTCAACTTTATATTGCTCGATGTGCTCAAGACCCAGGGCTTCGCTTAACTGCAGCGCATTAATGGTTACTGGTCCCTCCATATCTATCTCAATAAAAGGTGAACGATTAGTGTCATTATTAGCGGCCCAATAAGTCTTATTATTGTCGTCGAGGGCCTTTTCGCCGCCAAACTGAACACTATTGTCAAGGTTGCCGCTGGTGTTTACCGGGCGGTGAAAGGCCAGGTCTTCGCCTAAAATAAGGTCGGTAGCTTTGGGTACAGGTTGTGGTTTTACCTGCTTGTTTTTAAACTCGCCGATGGAGTTTGATGTATAACCGCTATTGTTCAGGGCTTTAATCCCCAAACGTTCCTGCAATTGGGCAAGGTACAAACTTTGCATGGCTACGGGTTTGCTGTACGAATCAAAGATACCTTCAGGCTGGATAGGCCCGGTATCAAACAAGCGTGCCATTTGCTGGCGCTCGCCAATGCAGCCAATGGCCCAGTTTACAGCACCGGGCGGATTTTGAATAACGTAGGTTTTTGCGATACAGTTCCAGGCCACGGCCCAGCCCATTGTCCAGCCGTGGCCCGAACCGGCCACCCCGCGGTTCATAAAATCGATACCACCGTCCGGTACGCTGCAATTATCAACCAACATAGCTGTTGCCCAGCGTTGATGTGGTTGTATACGGCTGCCTAAGCCGGTAAATGTGCAATTAAGTAATACATTAGGCCCCGGCACCAATACCGATGTCCATACAAAATAGGTGTTGCCGCCGCTTATTTCGCAACGGTCTAATAAGTTTTGGCTGCCTTCCAGGCTAAAATCGGTTGGTTTAGAAGCGCCCAGATTAGTGTAAGTATGCTTTACCATCACATGCTCCATGGTAATACGGCTACCTGCAAGTACAGTGGCGTTCATAGTTTCTTCGCAAAAAACATCCTTAACCCAGCAATCATCAGCGCCTATGCGGATAGCCGAGTAAGGGGCATGCCCATAGTCGGTTTCTAGGGCCGGGCATTGGATGTGCAGATTTTCAATCCCAACCTGGTTTACCCGTTGTGTTGGTGCCGCTTTAGTAATGGTAACAGTATTTGTGCCCAGATAACGTGCATCATACGAATCGGCTACAGGTATATTCAAACTTATCTCATTACCTGTCATCGCTATGATTCGCCGTTTGATAATACCGGGTCTGTCTGTTGCTATCCAGGTTTCTTTTTTACCATCGCGAAACATATTATCCATCTGCATAAAATGTATCCATTGACTGGTAACCGGCCTGCGGATAATAATGGTATCACCAACTGCAAAGCCGCTGGTACTGGCTACGCTAACCTGGTTGGTGCCAAATGGTACATAAGTGTCAGCAACGTAAGTTTTTAAAGCGGTCTCGTTGTCATCAGTTTTTTCGGTACGGCCCAATGCAATTTTAGTATTATCTCTGCCAATAACAATTGCCGTATGCGGGCTGCCCGTCATGTGGAGGCTTGTACCGTCTTTTTTCCAGCCGCTGCCTTTTAAAACAACACCGTTTACCGATAGAATGATCGGACCGGAGCAATTAAAATCGCCGGCAGCTAATTGTACCGCGCCACGGAATCCATTAACCATTGGCATTGCCGAAACTTCATCGATAGCTTTTTGGATCTGTTTCAGGTCATCGCTCCCAGATGGTTTTATCACCCGCTTTACCGGCACAGCCGGGAAAGCGACGCCGCCATCCATATATCCCGCGTGCGAAAAGTCCATTATCTTATCGCCATTTGCGGTGGTTTTATAAACAAGTTTGCCATTATTGGCAGGATATACCCATTGGCTTTGCGGTTTATTTTGCTGCGCCACCGAAGTAAAAGAAACAGACAAAAGAGTAAAGGCAAATAAAGAAACTTTTTTCATTACGTAGTGATAACGGTATCCGGACAAAGTAATTAATAAGCCATCGTTTTTTTATCAGCGATACTGGCAAATTGATATGTTAAAATGGGAAGGAATGCCGGTGGCAGGATAGGATATCTGCCTGATGCAGAATTGGCATACTATTCATTGATATTAACATTTAATGGTAAACCCTATGCAGTCAATTTTAAAATTCCCTAATTTCAATCACCAAATGAAACATAATTATTACACAAAAAATAAGGCGCGCGATAGGGGCTGTTCGGCTTTGAAAGCACATGTCTTATTGTAAACCACCCAATCCCTGTATGAAGAATTGTTGTATCGCCTTTTTATTATGCTTTCTGGCTATTCACTGTGTTGCGGCAGATGTCGACATTACCAACTTCGGAGCTGTAGGTAACGGCACCACTTTAAATACCATTGCCATACAGAAAGCTGTAGATGATTGCAGTAAAAACGGTGGCGGTAAGGTGATCTTTCCGGAAGGAAGGTTTTTATCGGGCACTATCGCGCTAAAAAATAATGTGACCCTGTTGCTGCAAAAAGGCGCTGTGCTGTTAGGCAGCACCGATGTGAACGATTATCAAAACCTCGATCCTTTTACTGAAGGTTTGGGTGTTGATGTGGGATGGGCTTTGCTTGCTGCGGTTGATGTAAAAAACATCGGCATTGAAGGCGAAGGGATGATTGACGGGCAAGGAGCTCAACTAAAAGCAAAGCAAATATTGACCGACGATCGGCCTGAAGGTAAACGGTGGGGCAGAAGGCCATTTTTATTGCAGATTGTAAGATGCGATGGCGTTAATATTAAAGGCGTAACACTGTATTATTCGGCGGCGTGGACATCGCACTACTTTCAATGCAGGCATTTAGATATCGAGAATGTGAAGATTATAAGTGTTGGGGTTGCGCATAATGACGGCATCGATATAGATGGCTGCCAGGACGTGATCATTAAAAATTGCGATATAGAGAGCGGTGATGACGCGCTTTGTTTTAAAACAACATCGAGCAAGATGCCTTGCAGCAATATTGTTGCGAGTGGCTTAAGACTGAAAAGCAACCAGGGCGCTATTAAAATGGGAACCGAATCGATGGCTGCTTTCGAAAATATTAAAATCTCCGATTGTTACATCTACAACACCCTGAACGGTGGCATTAAATTGCTTACCGTAGATGGCGCGCACCTACGTAATGTGGAGGTATCAAACATTACCATGGTAGAGGTTAAAACGCCAATCCTGATCCGGTTGGGGTCGCGTTTAAGTGTTTTCAGAAAGGGGCAGGATACGCAGCAGCAAACCGGGACACTAGAAAACGTAGTGATAAGGAATGTAAAGGCCAAAGCGGCGGATAACGCGCAACTTATGCCGCCATCGGGCATATTGATCACCGGCGTACCGGAGCATAACATTAAAGATCTGACTCTCGAAAATATCGAGATACAACTGGCCGGAGGCGGTACTATAACTAATTCGCGGCAGGTAGTGCCCGAAGCCATCGACAAATATCCCGAAGTGAAAACTTTTGGTCCGCTGATACCGGCTTATGGTATTTGGGCCCGGCATGTGGATGGATTGAAACTCAATAATATCAAATTTACACTGGGGAGTAACGATGTGCGCCCAGCCTTTATTTGTGAAGATGGTAAGCGTATCGAACTGAATGGCTGGAGCGTCCCGGAGACTACCGGTGCACAGGCTGTCATCAGGCTGGAGAAAGTAAGTGATGCAAAGATCAGTAATATGGATGTTAAGGGAAGCGCCGAAAGTTTTGTGCGTGTTGAGGATGATGGCAAACCGCCTGTTGATCTTAAAAACAATAAAACATCCGGTTTTAAAAATCAGATAGACTATCAGAAACCGGTAATAATACAACCTGCCAACTAACATGAAATTGAATAGAGCTCTTATATTTTTTACCATTGTGGTTTTGACGGCACAGTTGCCGGTGCTTGCTCAAAACATCATATTGCCTAAACAGAACGACAGATGGACCATACAACCTGATGGCAGCATCACATGGAATATCAAGGATAGGCTGCCACATGCTGATCATATTGAAATGTCGGGCGAAAAGGTGTCGTTGTGGGTAGAGTATGGGGTAGATACTTCGGGGACATTGAATATTAACCGCACAGTGGTATTTCCTACGTTCCGCATCTTGCCCGATAATACCCGCAGCCATATCTCATACACTTTTCGGGATAATGAACTACCTCGTTTTTATATCAATAACCGGCTACTACGCACTGATCTGGCTAAAAGTGGTCGCTCTGGCGATCTGGGATTTAAGACCCAAAGCGTTAACCACAAAGGCATTATGCGGATATCAGCACAAGCCGGAAACCCTGCGTTGGTTAAGATTGAGCGTAGTTTGTTCCCATCGGTTGATAAGCCTATGGCTATCGAAGGATTTAAATTTACCAATAGCAGTGATAAGCCGGTAACTGTTTCTATGGAATACCTTGACCGGGAAGTTACCACAGATACTGTACGCAGCAAAGGCGGACCGCATACCGTTATTATGCGTTCGGTAAACCAGGGCAGGCGTGTTTTACAACCAGGAAAAACCACAACGTTTGCTGTTTGCTACCTGGCCACCAACCACCCAGCAACACCTATAGCTATAGATATCGATGCGGAAGAAAAAGCGAGGATGGATCGTGTTGCTGAGATATTATCACCACTGCAATTAAAAACGCCCGATAGTGTATTGAATACCGAATTTGCTTTTGCCAAAATGCGGGCTACTGAAAGTATCTTTAAAACAAAAGGCGGATATATGCACGCCCCGGGTGGCCTGGCTTATTATGCGGCTATCTGGGCGAATGATCAGGCTGAGTATGTGAGCCCATTTTTTGCTTTTTCGGGAGATAGGATAGGTAATCTTTCCGCAATGAATTGCTATCGTTTATTTGCCCGTTACATGAATCCCGACTATAAAGCCTTGCCAAGCTCGATAGTAGCCGAAGGCGATACCGTTTGGAAAGGCGCGGGCGACAGAGGCGATCAGGACATGATAGCCTCGGGAGCAGCGCGGTATGCACTCACCTATGGCAATGTTGATTCAGCAAAGGTGATTTGGCCATTGATAACCTGGTGTTTGGAGTACAGCCGCAGGCATATTAACAGTGAGGGTGTTGTGGAATCAAAAAGTGATGAGTTGGAAGGCCGGTTTCCATCCGGAAAAGCCAACTTGTCTACCAATTGCCTGTATTATGATGGCCTGGTATCGGCTGCTTTGCTGGGGAAACAATTGCATCAACCTAAAACACAAACCGATGCTTATACTACACAGGCCGCGCAATTACGCGCCGCTATGGAAAAATATTTTGGTGCTAAGGTTGAAGGGTTTGATACTTACCGTTATTTTGAAACCAATGATGTTTTACGGGCCTGGATATGCCTGCCGTTAACCGTGGGTATTTTTGATAGGAGTAAAGGAACTATTGATGCCTTATTTTCGCCAAGATTATGGACAGCCGATGGTTTGGCAACCCAGGCTGGTAAGGAAACCTTCTGGGACCGGTCGACCCTGTATGCCCTGCGGGGCGTATTACAGGCCGGTGAGACCGAAAAAGCCATGAATTTCTTAAGTTATTATTCGCGCCGCAGGCTTTTGGGTGAGCATGTGCCATACCCGGTTGAAGCTTATCCCGAAGGTAACCAAAGGCACCTTTCGGCTGAGAGCGGTTTATATTGCCGCATCTACATTGAAGGGTTATTCGGTATCAGGCCAACGGGCTTTAATAGTTTCAACTGTACACCGCGCTTGCCAAAAAACTGGAACGAGATGAGTTTAAATAATGTTCACGCATTTGGGAAAGCATTTGATTTGAAAGTATCGCGCCAGGGAAAGGATAAAATAGCTATTACTATAACACAAACGGATAAAAAACATACTTACACCATTGCTGACGGGGCAATAGCATCCGTCAACCTATAAACTTTTATGATGTACAATATCGATAACGATCAGCAAAAAAATGAACTTTCGCGTCGCCAATGGATAGGCCGGGTTTCTATTCCGGCAGTGGCCGCTACTATGGGCTTTAACTTTTTCGGCAATACTGCCGAGGCAACGCCGGCGCGTAAACCTGCCAAAGCTGATAACCTGACCGGCAGCCGGGTATACAACATCCGAGATTTTGGCGCTAAAGGCGATGGTAAAACATTAGATACTAAAGCGATACAGGCTGCTGTTGATGCCTGTACAGCCGATCAGGGCGGTACCGTATTAGTACCGGCAGGCGTATTTGTTACAGGTACGGTCGAACTGAAGAGTAACGTAACCCTGCATGTAGCCGCGCAGGGTAAATTGTTGGGCACCGATGATGGCAAACAGTATTATGCGGCGCAGGCTATTCCGCTGGATATAGGCTGGACGATGAATGATGGCAACGTAGGTTTGTTTTTTGCCGCTAACGCGGATAATATTACTATAGAAGGTAATGGCATTATCGACGGACAGGGGAGGCGGTTTCGCAGCCCGGTAAAAGGCGCGCCATCGCCCGCGGGAATTTCGGGTAACCACCGGCCGTATCACTTGTTATTCTATAAATGCAAAAATCTTACCGTACGCGATCTTACTTTGCTGGATAGCGCCTATCACTCGGTAAGGGTGTGCCTTTGCAGTTATGTAAAGATGGAAGGTTTACACATTCATGGTAAGGTAATTAACAACAACGACGGTTTCCATTTTATCGGTAGCGAATATGTGCATGTAAGTAATTGCGATGTAGAATGTCAGGATGATGCCTGCGCCATGTTTGGCAGCTGCAAGTTCATTACTATCAACAATTGTTCATTCAGTACGCGCTGGTCGGTGTTTAGGTTTGGCGGGGGCGAGGCTGAGAATATTACTGTTTCAAACTGCCTGATCTATGAAGTGTATGGTTGCCCGATAAAAATGCGCTGCTCGCCGGGATCGCGGTTTGAAAACATTTCCTTCTCAAACCTGGTAATGAAAGATGTAACCGGGCCGATATCCATCGGTAATGGTGAGCGCGATTCGGCCAATGTAGGCACGCCAAAAGCGCCGGGCATCGTCAAAAATATATCATTTAATAATATTCATGCTACGGTGGTAAAGCCAGTTCCGTTGCGCGATACGGAGCACCCGAGCAATTACAACCCGGGCGAGGTATTCTCGTGTATGGTATTGAATGGGATGAAGCAAAGCTACCTGGATAACATATCGTTTAACGATGTACATATTACCTATCCAGGCGGCGGAACGGCCGAGCACGGCGCGGTAAGGGATGTGCCTAAGGTTGCAGGCGAATATTACCAGATAGGCGTACCGCCAGCTTATGGTATGTATGCCCGCAATGTACGCGGCCTAACCATGCATAATATGCGTTTTGAGATGGCAAGCCCGGATATGCGACCGGCGCTGATATTTGACAACGTACAAGATGCTGCTATTAACGGATTAGGTGCGCAAGGGCAAAAAAGTGCCGAATCATTACTAAGGTTTATCGAAACCAGGGATGTGCTGGTAACCGCTTTACGCGTATTGACCCCGGTAACTAATTTATTGCAGGTTGAAGGCGCTGAAAGCAGCAATATCAAAATTGACGGAGGGGATCTGTCGAAAACTGAAAAACAACTGGTTTTTACTAGCGGCGCTGCGGCACAGTCGGTAAAATTACGTGAATAAGCTTTATAAGCGTAATTACTAGTTATTCCGGTATATCGAAGCCAATAAAACATAATAAAATGCCAAATCGCAATATCGCCTAACAAGGTAGCCTGTCTATTTTAGCGTGACCAATTGTAAAGCTGTGATCTCTTTTTATCGATGATCCCAGTTTACCGTGTACAAGCTGTTATCCTGTATAGGAAAGCGACCGTACCGCTAAAGGCCGATAACCGAGATGAGCAAACCTGAGCAACTATCTGATGAAGAACTTTTTAAATTGTTGAAAAACAATGATATCAAAGCGTTTGATGAGCTTTATTCGCGCTATTGGTCGGTATTGTTCTCGGCTGCATACCGAAGGGTGAAATCAAGAGAGATAGCCGAAGAGATAGTGCAGGAGTATTTTGTAAGCTTATGGAAAAGCCGGTCAACAACGGTTATCAATACATCTGTAGCCGCTTATTTCAAGTCATCGATAAGGTATATCGTTATTTCATATTATCAGAAGGAATGCCTGCATAAAACCTATACCGAAACGGTTGTTAATTTGCCAAGAGCCTTTGATAACAGTACCGAACAAGAGGTTGAGTTACGCGACCTGGTATTGAACCTGGAAGAAGGTATAAGCCTGCTGCCCGATAAATGCCGGTCGGTGTTTGAATTAAGCCGCAAACAATACAGATCAAACAAACAGATTGCGCTACAATTGGGCATCTCTGAAAAAACGGTCGAAAACCACCTTACCAAAGCCATAAAAATACTCAGGCTGCATTTAAAAGAGTTTATCGCCATCATTCTTATCTATTTTTTAATTAACAGGTAGCAGCCTGATTGCAGGTGTTATTTTCCTTCGAAATTTTTTTCTAATTTTTTTGATTACAGAATAGGGGATACCTGCCTTTCAGCACACTGTACTTATATAAGCCTGTATAAACCTTTATCCTACTGTTAAAATAACTCATGAAAAAGGAGATCGCACCCGAATTGCTTGAAAGATATCTGCATGGCCAATGCACGGATGAAGAACTGTCGCAGGTGTATGCCTGGTACGATGCCTTTGAAGAAGATGATGATCTGATGAGTCATTTACCTGCCGCTGATAAGGAAGAGTTAAAAAAGGCCTTGCTTGAACGTATAAAGGCCGACCTGAATACAGGAACAGTAAGTGAGCCGTTTAAGTTAAAGCACTTACGCTTTCCTAAAAACAATATTTTTTATTTTATATCGATAGCGGCGGTTTTGATTATGGCGCTTGGCATATTAATTTATATCCAAAACAGATCGGCCGGCCAAACACCACAATGGGCCGATAAGATAGTAATACGTAACACCAGCCTGACGTACGCTAAAAAAAACCTGCCGGATGGCAGTACAGTATGGTTAAGCCCCCGGTCGGTAATGGAATACCCGAAGGTGTTTGACAAAGATAAGCGGGACATATCGATGATTGGCGAAGCCTTTTTTGAAATTACCAAAAACCCGGCCCGGCCATTTACCATTTACAGCGGTAAAATTGCTACCCGGGTATGGGGTACCAGTTTTAAAGTAAACGCTTCTGAGAGTAGCCCCATGAGCCAGGTTGCTGTATTAACAGGCAAAGTTTCGGTAAGTATGCGACCGTCGTACATACAATCTGTGGAAAACCTTTTTGGTACTAATGATCACCGGGACGAAGTAATACTTCTGCCAAACCAGCAAGCCATCTATTCAAAAGCGGATGGATCACTTCAAAAAACAGCCGTGGCTGATAAAGCAGTGATCCTGCCCTGGAAGCGTGAGCATGCATCCTTCAATAACGAACCGCTTAAAAAGGTTATCGAGGTGTTGAACAGAACGTTTGATGTGCATATTGCAGCTGCAGACGCAAATATTGAACAATACCACATTAAAGCTGATTTTTCGAACCAGAACCTGGCCGATATTCTGGAGGTGTTGCATTTATCGATGAACCTGGATTATAGTATTCATAACGATCAGATTACGTTGAAGAAAATATGACCAAATTAACTAACCAACCTAAACCTAAATAATGTGCATATGAAGAAATAAGAACCTAACCATTTGTTTTCATAAGTTAAACCAAGGGTGTCGTTACCACCCCTGGTTTATCACCCGGTCAGGCCTGCTTTCGAGCAGGGCAACGGTTGTTTTGTCTCAATTTTTCACTAAAGAAACAATTAAAAGTATGAAAAAAATTATACCATACCCAATTGATATTTATAAAATAATGAAAATAACACTTAGCCAGATTGTTCTGTTAATAACCATAACAGGTATTTCTTTCGCAAAAGAGTCGAAGGCGCAAGCCGCTCTTGATAAGGTTATTAGCATCTCGGTAAAAGACCTCGCACTGCAGGACGCTTTAACGATGATCGAGAAAAAAGTGAATACCAAGTTCGTGTACAGCGAAAGCTTTATTTCTGCACAAACCCCGGTATCTGTAAATGCAAAAGATAAGAAGCTTGGTTTTGTTTTAAACGACCTTTTTAAGGATAAAGGTGTTAGCTACCAGGTGGTAAACGATCTTATCGTTTTAAAACAGACGGCAAAAAAGGAAACTGCAAAAGTCAATAAAAATACACCGGCTATTGCGCCGCCCCTAGTGATTACCGGTGTGGTTACGGATAGCAAGGGTGAATTGCTGATCGGTGTAAGCGTAAGGGTTAAAGGCAGTAACCAGGGTACCGTTACCGATGTGAACGGTAAGTACTCGTTAACTGTGCCGGATGACAAGGCCGTGCTGGTTTTTAGCTACATTGGTTATGTGGCACAAGAGCAGGCCGTTGGCAGCAATAAAACCCTGAACATTAAGTTGAATGAAACTTCTAACAACCTGAACGAGGTTGTGGTAACCGGCTATGGCGAAACTGTTAAAAAGAGCGACCTCACCGGTGCTGTATCTACCATTAGCGCCAAACAGATTGAAGAGCGCCACCCGGTCAATTTAATTGATGCGTTGCAATCGCAGGCAACTGGTGTGTTGGTGACTAACGATTCGGGCGAGCCTGGTGCAACAGGTTCTATCCAGATACGTGGCGGATCAACCTTTTCGAGCGCGGGTAACTCACCCTTGTATGTGATAGACGGTATCTTGAGCCAGTCGGGCGACAACGTGAATCCTAACGATATCCAATCTATCGAGATATTGAAAGATGCCGCATCGGCTGCTATCTATGGTTCTCAGGCTGCTAACGGTGTTATATTAATCACTACCAAAAGCGGCGTTGCCGGTAAGCCGCTGATAGCTACTCAATACTCGCACATATTTGGCTGGATGGCTCACAAACTGGAACAACCAAATTCTAAAGACCTGCGCATTGAACGTACTTTATATAATGGTAAATCGCCAAATACAGCCGCAACAACCAACGACTCGTTAAACGTTGTGTTTAATTCAGACAATGATAACCAGGATGTGATCACCCAAACCGCGAACAGGGATATCATGGATTTTAGTGTGAGCGGCGGTGAAAAAAATCTAACTTATTATTCAAGCCTCAGGTACATCAACGATCAGGGCCTTATCGTTAACAGCTACTCCAAAACATTGCAGGCGCGTTTTAATTTAGATTATCGCGTTTCTCCTAAATTCAGATACAGCAACAGGTTATCGTTTGGTTACAATACCAATAATAACATCAATGAGGGTAATACCATTAATCAGGCTTTTCAACGACCATCGAACCTGGCCCTGTATTATCCCGATGGTAGTTTAACAGGATATATCAGCGGGCGGCGAAATCCTCTAACCGTGGCTTTGCTTGAGGTAAATGTTACCAATACCTATAATGGTGATGTATTCAATCAGATAGAGTATAGCATCACTAAAAACCTGCGCTTTACCAACAACTTTGATTTTGGGATGGCTGTGCCTCACAACACTTTCTTCGATCCGAAATTACTAAGCAGTGCCAATCCGCTGGCTAACAGCGGTAAGGAGAGCTTTGCCATTAATACCAACTGGGCCTACCAGGGATTTTTCAACTATAACCAAAATATGGGCAAATTTGGTAACCTTACATTCGTTGCAGGGGTAAGCGCCGAAAAAACGCATAACAACAGCTTTAAAATTGCGGGCACCAACTACGCCAACGAATCTATCTACACATCAAATGTGGATGGTACCATCGACCTGACCAATACCGGCACAGATGCAGCTTCAACAAGCCGCGAATCGTTCTACACCCGTGCCGGGTATACCTATAAAGACAGGTATTTGTTTAGTGCTGTATACCGTAAAGATGGTTCCTCTAAATTCGGTTCATCTAATCAGTTCGGTGATTTCTATGGTGGATCTGCAGCATGGCGTTTTTCGCACGAAAAATTTATGGATTGGTCCAAAAGTTTTTTATCTGATGCTAAATTAAGAGTGAGCTATGGCCAGGTGGGTAATGACCGTATCCCGGCAAACTCTAATTTGCTGACTTATACTTTCGGTTCGTCGTTTTACAACGCCATCAACGGTGTGGTATTGAGCAACCAGTTTGGTAACTCGCAATTACAATGGGAAACCAATATTCAGAAAAACATCGGCTTAGATCTTCAATTTTTTAACGGCCGCCTCAATTTCACTACCGATTATTATCAAAAAACAACAAAAAACCTGCTTTATCAGCGTAATATACCTGTTGAAACCGGCTTTACCAATGTGTATGTTAACGTAGGCGATATTACCAATAACGGTGTAGAATTTACTGTGAACGCTACACCGATAGCCAAGTCAAAATTTATGTGGAACATCAATGCCACATTATCTATCGAACGTAATACCATTAAAAGCCTGTATAATCATCAACCATTCCTGGCTAGCTCGGGTGGGGCTACTTACCTGATACAGGAAGGTGGCCGCATAGGTGATTTTTACGGCTACAAAGGCCTTGGCGTTTATCAATATGATGCATCCAACGCTTATGATGGCAATTGGAACAGGTTAACACCGGTTGGCGTTTCGGCCGATGGTAAAACCGCTTCGAGCTATTTGCTGGATGGACAACCTTATACCGGAACGGTTCACCACATGTATGCCGGCGGCGCCTTGCTGCTTGGCGGCGATATGATATTTGAAAACGTTCAGCGTGATAGCGTGATTGATGCTAACGACCGTCAGATACTTGGTAACGCGCAGCCATCATTCTATGGTGCCATTATCAACACGATAACTTACAAGCAGTTTACGCTGTCGTTCACGTTTAATACGGTATGGGGTGGCAGTGCTTACGATAGCCCGCGGCAAACGCTGGATAACCTGGCAACATCGGGTATAGTAGCTGATAATTATACTACTTACCATGCATGGCAGCATCAGGGTGATATAACCGATGTGCCTTATATGGGTCGGAAAAACTCTACGGCTAACTTCCCCGGAACGCAAACGCGGTTTTTGGAGAATACATCCTTTATCAGGCTAAGCTATGCCAAGCTAACCTATAATTTGCCGACGAAATTGGCCACCCGGTTTAAGATGAAGAATGTGGGTGCTTATGTGTACGGAGCCAATTTATCCACCTGGACTAACTATAGCTGGTACGATCCGGAGTTTTCATCCAATTCGGCACTTACACCGGGTAACGATAATGGGCGGTATCCGCGCAGACGTGAGCTGGGTTTAGGTTTAAATGTTAATTTTTAAGAAGCACATTTATGAAAAAGATATTTAGAATTTCCTTTCTGATTGTACTGGCTTCAACGTTTGGTTGTAAAAAGCTGCTTAACCAACCGCCGTTGAGCCAATTGGCCGCCGAAAAATTTTGGCAAACTCCTGATGACGCTAAGGCTGGTATAGCCGGCCTGTATGATGGTTTACAGGATATGTTTAACTCGCAATATATTTACTGGGGCGATGGCCGGAGCGATAATTTAACTTATCATCCAACTTATAACGATGCACTGCCTCTGTGTATCAACTCATTAACGCCAACTACAAACGGCGCCGACTGGACACTGATCTATGCTACCATCAGCCGTGCCAATTTTGCAATCAAATATATCCCGGGTATCGCGGGTATGGATCCTATTCAATCAAAAGATCTGTTGGCACAGGCTTACAGTATCAGGGCGTACTGCTATTTCTGGCTGATCAGACTGTGGGGCAATGTGCCTTTATGGACAACACCTTACGAAGATTTGAGCACCGATCCGTACAAGGGTGTTACCCCGGCTGCCGATATTGTGGCTAACGAAATATTGCCCGATCTGCTTAATGCTTACAGCCTGGCCGATCCAACTGCCAACGTGGTATGGAACGTAAACATCGGTGGCATTTGCGCCATGCTGATGGATGTATACATGTACAATCAGGATTATACCAACGCACTTAAATGGTGTGATGCTTTGTTTAAACTAAACCGTTACAGCCTGGAGGCTACCGCGAACTGGAAGAATAACTTCATTTCGCCATCGAACACTAAAGAATGTATCTGGAGCCTGAACTGGGATTTTACAGTTGATGGCGGCAACAAAACTTCGACCGAGATAGGCGCAGGCGATACCAATAGCGATTACGCTGTCGATCCCACATTATGGTCGTACTTCACAACTACTACTGCCGATATACGCGGGCCGCAATCTGTAGATTATAAAGTGAGCGCCCACGATAAGATATTAAAATACTATGCGGTTAACCTGGATAAAAATGGTAACCAGATCTATCCGAACTCGCCACAGGCAAACTTGCTGTTCCCGCTGTACCGTTTAGCCGATATTTATTTGATGCGTGCCGAGGCACTGAACCGCACCGGCGATCTGACCAATGCTTTATCGTATCTGAATATGGTGCATACCCGTGCCGGTCTGCCTGCTTACAAGGCTACCGATTTCCCAACCGCCGATGCAATGTTATATGGTGTGCCAACTTTATATAACGGCTTCAGCGGTATATTGAAAGAGCGCCAGATAGAACTGTTTTGCGAGGCTAAACGCTGGTTTGATTTAGAGCGCAACGGTATCATTATCAGCACCATGACACCGCTCATCAACCAAAGGGATATAGCCAAAGGTTTTCCGGCCACCGGTTTTGGCGACCCTCGTAAAATATTCTGGCCAATTAACCAGAACGTATTGAATGCCAATATTAAACTGACACAAAATCCACCGTATTAATAAAACATCATTTTAAAACAGATTATGAAAAAGTTGAAAAATATAAGTTTGGGTGTTGTTTTAGCGGCCGTTACGCTTGTCTTTTCAGGCTGTAACCTGGCTGGTTTAAAATACCAGGAAAATGCTGATTATACACATTATGTACTCGATCCGCATATTAACATGACGACTTGGCAATACATTAAAAACAGGAGTTATAATTATGCCGGTAAGGATACCATATTTAAGCTGATGCGCCAGGCGATAGAGTACTCGGGTATCGATACCAACGAATATGTTAAAGACGATCGTACGTTCATTTTACTACATAATGATGCCATTTACCGCACTACGGTAGTTAATAAAGTACCTACAGTGACTACAGATTGCTTTTTTGGCAAATACCTGGTTAATGGTAAACCGGGCACCAAGTGGAGCGATTACCCTAAAGATCAGGTTAAAAACTACTTGCTGTACCTTATTGTACAGGGCGCCTATTCGTTTAATAACCTTGGGCCCAACAATGTTACGGCAACTACGCTCGAGCCGCAGGGATATGATCCTTTAAACCCAACTTCTATTATGTTGCTTAGGGTGAACGATGATCAAAACTATCCTTTAAGGCTGAACGATTTTTCGAATTCGGTAGCTTACGTAACGGTACGTACCAGCAATATTTTGCCCACAAATGGCGCCATACAAGTTATCGACAGGGTTTTGTTTTACCAAACCAAGTAAGCAAAGCTTCTTAAAACAGCTATTTAATGTTCCTTCACACCCGATTGGTTACGGGTTAAGATGCAGTAGTTCAAAGCCCCGGCTGGTTACCGGGGTTACTGCAATATAAGAGTTGATGTTGAACAATCTAAAATATAATAATGAAAAAAAATAGTTTTTTGATGAAAGCAGCCTGTATGATCGGGCTGCTTTTTAGTGTTTCCAATTTACAGGCGCAGGTGATATTAAAAGCCAACGGCGGCAATGAGGACGCCTATCAGCAGATCAGTAAAGTATTAGGCGGCACAGCTTACGAGGTGCCCGATTGTGTACACCCGGTTAAACATATTACCGAAGCCTATGACGATCAGTTGAAACAATATGTATTTGTGTTTCATATCCATGCCGCTTTGGATAACGACAGGTGCCATAATTTTGACCGGCAACGAAACGAGATCAAAACCTACGGCCCGTCGGACAAAAAAGTAAAATGTGAGCAGGGGAAGACCGTACTTTACGAATGGGAGTTTAAACTGGACAGTAACTTCAAGGCCCAACCCACTTTTACACATATCCATCAGATCAAAGCCGGCGATGGTGATGCAGGCGCCCCGGTTATTACTTTAACACCGCGTTATGGCAATCCGGATAAAATGGAAGTGATCCATACCGGATCGACCAAAGAAACCAGCCAGGGCGTTTTAAAGAGTGTCGATCTGGCTGATTTCAAGGGTCAATGGGTAAAAGTTACCGAGAAATTAAAGTACGATACCCAAGGTACTTACAGCATTGAAATAACAAGGATGAGCGATGGTAAAGTACTGATGAACTATAACAATCCGAATATCGACCTGTGGCGCAAAGGAACCTCGTTTTGCAGACCCAAATGGGGCATATATCGCAGCCTGAAAAGCCCGTCGTACATCAGGGATGAGGATTTGAAATTTGCTTATTTTTCGATAAAGAATGTTGAATAAAGGGTATTAATGCCCGGTTAACTTCTTTTCAGTTCCATTAAAACAAATAGCTGCTTAAAAGAGCGGCTTTTTTTATTTAAAATTGAACCTGCTATTAAAAGCACGGATTCTTTTAAGCGTTTATAAGATAGCACGGTAAAAAGAAGATATAGAAGCTATGAGCGTAAATCTGCAACCAGTACTAGAAGATGAAAACATCATCCTTTATCCTTTGCGGGCAGAGGATTTTACAGCTTTATATGCCGCGGCTGCCGATCCGGAGATATGGGCACAACATCCTAATAAGGATCGTTGGAAAAAGGAGGTTTTCAGCACTTTTTTTGAAGGGGCCATGCAAAGCGGAGGCGCGTTTCGGGTGGTAGATAAAGCTACCGGGCAGACCATGGGCAGCACACGTTTTTATGATTATAATGCCGAAGACAGCAGCATTTTTATCGGTTATACGTTTTATGCAACGGCATACTGGGGCAAGGGCATTAACCCGGCAGTAAAAGCTCTGATGCTTGATTATATCTTTCAATTTGTGAACAAAGTTTATTTTCATATCGGCTCACAGAACATTCGTTCGCAAATTGCTCTTGGCCGCCTGGGCGCGGTAAAAGTAGATGAGCAGGAGGTTACTTATTTTGGTGAGGCGCCTAAACTCAACTTTGTGTACGAAATTACTAAGGCAGCGTGGTAATTACATCACACATCCCGTAAAATTTTTTAAACTGCCTTATCTAGGCTCGAGAGCTTTTCCTTCAAAAGTTATACCTGCCCAACCATATGCCATAAATTGCCTGATGTTTTGGTGTTCGGTACCTCCGGGGGTATCCTGCACAGCCTGGTAATGTTCGGCAAACAATTGCAGGGTATCTTCCTTGCTTAGGTTATTGATCTGCGCGAATGCGAAAACGCGGGCGCTGCCCTGGTTTTGGGTCGCTTCGTTATAGGTATCGCCATTTTTAAATGCGGTAGGATGATGCTGATAGTGCTCGTCTATAAATGCAAGTACGTCTTTAAATACGATAGTTTTATTATTTAGCTTATTAAGCAGGGTAATCAATTGTTCGTTCATTCGGGATGATCTTATTAAGGTTGCAAAGCTATAATACTATCAGTAATTTACTAATAATACTGCTGTGATAACGTAAAGCCGATTAAAATTTACTGCGCGATAAAATCTATACTACTATTTTACGTTAAATTGATAAAAGCTATGATCAGGGTTATTCTGGCAGAGGACCATAACATCGTACGCAATGGTATACGTAACCTTTTGGAGAAAGAAAAGGACCTGAAAATAGTAGGCGAAGCACTCAACGGCCGGGATGTATTAGATATGATTGAGAAGGGTACCGCGGCTGATATCGTTTTAGCTGATATCAATATGCCGGTGATGAACGGTATCGAAATGGCCAGCCAAGTATCTGCTGTATCAAAAAACACCAAAATAGTTATTTTAAGTATGCTCGATCACGAGCGTTATGTAGTGCAGGCTTTTCAGGCAGGTGTTAGCGGCTATCTGCTGAAAAATATAGGCGCCGACGAGCTTGTTTTTGCAATACGGCATATCCACATTGATGGCCGTTATATATGCTCTGAACTGGCACTGCGTTTTTTGGATCGCCTGATCGCCCAACCCGACCGGCACCGGCATGAAGCTGAAACCGGCGTAGAGTTCTCTGCCCGTGAAATAGAAGTATTGATGCTGATTGCTGATGGTTTAACCAACCAGGAAATAGCCGACCGGCTGTTTACCAGTAAACGCACTGCCGAGGGCTACCGCCAGGCACTGATCGAAAAAACGCATTCCCGCAACACTGCGGCGTTAATCCGCCATGCCATACAGCACGGTTTAATCAGTTAACATAAATGGGTCTTATGTTAACAGTATGTTAAGAATAGCATCGGATTAAATTGCGTATTTATTGTTCAATAATATAGCATTAATACGCTAAACGTAAAAATATTAGTCCATACCTTCGTTAGCCTGTTCATAAACGAACTGACCTGTATATGGTACCTACTGAAAAAAACAAACGGATCCTGATCGTTGATAATGATCACGATGTGCTGGATATGATGGAGGAAGCATTAACGTACGAAGGTTATGAAGTTAATGGCTTGATTGAGACTAATGATATTTTTCCTGAGATCATGAGGTATCGACCGGATATTATCATTCTCGATTATATTCTTAATGGTATTAACGGTGGTGAGCTTTGCCATCAAATTAAGAAAAATCATTATACTAATAATATCCCTGTGATATTGATGTCGGCTTATCCCCGGGTATTTAATTCGCTGGGTAATTATGGCTGTGATTCTTTTATACCAAAACCTTTTAATCTGGACGAACTTGCGGGGTGTATTTATAACCTTACTAACGTGCAGCAAACCCATTCTTGTCATGTTAGGTAAAAATACAGTTAATAAAGTGATATTGATGGGGCGCATCGGTAAAGAACCGAGCTGGCACAATATTGACGGGCAGCGTACCTTATGCTTTAGCGTGGTAACGATTGACAGGCTAAAATCGGCTACTGAGCCCTTATATGAAGACTGGCATGAAATATGCGTACCTGAATATTTAATGTTTTCGGATAAGCTTGGCCTGGATATGATGGTGTATATACAGGGCCGGTTACGCACCAAAATGTTTATCGACCCAAACAAGGTGAAACATTACCGTACCGAAGTAATAGCAACCAGTGTAGATATTATCGACCTGGTGCCGGCAGCATACAAACCGGAAGTAGTTAATCAATAATTTTTTTACGGATAGCAAAGCGTATTAAAGCAGCCGAGTTTTTTACACCGGCGGCATCAATCATATTGCGCCGGTAACCCTCTACGGTGCGTTTGCTGGTAAACAGCCGGTCGGCTATTTCCTGATTGGTAAAGCCTTCGGCCATCAAGCGCAATATCTCGCGTTCGCGTTCAGAGAATTCGGGTTGCGACCCGCCATCTTCGTCGCGCGGGGAGGGGAACGTTAAAACCTGGTTCAGCAATCGTATGGATAATTCCATGCAGAGGTATTGTTTGCCGATATAAACCTGCCTGATAGCGAATATCAACTCTTCGGCACTGATGCTTTTAAGCAGATAGGCCTGTACGCCCGCTTTCATGGCCTTGTTAATGTATTGCTGATGATCATGCATGGTAAGCAATACAACTTTTACAGGGCTGTTTTCTGCACGCAGTTTTTCAGCTATTTCTATACCATCTATCCCGGGCATGTTCATATCGGCAAGGATAATATCCGGGGTAACCTGGTGCAATAATTGCAAGATCTCCTGCCCGTTTGTAGCCTCGCCAACTATACGTAAATCGGTTTCTCTTTCCAGTAAATTTTTAATACCATTTCTAACTATGCTGTGGTCGTCAGCAAGTAAAATATCGATCATAAGCAGGTGGGAAATACTTGTATTACAACCTGTAAAATTTGCCCAATGATTAGCGAAAATCAATAGGGTAAATACTTAAAATTAATCGTATTTACCGCATTTCGCTTGCGTATTTATTGTGGTTTATGGCTGCCTTTTGCAGACATAGGGATGTTTATGGTTATTGCAGTGCCGTTAGCTGATTCTATTGCGATATTGCCACTTAACAGGCCTATTTTGCTCCGTATAGAGGTTAAGCCTATACCCGGCTTATCTTTCTGGGCAGTATTAAGGCCGATACCATCATCGGTAACCTTGATATGGATGTTTTTATTATCGATGTAAATATCTACCACGGCATTTTTTGCTTTGGCGTGTTTAACGATATTGGTCATCAGTTCCTGAACGGTACGGTAAACGGCCAACTCAAGGTATTTTGCCAACCGTTTACCTTTTATCTCAACACGGCAGGTAAAGTGGACGCTGCCATGCAACTGATCGCAAATATCCTGAACTGCCGAAGCGAGTCCAAATTCTTCGAGGGTAGCGGGCATCAAATCGTGCGATATGCGGCGGCTTTCCCTGATTGCGTCAGTTAATAATAAGTTAATGTAATTTTTGCTTTTCCGGAAATCTGCTTCTGTTTGTTTCTGCGACAGGTTAGCCAGGTTGATCTTGATGCCATATAACACCTGCCCAAGGCCGTTGTGCAAACTTTCGGCCATACGCTGGCGTTCGTCTTCGAGTGTTTGTAGAGATACCCTGAATATTTCGCGCTGTTGTTCTTCCTCTAATTGCTTTACCTTGGTTTGCAACTCAGCCTCGCGCAATGCAGCTATAGCGCGTGCCCTTTCAACGGCATCCCAGGTACGTTCGGCCGTTTCTTTTACCAGGTCAACCTCATCTTGTTTCCATTTACGCCGGCTTATACTATACACTGCGAATGTAGCCACGCATTCGCCGTTTTTAATAATTGGGATGGCTATGTAAGCGTTAAAACCCGCACCCGAAATTGCATCCCGATCCTGGAAGGGGGGCTCGGCTACTGTATGTATATCATTAGTTACCTGTATTTGCCCGGTCCGGTAGCTTTCAATTATTCGTTTAGTAAAATCCTGGTGCCGGAAAGTGCCTGCCATAGGAGGAAGGCCGTTTTCCCAGCCCTGATGGATGACGACAACATCGTCAATGGTTTCGCCATAATGTACCTGGTTAACATTAAGATGCTGACCTAAAAGCCTGGAAGCGATTGCCTGAACCCGTAGCGGATCGACCTCATTGCTTAAAGCATCGCTTAGTTTTAACAAAAATTGTTGCCGTTGCTCCAGTTGTTTACGCTCTGTAATATCACTAAATAAAACAGCAAACTGGTGTTGCCCAAACGGAATTGCTCTGATATATAGCCATTTATCAGCTGCCTTTGAGTGCTCTTCAAATTCGATCGACTGTTGCGTTTGCACCACCTGGGTATATTTTTCCAGAAGTGCATAATCCATATTAGGGAACAGCTCGGTTCGTCTTTGGCCAACAATGGCTTCGCTTTTAAGGTCGACTTGCTTTTCAAAGGCAGGGTTCACTTCCAGCCACCTCCAGTCAATGGCCTTGTTTTGTTCATTATAGATCAATTCGCATATAATGAAACCCTCGGTCATCGAGTTGAACAGTGTACGGTATTTTTGCAGCGCCTCTTCGTCGGGCTGTCGTCCATGTAAAGAGTCCTGGTGCCACCCGTTGACAGGTAAGTTATTTTTAGCGGCTTTTGATGCAGGAATCGATGTGTTTTTTTTCATAAATAGCTTACCCAATTCACTGTAATTATGTATACCGGGCAACAGCAAACCGGGGAAATAAAAAGGTAGCTAAAAATAGAAATAAAGAAATAGGAAATAAATTTTACGTTTAGATTATTTCTTATAACAAAAACAAACGGGTTTTGTTGTTATCAAACAACCTTTTGATTGACTTAGCATACGGTTAATACGTTTTAATTTCCGTATTAATTATCGATAATTAGCGTATTTACCCAAAAACCCACCTGTTACTATACTGTTGATTTTATAAATAGCCGTCAAACCCTGCAACTGCCTATGTGGGTCTTACGCATAAAAAAGGATGATATTATGAAAGAGAATGAAGGAATGCCTGAAATGGCCGGGATTTTGAATTTAAGAGCGGCAACCATTATTGATATGACCAAATGCGTTAACAGAGTTGTAAAGGAGATCAATATGGCTACGTTTAAAGAGGTTTTACGTGCTAAACTGCCTAAGCCCAAAGTCAAGGTACGGAATATGTATCATTATGGTAATTGCCCTGCCTGAGCCAACCTGGCAATAACAGATGAAACATACCACTACTAAACGAAAAAGCTGGAAGGCGATGCTGGCAGAAGCCGATAAACCGGTGCAATTGCCTGTAGCGCACAACGCACTTACAGCACGGATGATTGAACTGGCCGGTTTTCATGCTTATCAGATTGGCGGTTACGCCTTATCGGGCTCTACGCATGCCATCCCCGATGTGGACCTGGAAAAGTTTGGAGAAAAAAAACTATCAGCCGAATGGATCATACAAGCATCACCATTACCTGTTTTGATAGATATTGATGATGGCTATGGCGATACCAAGAATGTAACCCGTACCGTACAGGAATATCTGAGCATTGGTGCCTCGGCGATATTTATGGAAGATCAACGACCGCCCAAGAAATGCGGGCACATGGATCATAAAAAGGTGATCGAAAAGGAGCTGATGTTACAAAAAATAAAGGCCGCTGTTTCGGCGCGCGAAAGACACGAATTATTTATCCTTGCCCGTACGGATGCTATTGATCCCGAAGGCTTAGAGAACGCCATCGACAGGGCAAAGGCTTACCTGGACGCCGGTGCAGATGGCGTATACCTGGAAGGGCCAAAAAATATAGATCAATTGGAGAAAATAGGCAAGGAGCTTGAGGGGGTAACGCTGGCTACCAGTATTCTGGAAGATGGCGGCAAAACGCCCTGGGTAGCACCTAAAGAGTTAAAGGCGATGGGGTATACTATGATTTTGTACCCTACCACACTCATTTTTCAGGTGGCATATACTCTGCAGCGCGCGTTGCAGCAATTAAAAGCCGGTAAACCTATCAGTAGCGAATCTATAGATATGGATGAGTTTATGCACGTGGTAGATCTGCCTTACTGGCAAAAAATTGAAGAAAAGTTTGAAGGGAAATCAATATAATCACTATAAACGATAATATAGTTAATATGAGCACAAGAGGAAGCAAAGTGGAGCGTCATTCCGTATCGGATCAGCCACACGAGATTAAATATGAAGCACATAAAGAAGGTGTAGACGCACAAACTATTAGAAAGGTGAAGAAAAGTTCGGGTAACCAACGGAGCGATATTGAAAAACATCTTAAAAAATAAATATGATGGCAAAATATTCGGAAAAAGCGCAAGACAAAGTTCATAAAGCCTTGCACGAGAAGAACGAAGGCACACTGAAAAGCGGCCGTAGCGGTAAAAAAGTAACCAGTCGTAAACAGGCCATTGCCATCGGACTGTCGGAAGCCCGACATGAAGGGGCCAAAGTGCCCAAAAAGAAAGACTGATATGAAGAACGACACCAAGATGACCCGGCGGCAAGCTGTTGCCGGGCTGGGCGCTACTTTGGCTGTTGCGATGATTACACCAACGTTCGGTGCGGCAAACGATACGAGTATGGAAACAAAAAAGTTAGAAGATCCAACCAAAAAATACCCCAGACCGCCATTTGAAGAGCAATCGCAGCCATGGCCCGGACTGGCCGGTAAAATGAATCCCAGGCCTGATCATGGCGAAACAAGTTATAAAGGTTCGGGGCGATTAAAAGGCCGTAAAGCATTGATTACGGGCGGAGACTCGGGAATGGGACGTGCTGCAGCTATTGCTTATGCACGCGAAGGAGCCGATGTAGCGATCAATTACTATCCGACAGAGGAACCCGATGCCCAGGAAGTAATTGCATTGATGAAAAAGGAAGGGGTAAAAGCTATTGCTATCCCCGGCGACTTGCGCGATGAAGCGTTTTGCAAGCATCTGGTGGATGAGGCCGTTAAACAACTTGGAGGGTTGGATATCCTGGTTAATAATGCAGGCAGACAGCAATCGCACGCTTCGATACTGGATATCAGCACCGAACAATTCGATTGGACGATGAAGACCAATATTTATGCACCGTTCTGGATCATCAAGGCTGCGCTGCCACATCTGCAGCCAGGTTCGGTAATTATTGGTACCACATCCGAGCAGGCATACGATCCAACACCCGATCTGTATGACTACGCTCAAACCAAAGCGGCAACCATGAATTATATCAAATCACTGGCCAAGCAGTTGGGGCCTAAAGGTATCCGTGTTAACGGAGTAGCGCCGGGGCCAGTATGGACGCCTTTACAGGTGAGTGGTGGCGCAAGTATGGAAAAATTGAAACAGTTTGGTAAGCAAACGGCGTTCGGTCGTCCCGGGCAGCCTGCCGAATTGGCTTCTATCTACGTACAATTGGCCGCAGCGGATGCGAGTTTTGCCACCGGGCAGGTTTACGGCTCATCAGGCGGTGCCGGTCAGCCCTGATCTACTAACTTTTATTTACTAATAGACAGAAGGGCGGCCTGTAGTGGCCGCCTTCTTCAATTATCGGATAATGGTTTATATGCCCCATAACCTGATGATTTTACTGGCTGCCGAACCAGATAAAGCTGCTAAGTTTGCCGAACTGGTGGCGCCTATATTGAGCGGGTTAGCCTTTACGCTATCCGCTGCAGCCTTTATCTTCACTGTTCTTTTTCAACTTAAAGAACGCAAACGCAATATACGCCAAACGTTGAGTACAGCGCTTAGCGAAGTGGCAGGTATCAATGCGCAGATTACTACACTTAAACAGGATAAGCAGGTTTCGCCGGATACGTTGCAAATTATACGCAACTATGATTACCAGCGTGCAACATTATTATCGAGCGCTTATTTCCTGATCAAAGAACACACTGACCTGGTTACCGATGCCGATTGCGAATTAATGGCGATGACCTACGAAGGAATATGCGACATAGCAAAAGCTACCGAGTACTGGGAGAAGGCATTGGCGCTTGCTCCTGATCCTGCACGTAAGCATCTCCACCAGCGCGACTATGCTGCTTTTTTGTTTAACATTAACGAAATAAACCAGGCACGCGAACTTTTTAGGGTAACACTGGGAACGAGATTGACAAACATAGACGATAATCTGCGCAGCCTGGCCGGTACTTACCTCATCTGGGCCAGGCTGGAACGCGAAATGGGTAACGATGATATCGACAGCAATGAACTGATTAGCCGGGCTCAGGACAAATGCGATCAGATTATAAACAAAACAAAAAAAGCCGAATTGCAACAACTGATAGGGCAGATGCAGGCCTAGCTTTTGCTTAGTAATCACAAACAAAAAACAATCGTTAAAATCATTTTTGACCGAAATCCGGCTAACATCGTCGTTGTTAAAGCAACTACTGTTGAACTGTTTAGGCAACACGGATAACCATATTATAAATGAAACTTCATCGATTATCCTGCTACCCGGTACTTTCTTCATCCACCTGAAAATAATCTTCGCCCGCCAGCGTTTTATAGCAGTTAAAATCTATCTTTAGCATAAATTATTTCACCAGTTACTATGATATCCAAATCGCTACGCGCATTATTTCTTGTACTCGTTTTTGTATCGGTTAGTTATACGCAACTGTTTGCTGCGGCTAATCCTAAGGTGCTGATATTTTTTAAAACGGCAGGGGCGAAGCACGCGTCGACCCCGGTAGCTATCGACGCTATTATTAAGCTGGGCGACGAAAATAAGTTCGACGTAGATACCACCACCAACGCCGACAACTTTACCGACGAGAACCTGAAGCAATACGCGGCGGTGATCTTTTTAAACACCTCGGGGCATATACTGGAGGATGAACAGCAACTCATCTTTAAAAACTATATTAACCACGGCGGCGGTTTTGTGGGTATCCACTCGGCTACCGATACCGAATACGAATGGAACTGGTATGGCCGTTTGGTAGGTGCTTACTACAAAAGCAACCCGCCTGTGCAGCCTGCTACCTTAAAAATTGTTAATCCAAACCATTTGGCTACCAAAGAGTTGCCTTTAACCTGGAAACGTACCGACGAATGGTACAACTTCGGTTGGTTTAATGACGATATCAAGTTTCTGATCGTGATTGACGAGGGCAGCTACAGCGGCGGCCGTAACGGCGGCGAACACCCGGTAAGCTGGTACCATATTTTTGACGGCGGCCGGGCTTTTTACACCGCGTTAGGCCATACTGTCGAATCGTACTCGGAACCTTTGTTTTTGAAGCACCTGTTAGGCGGTATTGAGTATGCCATGGGCAAAGATGCCAACGGCCAATCAAACGCCCGCGACGATGGGCATGGTTACAAAAAATATTAACCGGATATTTCGCCAAAAATGCTGACGATGTTGTTTTCGCCGATATAGTTTTCAATCAGGCCCAGCACAATATCCTCGAGCGCGAGGTTGTACACATCATCAACATAATGTTCTGATTTGATGAGTTGCAGTTCGCTCCCGTTAACGATCATTTTATACAAAAATGAATCGTAAAGCTCCGGCTGGCCAATTTCGATGGTATGATCATCGGGCATGCTGATCTGCATGGCAATGTCCTTTTGTATTTTGGTTTTAAATAAGCCGTTAAGGCGCTCGTTAAGATATTGTTGCAGATCTTTCGCAGATAGATATATACTGGTTTTAAACGCTTTCATGAGTTGTAATAGGTGCTGCTCGTGTAACACGCTATTATAACAAACACTACTTGTTTAGGTTTGCGTTATAGCCTGAATTGCAGGGTAAGCCTTGGCGCAAACCTGTTTGGTAGTTCGCCACGCAGGTTAACGTTATCCATATGCGTAATGCGATATAGACAGTCGATGCGGATGATTTTCAGGATGTTTTCGAGCCCGTAACCTAGTTCAATATAAGGTACGCCACCCAGGCTTTTGTTAACCGGCGTACGGCCGCGGCGAAATGCTTCGTTATTGATATCTGATAACGAGCCTTCCAGAATATCGGCAACAGCCACAGTACGCAGGTTTAAGGCTTTTAGTAACGGGATACTGTTGGTTATCAGCCCTTCCATGTGTTGGGTGTAAGTAAGCGAGACGTATTTATCGCTGGCAAACTCAAGATAGCGCATAGTGTTAAAGCTAAAGCGGTGATTCTCCACTAAAGGGTAAGGTACATTGCTTGGGATAAAGCCCGCTGTTAACGAATAATCGCCTTTGCCAAAGATACCCAGATGTGGCTTTTGCTGTAGGTTAACGAATATTTTATCATAAGTGAAATCGCTCTCCAAGCCTTTAAAGCCGTGAATGTAACGGAAGGTAAGTACCGGGTTATCGTTGCCGCTACCAATGTTTACGCGCCTGTTAACCTTTGATGATTGTAGCAAACGGGCACCCGGGCGCCATTGCAGTTCGCCGCCAATTTCGGCGGTTTCGTAATGAGTGTAGATTAAACGATCGTTAAGATCGTGGTATACAAAATCGAACATCGGATTAAATGTGCTGTGGGTTAAACTAACACGTGCACGTAAACTGGGTATAATATCGGTTTGATAATAACCTTTAATAACGTTTTGAAAGAAAGGCCCACGGATACTCAATTGCCCGTTCAATATCGAAGCGTTGAATACGTTATTGCCATTAACGGTAAAGCTCTCGTACTGGTAACCGGTTTGGCCTATATCATGCAAATATGAAACTCCAACCTGTGTCCATGGTTTGCGCGATACGATGTAATCTACCGAGCCATTATATTTCAATTTCTTATCAGTAAAAGCGTAGGCCACATAGCCGCCCAGTATCCATTTATCGCTGAAATGGGTGTTAGTGATAGCGCCTAAACGTAAAACGCTGCCCTCAAGATCGTTATGGCTGTAGGTGTAAGGATAAGGACCAAAACTGATGCTGCCAACTTTGTAATAGCCTGTTATAAGTGTGCCGGCTATGTTGGCATAAGTTTTAACAAGGGGTAAATTTTTAACGGTATCAATAACCTGGTATTCGCGTTTATCGGCTACCGTAAGCGAATCGTGACGGTTTTTCACCCAGTAACTATCATCCTTTTTGTTTACGTCGCTGGCCATTACCACGGGCTCTTTAAACAGAGTTTCCGGATAGTTCCGGTTGATTTCGAAGTTTTTGTTCGACAGGTAGAACTTACCGATAAACCCTGATGAGTTTTTGGATATGCTGGAAATATTTACCGTAATACGTGTTTTGGCAGGCAGCCAGGCGGTGGTTTCGGCAGGTTCGAACATTTCCTGCTGGATGTGCACCTTGCTGATGAAGTTCAGGTTAGCATCTCCCGAAATATTTGCATCTATCTGGTACAGGGCGTAGCTATCTTTGGTTAGCCACATCACCCCTTCAAGAGCCAGATCGTGTGAGCGTTTGGGCTTAAAGCTTAGTTTATAATACTCTTTGCCTGCAACCTTTTCGTGCTCGTCAACCAGTTCATAATCATAAAATGTTTTCCAGCTATCGGTTAAAGGTGAAATAAAGTCTTTGCCGGCAAGCTTCATGTAATTACTGTAAAAATCGTATTGCAAAAACGTGGTACCTACCAGTTGCGATATCAGCGTTTCATCTTCAAGGCCCACGCCGGTAGCCCGGGTACGCTCAACATGTTCGGTTTTGCGTTTAGGATCATTTTGATAGTAATAATCAGATATCGTTTCTGACATGAATATTGGCAGGGTAGGTGTACCATCGTCGCCGGCGGTTTTTTTCAGGCTATCCATAATCGGTAATATCTGTTGTATCACACGGCGTTTTTTCATTTTTTCGCTGATATTGGATAGCGCCAGTTCGATACGATTATAGCTTTGATACTGATAGCTTTTAAGCTTTTGCAGATCGTTATCGGGTTTATGGATAACCATGTTGGCCATCACATCCCAGGCAGGGTTAACATATTTTTTAGGTGTGATGTTTACCGCGTTAAGTAATTTGCTGTTTGTTGAAAGCTGGAAATCAACCTCGGCAGGTTGGCCTGCCGGTAATTTTTTTTGCGAAGGTACATAACCGATATACGTACAATATATGGAGTCTTTGGCGATATTTTGCGGCACGTTAATATGGTACAGGCCATCAAAATCGGTAACGGTAGCATGCCTTGTACCGTTGTTTAATTTAAGTGATACGGTTACGTAGGGTACAGGCTCGCCGGTTTGCGCGTCGGTAACTTTACCGGTAACCAATCTGCCCGGTTTTTGAGCCGATGATATAAACGTGCCGCCGCAAATAAATAAAGCTATAGCGGCAACAAAACGAATATAGGCGGTAGGTTGTATATTGAGTAACATCTTTCGATAAAACAACATTTAAATATAAGGTCTATAAACTCATTTGCAGATGTTCCGTAACTATCAGGCTGATGCTCACGTCACAGTTATGAGTTGTATATAACATACAAATGCTATACCACAAGCGTATGCTTGCTTTCCCGAAAGGTGGTTATTCCTGGCAAAAAGGCAATAAATGCCCAGCCGTAGGATAATCCTTAGCTCAATAAAAGGGGGTGAGCTTTGCTTTTTTGAAACAAAACCGTTACAAATATAAAATTTTCACTCAATTTTCATTTTTATGTGAAAATTGTGATTTATTAATTATTAGTAAATTTTTAAGCGGGAATGCTAATTGTAGAAAGATTGCAACAGAAAGCGTGGTTTTGTAGAAAATAGTATGCGTTTATCGCGAAATTTTTATTTCTTATTCACCGACGGTTCAACAAATAAAAAGGGCTTCCGGTATGCCCGGAAACCCATAGATCAATATCGCTTATCTTTTAATTACCTGATATTACTGCCTCGGCAGCATTGTCGACCTTGTTTTTAATAATTGAACGTGCGTTTTTTACCGCGTTGTTTTTATATTCCGACAAGTCATCGGCGGTAGATTGTACCTTAGTTTTAACCGATTTGATCAGGTCGGCAAAATAATCGGATATTTCTTCTTTTATTTCGTTTCCTTTATCGGTATTTAATAAAACTCCCACAGCTGCAATTACAGCGGCACCGGCTAATAAGCCTACTATTATTTTTGTCTGATCTTTCATAACGATGGGATTAAGTTGTTTAATTATTTACTTAGTTGTAATAGTAGAACAGCTTAAACATGGTTCTGTTTACAAAAAGTTATTTTTTCTTGAATATTTTTCTTTCCCGTGGATCAGTCGATCGCTTACCCGATTTTTCATAAAACGCAATTTTAAACCAGGCTGATAATTTAAGAGGTATTATTAAACTTATCAGAAAATATTTTCCAAATGTGAAACCACCTGAAACTTACCTGCGTATAACCCCTCATACGTAAGAAGAAGGAGAGGTTATTTGTGGAATACGTGTGTACACCTAAATTAATTTTAACGAGATTTTTTGTATTCGCTATAGCATTATTTGCAATGGTAAGTACAACAAAGGCTCAAACTATCAGCCTGCGCACGATAGATGCCGGCCCATATTCACCGGGCTCGACTATAGCGGTTCCATTTAGCATTAATGATACAAACGGGTGCATCGGTCAAAATAATACCTTTAGCTTATATATATCTTCAACACCTGGCGCTGCCCCTGATACTAAAATTGGTACCTACAACGGTTTTTATAATACATTCGTTAACGGTATATTACCAACTACACTAATTCCAGGCAGTTACAATGTCGAAGTGCGTGCAAGCAGCCCGGCTATTGTAACCGCCAGGGCATCCATTAATATAATTTCAGGTGCAGCCTTATCGGCCAAAATAACCTCACAAAGCATTAGCAGCAGTAGCCAGGATGTGTTTGGTAATTGTAACGGCCGTGCCGGGAGCTTCGACTTTCTGAATCAATCAACTTCGGGCAGCACAGTTACAGCCGCTTTTTATAACGAGTTAAGTCAAACTCTTGAAAATACACTTACGTTAAATCCCAGCGCCAGTTTCAGCGCTGTCACATCACATTATACTATCCTGGTTAAAGCTACAAATGGCGGCGTAACCGCTACTAAAGCTTATGCGCTGATCAACAACGTAGTAAATACCAGCTTTGGCGCTACCGGCAGCAATACGGTATGTTTGATCAATGGTAAGGGTACGCTGGTATATAATATGGATATTTCGTCGGCCAATGGTTTGGAAAAAAACTACCCCGGCAATATTTACTCGGTTGATTGGGGCGACGGAACCAGCACAAAATATAGCTATTGCCAGATAGCTGCCAGTAATGGCCAGATAACTCACGATTACACCACGCCGTCCTGCGGCATACAAAGCAACGGGCATTTGAACGTATTTCCGGTAAATATTTTAGTTACCAGTCCGTTCTGTGGTTCGGTAGGTACACAAGTAACTAGTTATGCCAAGGTATTGCAGCCACCAAGCAACAGCTTTATAGGCGCCAGCCCATACGCGTGTTTAAATGTACCGGTAACTTTCAGTAATACGTCTTTCCCGGGTGACGATGCTACCAGTCAAACATCAAACTGCCGTAATTCGAATGCCAGATACAGCTGGTATGTAGACGGACAACTACAAGGTACCAATATGGCTTTGAGCGATAAATTTGCTTACACCTTTACCACAACGGGCACACATAACGTAGTACTGCGCTTACAGCAAAGTGGCGATGGCTGTGGTGCGACTGATTTTTCGGGAACTGTTTGTGTAGAAGCGGCCCCGAAACCAAAATTCAGTTTGTCTGATTCGGTATTTTGTAGCTCGACGCCCGTTATCCCTGTTGACCAATCGGTAGTAGATAACAGCTGTTCGGGTAGCGTACATAACTACACCTGGACGGTTACGGGCCCCGCTGCCGTAGCTTATGCCGACGGCACCAACGCACACAGCAAACAGCCCAAATTTATGTTTGCTACTGCCGGTACCTATAAAGTAATGCTGGGCATCGATGCGCCATGCGGTCCAATTAATACCGGCACACAAACCATTATCATTAACACCAACCCGGTAGCCAAACTGGCTGCTGATAACGAATTCTGCGGTAAAATGCAGCTGTTTACTTTTGATGATAAAAGCCCGCTTACCCTGGCTACGCTTAGCGGAACCACACTTGCCACGCCCGATACTTATACATGGACGGTGAGCGGCGGCGGGTATTCATTCCAAAATGGTACCACGGCCAATTCAAAATACCCGCAGATATTATTTAACGATTATGGCACTTATACGGTGACCGTTACTCATAAAAACACTTGCGGCAATGTTTCGGCAACTCAGAAATTAAGCTTTAAACAATCGCCAACAGTAAATGCCGGCCCCAATCAAGCAGGCATCTGCCCGGGCAGCACGGTTACTTTAGCTGGTAGTATAACCGGCCCAACGCCACAAAGTTTTGGCTGGGTGGGTGGTACCGGTACTTTCGCGCCTGATAGGAATACCCTGAACGCGGTGTATACGCCATCAGCAGCAGAAGTAGCCGCAGGGCAGGTGAAGCTGACATTGAAGGCATCAACAAACAATCCTGTACCTTGTGATATAGTAACCAGCGATGTGCTGATCACCATCAATCCAACTAACAATATTACCAGCGCAGCCGCCAAAACTATTTGCACAGGTACCGCGGTTAACTATCAGCCCGTAGCTACCATCACCGGTAGCACCTTTACATGGACCGCTTCGGCCACAGCCAATGCCAGCGGTTTTACTGCGAGCGGTACGGGCGCCATTAACGATGTACTGACCAATACCGATCCGGTAAATAATGCCGTAGTAACCTATACTATCACACCGGTAAGTAATGGTTGTAGCGGTGCATCATTTACGTATAAAGTAACCGTTACACCGAACCCTGTAGTTACGGCTGCTTTAACTAACAATACCATTTGTAGTGGAATTAAGGCTGGTATTGTACTGACATCTAACTTACCGGGTACAACCTACACCTGGACAAGTACTGCAAGCAACGGAGTAACCGGTAATACCAACCAGGCTACCCCGGCCTCGGTTGCCAGGATCGATGATATACTGAATACCTCGGTTACTACAACAGCCTCGACAGCTACGTATATTATTACTCCGAATAGTCCCAACGGTTGCCCAGGTAATCCGGTTACAGTAACCGTAAATATCCTGCCGCCGCCTGTGCAAGCTAAAGCAGGTGCAAATGAAGAGATCTGCAATTCGGCTGTTTATGTGTTGAAAGGCAACGCACCTGCACCTTCAACCGGTAAATGGTCGGTGGTATCGGGTAATGCAGATGGCGTAACTTTTGCCGATGCTACTCAGCCCAATACCGTAGTGAGCGGTTTAACAGGCGGCCAGCAATATGTTTTCAGGTGGACGATAACCGGCGCGTCAACCTGCTCACCAAGCACCAGCGACGTAACGATCACCGATCTGTCGGCCATAACAAGCAGCATCAGTTTTAACCAGCCACAGGTTTGCCAGGGACAAACCATCACCATTTTAGGTACCAACCCAACCGGAGGCAATAAAACTTATGCTTATGCATGGCAAAGCAGTACTGATAACGTTACCTGGAACCCGGTTAGCGGCCAAACAGGTATCAATCTAACCATATTGGTAACCAATACCGTATGGTACAGGCAAGTAGTAACATCGGGCCCGTGCAGCAATACCAGCAACAGTGTACAAATCAATGTGCTGCCACCGATAGCCAGCAATACCATTACAGCCGATCAAACTATTTGCGCCAACAACAAACCGGCCTTACTGACCGGTAGCCAGGCCACAGGAGGTGGTACTAACTACACATACCAATGGCAAAGCAGCGCCGATAATGGCAAAACATGGGCCGATATCTCAGGGGCAAATGCCATCAGCTACCAGCCACCGGTGTTAACTGCTAGCACACTGTATCGCCGTAACATTACCACACAGGTTTGTACCGGTGCCTTCCAAAATAACAGCAACGCGGTTAGCATTACTGTAAACCCATCGGCTAAAGCTAACTATGTGTTTATTACCGATAAATCATGTGCGCCGTTTGTGATCGACAGTCATAACATTGCCGCTACCGATTACTCCGATCGTAACGCGCAATATACCTGGTATGCCAATGGCGTTGCTATCGGCACAGGTTTAGCATTCCCTGGCTATACTATTAATACCGATGGGCAGAGCGTAGATATCAAGCTGGTGGCTACCAATAAATTTAATTGCGGCGACGATGTGTTTGCTCATACTTTCAATACAACTAAAGAAGTTACTGCCGCTATCACCCAAAGTGTAAGCTCGGGATGCGGGCCCTTGACCGTGAATTTTACCAACGCCTCTAGTCCGCAAACCAATGCTACTTTTGTGTGGGATTTTGGCAATGGCGTTAAATCGACGGCAACCAACCCAGGTAATGTGATCTTCCAGGCCGACCCGACAGGTAAGGACATTGTTTACACCGTTACGCTAACCGCTAATACCACGTGTGGTATCAAAGTAACCACTTCAAAAGTTACCGTGCATAATGCGCCTAAAACCATCATCACGCCCGATAACGTGATGGGTTGCTCGCCATTTACGGTGAATATGATCAACCGTTCGATAGGCGGAGGCGCTACTTATACTTATGATTTTGGCGATGGCAGCCCGGTGCAAACCGTAAGCGATACACAAACCGTTCATCACACTTACGTTAACGCTAAAACGCAAAACTATACCATTAAAGCCACCGCGCAAAGCGCTTGCGGTATTGGCCAAACACAAAGTTATGCCGTAACCGTTTCGCCAAATTCTATTGTACCTTCATTAATCGTAGATGCGCCGCAATTAGCAGGTTGTGCACCATGGACGGTTACTTTCCATAACAATACTACCGGCGCAAACAATTTTGAGTATGATTTTGGCGATGGTAGTCCGGTTATTTTGAGCGGCGTATCTCCTGAACTGATTACGCACACCTTCTTAAAAGGCGGAACCTATACCGTGCGTGTAAAAGCTACCAATAGCTGCTCGGTTAATTACGCTACCCAGGTAATCACGGTTTATCCGCAACCAGCGCCTGATTTTACAGCTGATATCACCCAGGCATGTAGCCGTGCTACAGTAACATTTACCAATAAAACTCCGGCCGCCAATACCTATATCTGGGATTTTGGTGACGGTACAACCTCAACTGCGGTTAACCCAACTCATACCTTCGATTATACACATTCGCCATATACGGTAACGCTTACAGCTATCGCCAATATGGGTTGCCCGGGCAATATGGTTAAAAAATCATACATCACAATCTCGGCTCCGCCTTTGGCGCAATTTATCGAAAAAGATAGCGTGATCTCTTATCCTAATAAGACCTTCTCGTTCATCGATAAATCGAGTCGCAGCACAGCGGTAACCTGGATGTGGGGCTTTGGCGACGGACAAACATCAAGCAAGCAAAACCCTGAGCATACGTATGCCGATACTGGTTATTATAAGGTACGATTGATTGTTTTCAACGTAAATGGCTGCGCCGATACGGTAGTTCATCATGTGCGTATTACCGGCGTTCCTGGGCAAATGTATCTGCCGAACGCCTTTATGCCCAATAGTAGCAACAGAGAACTCAATACCTTCAAGGCCATTGGCTCGGGTATTAAGGAAATGTCGCTGCGTATCTATAATAACTTTGGTCAGCTGATATGGCAAACCAATAAGCTGAATGCCCAGGGACAACCAACCGAAGGATGGGACGGTACTATACGCGGGCAACTGGCGCAACAAGGCGTTTACATTTGGGAGGCCAGCGCTATTTTCGAAAACGGCTTAGAATGGCGGGGGATGAGCTATAATGGTTCTGCGCCGAAACGTAGCGGTACGCTTAATTTGGTGCGATAGGAGGTAATGAGGTTACAATTGCGTAATGTCGGGTAAATATTTATTTTTGGTTCAATACTGCATAAAATGAGCAAAAATCCGGCACCGGGTGTTATCCCTATAGTTATTGTTACCGACGAGCATTACGTTATCCACCTGGCGGCTTTGCTCAAATCCATCGAGGTAAACCATAAAAGCGGCGAGCATATCGCGGTTTATGTTATTGCCGATGGGGTAAAAAAGAGCAGCCAGAAAAAGATACAGGATTCGGTTGACGCAGAAATGTTCAGCTTTAGCTGGATAAAAATGCAGGATACGATCCCACCTGGAGTTAAGCTGCCGCTTGATCGTACCTCGTACCCGGTTACTATTTACCTGCGTTTGTTTATCCAGTACATTGTACCGGCCGATACACAGAAAGCTTTATTTTTGGATGTGGATATGATTGTGCTGGAGGATGTAAGCAAGTTGTATAACCACGATCTGGGCAATAACGTGATTGCGGCAGTGCAGGATCCGCGCCTGTTGACCTTCGATAATAGCTGGGGCGGTATATTCAACTATAAAGAGCTGGGTTTTGCACCCGAGACCAAATACTTTAATACCGGTCTGCTGATATTCAATATGCCGAAATGGGCCGAAGGAAACTATGCGCAAAAGATCATCGATTGTATCGACGAAAATATCAAATTCGCTAATTACCCCGACCAGTACGGTTTTAATGTAGTGTTGGCCAACAAATGGCTCGAGCTGGATACCCGTTGGAACTACTTTGCATCCGGCGATATCGAGAAACCTTTCCTGGTGCATTTCATCTCGCGTAAGCCGTTCTATACTTCGTATAATTATAATCCAAAATATCAGAAGCTTTTTTACCAGTATTTAAAACTGACCGAATGGCGCAATGCCAAACCTATAGGCGAGCTGAACCGCTACGCCAAAAAGCTGAAAAATATCTGGATTAAGATCAAAAAGAAGTTTTGATTGAGATTTACCGATAAAAACCCCCGACTCCGCGCTCAAGGCTTTGGACTAATTAGAGCCCTTCGCGTTCGATAAATGCCTGTATGGTGTCGGGCGCCGTCATTAAAAAGGTATGAATACCCAATTTTGACGCGGTTTCAAGGTGCTGAGGGCTGTCGTCGATGAACAAGGTTTCCTCGGGCTTTAAATTGCTGTCGCTTAAAATATGCTCGAATATTTCGGCATCCGGTTTACGCTTGCCTATTAAATGCGAGTAGTATACCTTTTCGAACAGGTGATCATTGCCTTCAAAACCACATTCGCGGCGCAAGTAGTCCATCACGGCGTCATAATGGATAGCGTTGATATTGCTTAGTAAAAAGGTGCGGTATTTGCCTTTAAGTTTTAAAAGCAACTCGTTATTGCCTTTAGCAATGCCTAACAGCATTTTGTTCCAGGCGGCGTCTATCTGTTCGTCGGTTAGATCAGGGTTACCGGCGGTTTCGCGTATGCGGTCACGGAATTCGGTAGCAGTTATCTGACCCCGCTCAAAAGCATTGAAGATGTCATCCTGTTTGCGGTGACCGAAAAACTCGGTAGCGTTGGCAATACCCAGGTCGGCAAAGGCCTGTTGGGTTAACTGGAAATCGATGCTGAAAATTACGTTACCGTAATCAAAGATGATGTTTTTAATGTGATCCATGCGGGCGCAAATATATTACACCGGTTCGGCTACTGCATCAAATTTTTTAATATCCTCGGCGGTTGAGCCAATTTTTTGCTTTCCGCCCCGGTTTGAACGTAATGTACGCGAGAAGAGCGACAGATCCCTGTCGAACAAAAAGCGAAATAACAAGCCGGTGTATGAAGTATGGTAACCCAGGTTCTCATAATGCTCGTTGGCGATGGCTTTAATCTTTGGCAGTTTGTTCCATGGCACCGACGGGAAATCGTGATGCTCGTTATGGTAACCCACATTTAAATTAACGCCGTTTAAAACCCCGTAGTAGCTTTTGGTTTCCTGCTCATCGCCATGAGTAAGGTAATGCTCCTGTAACCAGCGCGCACCAAGCGGATGCAGGCCTACCGAGAAAAAGAAGCTGAATACCATGAACATAACGGTCTTGACGCCAAAAAAATAGATCATCAAACCCATAAAGGTAAATTCGACAATCCAGTTCACGGCCGTCCAGGCATCAAAAAGCTGTATCTCTTTTAATCTGAATGGGCGTGCCGCCTGAAAGATCGGGAAAAATAACAGCCACAACGCTTTGCCGTACCACGAGTTGCTGATCAGCTTCGCTTCCCAGCCAAAAGGCATATCGGCATCCAGTTCGGCAACGCCCTGGTAGGAATGGTGTTTGATATGATATTTTTGGAACGATACCGAGCTTGGGAAGGTTAATGGTAAATTGGCCAATATGCCGGACAGGGTATTTAAAGTACGATTTTTAAATACCAGGTTGTGCGCGCACTCGTGTATGCAGATAAATAAGGCATGGCTTGCAAAGGCGCCGATGCAATAAGCCAGTACAAAAACCAGCCACCACGAACTGTTTTGCAAAGCAATGCCCATGCCAACCAGCAGGCTCACGCAAAACAGGATCACCAAAAAAGTATACGGGTTGCGGCCTATAAGTTCTCTGATCTCAGGATGGTCGGTAATTATTTTTTTAGTTCGTTTTTTGTGAGGTTCACTATCGTCAGACCAGTTAAACGTTTTTGCTTTAGACATACAGTTAAATTACGAATCCTGCCAAAGATCCGGGGTAAATTTCAAATCTATTAAATTCAGGCGAAGTTAAGGTACATTAATTTGCAATTTTTTAAAATCGTCAATTTCTCGAATTGAAACATTTTATTTTTTAACGATATTTTAGTGGTGAAAATATTCGTAATAGGCAATTTAAAAAGTGATTTGGTTATTTGTATTTTAAATTGTATAATTGACAATTATAACCAATTTTCAATTATAACCAACCTGTTTTAATCAATGATCAAAAAAAACATGCGCCGTAACGCGGCAATTTTGTTTGCCGGCATATGGGCGGCAGGCTTAACGGCAAAAAGCCAAACCAAACTTACTTTACAGTTGGATAATGCGCCAGCAACGGTTAGCCCTACGCTGTATGGGTTAATGACCGAAGAGATCAACTATTCGTACGACGGCGGTTTGTATGGCGAGCTGATTCGCAACCGTATATTTAAAGACAATGCCAAAGCGCCCGATCATTGGTCGCTGGTGCAGGCGGGAGATAGTAAGGCTACGATCTCGCTTGACGGTAAAAATGCCATTAATGAAGCCCTAACTACTTGTTTACGCCTGGATGCCGAACAAACAGGCAGCAGAACTGCCATTGCTAACGATGGCTTTTGGGGCATACCTGTAAAACCAGGTTTAACGTATCATGGTAGTTTTTATGCTAAAACAAGTGCCGCCCCGGCGCCTTTAAGTATCAGCATACAAAGCACCGATGGTAAAATTACCTATGCTGCGGCACAGGTTAGCGGCGTTAACGGCAAATGGCAGCAATACAGTTACACCCTTACCACAGCTAAAGATGTTAAGCCTACCGCTGATGCGCGCCTGGTGATTGCCGCAGCTACACCCGGCAGTTATTGGTTTAATCTGGTTTCGCTGTTCCCGCCAACCTATAATAACACCCCGAACGGCAACCGCCCAGATATTATGCAACTGCTTGCCGATATGAAGCCCGCTTTTTTACGTTTGCCCGGTGGTAATTACCTGGAAGGCAATATGTTTTCGACCCGTTTTAACTGGAAAAAAACTTTAGGCAGTTTAGATAAGCGCCCCGGCCACCAGGGCACCTGGAGCTACCGCTCGAGTGACGGGATGGGTTTGCTGGAATATCTGGAATGGTGCGAAGACCTGAAGATGGACCCTGTGCTGGCTGTGTTTGCCGGTTACACCTTAAACCGCGATTACCTGGAGGCTGGCCCGCTGTTAAAACCATTTGTTGACGACGCGCTGGAAGAAATTGAATACGTTATCGGTGATGTAAACACCAAATGGGGCGCTAAACGTGCGCAAGATGGTCATCCAAAACCATTTAAACTAAAATATATCGAGGTGGGTAATGAGGACGGTTTTGACGTATCGGGGAGCTATGATGGCCGTTTCGCGCAATTTTATGATGGCATAAAAGCTAAATATCCAAACCTGCAACTGATCTCGACTATCGGTGGCCGCGACTGGCTTGGGTCGAGATTCCCGCTAACGCTGCGTAAACCTGATGTGATCGACGAACATTATTACCGCAGCGCATCGGAAATGGAAAGCGATGCCGATCATTACGATAATTATGATCGCAGTGGCCCCAAAGTATTTGTAGGAGAATGGGCCACGCGCGAAGGTTCGCCAACGCCAAACTTTAATGCTGCTTTAGGCGATGCTGCCTGGATGACCGGTATGGAGCGTAATTCGGATATTGTAGTAATGTCATGCTACGCGCCGTTGTTTGTAAATGTTAATCCTGGCGGTATGCAATGGAGCTCTGATCTGATAGGATACAACGCTTTAAACAGCTATGGTTCGCCATCATACTATGCGCAAAAAATATTTAACCAGAACAAGGGAGATAAAGTGATTGCTATAAATGCTGAGAATATTCCTACCCAGTTGGAAAAATTAAACAAGCGCGATTCTGTAGCAGGCAAAATTGCTAAAACTATTCCGACTATGTTTTATGTAGCGACTAAGGATACTAAAACCGGCAAAGTATATCTTAAAGTGGTAAACACCTCAGGCAGCGCGCAAAATGTAAGCATTGAATTGAATGGCGTTGGTAATGTGGCCGCTAATGGCACTTTGGTAGAATTAAAGGCCGATAAACCCGAAGATACCAACAGTATTAACGATCCGCAGAAAATTGTGCCTGTGCAATTGAAGATCAGCGGATTGGGCAAAGGATTTACCCGAGCGTTTGCACCATATTCTATCAATATATTGCAGATCGATACCAAATAGCGATAGCATTATTAATCAAATCACTCTTCGAAGCCACCCGTCAACTGCGGGTGGCTTTTTTTAATAAAAGCGTTTTGTCAATTTTTGATCGTAAAATTTTACAAAAAGTGTATAGTTTTTAAAACAATTTGTCGCATGGCTTGTTTAACCCTTGCTATTCTTATACTAAATTTTAACCGATTAAATAGTAATTTCTTTTTAATTTATAATTTTAATTATTAAAGTATTTAATTCTATCTTTATTTGCTTTTATTAACTCTTTTATTAACTTTAGTAAGTTTTTGTATGAATAGACATTTACCTGTATCTGGATCTGTAAATACCACCTGCAATCACAATTAAATCAACCTACCTATGAAGGATGACACCCTGGAAAAGATTTTAAACGGAACGGATATCGTCGAGCAGGATTATAGTGAATCGCTCGATCTGAAAGAATTATTGAAAGTACTTTCGTTAGTAAAAAGTGGCCGGCTTAATGTGCGCATGCCCGTTACCCAGGCCGGTATTAACGGAAGGATATGCGAAGTGCTCAACGATATCATTGATATGAACGAGCGCTTCATCGCCGAAATATCATCTGCCGAAGCTACTATTGGTAAGCGCGGGAACCTCTCTAAACGTATTGAACTGCCCGAAGCCAAGGGCGAATGGGCCAGCGGTGTAAACTCGCTGAATAACCTCATTGAGGATCTTACCTCGCCAACGCTTGAGATAGCGGGCATGATCAACTCGGTTGCCAATGGCGACCTTTCCAAGCAAATTCCATTAGAGATCAAGGGACACCCACTGAAAGGTGAGTTCTTACGCATTGCTAAGGAATCGAACCAGATGCTTTCGAAACTGCAGTTATTCTCGATGGAGGTAACGCGGGTGGCGAGGCAGGTAGGGTCGGAAGGTAAGCTGGGCGAGCAGGCAAAAATTAAAGGTGTAGCCGGCGTTTGGGCTGAGTTGACCGACTCGGTGAACCAGATGGCGGGTAACTTAACCGCGCAGGTGCGTAATATAGCTGCGGTAACCACAGCGGTAGCGAAGGGCGACTTATCGCGTAAAATTACGGTGGAGGCGAAAGGCGAGATATTGGAGCTGAAAAACACCATCAACACGATGGTGGACCAGCTCAACTCGTTCTCATCCGAAGTAACGCGTGTGGCGCTCGAAGTAGGTACCGAGGGTAAACTGGGAGGCCAGGCCAAAGTACCGGGTGTTGCCGGTACCTGGAAGGATTTGACCGACTCGGTAAACCGTATGGCGGGTAACTTAACCTCGCAGGTGCGTAACATCGCGGGTGTAACCACGGCGGTAGCGAACGGTGACTTGTCTAAAAAAATCACGGTTGACGTAAAAGGTGAGATGCTTGAGCTGAAAAAAACGATCAACACGATGGTGGATCAGCTCAACTCGTTCGCATCCGAAGTAACGCGTGTGGCGCTCGAAGTAGGTACCGAAGGCAAACTGGGTGGCCAGGCGCGTGTAAAAGGTGTGGGCGGTGTATGGAAGGACCTGACCGACTCGGTAAACCAGATGGGTAGTAACTTAACCAACCAGGTACGTAATATAGCGGGCGTAACCACAGCGGTAGCGAAAGGCGACTTATCCCGAAAGATCACGGTAGACGCCAAGGGCGAGTTGTTGGAGCTGAAAAATACGATCAACACGATGGTGGATCAGCTGAACTCCTTCTCATCCGAAGTAACGCGTGTGGCACGTGAGGTGGGTTCGGACGGGCAGTTGGGCGGCCAGGCAAATGTACCGGGCGTAGGTGGTACCTGGAAGGACTTAACCGACTCGGTAAACCAGATGGCCGGTAACTTAACCGGGCAGGTGCGTAATATTGCCGAGGTAACAACAGCGGTAGCGAAGGGCGACTTATCTAAAAAAATTACGGTTGACGTACAGGGCGAGATGCTCGAGTTAAAGAATACCATCAATACTATGGTGGATCAGCTCAACTCGTTCGGTTCCGAAGTAACGCGTGTGGCGCGTGAGGTGGGGTCCGAAGGTCAGTTGGGTGGTCAGGCAAACGTGCCGGGCGTAGCAGGTACCTGGAAGGACTTAACCGACTCTGTAAATAAAATGGCCGATAACTTAACCTCGCAGGTACGTAATATTGCCGAGGTGACGACGGCGGTAGCGAAAGGTGACTTATCGCGTAAAATTACGGTAAACGCCAAGGGCGAGTTATTGGAGTTGAAAGATACCATCAATACGATGGTGGATCAACTGCGCGGTTTTGCATCCGAAGTAACGCGTGTGGCTCGTGAGGTGGGTTCGGAAGGTCAGTTAGGCGGCCAGGCCAACGTGCCAGGTGTTGACGGTACCTGGAAGGATTTAACCGACTCGGTAAATAAAATGGCCGGTAACCTTACCGCGCAGTTACGTAACATAGCCGACGTATCCATCGCGATAGCAAATGGTGACTTATCTAAAAAAATTACGGTTGACGTTCGGGGCGAGATCCTGCAGTTAAAGGAAACCATCAATACGATGGTGGATCAGCTGCGCGGTTTCGCATCGGAAGTAACGCGTGTGGCACGTGAGGTGGGTACGGACGGTAACCTGGGTGGCCAGGCCTTTGTGCCGGGTGTTGGGGGAACGTGGAAGGACTTGACCGACTCGGTGAACCAGATGTCGAGTAACCTAACATCGCAGGTGCGTAATATTGCCGAGGTGACCAAGGCGGTGGCCAGCGGCGACTTATCAAAAACCGTAATTATCGATGTAAAGGGCGAGATCATGGATTTAAAAAACACCATCAACACGATGGTGGATCAGCTTAACTCGTTCGCATCCGAAGTA
>Ga0157373_10000075_pt1 | contig 85818 bp, 77 predicted proteins | sample C65metaG_FD_113460 | JGI IMG/M metagenome (GOLD analysis project Ga0157373, IMG submission 113460) | Corn rhizosphere microbial communities from Kellogg Biological Station, Michigan, USA - C6-5 metaG | ecosystem: Host-associated > Plants > Roots > Rhizosphere > Soil | place: USA: Michigan...
ATCGCCGCCCGGCATCATGCTCGGGCCTTTGCGCGCACCTTCTTCACCACCGGATACACCCATTCCGAAAAAATGATAGCCTTTGCTTTCCAGGTAGTCAACACGGCGGTTGGTGTCTGTAAAGTGCGAGTTACCTCCATCAATCAAAATATCGCCTTTATCTAAAAAGGGGATCAACTCTTCAATAACTTCATCTACAATTTTACCGGCAGGTACCAGCATCATAATGGCTCTTGGCTTATTCAGGCTATCGATAAACGGCTTCACTTCACTAAAACCTTTTACATTACCCCTTTTCGCTTCAGCTTCTAACTGTACACCTTTTGAGGCATCTTTATCAAAGCCAGCACCATTAACACCATGATCGGCCATGTTAAGCAACAAGTTGCGGCCCATGGTGCCCAGGCCTATCATACCAAAATCGTATTTCATTGTTTAGTTTGGTTAATAGTCGATAGACCATAGTCCATAGCAAGAATTTACTATGGACTATTGACCATTGACTATGGTCTATTTAATCCTTCCAGTATCTTTTTTGTTTCTTCAAAACTTGTATGCTGATGTGCCTGAAATCCTAATTTAGCGGCAGCATCCACAAACATTATCCGGTCGTCAAAATATACACTTTCCTCCGGCTCAGCCTGTGCTATGCCCAAAGCCAGTTTAAACATATTTGGGTCGGGCTTACGCATGCCTACCTCGCAGGATGATATAAAACCATCAAATGCTTCGTGCAGCTTAAATTTTTTGATGCGGTAATCATTCAGTTCCTTGCCTTCGTTATTGATGGAAAAAATGCGGAAACCGCAGGTCTTTTTCCATTCTTTAAGCCAGGCAAGGGTACCTTTCAGCTCCAGGGATTGCTCGAACATAAAAGTTTTGAAGTCTTCGCGTGTAAAATCCCTCGGGTGATTAAACACCACCGTGTCCAGGTATTCGTCAAGCGATATCGTGCCGGCCTCATATACATTAAAAATAAATGTATGCAAGCCCGACATTTCCGCATAATCTAAACCGAATTGCTTGGCTGCCTTTTGGCGCGACTCGTGCCCCCAGCCGTTAGTTAAGAGCACGCCGCCAACATCAAAAAACAGGAATTTTACAGGCGAATGGCTCACTGCTTATACTTTAGCTTTTTGATCTTCAATTGATTGCAACAGTTTTTCGAATGGTTTGTTGAACTTGTCAATACCTTCGTCTTCTAGCTGTTGTGTAATCTGATCGATATCGATACCGGCTTTTTTCAGTCTGTCTAAAGCTTCGGTTGCTTTATCTAAACCATCTTCCAATACATTAGCGGCAATACCATGATCACGGAACGCTTCGATCGTTTCCAACGGAACAGTATCTACGGTGTCCGGGCCAATCAACGCCTCAACGTATTTGGTATCTTTAAATGCAGGGTTTTTGCTGCTGGTACTTGCCCATAATAAACGTTGTGGTTTTGCGCCTTTGGCTTCCAGTGCTTTCCAGCGTTCGCTGCTGAATACACGTTTGTAGATTTCGTATGCTTTTTTAGCTGATGCGATAGCGATTTCGCCTTTCAAGTCGCCTAAGCCTTTTTCATCCAGCATCGGGTCAACCAAAACATCAATACGGCTTAAAAAGAAGCTCGCTACTGATGATATACCTTCAATAGATTGGCCGGCAGCCACGCGGTCTTCCAAACCTGCGATGTAAGCTTCAGCGACTTCCTCGTAACGTGGCAAACCGAATAATAAAGTAACGTTGATGTTCAGGCCTTCGCTGATGGTTTTGCGGATAGCAGCCAAACCTGGTTGAGTACCCGGGATTTTGATCATCACGTTATCGCGGCCAACTGCTTTCCATAGTTCTAAGGCTTGTTTGGTAGTGCCTTCAGTATCTAATGCCAAAAATGGCGATACTTCAAGACTTACGTAACCGTCCTCGCCTTTCGACTCGTCGTATACGCCTTTAAACATATCAGTAGCTTTTTGGATATCTTTGATAGCTAAACTAAAAAACAATTCTTCGTTTGTTTTACCGCTATCAGCCAGCGCTCTGATATCAGCATCATAATCTGAACTGCTGGTTATCGCTTTTTCAAAAATTGCCGGGTTTGAGGTTACACCGCGTACGCCATCATCGTCGATCAGACTTTTTAACTTACCCGAGGTCATGATCTGACGATCGATAAAATCAAGCCAGATGCTCTGACCGAAACTGTGTATTTGCTTTACTTTATTAGTTGCCATTGTTAATAGGTTTTATTGTTTGTGCTATCATTTTTAAGTTGATAGCTAAGTTCGTAATGAATAATGTGTTTTTTGTAATGATAATTTAATAGTTATGTTAGGCTAAGGTAATTTAGTTGTTTGCCGCCAATATGATATCCAGGTCGTAACCGATGAAAAGTCCGCTTTCAATAACGCCGGTTATCGATTTGATGTCTTTTTCGAGCGTTTTGGTTACGGTATCAAAATAGCAATCGAGTATAAGGTTATTATTTTCGGTGATGATGGATCCGTCTTTGCCTTTGGCTGGTCTTAATATAATACTGTTGGCGTCCAATTGTTTGAGTTGCTGTTCAACATGCAATAAAGCCTGCGGAAAAACTTCTATCGGTATCGGAAAATTGGTATTCAGCTTTTTAACGATCTTCGATTCATCTACAATAATAAAGTTCTTCGCGCTCGAACTGATCAGTAGCTTTTCTTTAAACATCGCCCCGCCCCTGCCTTTAATCAGGCTGTTATCCGGGTCAACTTCATCAGCGCCATCGAATAACCAGTCTGGCTTATGCTCAAACAAGCTTGTTAGCGGTATACCCAGTTTACTGCAAAACATCGATATTTCAAGCGAGGTTGGTATACCTTTGATGTTGAGCTTTTCTGTTTTGATCTTATCGGCGATAGCTAAAAGCGCTATGTAAACCGTCGAGCCGGAACCAATACCGATCACGTCGCCGTCCTTTACCTTATCAGCTATCTGCGCGGCTACTTTTTGCTTGCCGCTCAGGTTGATAATTTCGGCCGACCATTGCAGGTTGCTGATCAAACTATTATCCCAGTCCATTTTTGTTCGATAAAGGATTTAAGGAGCAAGGAACAAAGACTAAGATTAACATCCATTGTCTTTCCTCCTTGTTCTTTAGTCCTTAGCCTAATAAAACTTTCGCTTTGCTAACTACATTATCTACGGTAAAGCCAAAGTGCTTGTACAACTCATCGGCTGGTGCCGATTCGCCAAAGCCTGGCATGGTTACAGTATCACCTTCGTCGGTAATATATTTATGCCAGCCCAAAGCCGAACCTGCTTCGATAGCCAAACGTTTCTTCAAGCCTTTAGGCAGCACGCTTTCTTTGTAATCCAAGCTTTGTTGTTCAAATAATTCCCACGATGGCATACTTACCACACGAGATGCAATACCTTCTTCTTTCAATTTAGCCTGAGCTTTCAATGCCAGGTCAACTTCCGAACCGGTAGCGATCAATATTAACTGAGCGTCTTTATCGTCAGAGAGTACGTAAGCGCCTTTTATTAACTCGCTTGCTTTCGCATATTTATCCTGATCAAGGATAGGTAATCCCTGACGGGTCAGGACCAACGCAACCGGGCCGGTTTTATGCTCTAAAGCAACTTTCCAGGCCTGTACTGTTTCGTTGGCATCAGCCGGGCGGATAACCAGGATGTTCGGTATCGAACGCAGCGAGATCAGCTGCTCAACCGGCTGGTGGGTAGTACCATCTTCACCCAAACCGATACTATCGTGTGTATACACCAATATCGGGCGGATTTTCATAATGGCAGCCAAACGAATCGGCGGACGCATATATTCAGAGAACATCAAGAAAGTAGCGCCAAACGGAATAATGCCCGGAGTTAAGGCCATACCATTTATGGCACCACCCATAGCGTGCTCGCGGATACCGAAGTGGAAGTTACGGCCCGCACGATTCTCAAAAGTGAATGAATCGAATTCTTTTAAATGTGTTTCGGTTGATGGGGCTAAGTCGGCCGCGCCACCAATAAGTCCCGGAATTTTTCCGGCGATAGCATTCAGTACTTTGCCCGATGCCTGGCGGGTAGCCATTTTACCGGCGTCTGCTTTAAATACAGGCAATGAATCTTCCCAGCCTTTTGGCAATTCGCCGGCAGCGGCTAACTCATATTGCGCGGCCAGTTCAGGGTATTTAGCTTTATAATCGGCAAACAGTTGGTTCCATTTTGCTTCTTTATCACCACCTTTTGCACCGGCACCATGATAGTATTTCAATACTTCGGGGTCAACGTCGAATGATTTTTCAGGATCGAAACCAAAGAATTGTTTAACCAGCTTAATCTCATCAGCGCCCAGCGGCGAACCGTGCGAGCCTGCAGTACCCGATTTGTTAGGGCTTCCGTAAGCGATCAGTGAGCGTACACGGATAAACGATGGTTTTTGTTTTTCGGCTTTGGCATTGGTAATAGCTTGTTGTAAAGCGTGCACATCGTTAACATCATCAACCGATTGTACGTGCCAGCCGTAGGCTTCAAAGCGTTTGTTTACATCTTCGTTAAAAGCCAGGTCAGTGCTGCCTTCTATCGATATCTTGTTATCATCATATAAATAGATCAGGTTACCCAACTCCAGGTGACCGGCCAGCGAAGCAGCCTCTGATGCTACACCTTCCATCATATCACCATCGCTGCATATAGCATAAACATGATAATCGAAAAGATCGAAGCCCGGTTTGTTGTAAGTAGCGGCCAGGTATTTTTGAGCAATGGCGAAACCAACACCGTTTGATACACCTGCACCCAGCGGGCCGGTAGTAACATCAACACCAGGGCACAGGCCGTACTCGGGGTGACCAGCTGTTTTGCTGTTCATCTGGCGGAAATTCTTGATATCATCCAGGCTAACATCATAACCTGTTAAATACAAAATACTGTATTGCAGCATACAGGCATGGCCAGCCGACAAAATAAACCTATCGCGGTTAGCCCAGTGTGGATTTTTAGGATTGTAATTCAAAAACTGTGTCCACAGCACGTGCGCCATTGGAGCCAAGGCCATCGCGGTACCCGGGTGACCAGAATTTGCTTTTTGAACCGCATCTGCCGATAATACCCTGATGGTATCTATACCCTGTTCTTCGATGCTTTTTGTTGTTGTACTCATTGTTTAATGTTAAAGTTGATTATTTCTTTTTTACCGATGTTATCAATTCGTTACGTGTGTCGCTTTTCCACAAACGGGCTCCGCCTTTAATACCATCGCGATTGGTTATCAATTTAATGTTATCGTCGAGCTTAAAGTTGATCTTGCGGGCATTGCCGCCGCCAAGATACAAAGTATCGTAATTAAATACAGTTTTTAATATCTCAATCACGTGTTTAACGCGTTCGTTCCACTTTTCTTCACCTTTTTTCAAAAGCGCTTTTTCGCCAACGTACTGATCGTATGTTTTTCTTTCGGTAATGGGGTGATGGGCTATCTCCAAATGTGGTAACAGGTAGCCATCATTTAATAAAGCCGTACCAAAACCAGTGCCCAACGTAACTACCACTTCAAACCCTTTGCCGTCAACTACACCTAAACCCTGCATATCGGCATCATTAACTACACGGGTGGGTTTGCCTAAAGTTTTTTCAAGTTCTTTTGCCAGATCAAAATTTTTCCATTGATCAGTACCCAGGTTAGGCGCGGTAATTATTACGCCGTTCTTTACGTAACCAGGAAAGCCAACCGATACCTTATCATAAGGCTGAAAAGCTTTGATCAGCTCCTGGATAACTCCTATCAGCTGTTTAGGCTTTGGCGATGGTGGTGTAATTATTTTTTCGTAATCCATCAGCGGCGTGCCTTCATGATCTAGGACGGTTGCTTTAACATGTGAGCCGCCGATATCAATGGATAATATTTTATCGCCCGAAGATGATACTTTCATAGATGCTTGTTGATCCGTTTTACCCTAAGCGTTTAACGATTAATAATTACAATCCGGGTTGCTTTCTGTTTCAGGCTTTCGTAGTTAATTAAATACGCTCTAAATGTAGTGTGTTTGTTACAAACATGCAATCGGTTGCAGAAAATATCTTTCCACACAATCTATCATTGCTTTTTCAACCCACTCGTAATTTGAGCGTTTATTTACAACAAAAAGTTAAAAAACCCGCAATCCTCTACTCGCATTTCTAAATTTCACCACTATTCACTCTAAATCTATCTAATTAGTAGGCTAATATAGGGCAATTATTTGATTCTTTATGATATAAGCAACAAAAAACCCCGAAAATTATCGGGGTTTTTAATTTTTATGTGATTTTTCTTCAATTTTAGTAACCAAATATTTGTTTCAGGCTCAATTTTGTGAGGTCGCCATACTTTTTCAGGTCGTCATCGCTCACACGTTTCTCAGATGCCACGATACAGTAAGTATAAGGTTTATCCTTAAACTCTTTATCATGGAAAGCCTTGATGTCATCAAACTTCAGTTTATCCACATTCTCGAAAGTTGTTCTGCGGATATCGTAATCCACTCCCCTACGCTGCGCATTCAAATAGCTGAATAAAATACCATCTTCAGTAATGCGTTCGGTCTCTAACGATTTGCGAATGTTATCCTTTGCCGAAGTGATCACTTTTTCTGATTGCGGCAGATCTGTCAGCAGTTCGTTCATGCCTTTAATGGCCTCGTTTAGCTTATCGGCTTGCGTACCTACATAAGCCTGGATAATGTTGCGGTCATCCTTTTTAGCAGGCGCGCTGTAGAAGGCATAAGTTGAATATGCCAGCGCTTTCGACTCGCGAATGGTTTGAAAAACAATCCCACTCATGCCACCACCAAAGTAATTGTTAAACAATTCCACGGTTGGGGTTTGCGAGGTCGTGTAAGTATCTGAGTTTCTGATCCAGTCGATCTCTGCCTGTACCATATCATAATTGGCAAACAGCACCTTGTTTTTATCCTGGTTAATTTTGGTGAACACCTTAGCCTCAGGATAAGGAGCAAAGCTTGCCGGCAAATGATGTAACGTTTTTAACGAAGCAGCAGCCATTGGCGCAGTTAACGGACCGTAATATAAAATGGTGTGTTTATAATTACCCAGGCTATGCAGAATGTTTACCAGTTCTTCAGCCTTTAGGTTGCTCAGCTCCTCGTCAGACAATACATTGTTGAACGGATTATGCTCGCCGTACATAGCGTAGCTTACCAAACCTTGCATAATCTGTCCTTTATTCAGCTTGGCATTATCGCGAGACTTTTTCAAACGGGCTTTCAGGCCAGCCAAAGCAGCTTCATCGGGTTTGCAATTGGCAATTACGTTTTCGTACAAGGCGATTGTTTTCGCAAAGTTCTCCTGCAAGCCGCTAATGCTTACGGTGGTTATCTCGCCCGAGGTTGAGATATTAAATGACCCTGCCAGTTTGTAAAATTCTTTGCTGATATCGTCGGCGCTCATTTTATCGGTGCCCAGGTATTGCATATAAGTAGCCGCCAACGAAAACAATTTGTTATTATAGCTACCCATGTTGTAGCGGTAGTATAGCCTGAACAGGTTATTCTCTTTGTTTTGAACAGATAACAATTCAGCCCCGCCAACTTTAGCTTTTTGGATATCCTTATTATAATCCAACCAAACCGGTGCAATGTTATTGGCCGGGATATTATCAACCATTTTGAGGAATGGCGATGCCGACTCGCGGTTAACTTCAACCGGAGTGATATGCGGTTTATCAACCTTTTTGATGTTTTTGTCTTCGCCCTGGTGTTTGTAAACGATCACATAATTGCTTTCGCCCAGGTATTTGTTAGCAAATGCCACGATCTGTGCTTTAGTCACTTTCGATAAATCGGCTACGGTAGCCACGTGCGTACGCCAATCCACACCCGAAGTAAAGGCATCCATCAGGTTGCTGGCACGGTTGTAATAGCCTTCGTTTTCTTCGGTGGTTGATTTTTTTACGTTATTTACTATAGACGGGATCAGGTCATCGGCAAAATCACCTTTTTTCAATTTCTCGATCTCGGCAAGCATTAAAGCTTTCACATCATCCAACGATTGACCTTTAATAGGATTACCTTGCAATAATAATGCGCTATAATCTTTTAAGGTATAATCAAAAGCGGCGGCACTTAATAGCTTTTGTTTTTTGGTCAGATCAAGGTCGAATAGACCGGCTTTACCGTTGGTCAATATTTGCCCTACCAGGTCGAGTATTTGCGCGTCATGCGTATTAGCGCCGGGGAAACGGAAAGCAATGGTCAGGTTCTCCGGATTCGGGCCATAAACATCTCTTTTGATCGGTGAAGTGATCGGTGCTTCAGGATCGAATTTATATGGCGGAATTGCCTTAGGCTGCATATACTTGAAATGTTCATCGATCTTTTTGATCATCACATCCGGGTTAAAATCGCCCGACATGATCACACCCATATTGTTGGGTACATAGTAGGTATAGTAATACTTGCGGATCTCTTTTAACGAAGGGTTTTTCAGGTGCTCGATGGTGCCGATAGTAGTTTGCCTGCCGTAATTGTTATTAGGAAACAGCGCTGCGAACAAGGCTTCGAAGGTTTTGTTACCATCGTTATCCAGCCCCCGGTTCTTTTCTTCGTAAACCGCTTCCAGTTCAGTATGGAAAATACGCAGCACCGGCGCGCGGAAACGCTCTGCCTGTAAAGTCAGATATTTATCTACCGACGATGACGGGATATCATCCGTGTAAACAGTTTCCTCGAACGAGGTAAAAGCGTTAGTGCCCTTACCGCCCATCGATGCCATCATTTTATCATATTCGTTAGCGATGGCAAATTTTGAGGCCTGGCCCGAGGTGACGTCTATCTGGTGGTATATCTCTACACGTTTGGCGCTGTCGGTGGTTGAGTTGTATTGTTCGTACAAACCATCAATCTGATCAAGGATGGGTTTTTCTTTTGCCCAATCCAATGTTCCGTACTTATCGGTGCCTTTAAACATCATGTGCTCCAGGTAATGCGCCAGGCCGGTATGGTTTGATGGGTCGGTTTTACTACCGGCCTTAACCGCAATGAACGACTGTATACGCGGTTCTTTAGCTGTTGGGCTAAGCATAACCGTTAAACCGTTTTTCAGAACATAAAAACGCGAGTGGGTTGGGTCGCCGCTTACGTATTTATAAGTGTAGCCTCCCGATGTTGCGGTCTTCCATACAAAGCCCGCTTTTTGAGCCATAGCGGTAACACACAAGCTCAATAATACTGCTGAGAATAAGTATCTAATTTTCATGATTGGGATTTAAGACCTCTAATATATTAAAAATAGAAGCTTGGCTAATAAATATTTTACCCATATAACATCTTTTAACTATTCTTTATTTAACCGGCACAGGCCATCATCAAATAAATTTTTTTATAGCATCTTTGCAGCATGAGCAAATTATGGCAAAAAACCACCAATGTTGATCAACTGGTAGAAAGCTTTACCGTTGGCCGCGACCGTGAGTTTGACGAGCAAATGGCCGCTTTTGATGTACTGGGTTCGCTGGCACATACCCGGATGCTACAACAAGTGGGTTTATTGGATAAGGCTGACCTCGACATCGTACAACAAGAACTGAAAAATATTTATGCCGATATAGCTAAAGGCGACTTTAAAATTGAATCGGATGTAGAAGACGTACACTCACAGGTTGAGTTACTGCTTACCCGCCGCATTGGCGAAGCCGGTAAAAAAATACATAGCGGCCGTAGCCGGAACGACCAGGTTTTGGTTGACTTGAAACTATTCTTCCGTCACGAGCTACAGGAGGTTGTTGATTCGGTAAAAACCTTGTTTGACCTATTGATCAGCCTGAGCGAAAAACATAAAGATGTTTTGTTGCCCGGTTATACGCATTTACAGATAGCCATGCCATCATCGTTCGGTTTATGGTTTGGCGCTTATGCCGAAAGCCTGACCGACGACCTGGAAATGGTGTTGGCTGCCTATCATATCACCAACAAGAATCCATTGGGTTCAGCAGCGGGTTATGGCTCTTCCTTCCCACTGGATCGCACATTAACTACTAAACTGTTGGGTTTTGAATATCTGAACTACAACGTGGTTTACGCGCAGATGGGGCGTGGTAAAACCGAGCGTATCATTGCGCAGGCTTTATCCTCCATAGCTGCTACTTTAGGCAAAATGGCTATGGATCAGTGCCTGTACCTGAGCCAGAACTTCGCTTTTGTAAGCTATCCGGAAAACCTGACTACCGGATCGAGCATTATGCCGCATAAAAAAAACCCTGACGTTTGGGAAATTATGCGCGGCCGTTGCAACCGCCTGCAGGCCCTGCCGAATGACGTAGCCATGATGACCACTAACCTGCCTTCAGGCTACCATCGAGAGTTGCAGTTGCTGAAAGAATTGCTTTTCCCGGCATTTGCGGATATCAAGAACTGCCTGCACATGGCTACCTTTATGCTGCAACACATCGAGGTGAAAAACAATATTTTAGATGATGCCAAATATGCCTACTTGTTCAGCGTTGAGGAAGTTAACCGTTTGGTTTTAAACGGCACCCCTTTCCGCGACGCGTATAAACAAGTTGGTTTGGCGATAGAAAAAGGCGAGTTTAAGCCTGATCATAACATTCATCACACACATGAAGGCAGTATTGGCAATTTGGATAACGCACAGATAAGCCAGGCTATGCAACAGATCATTTCGCAGTTCAATTTTGATAAAGTTGAGCAGGCGATCGGTAACTTAGTAAAATAAAAAAGCTGTCATGGTGAGCTGTCGAACCATAGTGCGTGGGCCTGGCCCGCCTTCCTTCGACGGGCTCAAGATGACAGGCTTCGCTCAAAAAACAAAGTAATGAACGGACAAAACCGCAGCGATATATACCCCGGCCTCGAAGTTGATATTATTTTAAAAAAAGATCAACGAAGTGGCAAACGCACCCGCGGTTTTGTGAAGGATTTGCTTACCAGTGCAAGCTTCCATTCCCGAGGCATAAAAGTGCGGTTGGAAGATGGTCAGGTAGGCCGCGTTATCGAAATTATTGGTGAAGATTAACATGGCGAAAGGAAAACAAGCCCCACATGCGAACCTGTTGATGCGTTTGGACGCCCATCACCGCTTAATGATATCATTAGGTGTTACGGCGGTCGTAATTGTATTATTGTGGAGCAAAGTTTCTGTACCGGCACTCATTATGTTATCGTGGGGCAGTTGCGCGCTCACCATCATCATTTTAGATTGGCTGATCATTGCCACTGCCCATCCGCGCGAGATCAGGCAGATAGCCCGCTTAAAAGATTCCAGTCGCTCCATAGTTTTATTCTTTGTGATCGTGGCGTCTTGTGTGAGCTTGTTCGCTATCATATTCTTGCTGCTAAATCATAGTAAAGACACCCAACACATTCAGGTAACCAAGCACGTGCTGATGTCTATCGGTTCGGTAGCGGTATCGTGGTGGATGTTGCATACCGTGTTTACCATGAGCTACGCGCACATGTATTATACCCGCACTCCTGAGACTGACGACCCTAAAGACACGATCATCGGTGGTTTACAATTCCCAGAGGAGGAAAATCCAGATTATCTGGACTTTGTTTACTTCTCCTTCGTTATCGGCATGACCTTCCAGGTATCCGATGTGGAAATATCCTCACGCTCTATCCGCAGGCTGGCGTTACTGCATGCGCTTATCTCGTTCGCGTTTAATACGGCTATTGTGGCTTTAAGCATTAATGTGATTTCGGGGTTGATTGGGTAATTCCTCAATTGTCATTTCGAGTGAGCGCAGTGACGAAAAATCTTCTGCTTCATTTTCCTGCATGTTATGGGCATAATGCAGACCTGTCCCTCGCAGAAAATTTCTCCTATCGTCGAATGACAATGGGCTAGATTTTTAATCAAACAAACCCTTATCCTTTTGGATAAACTTCGGCCGTATCAAATCAAGCCCAAGCTCTTTATTCAGATTGGTCACCACATAATCCGCTAATTCAGGCGAGTAACGCTCATCGTGCTGGTGCATAAAAAACCATACGGATTGCAGGCCTTGCTGGCGCCATTGCTTAATGCGGGCAATCCATTCGTCGCAACGGCTATAATCTGTCGGGTGAAGGCTATTACCCACAAAGCGGATAAAGGCATGTGGCGTGGGCAACTCCATGTGTACACAATCCCGCCTGCCGGATGCATCGGTAATCACGGCGCCAATACCTAATTCTTTCAGCATACCAAAAAGTTCGTTGCGAGCCACGGTATTAGCAAACCATTCTTTGTGTCGAACCTCTACAAACACGGGCACATCTTTAGGCAGATCAGCCAGGTAGGCTTTTAGCTCGGGCAAGCTTTTAGGGGTATAGTTATCACTCAGTTGGAGAAATAACGGACCAAGCAGATCGCCGAAGGCCATAATTCCTTTGTAATATTGAGTGGTAACTTCTTCGGCATTTTTTAATCTTTTAATGTGTGTAATGCTTTGGGAAAACTTGGGGCAAAACTTAAAGTTGGGATTTGGCAAAGCCTTTTCTTTCCATTTTTCAATAGTCGATTCCGGATAAACGTTATAAAAGGTAGCATTCAACTCAATACTGTCGAAATGTTTTACATACTCATCCAGAAAGTTAGCTTCTTTGGTTTTTTCGGGATAGATCTTGCCCAGCCACTCCCTTCTGCCCCATTTGGCGCAGCCAACATGTACCTCCAACTGCTTTTTAGGCTCGGCAGCTTTTAAAGTATCGATAGTTAGTTGAGGATCGGCCGGCAAGGAAAAATCAACCATTGCCAGTTCTTCGGGATTAACACGTCCAAACTCCATAAGTATTTATTTAGTCCGGAAGACCGAAAGTCGGGAAGTCCGGAAGTATATTAAATTTATCATTTGCACATCTGCACATTTACAGATTTGCACATTTACAGATTTGCACATTTACAGATTTGCACATTTATCAATCTTCAATTTTCGAATACTTCTTAGTATCGTTCATCGTTGCATATACAATCAACGAGATAAAGATACAGCCGGTAGCGTACCAGTAAAACCAATCTCCATGGCCATTTTGTTTAAAAGTTAAGGCCAGCCACTCGGCGCTGCCGCCAAATATGGATACCGCGATGGCATACGGCAGGCCAACTCCCAGTGCCCGAACATTTACAGGGAACAGTTCGGCCTTAACAACGGCATTGATAGAAGTATATAAGGTCGTGATCAGCAGCGCGAACATAATCAACGCGAAAGCCATCCAGAAATCGTGTGTTTTGCCCAGGGTTGTCATTACCGGGAAAGTTGTCAGTGTGCCCAATATACCAAAGCAGATGAGCAGAGGCTTGCGCCCGATCTTATCTGATAATAAACCAAAAACAGGTTGTAAAAGCATAAACACAAATAAGGTTAGCGCTGATATCAGTGTCGCCTCGTTCTTACTGAAGCCCGATGTGGTAACCAAAAACTTAGGGATATATGTACTGAAAGTATAAAAAGCTACCGTACCACCCATGGTCAAGCCTATAACCAGCATTACTGCTTTAGGCTGTTCTAATAATGCCTTAATACTTCCTCGGCTTTTGTTAACCTTTTCATTCTCAAAGTTATCTGTTTCGGTAAGGCTGCGCCTTAAGTACATAGCCGATATAGCCAATATAGCACCAATAATAAATGGAATGCGCCAACCCCAGACATGTAATTGCGCCTGGGTTAAAAAACAACGCTGCAATACTACCAAAACGCCCAATGCAAGGAGTTGCCCCATGATTAGGGTTACATATTGAAAACTTGAGTAATAACCGCGATGCTTTTGGGTGGCCATTTCGCTAAGATAGGTTGCGCTGGTGCCATACTCGCCGCCAACACTTAAACCTTGTAATATGCGCGCAAGCGTTAATACTATGGGAGCTATAACGCCTATCGTTTGATAACCCGGCACGATAGCTATTAACAGCGAACCGGCGCTCATCAGCAATACCGATAAAGTAAGTGCAGCCTTACGGCCTTTTCTATCTGCATAAGCGCCCATTATCCATCCGCCTATAGGGCGCATTAAAAAGCCGATGGCAAAAACGCCTGCACTGTATAATAGTTGAGCTACTTCGTTTTTACCGGGAAAGAAAGCGTCTGAGAAATACAGAGAGAATGCCGAATAAATATACCAATCGTACCATTCGACCAAGTTACCTATCGAGCCGCCAAATATGGATTTGAGCCTATAGGCCGAGTTTTCGGAAGATGTTGTAATATGGCCGGTCATATAGGATTATATAACCGAAAGTAGCATTTTAATTTGAAAATGTAACGGAAATATCAGTACTTCAAATTGTACTGTACAAAACTTTTGAGCAGATTTACCGCAGGATGCTGCTGATCATGATCGGTTAAAAAATCCCAGCGAAAAGGATCGACAAAACCGGCCACATCGGTTATGTGATCAGCCAGAGATGGGTTAAACCCCATCGACCAATCAGGAAAAATACGCTGATCCTCACTGCCGCTTTTCAATTTAATCAGCCCTTTTTGTAAGGTATCGGTTTGAAGCTTGGCAAAAGCTCTTTGCAACGGCTCTGCCTCTCCTTCCAGCGAATGGAAGAACGTACGATCGCTGTACAGCATCATCCCTGTTATATTACTTTGGGTGTATTGGCAACGGATATCAACCAGCAGCTTCTTCAAATCATCACCATTTAAAAACCTGGCCGATGAGCTCACATAAATCAGGTAATTCATATGCGTATAAATTAATCCGGCTTTTTATACGCTCGAATTTGCAGGAAGGTTGCAATTGTAATAAATACGCTTATTTAGATTTTTTTACACTGCGGATAGCATGCTGTGCATCCGGCGAAAGCACCAGGCGGCCACTGATGGCTGCACGCTCGGTAAGCAAGGTAACCCAATTATCGGTGCCATGCCATAAGGTTTTTCTTAGTTCGAACAAAGCATCCGGGTTCCAGGAGGCCATTTTGGCAGTAGAAGTGATGATGGCTTCGTCCATTTCTTCAACAGTATCGAAAACTTCCGCGAACAAACCTTTTTCTTTGCCCCATTGGGCGGAGTAAAACTCGCCGGCATTTAACGATAATTGTGAAAATGCGCTCAATCCCATTTTACGGGTCACGGCAGGCTCAATAACAAACGGGCCGATGCCGATACTTAATTCGCTTAGTTTGATGGAAGCGTTAACGGTAGCAAAACAGTGATCGCAGGCGGCAGCTATACCAATCCCTCCGCCTATGGCTTTGCCATGCACACGGCCGATGATCATTTTTTGAGAATTGCGGCAGGCGTTAATCACTTTAGCAAAACCGGAGAAGAAAGCCATGCCTTCGTCGAGGTTGGTAATCTGCAATAGCTCATCGAAATTGGCACCTGCGCAGAAAGTACGGTCACCATCACTTTTCAGGATAATAGCCCGGGTTTGTGTGTCGGTACCAGCGATTTGTATGGCTTGCGCCAGTTGATCGAGCAAAGCGGTTGGTAATGAGTTTTGCGCCGGATGAAAAAAAGCGATAGTAGTTATCCCTTTTTCATCAATAGTTACATTAACATAGCCGTTTGCAGTTTCCATTTGATTATTCCAGGATAAATACCGTCATGCTGCGGGGCCCGTGAGCGCCCAGCACCAGCGACTGTTCGATATCGGCAGTTTTTGACGGACCAGCGATAAAGGTACCAAATCCGTAAACACTATCGCTAATTTTTTGATAAGCTTCGTGCATGGTGGATACGATGGTATCCGCCTTAACCACCACGGCCAAATGCTGACAGATGAAAGGCAATACCCTTTGTTTGACCAACTCCTCGGTAACCCAAACAGCGCCATTTTCGGCAACGGCTAAATGCGCACTGGTAATGGTCAGTTCGATATCCTCTAAGGTATGCGGGTCGATAGTTTCGCCGGTGTAAAGCTGGCCGATATCACTTAGCTCGTTTAAAGTAGTAACAACGCGTTTGCTGGTATCAAAATGCTCAGGCAATAGCTGTTTGATCTCATCAAAACCTTTAACCTTCAATACTTTACCACCGATGGTAGTTAAAACCGTCGTAAATTTCTCCTGCGGATCAGCATCGGTACCTTTCAAAAAGCCGATATCGGGCAACGGTTTTGATGCCGGTTGGTTTTGTGCGATTGCAGCTAATATTTTCTCGCGAGCCCTCCCCGCCCCCTGAAGGGGGAGCTGACTTGCTTGAGTGTTTATATTTTTTTCCATATCTATTTAGATATTCAATCTCCTGTTCCCCCTTTAGGGGGCTAGGGGGCCTATTTTCTATTTTTCTTATACCACTCGCCGAACGATTCTTTAGGAGGCTCTGGCATATCACGTTGTTTATACCACGGATTAAGCTTGTTGTTTACCGCGAATGGCACGTGGCGCATAAACCAACGTCCGGCTTTACCTCCGGCATGATAAATGGTTGGTGATGACAAAGTTAAGGTCATTACCTTCATTCCTGCTTTTTTTGCACCTGTAGCATAACCGTTCTTCACAATTACTTGTCGCCACTTGTATAGCTGGTCGTGGATATCGATTTTAACCGGGCATACGTTTGAGCATGAACCACAAAGCGTTGACGCGAACGGCAGATCGGAATATTTTTCCATATCCAGGTTTGGAGCTAGAATAGCGCCTATCGGGCCTGCTATGGCATTGTGATAGCTGTGGCCACCGCTACGGCGATAGACCGGGCAGGTATTCATACAAGCGCCGCAACGTATACATTTTAACGAATTGCGGAACTCTTCACGACCTAATTGTATGGTTCGGCCATTATCCACAATAACGATGTGCATCTCCTGGCCGGGGCGCGGTTTCCTGAAATGGCTTGAATACGTTGTGATGGGTTGCCCTGTGGCGCTTCGCGTAAGCAGGCGTAAAAATACGCTCAGGTGTTTCCTTTCTGGGATGATCTTCTCAAAGCCCATGCTGGCAATGTGTACATCGGCCAAATGTGCGCCCATATCGGCATTACCCTCGTTGGTGCATACCACAAATTCTCCAGTTTCGGCAACAGCGAAATTAACGCCGGTTAGGGCCACTTTACGGGTTAAAAAAGTCTCGCGCAAATGGTGACGCGCAGTTTCGGTTAAAAATTGCGGATCGGCATTACCGGCAGGCGTGCCCAGGTATTGGTGGAACAACTCGCCTATCTCCTCTTTCTTTTTATGGATACAAGGTAGTACGATATGGCTTGGTGGTTCCTGCGCTAACTGAACGATACGCTCACCCAGGTCAGAATCGATTACATCTACCCCATTTTCGCCCAGGTACTCGTTCAGGTGGCACTCTTCCGTCAGCATGGATTTACTTTTTACCATGCGGGTAACCTTATGCTTTTGCAGGATGCTCAACACAATTTCGTTATGCTCTTTAGCATCGGTAGCCCAGTGCACAGTCACACCGTTAGCCAAAGCATTACCTTCAAACTTCTGCAAGTAAGTACCGATGTTTGATAGTACGTTATTCTTGATCTGCGAAGCGGTATCCCGCAAAGCTTCCCATTCTGGCAACTGATGCACTGCCTTATCGCGCTTGGCGCGTATCCACCATAAGGTTTCATCGTGCCAGTTTACGCGGTTCTCGTCTTTATTAAATACATCGGCCAGGGCCGAGTGATCTTTAACAGTTGATTCGTTCATTGGTTCATTAGTTCATTGGTCAGGATGATCAAACTCTTGATTCCTGGCTCTTGATTCTTGACTCTATATCCTTACTCCCCGTTCAATATCTGCGCTATGTGCAGCACTTTTACTTTACTGCCCTGGCGGTGTAAAATACCTTCCAGATGCATTAAGCAGCTCATATCCACCCCGGTAATGTATTCAGCGCCATGCTCCAGGTGATCGGCGACCCGATCCTTACCCATTTTTACCGATACAGCTTCTTCTGCAACGCAGAACGTCCCCCCAAATCCGCAGCATTCGTCTTTACGACTTAATTCTACAACTTCGATGCCTTCAACCATATTGAGCAAACTGCCAGGCTTTGAAAACTCTGGTGCTACCAGTTCCGTCATTGATGACAGATGCAACCCACGCTGGCCATGGCAGCTTTGATGCACACCAACCTTGTGCGGAAATTTAGCAGGCAGACTGGTTACCTTCAATACATCTGTCAAAAACGAGGTAAACTCATATATTTTCTCGCTGATGTGGCGTGCCTTTTCGGGCTGGGCATCATCATGTAAATGATCCCGTATATGCAGCACACAACTGCCCGATGGCGCTACGATGTAATCAAAATCCGCAAAATTTTTAATGAACAACTCGTTACAGCCGTGGGTTAAATGTTCAAAGCCTGAATTAGCCATAGGCTGGCCGCAACAGGTTTGATTTTTAGGATACACAACGGTGACGCCCAGCTTCTCTAACAACTCGAGGCAGGCAATTGCGGCACCGGGATAAAACTGATCGACATAACAAGGGATGAACAGTCCGACTGTCATAGATATACTAATTTAATAGCGCTTTGTAGGCGGGGTAATTGATGCAACAAAAATAAACTTTAATAGCTAAAAGCAACATCAATGTATAAAAACCGTCTGCATAACACTTTTATTGCTAAAATTTTGTATTCAAACCCCGCTGAAACAATTTGCGCAATTTAACTATTTGTAACTTATGGCTTTGAGCACACAAGTAATATGGCTTTTTGTACTGGCTATCCCGATTGCTTGCATAGCGTGGACAGTTACGCACGAGGAAGTTTTTCGTGAGCCGCGCGAGTATTGCATAAGACACTCAAAAACAGCAAAAAGTATAGTTAAGCGAAAGTTTTTCTACGTGTTTACCTGTGAGTATTGTTTTAGCCATTATGTAACCATATTGATGCTGTTTATAACCGGTTACCAGCTATTATTTAACGACTGGCGCGGATATCTGATCGGTGCATTTGCACTGGTATTCGTAGCTAATGTATACATAAGTTTGTTCGCGTTGATCCGTATTGACCTGAAAAAGACCCGAACAGAGGCTGAAATAGCAGAAATTGAAGAGGAAAAATGCAAAAAAGATGTATCAAAAAGCCAATAGAGTTTATGTATTTGCTGCTTATTGCAACACTTAAATAATTTTTGTAAGTTGTGCTACCAAACCTTGTAGCATGACCGATATGCTTGCCCCCCAGCCCAAAAAACGCATCGAATCAATTGATGTAATGCGCGGCATTGTGATGGTGATTATGGCCCTTGACCATACGCGCGATTTTTTTACACCACAGAGCTTTAACCCCACCGACCTAACCAAGGCCTCCACGGCGTTGTTTCTTACCCGTTTTATTACGCATTTTTGTGCGGCAACTTTTGTATTCTTAGCCGGAACAGGTGCTTTTTTATCACTTAGTCGAGGTAAAACCAAAGGCGAAGCGGCCCGGTTTCTGATCAGCCGTGGTATCTGGCTGATCATTTTAGAGCTTACGTTGGTTAACTGGGGCTTTAGTATGAATCATGGCACATGGCAATTCCAGATGGATTATAGTTTTGTTTTTTTGCAGGTGATCTGGGTGATCGGCGTGAGCATGATCATATTGGCCGGTTTGATCTATCTGCCTGTCAAGGCAATCGGTATTATCGGCCTTATTTTGATCTTCGGTCACAATGCCTTTGATAGTGTAGACCCTAAATCACTGGGCGAGGCAGGTGGCACCGTGTGGCAGTTTCTGCATGTGCAAAGCATGTTCAACTATGCGCATGGCAGCAGGCATATTTTTATTTTATACCCGATTATTCCCTGGGTTGGCGTAATGGCTGCGGGCTACAGTTTTGGTACTTTATATAAACAGGATCAGGCCAAACGTAAAAAGGCGTTAGTCACAACAGGTGTATCAGCTTTAGTTTTGTTTGTGGTGATCAGATCATTTAATCTTTATGGCGATCCTGATCACTGGACAAAGCAGGGAGTTTGGTACCGTACGATACTTTCATTTATCAATGCACAGAAGTACCCACCGTCGCTTGATTATTTGCTGATCACTTTAGGACCGGTGATGATTGCCCTTGCTTATCTCGAAAATATCAAAAACAAAGTAACTGAGATATTTTTGGCCTTCGGCAGGGTGCCGTTATTTTATTATTTATGTCACATTTACCTATTGCAGTTGATGGCAAATATCACCTTCCGGATATGCCAGGCCAATCATATAACCTATGGGTTTAGCCTGCCAGTGGTTTATGGCATGTGGCTTTTAGCGGTAATTATCCTGTATTTCCCCAGCCGGTGGTTTATGCAATATAAGATGACGCATAAGCAATGGTGGTTAAGTTATTTATGAGCGGATACTGCCAGGCAATTTGACATAAAAGGTGGTTCCCTTGCCAATTACGGATTTAACAGAAATTTCACCCTGATTTAGTTCGATCAACTCGCGGCAAAGTTGCAGGCCTATACCTGTGCCTATTTCGCCCAGGGTACCTGCTTTTGATAGCGGTAGATTTTGCGACCATAGATTATCAATGTCTTCGGGCTTGATACCTATCCCGGTATCGCAAATACTGATCAGTATCTTATCACTTTCGGACACTGCATCTACTGTTATCGAACCGCCGTTAGGGGTAAACTTTATGGCATTGCTTACCAGATTCCTGAAAATAACTTTTAAGTGGTTTTCATCAACCAGCAGAAAAACATTGCCGGCTACATTATTTTGTAAAGTGATATGTTTTTGTGCAAGTTGATAAGCAAAGGTTTGCTGCATTTCGCTAATGACCGGGGTTAACCTTACATCTGTGGTAGCCACACTACTCCCCTGGATCTGATTATTTGCCCATTGTAACAGATTAGTTAGCGTTAACTCGGCACCCTTTACTACCGGGTTCATGTTTTTCATTACCTGCTGTATTTCATCGTTGGTTAGGGCACCCTGTTCGAATAGATCAGTAACGTTGCGCAGGTTGCCCACCGGGCCGCGCAGATCGTGGCCGATAACCATCAATAGCTTGTTTTTTAGGTTATTTAAACCATTAAGGTGCTTTGCCTGCGATTCGATCAGTTCGGATTGTACTTTGATAGCTGAATTTTGATCGGTAAGCTGGCTTGCCAGTTTTGTTTTTTCGCGATAGAGCCTGTAAACCGTATACAAACCTGCGATGAGCAGCAGCAGAGAGATAAACAATACAGTAATGATCCGTTGTTGCGACCTCACCAGCATTTTGTTGATCCTGCTGGTACGCTGCACACTATCTATCTTTTGCAAGCGATTATTGAGGCTGAAATAATCCTGCATCAATTGTGAACTGTTACGCCTGTCGAGTATAGTAACACCAATTAAAAAATTGTTGAATTTATCCTGATACTGGATTACGTGTTGTTTATCACCTAATTTTTTGTAAACATCGATCAGCACTTCGTACGATGCGGAGATAAAATCCATCACCCCCAAACTATCGGCCATCAAATTCCCTTTTTGTGCATATTTGAGCGCTTCTGCAGGCTGACCTAAATTGAGCAAGATCTCGGCCTTCGAAACAAAACAACTTGCACGCAAGCGTTTGTTATTGTTTAAATAACTCATCGCAATGGATGTATCGGCATAGCCATTGGCCAGCTTATAGTTCTTATTGCTTTCGTATTCGCTGAAAATGCTGGTTAAGCGGCCATACAAAATAGCTTCGGTACCTTTGTTGTTTATTTCGCGACAAAGCCTGAGCGCTTTGTTCACGGCGGTGATAGCCTTAGCGAACTGATGCGACCGGGCATAAACCAGCGAGCGTTCGGTAACCACCTCCTCCAACAGATATTTACTTGTATCTGCCTCATCCTCGGCTTTTTGCAAATAGGCAAACGCTGTTTTATAATCTTTCAGGTCGGCATAATCCCGCCCCATGTTACGGTAACACTCAGACAAGCGTAAATGGTTATGCTTACCAAAATAATGCACAGCAGTATCAATATACAGCAAACTAACCTGGTAATAGGATTGCGCCCAGTAGGTGATACCGATATTCAGAAAACTTTCACCGATGCCTTTTTTATAGTTATTAAGCTTAGACAGGATGAGCGCGTTTTCGGACATTTTGCGCGCTGCATTTGGGTTTGCCAAAAAGATGGCGTAAGCGCTGGCATTAAGTTTATCGATTTTGGATATGGTATCGATATTACCTGGCTCGGAGTTAAAATCGCCGGTAGGGGTTATGGCCGAAAATGTTTTTGAAGAAGTGAAAACAATAATTAGCAGCCACCAAACCTTCATCATGTTAAATTAATTAGTGATACAAGTATACAATACAAGCCATATTAGATAAAAAGAATTTATGGTTTTACCGCAATTATGCCCTTGTAACAAGCCGGCAACGCTCTCCAATTAACAACTCCTCGCACCTTTCGTAGTTAACCGGCGCCTTTATCTGCTCAACTTCCTGTTTATAGTTTTGCCTTAGCTCTTTACGGCGAATGGCTTCTACAAAACGCCGTACCTCTTGCGGGTTTTCCAATATTAAACCAGGCACTTGCGTAGGCTGATTATTCTCGTCCTTGGCAACCATGGTAAAATAACTGGTATTGGTGTGCTTTACCGAGTTGGTTTTCACATTTTCGGATACTACACGGATACCCACAACCAGCGATGTTTTGCCTACATAATTTACCGAAGCCATCAGCGATACCAGTTCGCCTACTTCTATCGGCGCCAAAAAGTCTACCGTATCAATTGAAGCTGTTACACAATAATTACCGGCATGTTTTGCGGCGCAAACGTAAGCCACCTTATCCATCAGAGACAGCAAAATACCGCCATGAATTTTACCGCCAAAGTTCGAGTATGAAGGTATCATCAACTCGGTAATTGTTGATTCAGACAGGCGCACCGGTTTATAGGCTAGTTTGTCATCTATAAAAGGTGTAGGTAAAGGTTCAATCATATTAAATCTATAAAACAATGTTCTTAATTGATTTCCTGCCCAAATTGTAACAGGTAACCATTATTATCAAATATGGCAAACTCGCGCATCCCATAATCAAAGTTTTCAATAGGATAACAGATCAGGGTAAATTCTTTAATACTTTCCCAAACATCATCCACATTGTTGGTATTAAAGTACAACGAGCCGCTCATGATAGGTTTCGGGATATTGCGATGCTGGTTAGGCAGGGCAAACATAATATTGATATTGCCCGACTTTAACGACACCCAGCCCATATCCGGGTCATAATTTTCGGTTGTAAAACCTAACACACGTGTATAAAACTCAACAGTGGCACTTATATCGGGTGTTTCGAGCATGGGCGTTATGGAAGTAAAACTGTGCGACATGTTTCAATATTGTCGATTAATCACATTGAATTAGTGTAGTTTAAAGCGTTACATCAATACTAAACATACTTTTTTAATATCGCAATTAAAAAATAATCTGTTTTTTTGTGTGTTTTTTAACGCATTTTAAGTGTATATGCAACAATTGTATGACAATAACGCAACAATTATATGACATTGAATTTACTATTAAACTTCGTCGTAACTTCACAGTCAATATAACCCGGGTAAGCATAAATAGGCTTTGCACGAAATAGAATAAACCAATAATACAGACTATTAATTATGAGAACGAAGGTTACATCTTCACTTAAAATTGCACTCCCAGCTTTGCTGATATCTGCATTATGTATGCAGGCATTTGCCCAGAAAAAGGACGTACAGCCAACTAACCTCCGTGCACCGGAAGGAATAAAAGTAGACGGTAAACTTAACGAATGGGGGTATGATTTTCAGGCTTATAATAAAACTACCAAGTTGTATTATACCATGGCTAATGATGACAAGAATTTGTACCTGGTAGTAAAGATTAAGGACAAAATAGACATAAATAAAGCCTTGGGAGGTGGTATTAGCCTATTGATCAATACAGCTGATAAAAAGAAAGATAAAGACGCTTTTACAATTACCTTTCCTATGCCGCCACCAAGAGCATCAGGCGGTGGCCGTGGCGGCATGCGTGGAATGCGTGGCGGAAATCAATCGCAAACACCTGAGCAGATTGATTCGGCCAGCCGTGCATCACATAAAACTGCGTTAGGTTTGATACGAGAAATCGGTGTATTGGGCTTTAAGGATATTACTGACAGTACAATATCTATTTATAACGAATATGGCATTAAGGCTGCTGCAGGTTTTGACGAGGAGGATGCTTTCGTATCTGAACTGTCTATCCCATTAAAACTACTGGCATTAAACGCCGACGAACCGAAAGAATTTGCTTATAATATTAAGGCAAACGGCATCAACAGTGGCCGTAACCGTGGTAACGGTGGTGGAGATAACGGCGGCGAAGGCGGAGGTTTTAATGGCGGTGGCATGGGCGGCGGCCGCAACGGAGGTGGCGGTGGATTTGGAGGTGGAGGTTTCGGCGGCGGTGGGCGAAATGGTGGCGGTGGCAACGGAGGCGGCCGACTTGGTGGTGGCAATAACAACAGTATGGTAACCACTATGGAGGAATTAATGACGGCTACCGATTTCTGGGGTAAATACACACTTGCCAAGCCTACCAAATAACAACATACTGACCGATCGTAAAAGAGAATAACGATTATCCCCCCTAATTAAGCTAATTGCTGCCATTTAGCGGCGATACTGGAATACTATTAAAACAAAGACCCAAACAAATTATCATAATGAAGAAACTATTACTCATCCTGTTTATAACCATAATTTCGGGCGAGGTTTTCGCGCAGGGCGGAGGCAACGGACGTAACCGGGGGCAGCAACAGATACTGGCGCTACCATTCAGGGAAGTTAGCGGGGTGGTGAAGGATACGGCAGACAATACCATTATCGGAGCCACTATTACATTAACGTCAAAAAGCGATACGTTACGTGCCTCAACCAACTCAGACGGTGTTTTTGTGATTAAGAATGTTAAACAGGCCGTGTTTACGTTAAGTGTTAACGAACTGGGCTACCTCCCTATTGTTAGGAAATATCTGAATAATGATGCGATAAAGCGCGTGGTTTTGGAGCCCATCATCATGCATTCAGCTTCGCACCTGATGAACGAGGTAAAAATTAACGGCACACCAAGTATTACTTATAAAATAGATACTGTTGAATATAAGGCAAGCGATTATAAAGTGCACGCCAACGCCACTGTTGACGAGCTTTTAAAGAAAATGGAAGGTTTTGAGGTGGGATCTGACGGATCGGTTACACACCAGGGTCAGTCGATAGCAAAAGCCAGGCTGAACGGTAAGGATTATGCAGGCGGAAACGTTGCTCAGGCTATACAGAACCTGCCAGCTGATATAGTTGAAAAAATACAGGTTGTTGATGATTATGGCGATCAGGCAGCACGTACAGGTATTAAGGATGGCGACCCGCAAAAGGTTTTAAATATCACCACTAAGGCCGACCGCTCTGTTGGTACAACCGGGCGTTTGGTTGGTCAATATGGTAGTGACGACCGGTATAATGCCAACCTTTTTGTACAGCGTATTAATGCAAACCAGCAAATAGGTATAATTGGCAATTTACGTAACACTGTAAACGGCGTGGCATCAAGCGGTGTTGCCGGCGGTGCTACTAATGGCGGCGGTGGCGGTTCAGGTGTTGGTGCAGGTTCGAGGGGTGGTGGCCAGGGTACTACTAAATCGGGCGCGCCATCATTCAACTATCGCGACCAATGGAGTAAAAAAGTGCAAGTAAATAGCAGTTATACCTATAACTTCAGAAATAACAACTCGTTAAATAACAGCTACGGTGAGAACTTTACCAGTGTAGGTCCTAATATTTTCACTAATAACAGCACGTCAGACAATAATTCTAAAGGTCACAATCTAAATTTCCAGATGGAAATTCAGGCTGATAGCGCCGATTTTATACAGATAACGCCAACGTTTAGTTATACAAATTCGTTAAACAGTTCCACTTCAAACCAGGATAATATTGACAAATATACCACAGGTTTTCAGCATATTGTAAATACCGGTTTTAACTCGAGTACCAGTTCGGCACCGAATTACAGCATGATCGCTTTTTATAGTCACCTGTTTAAAAAACCGCATCGTAACGTTTCATTACAATTAAGTGTTGCGCGTACCAATAGCGATGCCAATAGCGACAGGAACAATACACGGAGCTATTACAGAGATACAACTACGAACGAATTTATAGGTGATTCGGTATCTCATTACCGCACGTTCCGCAATAGTATCAATACTACCTATCGCGCCAGCATGACCTATACCGAGCCTTTGACCATGACCCAGCGTATTGATTTTAACGGCCAGGTAAGGCGATCTGTTTACGACAATAGTTCGATAACCGATACCGTAGTTAACGGCCAAAACACTGAATTGAAAGCCCGGGACAATATCTCGGATTATTCATTTACTGAAAGCCGGATAACCTTAAGCTATAAATTTGACGGCCTGAAAAACAGCATCGCGATAGGCGCAACGGCTGTACCATCACAACTGGTAGGTACCAAAGTAAATAATGCTACCGGCGAAAACGTGCCTACTTCGCATTCATATTTCAAATTAATACCGGTATTCAGGTATGCTTACGCATGGTCGCGTACGCAGCGTTTCAGTATTCAATATAGCGGATCGAACAGCGAGCCAAGCTTTACCCAGATTCAGCCTTTTACCGATATATCAAGCGCTACACACTACTATATAGGTAATCCTGAACTGAATCCGGCTTTCACAAATTCGATAACCGCTCAATACAATAACTATATAGCTAATTCGAAATTGAATATTTCATTTAACGCTAACGCCACATTTACCAGCCAGGAAATAGATGAAGATAACGTTTTGGTGCACCTCCCTCCAACCGTATCGGTTGTTAACGGCAAAAGAGATACCATCCGTACAACCCGGACGGATACTTATTACATCAACTTAAGCGATTCGCATGCCTATGTTGGCCGTTATAATTTCTCCAAACAATTGGATGACCGCAAATACAATCTGTCGTTAAATGGAAATATCACTTACAGCTATGGTGTTGGCGAAAGCGGCGACCAGCCTGTTGCAAACGGGCCGATCAACAATACATTTTTCCACACAACTACCTGGCGATACGACGAACGTTTCGGACCACGCATTAACCCGAACGATAATATCGAGATAAACCCTTATGTTGGTTATGATGTTTCAAGAACATTTACAACACTGTCGACATTGGGTTCGCACCCCGCTACCGTTGTAAAAACTACTTCGTTAGCTGTTGACGGAAGAATGTATTTTCTGAAAACATGGCAGGTTAATTACAGCATTACAAAAAGCTACGTAACCGGTTTAGGCGGTTTATCCACTAACCCAACGGTAATCAACGCCGGTTTTCAAAAGGAATTTTTCCAGAAAAAGAACTTTGTGTTAACATTTGATGCTTATGACTTGTTGCACCAAAACAACTTTATACAACAGACCATAACCAACACATCGATTACCAATACACAATCGAACTCCCTGAGCCGTTATTTCCTGATCGGTTTCAGGCTTAACCTGCAAAGATGGAGCGGTGTACCAACGCGTAATGGCAGACAAATGATGCGTCGCGGTGACGGCAGCTTTATCTACTAAAATATAACCAGAGGATAACAAAAAAGCCTTCCCTGTTTGGGAAGGCTTTTTTGTTATACATTTATACGATATACAAAGAAATCGGTATCCGGCTCCTGTTTGGTGAAACCGATGGCTTCGTACAAGCTTTGTGCTGTATAGTTATCAATAGCAGTCTCTAACTGTACAAATGTTGCCCCTTGCTGTTTAGCAAACTCCATTGTGGTTTTGATGAGTTGTTCGCCTATCCCTTGTTTACGATGAGCAGGATCAACAAACAAATCGTTCAATATCCAGTTTTTGCTTGCCCGCATGGATGAGTATTTAGGATACAGTTGTGTAAAACCAACAGAAACATCACCCGACAATGCTACGAATATCACCGATTCATTATTATCCAATCTCGCATTGATGAACGTTTTAGCCAGCGCAGTATCCGAGGGTTGTTTGTAGAACACCCGGTATTGGTCGAACAAGTTGATGACGAGGTTACTTTCGGCTGCAGTTATTCTTTTGGCAGTGATCATAAGTAAATATAAGAGCTATAAAACACAAAAGCCCTACCGGTTAGGGTAAGGCTTCTATACATTCAAAGTATTTTTATTTTACAGAATCAACGATAGCTTTGAAAGCTTCTGGATGATTCATGGCTAAATCGGCTAATACCTTACGATTTAAACCTACTTCTTTTGCATTTAATTTACCCATTAATTGTGAGTAAGAGATACCGTACTGGCGCGCACCAGCATTGATACGTTGGATCCAAAGACCGCGGAACTCGCGTTTTTTGGTTTTACGGTCGCGGTAAGCATATTGTAAACCTTTTTCAACTGTGTTTTTGGCAATGGTGTAAACCTTGCTGCGCGATCCCCAATAACCTTTTGCAAGGTTCATGATCTTTTTCCGGCGTCTTCTCGACGCTACTGCGTTAACTGAACGTGGCATTTTTTTGTGCTTTTGGTAGTGAGTGCCTCCCTTGTTTCAGGCGGACTTGTGTACTCGAATACCTGGTTTAAAAATTAATTAATTACTTTCCGATACAAAGCATACGTTTTACGTTACCCATATCCGCATCAGCAACAAGGCTGGTGTGGGTTAGGTTACGCTTACGTTTGGTCGACATCTTGGTTAAGATGTGGCTTTTGTATGCGTTTTTTCTGGTAATTTTACCGGTTCCAGTGATGCTAAAGCGTTTTTTAGCGCTGGAATTGGTTTTCATTTTTGGCATAACTCCTGTTGTTTGTTTTTGATCTGCAAATGTACTTCTCAGCAAATATGCAAACCGGTTATTTATTTATATTTATTTCGAAAATCCTACTTTTTTCCACCTTTAGGCGTAACGGTTAAAAACATCCGCTTCCCTTCCAGCTTTGGTAATTGTTCAACTTTTCCTACTTCTTCTAAAGCCTGTGCAAAGCGCAGCAGCAATATCTCGCCTTGCTCTTTGTAAACTATCGCACGGCCTTTAAAGTGTACGTAAGCCCTTACTTTTTCGCCCGCTTCTAAAAACTTGATGGCATGCTTCAGTTTAAAATCAAAGTCATGATCATCGGTGTTCGGTCCGAAACGGATCTCTTTGATAACCGTTTGTTTGGCATTGCTTTTTATTTCCTTCAGCTTTTTCTTTTGCTCGTAGATAAACTTGTTATAATCTATCACACGGCAAACCGGCGGTACAGCGTTCGGAGATATTTCAACCAGGTCGAGCTCTTGCTCTTCGGCAATTGCCAAAGCATCGCGTAGTGAGAAAACACCTTGCTCAACGTTATCGCCTACCAAACGCACTTCTTGCGCCCTGATAAACTGATTGATGTTATGTTCGGCTTCTTTCTTTTTGAAAGGGGGCCGTGGACCTCTGTTAAAATTGGGTTTATTTAATGCCAAGTTATACGGTTATTTCTTTTTTTATTTTTTGTGTAAAATCTTCAATCGTCATACTGCCTAAATCGCCTTCGCCATGTTTCCGTACAGAAACCAGGCCTTCCGCGGCCTCTTTTTCACCTACAATAAGCATGTATGGTATTTTTTTGACTTCAGCGTCGCGTATCTTTCTGCCAATCTTCTCGTCCCTGAAATCAATAAGCCCGCAAATATCGTGATCTTTTAATGAATCTGAAAGTTTTTTTGCATATTCTTCATATTTCTCCGAAATAGGCAAAATGATGAATTGCTCCGGCGACAACCACAATGGGAAATTACCTGCGCAATGCTCAATCAACACAGCCACAAAGCGCTCCATCGAACCAAAAGGTGCACGGTGTATCATTACCGGGCGGTGTTTCATGTTATCGCTGCCGGTATACTCCAATTCAAAACGTTCGGGCAGGTTATAATCAACCTGTATAGTACCCAATTGCCATTTACGGCCAAGAGCGTCCTTCACCATAAAGTCGAGCTTAGGGCCGTAAAATGCAGCTTCGCCTTCAACCTGTACAGTTGGTAAACCTTTCTCGGCAGCAGCTTCGATGATCGCCGCTTCAGATATAGCCCAGTTTTCATCACTACCAATGTATTTGGCTTTATTATTCGGGTCGCGTAACGAAACCTGTGCGATATAATCCGTAAAGCCCAGAGCGTTAAATACGTACAATACCAGGTCGATAACTTTTTTAAACTCTTCCTTCACCTGGTCTGGGCGGCAAAACAAGTGCGCGTCGTCCTGAGTAAAGCCCCGTACACGGGTTAAGCCGTGCAGCTCGCCGCTTTGCTCGTAACGGTAAACAGTACCAAACTCGGCAAAACGAACCGGCAGGTCTTTATAGCTGCGCGGTTTGGTTTTATATATCTCGCAGTGGTGCGGGCAATTCATCGGTTTTAAAAAGAATTCCTCTCCCTCTTGCGGTGTTTTTATAGGTTGAAACGAATCGGCGCCGTACTTTTCGTAGTGGCCCGATGTTACATACAGGTTTTTATGGCCGATATGCGGTGTGATCACCTGCTCGTAACCTGCTTTTACCTGTGCTTTAGTTAAAAACTGAACCAAGCGCTCGCGCAGGGCGGTACCCTTTGGCAACCACAAAGGCAAGCCCATGCCTACCTTTTCGCTAAAGGCGAACAGTTCAAGTTCTTTACCCAGTTTACGATGGTCGCGTTTTTTGGCTTCCTCCAGCACGTGTAAATATTCGGTCAACTCGCTTGCTTTAGGGAAAGTTACCGCATAAATACGGGTCAGCTGTTTACGGCTTTCATCGCCGCGCCAGTAAGCGCCGGCCACGTTCATCAGTTTTACCGCTTTTATAAAGCCAGTATTCGGGATATGGGGGCCACGGCACAAGTCGGTAAAGTTACCCTGGGTATAAAAAGTGATCGAACCATCTGGCAGGTCCTTGATCAGGTCGAGCTTGTACTCGTCGCCTTTTTCGGTGAAATAAGCAATCGCGTCGGCTTTGCTTACCGGCTTACGTACATACTCGGATTTAGCCTTAGCCAACTCGAGCATTTTATCTTCGATCTTTTTAAACTCTTCCGACGAAAACTCCTTGTCGCCAAAATCAACATCATAATAAAAACCGGTTTCGATAGCCGGCCCGATGCCGAACTTAGTCCCCGGATACAGCGCTTCCAATGCTTCGGCCATTAAGTGGGCTGATGAATGCCAGTAGGTTGATTTACCTTGCACATCGTTCCAGGTAAGCAGTTTAACATTCGAGTCGGTTTCAATGGCACGGCTGGCGTCCCAAACTTCGCCGTTCACTTCGGCGGCTAAAACATTGCGTGCCAAACCTTCTGAAATGGATAGGGCGATCTGCATAGAAGTTACGCCTTTTTCGTACTGGCGGACAGATCCGTCAGGGAGGGTAATGTTGATCATCTACAAGTATGATTTAAAGTTTTAAATATTACGTTAATACGATCACGTACAAGGGTGATCTTTCGGTTGCGAATTTACGATTATTTTTTAGGATTTTAGCGATTGAGAAAGAGGATTGCGCGGATTTGCTTAGGAAATATTTTAATCATTCCAGATTTGACAACTTTTAAAAAGTTGTCAAATCTTTGGAGGCACATGGGTATTTATGGGTATTTTTTCAGTCCTTTTCCATTTTTCTTTTGTTTTTATCAATTATAGGCACACTTTATAATTTTTACACCATCAGGCTCATGGGTATCATATGGGTATACCCATAATTGCGAACGTTCCGACCTCGTGCATTTTCGCTGTTATAATCAGGGCGTTTCCCTACGGGCCGTGCTCTCCGCTCATACTGCACAGGCCTTAGCCACGTGGCCGGTATCCACTGCGATCACTAACGCGGCTTCTCTTAAAAATACCATGCTTTTAGGGAAAGAATCTGCAATCTCTTAACCGACCTTCTTGTTGAACAAAACATAAGAGTTCATCAATTAAACGGGCGTACGAAAACATTAGAAAGCCTTTCAAAAAAAATAGATGATAAGAATGAAAAATACAGCACTATTGATGATATAACTGATGTTATTGGAGTACGTATCATAACCTATCTAGAAAGCGATGTCGATGCAATAGCTGACCTTATTGAAAAAGAGTTCATTAAAGACAATATAAATTCGATTGATAAACGCAAGCTAAAAATTGATCAGTTCGGTTATAAATCATTGCATATCGTAGCATCCTTAAACAGAAAGCGATGTGAATTGAAAGAGTATAAACGCTATAAAGATCTTAAGGTCGAGATACAAATAAGATCTATTCTACAACATGCTTGGGCAGAAATAGAGCATGATCTGGGTTACAAGGGCGAAGTTTCAATACCTGATAAATATAAAAGGGCATTCAATAGATTATCAGCTTTGTTGGAAACCGCAGATATTGAATTCGATCGATTAAAATCAGAATTGTTAACCTATGAAGAGGAAGTTCCTGAATTAATTAAGTCAGAACCAGAATCAGTCGATATTAACAAAGCTTCACTAAGTTCATTCATTGACACTAACGAAACTCTATTAGAAATAAGAAAAATCGTAGAACAAAAAGTTGGGGGTGAATTAAGTGAGAGTAGTAGTCTCGAAGTGATAATAAATCTACTTAATTATTTTAAACTTTATTTTATTGGAGACCTTGAAAAAGTAATTTCTGAAAATAAAGAACGTTACAGAAAATTTGTTGAACTATTTATAAACCTTGATGAATTTAGTAATAATAGCTTGAAACCAATGAAGTCTGCTCCTTTACTTTATTTCTTACATTATCTGGCTGGAAAGAGTCAGAATATTGAGATCGCACTTGGATATGCTCAAATATTACTCCCCGCAGCTGGTAATTTAGTCCAAAACTTTGCAAATCAATATATTGATTTATATGCCGACTCCATTAAGTAACAAATAGTTCGCCCGCAACCCTCGTCGTCATTGATGTTGTCACCAACGGCTTATATCCTGCTCTCTACTCACCTAATCAACCACTCACCAACCCTCACACATTCCCCCACCCGTGCGCCAGCACATCGGCCAGGTGCATAGTTTTAATCGGCAGGTTATTTTTATCGATATAGCTTTGCAGGTGCATCAGGCAGCTGGCGTCGGTACTGATGATGTAGTCGGCTTCAACAGCCAGGGCATTTTCAACCTTTTGCTGGGCCATGGCACTGCTTATAGCGTCAAACTTAACGGCAAAGGTACCTCCAAAGCCACAACAGGTTTCGCCCTGGGCCATATCAACAAGCTCCAGTCCTAAAACTTTGCTTAACAACTGGCGAGGTTCGGCCTTGATCTTGCACTCGCGCAGGGCGGCGCAGCTATCATGGTACACAGCACGGCCATCCAGTTCAGCCCCGAAGTAATCATACTCAATCACGTTCACCAAAAAGTCCGACAGTTCGAAAATATTACCCTGTACAGCCCTGCATTTATTGTGCACCGCGGTATTGGTAAACAAATCGTTATAGTAGTTTTTTACCATGCCGGTACACGATGCTGATGGCGCTACAATAACGCTATCCTCGCTAAAGTCATTCAGAAATTTGCTGCCGATGGTTTTGGCTTCATCCCAAAAACCGGCATTAAAGGCGGGCTGCCCGCAGCAAGTTTGGTTAGGATTATAGGCAACGTTGCAGCCGGCTTTTTTTAACAACTTAACGGTGTTAAAAGCCGTATCCGGAAACATCTGATCAACAAAACAGGGTATAAACAATTCAACCTTCATCAGCACAAAAATTACGCGGCGCTAAATTCAGAAAAATTACTTTTTTTCTGTGCAGATAATAAAGAAAATAACAAAATAAGCCCTACAGCAAAATACAGGCCCAGAGCCAGTGCCGAATTTCGCATGCTGCCGGTAATCTCCTCTATCAAACCAAAGCTGAACATACCGCCTACAATAGCCAGCTTCTCGGTAACGTCATAAAAGCTAAAGAATGATGCGGTATCAGGAATATCCTGCGGCAAGTACTTTGAATAGGTTGAGCGCGACATGGATTGTATCCCCCCCATTACCAGGCCAACTACTACAGCTATAATGTAAAATTGTGTGGCGGTTGTAGTAAAATAAGCAGCGAGGCAAACACCGACCCATATAACAACGGTGATGATCAACACTTTTACGTTACCTATTTTATTTGATAATTTCGACATGAGCGTGGCACCTGCAATAGCCACAAGCTGAATGATCAGAATAATAGAAATCAGTGCAGAAGTTTCCATATGCAGTTCTTTCGCGGCAAAGCCTGTAGCTACGAGCATAATGGTTTGCACCCCCATCGAATAGAAAAAGAAGGCCGGTAAAAAACGTTTTAACAGCGGCATTTGCTTAACCTGTCGCCATACATTGGCCAGCTCAATAAAGCCGCCTTTAATAATATTTTTGGTATGGCTCACCGCGTTAGGGCTGCCTTTGGGCAAAACAGTAAAGGGTATGCAGGCAAAACCCATCCACCAAATTCCTACTAATAAAAACGACAGTTGCGCTGCCGATGTTTTAGTAAGATGGAACGTTTGCGGAAACAGTACAAATGCAAAACATATTAACTGTAACAGCACGCTGCCGATATAGCCATAGGTAAACCCTTTGGCGCTAACACTATCCTGCATATCAATAGTAGCAATTTCGGGTAGGTAACTATTATAAAACACAAAGCCTCCGGCATAACCTATTGCTGCCAGGGCAAACAGTATAATACTAAATTCAAGTGTTTTCGCAGTAAAAAAGAACAATCCACAGCAAGCTACCGAGCCCAATACAGTAAAAAACATCATAAATATTTTTTTATTGCCTCGATAGTCGGCTATAGACGTTAAAATAGGTAACAGAACAGCCATCAGCATATAGGCTGCGGCAAGTGCATAATCGCTCAGGGCTGTATTTACAAAGCTTTTACCAAAGAATATTACCCGGTTACCATTTTGCTCATTTGCAGTTACAGCGACGTAATACGCCGGGAAAATAGTTGATGTAATAACCAGGTTATAGGCAGAATTGGCCCAATCGAACATGGCCCATGCCCTGATGGCTTTTTTGTTATTTTTTGCTTCCATACTTTGATTTAAAAGTAGACAAAAAATAACATTCGCAATTAGTACAGATTAATATTTAATGATTATACGCAAGGCCAATCTTATATGAAGTATCAGCCAGGGTTTTAATAATAAAATATTGGCTGTGGGCATCAGTCAGGGTAAGCACCATATACCCGTCGGGCCAGTAGCCAACTGCAAATATTTTAAAGGGTTTAGTGTAAGAATGGAATATCTGCTCATTATCTATTGCGGTTTTTCTAGATACCGAACACGATACTAAAAAAAGACACACCCAAAGTAAATGTGTTTTCATGTTAGTTAAATTAAAGGTGAAGAGGGACTATTAGCTTAGGGCTGGTTAAACCCTGCTTTAAAGATAGTAAACTATTAACAATTAATCAATTAGAATAAAAAATTATTAATTCGGCAAAAACACTGAGTTTGATTAGGGAAAACAAAAAAACCAGGCAATAGTTGTAATAAATTTACAAAAAAGACACATTCGATAGTATTTACATTAATTATTTTCATTCAAACATTCAGTTTGATGTTAATTATTTAATTTTTTATATATTTACCCCTCAAGTTATTCCTAAAGCAAAAAACTACTTTAAGGATAATTTGTTATCCCTGATAATTGGCTAATTAAACAAGTTGTACAACCTTAAGCACGAGCAATAGCTTTTGAGATTATGAATAAGTGTTTACTTGTAATTATGCTGATGATTTTTGCCTGTGCTACGGTGCATGCTCAAAACAAAAACATCTTTGATCCGGATAGTTCGATGGCGAATAAGCCATCCACAAAAGATGCAGCAGTTGCCGATAGCATTAAAAAAGCCGGGTACCTGCTCAATGCACGGCCTTACCCCCTGCCCGATCCTAATCCAAAAGAGATAAAATTTTACCACCGCTATTGGCGCGATATTGATTTGGCCGATGCAAAGAATAAAATACTGTGCCGCCCCGGCGGTACATTGATCGAGGGTATTATAAAAGGAATAAAGGATGGCAAAATAACAGCTTACGACCCCATGGGCGGCCCACCCGACAGCCCGGCGGGCGATGCATTTATTGCACCTATGAGCTATGATCAGCTCATGACGCACCTGAGCGATACCGCCATTGTTGATCAGTTTGACAAAGATGGCAACAAAACAGGCAGCATTGCAAAACCCAATCCATTTACGCCTGATAAAATATCGGGGTACCGCATTAAAGAAGATGTTTACTACGATAAACAACGAGGCAAGGTGGTTACCCGCATTATTGGTATCGCCCCTCTCCAAAAACTTACGTTAAGCAGTGGCGACAGTTTAGGCACACAACCCTTATGCTGGATACGCTTTAAGGATTGCCGCAAGGTACTGGTTACCATTGATGCCGATAATCCCAATCACAAAATCGGATTAACTTTGGATGATGTATTTTTACAGCGACGCTTCAATTCGACAATTATTGAAGAATCGAACCCAATGGGTAACCGTATAAAAGATTACGAAACTACCGCAGATGCCCAAACCAAAGAAGCAATACGCATTGAAAATAAACTCGATGTTTACAAAAAGGGTATTTTTTTATATGTGCTAAGCGAAGAAGACTCTATGCCCGAAAACGCACCTGTTAAAAAACCCAACCTTAAGTCACAAATTCGGAATCAATAATTTCCTTTTTCCTGAATGCTGAGCGATTATTTAAATAACATCGTACAGCCATATTTTTTGACCGTTTATTGCTCTTAGTATAAATACGCTTACTTTAGCGTCTATGTTATCCGAACCTACTTACAGCGCCGCCCGTATTGTTGCCGAAAACATCGAATCGCACTTCGCGAAACAGTTAATTACGGCAAATGCTCCGGATAAACAGTTGGCCCCTCAGCCACCGGCTTATTTTATCGAAGCAATTATTGATGTAGCCTTTTGGACGAGCCTGCGCAAGGAAGAAGGCCATTCGCCCAAGGTATCTATTGCATACCTCCCACCCGGGAAGGCCGGACAGCCTATGATATTTACTAAAAGGCTGAAATTCACTCCCGATACCATTATTAAACTGGCACCTGCCATTGAAGGTGCCGGTATTTACCTCGGTGTTTGGAATGATGGCGATACGCTTTACATTTGGGGAACAACACGTGTCATCCCCGCATTCTGTTTTGTACTGGATGTAAGCGAGCCCAGCCTGCTGGTAATTAAACACCGGCGCATCAGCGGCTTCGGCAAGTTTGTAAACGTAGCTGTATTAAAAGGCGATCAGATCAAGATCATCGACGAGCGCAGTGATGATGTGGTTGATTGCCCGGAGGTAGTCTCATCATTATTAGGTTTTAACAATCCCTCATCATGGAGCTCTACGGTTAATATTCATGTGCAGTTAGCTGTATCCATGCGGGCACATGGCCGTGGCGGTATTTTACTGGTTGTACCATCAGCGCACGACAGCTGGAACGATTCCATCATCCATCCTATCAATTACCAGCTAACGCCCCTGTTTTGTGGCCTGGCTGATCTGCTAAAGCAAAACGTGGCTGAAAAAGACATGAGCCTATGGCAGGAAGAACTCAGCAAAGCGGTTGAAAGTGTTGCTGGTTTAACCGCAGTCGATGGCGCCACTCTGATAAACGACCAACACGAGCTACTGGCTTTTGGCGCCAAAATAACCCGATCAGCAAAGGGGCAACGTGTTGAACGCATACTGGTAACCGAACCCGTACTGGGTGTTGAACCGCGCATTATCCATCCGGGCGCCGAAGGCGGCACGCGTCACTTATCAGCTGCGCAATTCGTGTATGATCAGCGCGAGGCTATAGCTATGGTCGCCTCGCAGGACGGCCGGTTTACTATCTTCTCCTGGTCGCCTTGCAAAGAAATAGTGCATGCGCACCGGGTAGATAGCTTGCTGTTATAGTTAAATAACCTTTTCCGACCAGTTCAGCCCTTCGGGTAACGCGGCCTTACTAAATTCGATATGTATAATCCGGCGTTTTTTATGGTTAGTTGTACGATCTGAAGCATGAAGCAATAGTGGCCGCATAATCATTATTCCGCCTTTATTTACCGGACAAATATGCTCGGTCTCCTCATCCCGGTTTATTGTTTCGGGACGATATACCTCTTTAAGATGCGAACCGGCAATGACTTTTAAAGCGCCGTTATCTCCATCTGTATCATCCAGGTGAATGCGTATGGTAAAATTGTTCTGCAGGATATCAATAGGTGGTTGTACCGCAAATTGATTATGCTTAACAGTCCACGGGCCGAACCCTGGCAAAGATAATTTCTGGTCGACAGATATAGTCAAATCCTGGTGATAAGCTACAAACCAGTTACTCTTTTCAGGCTTATCAAAATATATCGACTTCGCTACAAAATACCCGTCGCCAAATAAATCACTAATAATTTTATTAAGTTTATCTGTAAAGATTAGTGATTTAATTTGAGGAATCTCTTTTAAAAATTGCCTTATCGCAAACAGGTCATTGGTTTTACGGAATGTAGGTTTAGAAGTATCAACCGCGGCAATCGCATTAATTATCGTGTTAACCTCACCTTCATTGTATATACTGTTAATAACGCTATAGCCATCTGCGGCAATTTTATCCTGATGAGTTTTGAACGCGATCATTTTTATTTCACAATGATACAAAAATGAGCGGTTTGTCTAGCCCGTCGGTTTACCAATTCTTAATCAGCTCAAAATAAAAAGCCTTAGCTATATAGCTAAGGCTTTTTATTTATTTATAGCGTAATTGTTTTTGAGGCTTATTTGTTACTTACCTTCACGTTAAAAATGTATTTCTGCATACGGGCAACCTGTTGGTCCGGGCTCATGCTCGCTAACACATTTTTAGAATTCAGGCTTATTTTTTTGGTTGATGATTCGGCAGCCATGGCAGTCAGCGCTCTATATAAATACTTTGATTTGATAGCATACGCCGGCGCATCAGCAGCCTGACCTTGTTTACTGTTAATAATACCGATGATATTGCCATTAGCATCTAACAAAGGGCTTCCGCTATTACCATTGCTGGCCTTGATAGCCACGCGGTAACGTACGGTATCGCCATTTGAACCGGCTGCCGAACTCAGGTATCCTCTGTCGTAAACCATATCATCCAGGGGATAACCGATAGTAAATACGTTTTCTCCTACATCAGCACGTTTTTTAAACCCATAGGGTAAGGTACCCAATGTTTTAAAAGATGGATCGACGATCTTTAAAACCGCCAGATCGGTATTAGGATCAGCATATACTTGTTTTACATGATAAGCATCACCATTGGCATTTTGTATGGTAAGCGAATCGGCATCGTTGGTAACATGCATGGCAGTTACGATGTAACCATCAGCGGATATAGCAAAACCTGTACCCGAAGGAGTATATTTGCTCTGATCGATCTTACCTGCACCTACTATCTTGATCAGCTTATCGGTTTGCTGCTTAAGCTTATTGGCCGAGTTTTCAACTTTGGCCAGCTTGCTGCTTAATGCGATAACTTCTGACTGATTAGCCTGTGTTTTTAAATATCCGGTAAAGAATAATGTGCTTAAAACTGCAAAAATGGCGATAGATGCTGCCAGCGATATTTTAGAATGATGATTGCGCCAAATGCGCACTATAAGCGACGGATGGTGCACAAACTCTTCTTTAAGCGCCTGCACGTCAATTTCGGCATGGATGGCATTCAATAAGCCCTCAAACTCCACACGCTCGCCATACTGCTTTAATTTTTCGGTAAATTGCTGATGCTCGATAACCCGGCTGTCAACCGTTGGATTATCATGGCGCAGCATTTCAAAACGGGCACGCTCATCCGCACTCATCTCCCCGTTCAGGTACCGTTCAATAACCGATAGTAATTCAATGTCACTCATTTTCAACTCTCCTGTTTACTTCTGCTGAAAAAACAGTTTCTTCAGCCTTTGCAGGCATTTATATTTTTGTGTTTTGGCATTATCCGCATTGGTATAGCCAAATTTTTCACAGATCTCCTGCATTGATCTGTTCTTGATATAAAAATCTTCAATAATGGTTCTGCAAGGCTCTCCTAATTCGCTCAGGGCACCTTCCATTTTACTAAACTGAATGTCCCTTTCCTCGTGCGACACCAGATCTTCATCAACGGGCAGATACTCCTGAAAATCGTGAATATCACCACCGTACCTGCTCATCTGGCTAAGTCTCTTTAACCAAAGCCGCCGGCATATAGAGTAAATATAAGTTTTTAACTTACTGCTTAACTCGAAGTTGCCCGACTTTACCTTATTATAAAGAACGATGATAGCCTCCTGATAAATATCCTTAGCTTCGTCTTCGTTGCCGTTATTACTGATAATTAACTGCAGCACCATCGGAAAGTAGGCTATGTAAATACGTTTCAGCATACTTTCTGAATTATTAAGTATGCCTAGAATAGCTTCGTTGTCGGTTGGCGCTGAAATACTTGTATTATTATTCACTACTTAATACGCTATGTGGCTAATGGTAACCCAACATTTTTTAAAATAATTGATGTGTAACCAAACTTCAAAAAAACGAAAAACGGACGTTAATGCCACTATATTTTGTCAACACCTTAAATATATAACCTAAGGTTTAACTGTAACATTGTTATTTGCAAGCAATTATCGTTACAAATAAAAAAATTAAAAAAAGTTATTAATCGCAAGGTTACCTTTTTGCAAAATGCGTATTAAGGTTAAATTATTAATTAAATAACAAACAGTCCGATGAAAAATTCAATCAAATTAGGCGCAGTAGCTTTAGTATTAGCAGTAGCATTCGCTTCTTGCGGTGGTAACAAATCAACTTCAACTGTTGACTCGACCGTTACTAAAAAAGACACTACTGTTAAAGTTGACAGCGTAAAAACTGACACTACTAAAAAAGACACTACTAAAAAAATGTAATTCATTTTTTTCAAGTGATTAATTAGAGGTTAAACAGAAATTTCTGTTTAACCTTTTTTTATGTATGCAATTAAAATTTTAGATAAGTTTTTTTCGTTTTTAATATCAAATTTTTATATTTAGGCTTTAAAATCTAAATTAATCACAATTAGAAAAATGAAAAACACATTAAAATTAGGTGCTTTAGCTCTGGCTTTAGCCGTATCATTCGCATCTTGCTCGGGTTCAAAATCAACTTCGGCAACTGACTCAGCTGCAAAAGACACTACTAAAATGACCTCTCCCGGACCAAATCCTGACACAGCCAAACACGATACTACCAAGATGAAAATGGCTGATACTACCAAGAAAAAAATGTAATTCTGTTTATGCAGAACTAATAAAAAAAGGGTAAACGGATTTGTAGTTTGCCCTTTTTTGTTTAAACTGATGTATCCCCAAACTGTCCGGTTTATCCTTTAAATAACCAGTATTAAAACAATCAATCACAATTAAACCAATCAAAAATGAAAAGCTCAATCAAATTAGGCGCTCTAGCTTTGGCTTTAGCAGTTTCTTTTGCTTCTTGCTCAGGAAACAAATCAACCTCAACTGCTGACTCGGCTGCAAAAGCAGTTGATACAGCAAAAAAGGATACCATGAAAAAAATGGCGCCACCGCCACCAGATACTTCTAAAAAACCGGTTGACACCGCTAAAAAGAAATAATTTTTAATTTATTAGTAGCCAAAAAGGTAATCCCTGTATTTTTTTCAAAATGTTTGGGTTACCTTTTTTTGCTTTAGGTATTAAGCGTAACTATTAATCACTTTAAAAAATAAAAAATGAAAAATTCAATCAAATTAGGCGCTTTAGCTTTGGCTTTAGCAGTTTCTTTCGCTTCTTGCTCAGGTAAAAAATCAACTGGTGCTGCTGATTCGGCTAAAGTTGACTCAGCTAAAGTTGACACTGCAAAAAAAGACACTACTAAAAAAATGTCAGCTGACACTACTAAAAAAGACACTACTAAGAAAAAAATGTAATTCATTTTTTCTTAAAGAAACAGAAAGCCGTTGTAAAATTTACAACGGCTTTTTTTATGTTCCGATCATTCATCGTTCTAAACAAAAAATCCCCCGCAATAAATATACGGGGGATATAAATTTATAAACCATCAGGGTTAGGCCATTTCAGCTTCTACTTCTTTAACTTTGGGTTTACTGCTGAATACCCTCTTGAGCCAGTTTTTCATATTAACACGGATGATATATAAACATGGCACCAGGATAAGCGTAATGATAGTTGCGAAACCTAAACCAAAGATCATGGTCCATGCTAACGGCCCCCAGAAAGCAACGTTATCGCCACCTAAATAGATATGTGGTTTAAAGTGTGTAAACAATCCCGCAAAATCGATATTGAAGCCTATAGCCAGGGGGATCAACCCACATATCGCTGCAAAGGCAGTTAACAATACCGGCGTCATACGGGTACGGGCAGCTTCAACAACTGCATCGTGAAGGCTCGCGCCTTGATCAATAAGCATATCCGTGAACTCGACCAGCAAGATACCATTCCGTACCACCACACCTGCCAGCGCTATAATACCTACACCACACATTACGATAGAGAACGTCATGTGGAAGATGCTTAGGCCCAGGAACACACCGATAATACTGAAGAATATCTCGCTCAGGATAATGAATGTTTTGCCCACAGAGTTAAATAACGCCATCAGAATGATCAATATCATACCGAACGATACCATTAAGGCAGTGCCTAAGAAGCTAGCTGTTTCGATCTGATCATCCTGTGCGCCACCCATGTGTACAGATACATTCGGTGGCAACCTGAAGCTTTTAATGGCCTGGGCGATACGTGCGTTAATTGCTGCGCCGTTATACGGTTTAATAACATTCGAACCTAATGTTATCACTCTTCGTTGTTGTTTATGCTTGATATTGGCATACGTGTTGGTATACCTGATATCGGTAAAGGCCGATATAGGTACCTGGCGAATAGCGCCGCCCATTGCCAAATCGCGATAAGTTATTTTGAAGTTACGCAACGCGTCGATATCATAACGCTGATCTTCATTGGCACGAACGTCGATCTCGTAGTTATCTTCTGTCGTGTTTCTGAAATCAGATGCTTTCCAGCCGTACACCGAATATAATAACGCTTGATTTACTTGTGCTGTAGTAACGCCTTCGCGGTTGGCTCGTTCGCGGTCCACGTCGAAAACTATCTCAGGTTTATCGGCCTGCACATCGGGTGTAAGGCCTTCTATACCATCAATACCCTGGGCATTGATAAACTTTTTAAGCCTGTCGGCAGTGTGAACCAGGGTGTCCACATCATCGCCTGCCATCTCGATACTGATCTCCTTTTGTGTTGGCGGGCCGCTGGCTTCCTGCGCTACGGCTATTTTCGCTCCCGGAACGCCCTGCACCTGCTTACGGATGTTAGCCAAAATAGCTTTGGTATCCTTACCGTGACGTTTAGCAAACTCTACAAATGCAACGGTGATCTTGCCTTTATTATAGTAAGTACCTTGATCCTCATCCGAAGGATCGGTAACGCTTACCGAAACATTGGATATAATAGACGAAACAATATCTTTATCAGGCTCAACTACCGCGGCAACACGTTTCTCAAGTTGTTGAACAACGCCGTTTGTAGTACTTTGATCGGTACCGGTTGGCATGGTTACATACACGTACACGAAATTGGGATCGCCCGAAGGGAATTGTTCAACCGGCAGGTTACTCACAATTGAAAACCCGATGGTAAGGAAGAATAATACAAAAGTACCTAACAATATGGTACCCGGCCTGCGAACCGCCCCCTCGAGCACACGGGCATACCATGATTGAAAACGCGGCCACGCGTTCTTTTGAAATTTATCGATCACGTTTACCAACACAAAGTGGTTAAACAGGAACAATAAGATAATCAGCACCATAAAATTGCCGAAACCAAAATTGATGAGGTAGGCAAAAATGGCTATTACACCTAAAATTATGGTAGTACGTGTGGTTTTCCTGTCAAAACGTGGGTTATCGTGCTCGCCTTCGATATGTGGTTTCATGAAATCGACCGCGAAAACGGGGTTCATGATGTAAGCTACCACTAACGAGGCCAGCAAGGTGATAATCAGTGTAATCGGTAAAAAGAACATGAAATGCCCGATCAAACTGTTCCAGAATGCCAGTGGTACAAACGGCGCCAAAGTAGTCATGGTGCCCGAAAATACCGGCATAAATACCTCACCAGCAGCTATTTTAGCAGCTTTAACGATAGGTACTTTACCATTCGCAAAAATACGGTGCGTGTTTTCGATAACCACAATGGCGTCATCCACCACAATACCCAGCGCCAGCAGGAACGAGAACAGCACGATCATGTTGAGCGTGAAGCCTATCGTCGGCATCATGATAAACGCGATGAAACACGATAATGGCACAGATAATGCCACAAACAGGGCGTTGGTGCTACCCATAAAGAACATCAGGATAATGGTTACCAGTATAAAACCGATGATGATGGTATTGATCAGGTCGTTCAGTGTTGAACGGGTTTTATCACTCTGGTCGCCTGTAACAGTAATATCCAATCCTTTAGGGAAAACCGTAGTCTGTTTATGCTTAATGAGCGAGTAAATACTATCTGAAGCCTGGATCAGGTTTTCGCCCGACCTTTTACTTACGTTCAGGGTGATTACATTTTTAAAATTAGGGTTATCCGGTGTTTTTAAACGCGCGTAGCTCTCCTGATCCTGGAAACCGTCCTTTACATCAGCAATGTCGCGAAGGTATACGGCCCGGCCTTGCGGGTTACGGATAACCATACTGGCAACTTCGGCCGAACTTTTAAAGTCCTGTTTAATATCGATGGCGCGTTGTACGCCGTCATTAACCAGCGTTCCGGCTGTCGAAATGATATTTTCGTACCCTACGGCGTTAATAATGTCATTGTAACTTATCTGCGCAGCAGCCATTTTGTTAATATCCACATTGATCTGGATGTTGGGTTTTAAGGCACCAACTTCCTTAACCTGCGATATCTCTTTCATCGCTTCGATATCATCCTTCAAATTATCGGCATACTCCTTTAATTTTTTCAGATCATAATCGCCCGAAAGGTTAATGTTTAATATAGGCTGATCGGCCACGTCGATATCCGAAACGGTGGTTTCCTTTAAGTTAGGATCATTTTGCGGGAGATCCTGCTTAGCCTTATCTACTGCGTCTTTTACCTCCTGCTTTGCCTTTTCTATATCAACATTAGCATTAAACTCGGCAGTGATCAGCGAAATATTTTGCTGCGTGTTTGAGGTAACCTTTTTTAAGCCTTTAAGCGATTTAAACTGCTTTTCGAGCTGGCGGGTAACCAACATCTCGATATTTCGGGGCGACTGACCCAGATAAGGTGTACTCACAAAAATTTTAGATATCGTAATATCCGGAAAGTTCTCTTTCGGCAGTTTTGAGTAGGCCAAATAGCCAATAAGCACGATAAGGAACATAAACACGTAAACTGCGCGTTTGTTATCTATGGCCCAGCTTGAGGGGCCGAATTCTTTTTCCTGGTCTTGCATTTTGTTTAATTATTAATTACCAGTGTGTAATACTTTTACTTTATCACCATCTTCGATATCGCTTGCACCATCAGTTATTAGCTGGTCGCCAACTTTTACCCCATCCAATATCTCAGTCTGGCCATTGTAAGTAGCGCCCTCTTTAACTGTTTTCTTTTTTGCGATACCGTTTTCGTTTACAAAAACATAATCGCCCTGCTCCGATTTTTGGATCGCTTTAAGCGGAATAGATATGGTTGATTTTTTGCTATAATCGGCAATTTTAACAATTGCCGTCATATTCGGGCGCAAAGTTTTGGTTGCAGGCAAAGCTACTTCGATACCAAAGCTTCGTGAGCCCGGATCGATAACTTTAGCAGCAAAAGTCAATTTAGTTTTTAACGAATCGCTAGCATCAGGAAACAAGATCACTACATCCTGGCCTTGTTTTATACGTGTGGCGTACGACTCGGGCACATCGGCCTTAACCTTCAGTTTATCGGCGTTTACAATACGGATACCCGTTGCGCCCGGCGAAGCTACTTGGCCCAGTTTTAGATCCATCTGATCTACAACACCGCTTATAGGCGACACGATACGATAGTTATCAGCCTGTTGGCGTAAAGAGGCCACTTGTTTCTGTGCGCCATCCATATTAGCCTTAGCCTGTAAAAATTGTACTTCGGTGCCAATTTTCTGATCCCAAAGGTTTTTCTGACGCTGGTAAACGGTATTGGCCAGATCAAGCTGTGTTTGTGCCTGTGCTATGTTTTGTTTCAACACGCTGTTATCTAACTGAGCCAGTACCTGACCCTTATTTACGTGGTCGCCGGCTTTAACGTACAACGAAATGATAGTACCGGGCGCCTGCGGATACGCGGTTACGTTATCTTGTGCATCAACCCTGCCCTGCAACTGCACATAGTTCGTAAAGCTGCTGGGTTTAACTTCAACGGTAGCAACATCGGTTACTTTAACCGAATCTTTTATATTATTAGCTGTTTTAAGCGCCTGAATTTTAGCGGCAATATCAGCTTGCTGAGCTTTTAAATCGGCCAACTCAGCCTTTGGATCCTTTTTATGGTTGCACGCGGCTAAAACCACCAGTGCACTTAGTAAAAATATTTTTGTTTTCATTGTGTTTATATAAGCTAGTTGATTGATGATTAGTTAATTTTACCGTAAGCTTTATCCATATCCACCTTACTTACTAAGGCATCATATAGCGATTGAATATATTGGTTATCAGCCGTCTCTAAGCCCGTTTGTGCCTGGGTAACTTCGAGACTCGAACCTACACCCTGCTGGTATTTAATTTTTGATACACGCAGTACTTCTTCGGCCAATTCGCGGCTACGCTTTTGATTATTGAGCGATTTTAAGCTATTGGTGTAAGTTATTAAAGCGGCATGAGCCTGTAAGCTTAACGCGTTTTTCAGATTATCAGATTCATTCTGCGCTTTTAAAACGTTTATTTCAGTTTGCTTTACCTGATATTTACGTTGGAAGCCGTTAAAAATAGGCACGCTCAATTTCAAGCCAACATATGTAGACGGATAGTTGGCGCTATATAAATCACCGATGGCGTTACTTTGAAACAGTGCAGACGTATTGCCAAAAGCAATTAACGACGGTAGGTATTGAGCTTTCTTGCGTTTTAAATCCAATTGATTCAGGGCTATATTAGTTTCGGCTAAGCTGTATTCAATACGTTTGTGATAAAATCCGGTATCGATTGAAGATTCGACTGTATTTTCGTCAAGCTTTACGTTTTCCAATTTATCGGTAAGCGTTAAATTGTCCCCGATAGGCATACCCATCTGAAATTTCAGCATCTCGTAGTTTAAAACCAACAATCGCACTACATTTTCGCGATTGGTCATCAGGTTATTATATTGTACCTCTAACCGCTGAACATCGATCTTTTCAACAAAGCCTTGTTTATTTGATTGTGTAGTTTGATCAAGCTGTTGTTTTAGTTGCGCTATATTGGCATCCAGTAATTTAATCTGTTCGTCACTTACCAATACCTGGTAGTATGCTTTAGTAACATTAACATTAGTACTGATTTTAGTATTCACCAGGCTTTTTTGTGATAACTCTTTAAATGTGCGGATTGCTTTAAGTCCTACAAGGTAAGTACCATCAAAAATGATCTGGCTAACATCCAGCCCAAAATTGTTTGAGTATTTTTGTGTTAAGCTAACCGATTGATAACCACCAACACCGTCAGGAATTTTAGTAATAACACCATTGTTACCCGACACCTTTTCTTTTATCAGAACACCGTAAATGGCTGGTGAAATAAAATCAGGGAACAGTATGGTTGATGATTTAAGATAATCCTGGAACGTGGCTGAACCGCTTATTTGCGGTAAACCAATGCCTGTTGTCTCTTTCACTTTGTATTCGGCACTTTTTACATCGAGTATAGCGTTCTTCACCGAATCCTGGTGTTCGTATGCGTAATTGATACAATCGGCAAGACTAAAGTTATAATTAGCCCCTTGTTTTGATTGTGCAAAGCCGGCGTTAGCATATAATATTAAGCACGCGGCTATAAGGTATAAATGTTTCATTGCAGAATTATATATTAAGGTTTGTTTATTGTTGTTGCGTAAATATTGCGGTAATCGTCCAATATAGCCCGGCCCTCGCCGGTACATATTCCATATAAAAAATGTTCTAAAAACTGCATCTGCACCGTCCAGGTATTATACTCGCTGGGTGGAAACAGGTTCGTATTAAAGCCAGCTTCGGTTTGCAGCATGTGCATCTTAGCCATAATGCGCGGGTTTACCGCTTCACGGATATAACCCTGCGAAATGCCGCGAGTTAATATACCGGTAAGGTTATCCACCACATTCTCGGCTTTAAACTTTTGTACCAATTGCCACGACTCAGGGTGATACTTTTGCATATCATGAATGAGGATGGGATTGATGCGCGAGAAAAAATCCTCGGCACATTTGATCATAAAAATCAATTCCTCCATCACATTGCCCGACGATTCGACGATGCCGCACATCCTGTCCTTATCTTCCTGCAGTTTTTGATGCACCAATGCTGTTACTACTTCATCCTTATCCTTAAAGAACACATAAATGGTTTTTTTGGAGATACCTAAATGTTTGGCAATATCATCCATGGTTACACTACGTATCCCCGCTTTAAAAAAAAGCTCTTCTGCTCCCGCTAATATTCTCTCCTTTTGTACCATCGCTTTCTGGTCGGCTCTTTCTGTTGTCATAACTATCCGGATGTTTAAAATTGGACAGTATCTATACAATATTTGATTTTCATAACGCGACAAAACTATGGAAACATTTTTTGATTTCAAAGTTTCCAAATATTATCATTACGTTAAGCTGACAATAACAAGGGGGCTGAACTATTCTGTTAAGCTATCGTTAAAAAAGCCTGCTAAATTGCTATCTTTGCGAAAAAATCACCCGTAAAGATGCTTTCACCACTTTCGGCGGTATCACCTGTAGATGGCCGTTATTACAATACTACCAAAGAACTTTCGTCTTATTTTTCAGAAGCCGCGCTGATTAAATACCGTGTTTTTGTTGAGATAGAATATTTTATCGCCTTGTGCGAAATACCATTGCCCCAATTGCAGCATTTTGACCGAATGCTTTTTAAAAAGTTACGGGATATCTATCAAAATTTTTCGGAAACTGATGCTCAGACTGTTAAGGATACTGAGAAGATAACCAACCACGATGTAAAAGCGGTTGAGTACTTTATCAAAAGCAAGTTTGACGAGTTTGGATTTTCAGCATATAAAGAGTTCATCCATTTCGGGTTAACATCACAGGATATTAATAATACAGCCATACCCTACTCGTTTAAACTGGCCGTAGAGGCTGTTTACCTGCCGAACATCAAAGCGGTTATCGATCAGCTGAAAATCTACGCCGAAGAGTGGAAAAACGTACCGATGCTGGCGCATACCCACGGGCAACCCGCATCGCCAACACGCCTGGGCAAAGAGATATTGGTTTTTGTAGAACGTTTGGAAGCCCAGCTTGAACTATTGGCGCAAGTACCTTACTCAGCAAAATTTGGTGGCGCTACAGGCAACTTTAACGCGCATTTTGTGGGCTATCCGCAGCATGACTGGAAAGCTTTCGGTAATCATTTTGTGAATAACATCCTGGGACTTAAGCGCTCACAGCATACCACACAGATTGAGCATTACGACAATTTTGCCGCCCATTGCGACGCATTGAAACGTATCAATAATATCATCATCGACCTCGACCGGGATATGTGGACCTACGTATCCATGAATTATTTTAAACAAAAGATAAAAGCAGGCGAAATCGGCTCGTCGGCAATGCCACACAAGGTTAACCCGATTGATTTTGAGAACTCGGAAGGTAATCTGGGAATCGCAAATGCGCTGTTTGAGCATTTAGCGGCTAAGTTACCTATCTCGCGTCTGCAGCGGGATTTGACCGACTCGACCGTATTACGCAATATCGGTGTGCCGGTAGCGCATACGTTGATCGCGTTGAAATCGACCATGAAAGGCTTGGGTAAGTTGTTGTTAAATGAATCTGCCCTGAACGCGCACCTCGAAGCTAACTGGGCAGTAGTTGCCGAGGCTATACAAACCATTCTGCGCCGTGAGGGCTACCCTAACCCATACGAAGCTTTGAAAGAGCTTACCCGCACCAACCAGGAGATCAACGCTGCTACCATTGCCAATTTTGTGGAAACGCTGCAGGTTGGCGAGGATGTGAAGACTGAGATCAGACAAATAAGCCCGAGTAGTTATACGGGTATATAATGATTGAATGACTGAAGGATTGAATGATTGAGTAAATGCAAAACCATTCTATAAATCAATCATTCAATCCTTCGATCATTGTGTAGGTGTCATCCACGGGTCATACTACGCCATCTTTGTTTTTATTACCGGAAAAAGCTCAGTAATTTTGTTCTATTCTATTTAAAAGAAAGTCATGAATATCAACGTATATACCGAATCGACGCCAAACCCGGCAACCATGAAATTCATCGTGAACAAGTTGCTGATCAACGGCAGTGTTGACTATCCTACTAAAGAAAGCGCCGAGAAATCGCCATTCGCTAAAGAACTGTACAAATTTTCGTTTGTGAACGGTGTATTTTTTGCCAGCAACTTTGTAACGGTTACCAAAACCGAAGGCAGCGACTGGAACGACCTGGAACCGATCATTAAAGAGTTTGTTAAAGGCGCTGTAGAGTCTGAATTGCTGGTGCAGCTAAAAGAACAGGAAGACGTTGTTTTTGAAGGTAGCGATGCAGAAATAAAAATACAGCAAATATTACACGATTACGTTCGCCCGGCAGTTGAGCAGGATGGCGGCGCAATAAGCTATAAATCATTTAACGAAGGTGTGGTTACCGTTGAGCTGCGAGGCTCGTGCAGTGGCTGCCCGTCGTCAACCATCACCTTAAAATCGGGTATCGAAAACCTGCTGAAACGTATGGTGCCCGAGGTTACCGAGGTGGTATCGGAAGCCATGTAATTTTGTGGATTGCACTGATTTTAAAAGTGATTGCACCTATAAAAATCTGTGGGATTTATCTTAAATCGGTGAAATCAAAAGAATGTTTTTTACTATAGTTTGATTGAATACCAGTTTGCTTTTATGGCAGGCTGGTATTTTTTGTTTGGATCTACTCTAACCAAATTGTCATTTCGAGCGAGCGTAGCGATAAGAAATCTTCTACCTTAAACAACCTGTAGAAGAAGATCTCTCACTATCGTTCGAGATGACATGTCTTTAAACGATTTACAAATACCGTTTAATGATCCTCAATTTATGCGTATACTTTTTCTGCTCGGCTGAATAAATGCCCTGACCATCTATCTGATCGATCTTTACTTTGCCCGAGGCGTGGATGATCATTTCGTTATTAAGCATAATACCTACATGGGTAATGCGGCCTTCGTCGTTATCAAAGAAAGCTAAATCACCCAGGGTGGCGCTTTGCAGGAAATCTACAATTTGTCCCTGCTCTGCCTGCTGCCAGGCATCGCGGCGCAGGTTAACGCCTTGTGTGCGCATTACAGCCTGCGCGAAGCCCGAACAATCGATACCGAAATGGGTGCGGCCACCCCACAGGTACGGGGTATTGATGAAAGAGTAGGCTATCTCGAGCATGGTATCTACGTCACCTTGTGTATCTACAGTAAAGGCATCGTCGCCAACTTTTATTTTACCGTTTTCAAAAAACGGCAGGGTGCTGCCAAAAGGCAAGTAAATAATGGAATTATCGGCTTCTTTTAAAGCGGCGGTGGCAAAAGTACGTGTGGTAAAAGTACGTGTGGTAACGACCTTGATTTGCGATAACCTACCGTAAGTTTCGGCACCGATAGACGCAAATTGCAACTCGTTGAGCCAGCCCTCATAACCATCAAAGGCGGTGATAACACGCAGCCAGTTTTCATGGCGTTCCATAATTTCAAACGTCTCGCCAAATAAAAGCTGCGAAACCTGTTCGCTGGCGTGTTTGGGTTGCGCCCGTAAGGGCGCTATGGCCAAATTTGCTATTCCGTATTCCATCGTACTAAAATAAAAAAAGGGAACACATACCTGATGCACTCCCTTTACTATTTATCAAAATAAAAAACTTATCCCTGTATGTGCAGCCATTCTTTTTTGGCCAGCAATTCTTCGCGGGTCTCGCGCACGTCTTCATCATCAACACAGCAATCAACCGGGCAAACGGCAGCGCACTGTGGCTCATCGTGAAAACCAACACACTCGGTACATTTATCGGGTACTATATAATAAACATCGTCGCTTAAAGCGGCCTGGGTTTCTTCGGCGTTTAAGGTATTGCCATCACCAAAGTCGATAATCCCTTTCAAATCAGTACCATCTGAGAAACGCCACGCTGCGCCTGCATCATAAATAGCATTGTTTGGGCATTCAGGCTCACAAGCTCCGCAGTTAATGCATTCGTCAGTGATTTTTATAGCCATGTTTTTAAATATATATCTAACTAAAATTAACTTTGCCCTTCGGCTTTAATGCTGCAAATATAACAAAAAATCTGTTTTGGAGTTTCATCCAATGCCATTAATATGTCACAAGTAAAAAAAATATACTTAATCGATAGACTTTCGCAACTGGGCACCCAATTATGCAACCCTGATGAGGCGCTTTCATTCCTGATCAACACCGAAAAACACTATAATGCCTGGTTCACCCCACTTAATACCATAAACGCGGTAAAGGCTATCGGGAAGATGCTGAATGCGCCCGACCTCGCGACCTGGCTTGCCATGGAAGATGGGAAAGGTAAGATGGAAAATGTAAGTGATCAATCCGAAATAACCACATCTTCCATCTTACCTCCTACCTCTTCCATCAAAACTGTTGGGTTGATACTCGCTGGTAATATCCCTTTAGTGGGTTTTCATGATGTGCTGTGCGTACTGGCTTCGAGCCATCATGCGATGATCAAGGCTTCGAGCCAGGATGAGAGGCTGATTAAACATATCCTGAATATGCTGGCGGAGATAGCGCCTGAATTTAGCGGCAGCTTCAGCTTTGTGGAAAGGCTGGCTGGTTTCGATGCAGTTATCGCCACAGGTAGTAACAACACTTCGCGCTATTTTGAGTATTATTTTGGCAAGGTGCCACACATTATCCGCAAAAACCGTAACAGCGTTGCCTTGCTTACCGGCAATGAAACCAAAGAGCAACTGTTTTTATTGGGGCACGATATCTTCGACTTTTTTGGCCTGGGATGCCGGAATGTATCGAAATTGCTGGTACCGCGGGGCCACAATTTTACACCGTTTTTTGAGGCGATAGAACCGCATAACATGATCATCGATCATCATAAATACCGCAACAATTACGACTACAATAAATCGATATACCTTGTAAACGGCGACCAACATCTGGACAATGGCTTTTTGCTGGTGAAAGAGGATTCGAGGATGGCTTCCCCCCTTGCTGTGCTGTATTTTGAATATTATGATAGTCTATCTACAGCGGTAAAACGTTTAGCTGCAATAAGCGATGATATACAATGTGTGGTAACAGGGGAAAAGCTGAATTTGCCAAATCAGATTGTTGATTTTGGCAAAAGCCAGCAGCCTAAGCTTTGGGATTATGCCGATGGTGTGGACACGATGGCGTTTTTGGCAGGGATTTGAGTGCAGATGGCGGAGTTCAGATGACAGAAAACACACTGAGTAAGAGCATTAAATGACTACCTGTAATATTTGCGTTAGCGATTGAAGCGGATACCGGCCCGTGTGGCTAATGCCTGTGCAGTATAAGCGTAAAGCGCGGCCGCAGGCAACGCCCTTGAAAAATAATTAAAGATTAATTTAATAATTGAAGGCACAGTAGCCATTGCCTAAGCCAGCCCTGCATACTTGCGCCAGTAAAAGGAAAGTTTGAGGCTTTCTTTGGCTTCTAATTTGTTCATTTTGCACATCTGCATATTTGCACATCATTACCCGGTGGATAAATTTCTGTACCCATAGTTCGGATAATCATCGTGGGATTGCTACCTTTGAGAAAAGATCGTGGTTGATAGTTCATAGTTTATGCTGAATTATGAACCGGTTATGAACAACGAGCCATGAACAATGAACTAAAATGTATATCATCAAAGTAAAAGGCGTTGCCAAAATACCCGATTATGTACAGCTGCGCGATGAGAAATTTACCCTGCTGGCCTATTTCAGGGTTGACAGGCCGGATAAATCGCTGGATAAAGTGGGCCTGGGCGATAAGGCCGAGTATATAATGAACGTTGTAAAAGAGCTGCCTTTCGGGCAGATACTAAAACTGGAACTCTGAGCTATGATCGGTAATTCTGTTATAAAATTAAGCGGTGTTGATATTTTTCAGCAAAAGCACCTGGTGCTTTCGGGTGTAGACCTGCATGTAGATAAAGGTGATTTTGTTTGGCTGATCGGCCAGACGGGGTCGGGCAAGAGCAGTTTGATGAAGATCATTTACGGCGACCTGCATATCAACAATGGTGAGGGCCATGCCTGCGGGTACGATCTGAAGAAGCTGACCGATAAGGAAGTGCCTTTTTTACGCCGAAAATTGGGTATCGTTTTCCAGGATTTTCAGTTACTGACCGACCGTACCGTTGCACAAAACCTGGAGTTTGTGATGAAAGCCACCGGCTGGAAGGATAAGAACCTGATTACCGAGCGCACCAAGGATGTGCTGGAAAAAGTGGGCCTGCGCTCAAAGATCAATAAAATGCCGCACGAGCTATCGGGCGGCGAACAGCAAAGGGTTGTGGTTGCACGCGCGTTGCTGAACGACCCTGAGATTATTTTAGCTGATGAACCTACTGGTAACCTCGATCCTGAAACATCAGAAGATTTGATAATGTTGTTAAAACAGATAAGCCAGGGCGGAACAGCGGTGCTGGTAGCTACGCACGATTACCAGATCATCAGGGCATTTCCTTCGCGTATTATTAAGTGCGAGAACGGCAAAGTACTGGAGGATGTTCAGATAGCTTAAACGAGCTGATATGACTTGGAATAGGGATTGCACCAAAGCTTTAAAAATGAGTTTCGGTTTAATGATCTTTTTAACTCTTTTCACAGTAGTCCCACAAACACTTTTACTATTTGGCGCCTTTGCCCCCGGAATTATTTTCGGGCTTTTGCTAATCAATATCCGATCAGCCGGAGCTGACTGGAGAAATCTCGTTTTTATAATTGTCTGTGGCGCTATTTATTTTTTATGTTTCTGGATAACAACTACATACGCAAATAGTAACTCCGAACTATCAGGAAGTATATTGGCAGCGAGTTGCGTGGGTTCATTGCTGCTATCTTGTGCCTATCAGTTATTGTTATTAAACCGATTGTCCTTCAATCTGTTACTCACCACCTTGCTATTTGTCGGTGTATTAAGCGCGTTGCCGGTAGTGGCTGTTATATATTTTGAAGGAGAGAGCTTAAGCGGATTTCACGAAGATAATAGTGAGCTTTATAGGATGCTGTTTTTTGGAAGCATGTTTGTGATTTATCCTTTATGGCAAACTGCCTTTGTGTTTATCATTAGTATGGGCAGGTTTCAATTTATTAATGACATATCTGATGTTGAAGTTTAAAATAAGGTAATATTCAAACCAGCACAATTAAACATCCGCACTTTGTCTACCTATCGATCAGTTATAGATAAGTAAGCCCGAAATGCTTTTCGTTATCATAATAAACCGGCTCGAAGTTATCGTCGGCAAGGTCGCATGACACCCACATGGAGGTGTACCGTACGTTACCGAATATAGTAGCGATGGAGGTATCGGCGGCATCGCGGCCAGTGGCTATTTTTACCATTCCATTTATGGGTGCTAACCGGGTGGCATCAAAAAGCACCCATTCTCCACCTAAAAATGCCTCAAAACAAGCATGAAAGTCCGACTGCTTAAGCAGATAACTGTACCCGGTAAAATATCTTGCCGGGATATCCAGAGCGCGGCATAACGCTATACCCAAATGCGCAAAATCGCGACAGACGCCTGCCTGCTCGGTGGCAGTATCGAAAGCCGAGGTTTGCGAATCGGTTGAGCCGCTAAGGTATTCTACATTATCGTGTATCCAGTTGGTAAGTGCCAATACTTTTTCGAACGCATTTTTTATTTTACCGAAACGGCTGTTCGCAAACCGGTGCAATTTATCTGACTGGCAATAGCGGCTGGGATATAAATAAGATATTACATCGGGCGGAAGCTGCATTACCGGAACCGCATTCAGTTGCTTAGGTTCGCTTATCTTAGTAGCTGTTTCTACCATCGCCTCATAACTAACATTAATATGGCATGGTTTGTAGATCTCAAAACGCATATAGCGGTTTTGATTGGTGGCCGGGCTAAGCTCTTCGGTTTTAAAATACGGATCGATATGGAACGATTCGTCGAGTACCGTTTGCGCTGTAGTACGCATAGCATGGATGTTTAAAATAAAAGAAGTTGGCGATTGTACATCGTAACCTAAAGTACCTTTTACTCTAAATTTCATGCTTTTTTGCGTTTTTTATCAGTTTTGCCGAGTTTATTAAACGCTGCATCCATCCATTGGTTTGAAATACCTTTCAGGGCAGCTTTTAGTTCTTTATCCCACTGTGCTGAAACCCGTTGCAGGTCCTCCTTTTCGTAATGCTGCTCAATCATATTAAAGCTCCCCTTTTCGTACAAGGCGATATCTATCGGAAAATCCACATCCGCAGCGCTGATGCGGGTAGAATCAAACGACAGAAAACCCGCCTTTAGGGCTAGTTTTAAGCTGGTATTCTTGTTCAAAGCACGGTTGAGGATAGCTTTGCCCTGTGCGGCGTTGCCGATGATTACGTAAGGCGCTCCCTCTCCCAGTTCAACCCAGTTACCTTCGGGATAAAGCAGGAAAAGTTTGTGCTCTTCGTCGTCCTTCATTTGTCCGCCGATGATGGTGTTGAGATTGAATTTAAACCCCGCTTTTTCAAGTGTTTGTCTATCTTCATCGCCCACGCGCTTAACCTGCTCGCCAAAGGCGTTCACAACCTTGTAGAGCTTGTTAAAGTTCTCAAGTTCTTTATCCAACACCTCGTCGAAATAAACAATGGCCTTATCGCGCACCGAGCGCAGGCCGCTGGTCATGATAAACAACGAACAATCGTTTCGCTGGATAACCGACAGTTTCTTTTTGATGGTTACATCAGTACCACTGGTAATGCGGGTATCAGCAATGGCCACAAGGCCCTTTTTTACTTTGATGCCTAAGCAATAAGTCATAATAAAAAATTAGTGCTGAGGGTAAAACTCAACGGCGCAAAGTAAATTATAATTTAGGGTTAAGTGATGCCTGGCGCAATATTAATTTTCAGTTCGGCCGAAGCAATAAACACGTTAGGAAGCGGCACTTAATTTAGTGCCCTTAAAAGCATTGCCGTTGTAGTTTGAGTTAAAATAACTCGGGAGAATCGAATTAACGTGCCCGGTACTTTCTTTTACCGAAGGGTGTGCTTTAGGGGCTTGAATGTTTGCAGAAGATATCAAAACGATGGCAGGCTCGGTCCATGCTTTTTTAACGGGGGTATTTGGGCTCATAACAATTTTAGGATAGGTGTTTGGCAAAAATAGTTTATTTTCTTAAAAATAGCTGCGCCTAAAACCAAACCGGCATTACAAAGATATTTATCAGGCATTTTTTGAGTGCCATTTTTTGCAAACAGGACAAGTCTACTCCTGATTTATCCGTGACCTATTAATCGATAACTGCCCTCACCTCCGCTGATACTCCGGCGAACCGATAATGATGCCCACTACCTGTGCCAGCATGGTATTATTGGCTCCCGGTTGATATTGTACACGGGTATAGATCTTTCCCGGATCTTTTGCTTGTTCATTCTGCTGCATCATCATATTATCAGCCATCATAGCGTCCGCGGTAGCTGCTGTTTTTTTTGCTGGCTGTTCTGGTACCTTAACGACAGCGTTATTGATATTGGCAGCCAGATCAGGCTGATTAAGCATTGGTGTTAGCCGTTGAATAGTTTTATCCAGGTTACGCTCAGGCATCACCAATTTACTATAGATAGCCAGGGCCGCCTGAGGGCTTTCGGGCTCGTGATTATTGTTGAGTGCAGCCAGGTTTATTTCGATACCCGGAATGCGCCCTGTTGTCAATGCCAGGCCAAAATTCATGCGATTAAGCAGCGATCCGGTATTGATCCAATATGTACCCCTATCCGGGAAACCGGTTGGTGCCAGGTAATAATATTCCCTTTCGCCCATACGTGCTATCCACCTGTTTAAAGCTACAGGTTGCGTAATATTGGCGTTTAAGGCACGTACCGAACTGATTGCTAGCTCAAACGGCGATTTGGTTTTTTCGCGCAATGCGGCTTTGCTCCAAAACTCGGGCGAGCTTACCATCGTAATCAAAACCTCGCGGATATCACCGTCATGATCCATAAACGATTTGGCCATTTTATCCAGCAAGCTCTTCGGCGGGTTATCACTTATAAACCTTATGGCTATTTTACGGGTAATAAATTTAGCCGTTGATGGATGATGCGCCAGCATTTCCAGCAAATCAACACCTTCCTGGTAGCCGCCATTCGCACCGAAGTGATGACCTAAGACTATCTTTTCGCTCTTGTCATGACGAGTTGGATTAAACAGAAAATCGCCGTCGTGCACATAACCCTGGCTAACCATGACATCACCCTGCTTTTCAAATTGTTTTTTTATACCGTTTGCATAATTAGCCTCGCCTATCGGGAACACCGTCCATCCGGTAAGCACACGTGCGGCCTGGGTTACATCGCTTTGGGTATAGCCGCCGTCAACTCCCAGGGTATGTAACTCCATTACCTCGCGGGCGTAATTTTCGTTTAAGCCCGATACCGGCCTGCGTACCGGCCTTACCACAGGTGGTGTAAGCAATTTTTTTCGTGCCGAATCGGGCATATCCATCAGCATCACATTGTTATCTGCAATGGGTTGCGGCTGTTGTACAATAACAGGTTGTTTCCTTTCGGGTGGCGGGCCAACGCTGTTAAAATTATCCAGGTAATACAGCATCGCCGGCGATTTGGCCGTGGCCAGCAGCAACTCGTCGAAATGACCAAATACATGCGGCCGTATCACATCGCGTTCATAGGCCGGGATATATTTACCCGGACCATTTTTAGCAAACGAAACATTAAAGTGGTTGAACCAAAAATCCGTTAACACTTCCTGCAATTGGTTATTAGCGTAGGCAGAGCGTATAGTCTTCTGATTTTCGAACTGTATATATAAATCCTGTTCAGGCCGGTAATGCTTGCTTGCCATATACGCCTGTATCTGCTCGTTAAAAGCCTTTTTATCCTTAGCTACATATAACGAATCCCTGCTTACAAAACCATCCCTTGCAGCATTCCGATAAACTGTGCCCCTATCCGGAAAAGTATTTATAACTTCCTCATTACTTAAATTCAATACATCATAAGTGGTCAGTCGCTTGCTTAACGTATCTTCGGGCAAATCCGCATTTAACTGATGTTGCAACCAGTCTTCAAGCCCCATCTTAACAACGTCATCAACCTGCCCGGGCGTAGCTCCAAAAGTAAAACGGCTCAGCAAATGCGCTGCCGCCTGGCGGTCGGTTAAACCGGCATTTTTATAGGCCAGCTTTATTTTTTTAGTGGATAGCGCCGTAGCGCCAAAAAATGATGAGAACAGGATAGCGCCGGCACCCGCAAGTAATGCCAGACTAAAATATTTTGCAACCTTCATGATATTGAACCGGTTTAAAATGACGTCTGTTTTAGTATGACTGTCCTTTGCGTAAAAGGTTCAATATAACAAAAATTATTGACATTGAACACTTTTGACAACCTGATTTGTTCCTAAATTTATGTACTCGTTTTGACAATTAGTCACCAAAAATTGTTTTTGCATGACTTTTTTTCAGATTACCAATATTGGCAACCGTTTTGATTAACCGATGATATGAATTTCAACAATTTTACCATTAAAGCACAGGAAGCCATACAAAAGGCATCCGAAATTGCCGTGGGCAATCAGCAACAGGCAATTGAAAACGCGCATATTTTAAAGGCGCTGCTCCTGGTTGATGAAAACGTAATAACCTACCTGTTGAAGAAACTGAATGTGAATATCAACAGGCTAAACGAATCGCTCGACCAGCAGATAGCCGGCTTCCCGAAAGTTAGCGGCAGCGAGGTATATTTATCTTCGAGCGCTAACAGCGCCCTGCAAAGAGCCAACTCCTATCTTAAAGAATTTAAGGACGATTTTGTATCGGTAGAGCATATCCTGCTGGGTATTTTATCGTCGAGCGATAAAGCGGCTACCCTGCTCAAAGACTCTGGCGTAAACGAGAAAGACCTGAAACTGGCTATCAAAGCACTGCGTGGCGATAGCAAGGTTACCGATCAGAACGCCGAGGCTACTTACAACGCCTTAAACAAATATGCCCGTAACTTAAATGAATATGCAGGCTCGGGCAAGCTCGATCCGGTAATTGGCCGGGATGATGAGATACGCCGTGTGATACAGATCCTATCGCGCCGTACCAAAAACAATCCTATTTTGGTGGGCGAACCAGGTGTGGGTAAAACCGCCATTGCCGAAGGTATTGCTTTTAGAATTTTAAAAGGCGACGTACCCGAGAATCTGAAAACCAAAACCGTTTACTCGCTGGATATGGGTGCGCTGATAGCAGGCGCCAAGTACAAAGGCGAATTTGAAGAGCGGTTAAAGGCTGTAGTTAAAGAAGTTACCCAGGCCGATGGCGAGATCATCCTGTTTATCGACGAGATACATACCCTGGTTGGCGCTGGCGGCGGCGAGGGCGCGATGGACGCGGCTAACATCCTGAAACCAGCGCTTGCACGTGGAGAGTTAAGGGCGATCGGCGCGACTACACTTAACGAGTATCAAAAATATTTAGAGAAGGATAAAGCGCTTGAACGCCGTTTCCAAAAGGTAATGGTGGATGAGCCTGACACGGCCGACGCCATATCGATATTGCGCGGTTTAAAAGAAAAATACGAAGCGCACCACAAAGTACGCATCCTTGATGAAGCGATCATCGCTTCGGTGGAAATGTCGCAACGCTATATTTCCGACAGGTTTTTACCCGATAAGGCAATCGACCTGATGGACGAAGCCGCTTCTAAACTGCGTATCGAAATGGATTCGGTACCCGAAGCTGTTGACGAGTTGGAGCGCCGTATCATGCAGCTCGAAATCGAGCGCGAAGCCATCAAACGGGAGAAGAACGATCGCCGTGTTAAAGAGTTGAGCGAAGAAATAGCCAACCTTTCGGCCGAACGCGATTCGCTAAGGGCAAAATGGCAGGGCGAAAAAGATGTAGTAGACGGTATCAACACCAAGATCGAGCAGATCGAGAACTATAAGCTTGAGGCTGATCAGGCCGAACGTGCCGGCGATTACGGCAAAGTAGCCGAATTGCGTTACGGTCGCATCCGCGAAGCGCAGGAAGAAGTTGAGAAACTAAAAGCTGCCTTGCTCGAAAATAAAGACGAGTCGCGCATGCTGAAGGAAGAAGTTACCGCCGATGATATTGCCGGTGTGGTTTCACGGTGGACAGGCATTCCGGTAAGTAAAATGATCCAGAGCGAACGCGAAAAATTGCTCCACCTGGAAGAAGAACTGCACAAACGTGTTGCAGGACAGGAAGAAGCCATAGAAGCCATAAGCGATGCCATACGACGCAGCCGTGCCGGTTTGCAGGATAAACGCAAGCCTATCGGGTCGTTCATCTTTTTAGGAACTACCGGTGTAGGTAAAACCGAGCTGGCTAAAGCGTTGGCCGAATATTTATTTAATGATGAAGGAGCGTTGGTAAGGATCGACATGTCCGAATACCAGGAACGCCACGCGGTTAGCCGTTTGGTAGGCGCGCCTCCGGGCTATGTGGGTTATGATGAAGGCGGCCAGTTAACCGAAGCCGTTCGCCGCAAACCATACAGCGTTGTATTGCTGGATGAGATCGAGAAAGCGCACCCGGATGTGTTTAATATTTTGTTGCAAGTGCTGGATGATGGCCGCCTGACCGACAACAAAGGTCGTGTGGTAAATTTTAAGAATACCATCATCATCATGACTTCGAACATCGGTTCGGACGTGATACAGCAAAATTTCCAGGACTTGAACGAGAGCAATCACGACAGCGTTGTGGCTAAAACCAAAAATGAATTGTTCGAGTTGCTGCGCCGCACCATTCGCCCGGAGTTTTTAAACCGGATAGACGAGATCATCATGTTTACCCCACTTAGCCGCCACGAGATAAGCGACATTGTGAAACTGCAATTCAAACAACTGCAAGGCACCTTGCAGGAAATGGGTATCACCATCGATGCCAGCGAAGAAGCACTGGATTGGCTGGCGCAACTGGGTTACGATCCGCAGTTTGGCGCCCGTCCGCTAAAACGCGTTATCCAGAAAAAGATACTCAATGAGCTATCGAAACAAATACTGGCCGGTAAAATAGATAAGGACAGCAAGATTAAATTGGATGCTTTTGACAACCAGTTCGTGTTTTTGAATGAGAAGCCGGAAACGGTTTAACAGTAGTTTGAGTGATAATAGTAAAAGCCCGTACATAAGTTTTGTACGGGCTTTTTTTGTTTCTAAGAAATAGGACCGCGTTAAGGACAGAAGCGGATACCGGCCAGTGGCTAAGGCCTGTGCAGTATAAGCGGATGGCCCGCCCGAAGGGAACGCCCAGACAAACCACTTTAAATATTGCCCTCCCATTTTCCCACCCGACATACTGTGCTTAGTAACTTATCGCAGCTGATATTTGTCGTAAACACCACCGTTATTTGTCGGTTTTGCCCAATTCTGTTTAGTAATATTTCCCTTAGATTCGTACCATAAACAAAAAGCAATCAATCTAAAACAACAACCAATATGGGAAACATCGTATTATTCATGCACGCATCGCTCGATGGCTTTGCTGCGGGCACAAAAGGCGAAATGAATTGGATCCGTGTAGACGAGGAGATATTTAATTTTGTAGAAGAGCGGATAGCGCAAACCAATACGGCATTATATGGGCGGGTTACCTTCCAGATGATGGAAAGTTATTGGCCAACCGCGGCAGATCAGCCCGGTGCAAGCAAACACGACAAGGTACACTCCGCATGGTACAAAAGCGCCCGCAAAGTAGTTCTATCAAACACGTTGAACCAGGCCGAATTTACCAATACAACGGTGATCGGAAAAGAATACCCTGCGGCCCTTCGCAAATTAAAAAACGAAACAACAGGCGACATTCTGTTATTTGGAAGCCCTACCACCGCGCATTCCCTTCTGGCAGAAAATCTGATTGATGAATGCTGGCTTTTTGTTAATCCGGTATTGTTAGGCGAAGGTATCCCGGTATTTAAAGACATTAAGGAGAGGCAGTTGCTGAAACTTGTGCAAACGCATGTATTCAGCTCGGGCGTGGTTTGCCTGCAGCACGAATTGAAACGTTAATGCCAATTAGTAAAAAGAGGCTGCCTCAAATCGGGGCAACCTCTTCAGGTATATAGATTGGTCAGTTACTACGCCGCGCTATCCAGCGCTACTTTTTCAGTTTTCAAACTTTGTTCTATCTGGCTGATCGCATTCACCGTTTTAAAGAACGAATCCGGCGTTACCGAGATGGTATCGATGCCTTCTTCAACCAAAAACTGGGCAAAATCCGGGAAGTCAGAAGGCCCCTGGCCGCAGATACCTACCTTGATATCGGCACTCTTGGCGGTTTTGATCAACATTTTGATCATCGATTTTACCGCTTCGTTACGCTCGTCATAAATGTGTGCCACTAAAGATGAATCGCGATCGAGGCCCAGAACCAGTTGGGTCAAATCGTTACTACCAATCGAGAAGCCGTCGATATGTTTGGCGAACTGATCGGCCATGATCACGTTTGATGGTAACTCGGCCATCAGAAATACCTCCAGGCCATCCTCGCCCCTGTGCAAACCATATTGATTCATTACATCATAAACCTGCAGCAATTCGGTAACCGTACGGCAGAAAGGTATCATCACCACCACGTTTTTCAAACCCAGCTTTTCGCGAACCAGTTTGATGGCTTTACACTCCAGGCCAAAGGCCTCTTTGTATTCGGGCGAGTAATAACGTGATGCGCCTCTCCAACCTATCATCGGGTTTTCTTCAGTCGGCTCGAAATATTTGCCACCCAACAAATTAAAATATTCGTTGCTCTTAAAATCCGAAAAACGAACAATTACCTTATTAGGGTAAAAAGCAGATGCGATGCGCGCTATGCCACAGGCCAGCTTTTGTACAAAAAAGTCTTCCTCATCTTTGAAACCCCGGGTAAGGCTATTGATCTGCGCGGTCAAACCGGCATCATTTAACTCCTTATGATGCAACAAAGCCAGCGGATGCACTTGTATATAATTGTTAATAATAAACTCTTCGCGGGCCAGGCCAACGCCTTTGTTGGGATAATGCGAAAAGTTAAACGCCATATCCGGCGAGGCCACGTTCAGCATCACCGGTGTCTGAGTTTGTGGCAGCTCATCTAGGTCGTAGATTAGTTCTTTGTATGATATTACGCCATCATATATCAAACCGGTATCGCCCTCGGCGCAGGATGCCGTGATCAGTTGCTCTTGCTTTAAAACTTCGGTAGCATTACCACAGCCAACAATGGCAGGTACGCCTAATTCGCGGGCAACAATGGCGGCGTGGCAGGTGCGGCCGCCTTTATTGGTAATAATTGCCGACGCGATCTTCATGATAGGTTCCCAATCGGGGTCGGTCATGTCAGTTACCAATACATCGCCTTTTTTAAAATCGATGTGATTAAGCTCATCTTTGCTGTGTGCCTCCAAAATATTCACTTTGCCGGTAGCAATCTTATCGCCAACGGCAATACCTTTTAAAATAAGGTGATTGGCGCGATTAACATCGTTAATGCTATAACCGGTTAGGGTATTATGTTGCTTGCGCGAGTGAATAGTTTCTGGGCGGGCCTGTACAATAAACAATTGGCCGGTCATGCCATCCACCGCCCACTCGATATCCATTGGGCACCAGCGGTTTTTGATGCGCGAGTAGTGTTCTTCGATGGTCACCACCCAGCGGGCCAGTTGTAACGCCATCGCATCGCTCAGGCAAAAACTGTTAAACTCTGCCTGGGTAGTTTCAGTAATCTTTACACGCTCGCCCGCAACATCACTATAAACCATCTTTTTATCTTTTACGCCTAGTTTACGCTCAATTATAGAGTCAAACCCTTGTTTTAGGGTCGGTTTAAACACCATAAACTCATCCGGCGAAACCGAGCCCTGTACGATCAGCTCACCTAAGCCGTAAGAGCCATTGATGATCACTGCATCCTTAAAGCCACTTTCGGTATCCAGCGAGAACGCCACGCCCGAAGCGGCCCTATCCGAGCGCACCATTTTTTGTACGCATACCGACAGGCCAATATCAAAGTGATCGTATTTAAAGCTTTCACGATAACTGATCGCTCGATCAGTAAACAAAGAAGCAAAGCAATCACGTACAGCATTTAACAACGAATCAACACCCGATACATTTAAAAATGTTTCCTGCTGACCGGCAAACGAGGCATCGGGCAAGTCTTCGGCAGTAGCTGATGAACGCACAGCAACGTCGACATTATCTTGTTTATATCCGGCCGAAAGTTCATGATAGGCATTGGTGATTTGCTCGGTGAGCGCCGGCGGAAATATTCCCGAAGCGATCATACGACGTGCTTTTTGACCACAAGCGCGTAAAGCGTTCAAGTCGCTAAGGTCAGTAGCGTGGATCAGGCTTTTGATCTGATCTTCGAGCAGGTTATAGGAGATGTATTCCTGGTAAGCCGCAATGGTGATGATGTAACCACCGGGGATACGGACATTCAGCTTGGTTAGATGCTGAAGCATTTCGCCTAAAGATGCATTTTTGCCGCCTACAATATCTATATTATCAATACCAACCTCATTGAGGTTTAAAATGAACTTTGTATTTTTCATAACGATGGATTATTTGAATGTTCAATACAATACAAAGAACAGGCTAATCCGGTGTATAGTTTGGCTATAAGTTAACCATTTTTGATACTATATTAACCACTATTTTGTATTTAATATAAAAAATAGGTTATCTTAGTACTATAATGGAAGCAAGGTTATTTAAGATATCTCCGGATGCTGAATATTCTTTCAGCATCAAGCACGATATCGTGTCGTATTTTTATAATCAGCTCCATTATCATCCCGAGGTTGAACTGGTGCATATCATCCGTGGTACCGGAAGTCGTTTTATCGGCGATAGCGTAAATAGTTTTACAGCGGATGAATTAGTACTCATCGGCTCCAATGTACCTCACCTGTTCCGCAACGACGATGATTATTATAATGACCTGCCAGGATTAAAGGCCGAAGCCGTTACACTGCATTTTTTACCGGAAATATTCGGAGCCGCGTTTCTAAGTATTCCCGAAAACAAACCTATCAGCGACCTGCTTGAAAAGGCCCAATACGGTATCACCATACACGGAGAAACCAAAGAGAAAGTAAAAAAACAAATGGAAGAGTTACGTTTCGCAGGTAAAAGCGAACGGATCATCATGCTGATGCAATTGCTCAATACCATTGCAGCTGCGCCAGATAACAAAACTATTGCGCATATCAGCACCAACCAAACCCTCAACAGATCTGACGAGAGCCGCCTGAACCGCATCTACCAGTACACGTTGAACAATTACCAGCACGAAATAACACTGAAAGAAATAGCCTCGGTAGTTTACATGGTGCCCCACTCTTTTTGCCGGTATTTCAGGCAGCGCACAAAAAAAAGGTACTCGCAATTTATATTAGAGGTACGGGTTAGCCAGGCCTGCAAACTACTGTCCGGAACAGATTACAGTATAGCTGTAGTATGCTACGAGAGCGGTTTTAAAAATTTCTCAAACTTCAACCGGCATTTTAAAGCTATTGTGGGCAAATCACCGCTGGAATATCGTAAAAGCTATAAAACTCTTTAACAAAAAAGCCCCGATATAGATCGGGGCTATATTTTGATTAAACAGATGTCGATTTAATTAGCTGCGCATTACGCCGATATGCTCGCCATTCCAATCCGGGAACAGCACTTTATCATTTTTAATAAGCAGGTGCCTGTCGGCTACTTCGCTAAACACCGAGCGAAAATCGGTAGTAACAGCAAGGTCGCGGCCATCTTCCAACGTTTCCAGGCTCATTGGCTGCACTTTGTTATGTACAATACCGCCGTTAACATCATTACCTAAAATAAAGTTACATGATGCGCGGCCGTGGTCGGTACCGCCGGTACCGTTTTGTTTAACGGTACGACCAAACTCGGTCATGGTCATCAGGGTTACATCGTCGGTATACTGTCCCAAATCGGTCCAGAAGGCAACGATACAGTTACTCAGATCGTTCACGTTACGGGCAAAAATACCAGTATCCGATCCCTGGTTAAAGTGAGTATCCCAACCGCCCGATTCGGTAAAGGCGATTTCCAAACCAACGTCCATTTTAATTAACTGGGCTATTTGCTTCAACGAATTACCTACCGAGGTATTTGGATAAACCGCGCCATTGGCTGGTTTGTAATTTTTAATATCGGTTTTTTGCAGCATCTTCATCGCATCAAAACTTTCCTTTCCGGTTGATTTTAGCAGGCTCGATGAGGTTTGATCGTACAGATCTTCAAAGCTTTTTGCCGCCATGTTTACACCTTGCGGATTACCACGCATCTGGATGGCAAAATCCTGCAGATTGCTGATGGCTACCGATGGGTTATCGCCATAAAACGAGCGAGGCAAGGCCGAAGTTAAACTTACCGCCTGGAACGGCGTTGCAGGCGCGCCGGCATCGTGACCTAACAAGCCTACTGCACGGTTTAGCCAGCCGCTGGCAGTACCTTTATTAAATGGTGTGCCCGATTCCATATAATCCTGCGCGTCAAAGTGCGAGCGGGTATTATTTGGCGAACCGATACCATGTACAATCGCGAGGCGTTTATCACGGAAGAGTGGTTCGAAAGCGCTCATTGACGGGTGTAAACCCCACCTGCCATCTAAATCAATCAGTGGAGTTTTATTGCCGTTGCCACCTTTGGCCGCCGATAAAAACAGCGTAGGACGGTTAGTTTGTAAATATTGCTCATTAAACGGCGTAACAGCCATCAAGCCATCCATTGCTCCACGCTGGAAGATACAAACCAGGGTCTTTTTCTTTTTGTACGGACTGATAATCTTGTCGCTGGCTGCGGCTTCGGCGATGAACGATGGGATGCCGCCCATTAAACTTATTCCAAATAAGGCTAAACCGCCTGCTTTAAGGAAACCTCTTCTCGATGTCATGATCTGTAATATTTTAGGTGTGTGTCGTGTTTCAATTAATAGTTCACATTAACGGCGTTGATACTCGGGCGAGCCGATCAGGATACCAACAACCTGTGATAACATGGTATTTTGGCCGGGCGAATTTTGCATGGCATACATCAGCCTGTCGTTAGCGCCGTTACCACCTTTATTTAATTTAGCTTTATAGTTTTTAGGGTTATCGGCCATCTGCATCATATTGGCATTATCATCGCTACCGGCATTCATATCCTGTATTGATTTGGTTTTACCAGCGGCTTCGTCTATTTTCTTACCCAGGTCAGGGTCGTTCAGCATCGGCGTTAAGCGGGCGATGGTTTGATCCAGGTTGCGCTCCGGCATTATCAGTTTGCCATAGGTTACCAAACCATCCTGTGCGCTTTCAGGTTCGTGATTATTGTTCAGCGCCTTTAAATCGAAGGTTATACCTGGTATACGTTTGGTAGCCAGTGCAAGGCCAAAGTTCATACGGTTTAACAATGCACCGGTATTGATCCAGTATTGCCCCCTGTCAGGGAAACCGGTTGGAGCTTGGTAGTAATACAACTTCTGGCCCATTTTAGTGATCCATAAATACAATGGATATGGTGCTATAATATGCGCATTTAAAGCGCGTACCGAACTGATAGCTAACTCAAACGGCGATTTCGTTTTTTCGCGCAGCGATTGCGCGCTCCAAAACTCGGGCGAAGATGCCATCGTGATCAACACTTCTTTAATATCTCCATCGTGCTCGGTAAACGATCTGGCCATTTTATCCAGCAAGCTTTGCGGCGGGGTATCGCTCACAAAACGTACGGCAATTTTTTTGGTGATGAATTTAGCTGTTGATGGATGGTGCGCCAGCATCTCTAAAAGATCAACACCTTCCTGGTAACCACCACCGGCAGGGAAAGTATGCCCCAAAACCACTTTCTGACTTTCATCGTGCCGATTAGCATTAAATAAAAAGTCGCCATCCCGCACAAAACCATTTTTCTCCATATTAGCGGTGCCATAGGTATCTACCATTTTGCGGGCAGCGTTACCATAGCCATCATTCATTGGGAAGATTGTCCACCCGGTTAGTACTTTGGCAGCCTGTGTAACATCGGTTTGCGTGTAACCACCGTCAACACCAAGGGTATGCAGTTCCATCACCTCGCGGGCGTAGTTTTCGTTCAATCCCTGTGCTTTTTTAGCTTTCTGCGCATTAGCTAAAAATTTAGCCTGTGGCGAGTTAGGGTCAGCCTGCATCATTTGCTGCTGTTGCTGTTGGATAAATTGCGCGCGCCTTGCATTGGGTTGTTTAGCATTGGGGTTAACACCTACACTGCTAAAGTTATCCAGGAAATACAACATAGCCGGCGATTTGGCAGTGGCCAACAATATCTTATCAAATTTACCCAGCACATTAGGGCGGATAGCATCGCGTTCGTAAACCGGGATAAACTCGGCACAATCGTTTTTGGTGAATGAAACGTTAAAGTGGTTGAACCAAAAATCGGTCAATACTTCCTGCAACTGATTATTGGTATAAGCGGCACGTAATATTTTGGCATTAACAAACTGGCGCAAAAGCTCCTGTTGGGGTTTCAGGCCGTTTTTATCCATGTAAGCTTTGATTTGCTCACGATATTCCTTTTTATCAGCCTTCAGGTTATTTACCGAATCTTTACTGATGATACCTTGTTTAACAGCCATGCGCACCAACTGCCCGTTTTTGGGATATTCGGCAACTATTTGCTCATTGCTTAGCTTAAGATCTTTATATTGGGCCAACATGCTATCCAATGCCGGGTCGGCCTGATTGGCTTCCAATTGCTGATGGAACCATTTTTCGAGCCCCATGTTTACCACCTCGTCAATCTGACCAGGCGTAGCCCCGTAAGTAAACCTGTTTAATAAATGTGCGGCTGCCTGGCGCTCGGTTAAACCTGCTTGTTTATAAGGGAATGTAAAAGATTTAGCAGGTAAACTCGGTCCTTTGAAAAAGGAACTTAGGGCGAAGGCACTCACAGTGATCGCGATAAACAACAATGAGTATTTGTACAGGGTTTTCATGATCAAGTCAACTTTTGGTTAGCGATTTAACTGTCAGACGGTTAAAAACCATCGAAGTTTAATTGTTTATTTAAATTTAATGAAAAACAGATGAAATTTATCTCTGCTGGACAAATCATTAGTTCTTAAGGCTTACACTAATACATACAATGTTATATTTAAATAAAGATTTATCTGATAGGTTTGGGCGTTCCCTACGGGCCACGCTTTCCGCTCATACGCCTTCAGGCATTAGCCACAGGGCAGGTATACGCTGCAATCGTTAACGCAGCCTGCCTCACAAAACTTAACATTAATTTAATATTATGTAATTGCTCGTTGCCTAAAAATATATAATTTAGCATTTATGAAAATCCGGAAAAAACTATTTCTAATCGCTCTTTGCATCTATTTGCCCATACAAACCATGGCCTGGGGCCAGTTGGGACACCGTGTGGTGGCGCAAATTGCTGATAGCTACTTAACGCCTAAAGCCCGCCTGGCATTAGAGAAAATATTAGGTAACGAGTCGCTGGCGATGGCAGCTAACTGGGCCGATTTTATTAAGTCGGATCCTACCTATCGTTATCTGTCGTCATGGCATTATGTTGATTTGAAAGCCGGCGAAAGTTTTGCCGATGCCAGGGCTTATCTTGAAAAAGATACTATACCAAACGCTTACAACAAGCTCAGCTTTATGATCAGGGAGTTAAAGACCAATAAGTCATTATCAGCCGATAAAAAGTTATTGTATGTGCGCATGATCATCCATATTGTGGGTGACCTGCACCAGCCTTTCCACGCGGGCCGTGCTGATGACCAGGGTGGTAACAAAATACAACTGATGTGGGGCAGTGACCAAACTAACCTGCACAGCATCTGGGATACCAAACTTATCGAAAGCCAACAGTATAGCTATACAGAATATGCGCATAACCTCAACCATACCACAGCCGCACAACGTGCAGAGTGGCAAAAGGCCAGCCTGATGCAGATCATCTGGGAATCAAACCAGATTGCTGAATCAGTATATGGTGAGATCAAAGAGCCTAATCAACGCATCAATCCTTATAACTACGTTTTCGCGCACATACACACCGCCGAAGAGCAAATGCTGAAAGGCGGCGTAAGGCTGGCGGGAATTTTAAATAGTATTTTTGGTTGATTAAAGCACCTAATTTTTACAAGAGCCGCGTCCTAAAAGATGCGGCTTTTGTTTGTGTATATGTTGATAAATTAACTATCCGCTAATAAAATGTTACCTTAATTTAGCGGCCAGTATTTACACATTAATTAAATAAAGTGAAACTAACCCGATCAATACCTATAGCGCTGGTTATCATTACAACTATGATAAGCCAGACTTTTTCACAAAGCGCGGCCAGCGTTTTGGCGCGTAAGCAGGTGCCTATTTTATGCTATCACCAAATACGCGACTGGACCGCTAAAGATTCAAAAAGCGCAAAGGATTATATCTGCCCGGTAGCTGTATTTAAGGCACACATGAAAATGCTGGCCGATGGAGGCTATCATACTATTTTGCCCGACCAGCTTTACGCCTATTTAACTACAGGTGCACCGTTGCCAAGCAACCCCATCATGCTTACTTTTGATGATACCGACCTTGATCAATTCACCATCGCCGATCCCGAACTAAAAAAATATCATTTCAAAGGTGTATATTTTGTGATGACGGTATCGCTTGGCCGCCCGCATTACATGACACCCGAAATGGTGAAAAAACTATCAGACGAAGGCAACGTAATTGGCAGCCATACCTGGGACCACCATATGGTAACTAAATACTCGCACAACTCGGGCATGAAAATGGCTCCGGATAAAAAACACCCTAACGGTTACACCAAACCGATGGACGACTGGGTTACTCAAATAGATAAGCCAACCAAAAAGCTGGAAGAAATAACCGGTAAAAAGATAGATTACTTTGCTTATCCGTTCGGCTTATGGAACAAGATGGCCATTGCCGAGATCAAGAAACATGGTTTTAAAGCGGCTTTCTCTTTAGCTGATAAACGCGACCAGGACGACCCACTGTTTACCATCCGCCGTATTATCACCAGCGGTTACTGGAGCCCTAAAACTTTAAGCAACAGCATCAAGGAAAGTTTTAAGTAAAGAATAGAGACTGTAAATTACCATCGCGTCATTGCGAGGAACGAAGCAATCCCAAATATGCAGAGCCGCTCTGTAAGTCGGGGATTGCTTCGTTCCTTACAGCAATGACGCTTTTTTTATTTTTAGGCAAGCAGAACAGGCTTGAGCTAGTATTTCCTCTCTTCTCCTTTAAATTATTAATTGACGCATTATAAGAAGTATTTCTTATAATTTTCTATTTGATTTTCAATTTGTTACAATAAGTACAACTCTTTTCTATTTCAAACATAAGAAACTATTCTTATGTTTATTTCATGAATCATAAACCCGCATATCATCATGAAAAAGTTAACATTCTTTCTCGCCTGCCTCATACCTGCAATTTTATTTGCACAACCCAACAAATCCTATCTCATCAAAACCGGGAAATTGTTTGATAGCGAATCTGCGCAATTTAAATCGGGGTTGGATATCCTTGTCGCCCGTGGACATATAGAAGATGTAAAACCCGACGCCTCCGTTACTGATGAGGAAAGAAAAAAATACACCCTGATCGATCTTTCGGCCTATACCGTGATGCCGGGCCTGATTGATGCGCACACCCATTTATTGTACAAAGAGGGTAACCTTGGCGATACGGAAAACGCCAGTACTCTCGCGCTGGAAAAACACCTGACCATGGATGGCGACGCATGGCGCGCGCTTTATGGCGCAGCAAGGGCAAAGGGCTATCTGGAAAGCGGTATCACATCTGTAGAGGATCTGGGTAATTCGGGTTTGTATGGCGACATAGCATTACGCAAAGCTATTGCCGAAAACCTGGTACCCGGGCCAAACATGAGCTGCGCCGGGCCCGGATTGGCAGCTGCCGGGGCGCAATTGCCAGGCCTGTCCTATGCAGATCAATCGCTGGTTAACAGAGAGTATCGTGTTATTTCGGGAGTTACAGATGCCATACAAGCCGTGCGCGAACATATTAACCAGGGCGTAAACGTTATTAAACTTTATAGCGATAACCGCCCAAACCGAACCAAGCTCTCTGTTGAAGAGATGCGGGCCGTTGTTGATGAAGCACATCGTTATAAAGTACACGTTGTAGCTCACGCCACTACTTTTGAATCGGTGCATAACGCGGTATTGGCGGGTGTAGATGTTATTGAGCATGGTTATAATGTGGCGGATAGTACCTTAATGCTGATGGCGCAAAAACATATAGCGCTGGTACCAACTGACGGCGACCGCGCGGGCCTGGTAGATTTACTCAAAACCAAAATGAAGGATACCACCCGTATGAACGTCAATGTAAATAATGCCCGGAAAAGATCTATCGACCGGTTGCAACGGGCAGTTAAATTTGGCGTAACAATAGCCTATGGATCCGACGATTATGGTGATTCGAACAAACCTTTCGGCGAACCATCCAAACACACGCTTATTGGGTATTGTGAGGCCGGTCTGTCCATTACGCAGGTGTTACAAATTGCCACACGCAACTCGGCGCAGGTGGTGGGCTGGGGCAAATACCTGGGCATTTTGAAAAAAGATTACTTACCTGATATCATCGCTGTAGACAACACTATTGAAAAGGATATTAATGCGATATTGAATGTACGCTTTGTGATGAAAGCCGGAACAATTTATAAAACTTTAGATAAACCTTAAGAAGTCGGTTATACCACAAGCATGGCCCCAATGCCATACTTGTGGTATCATCAAATTTCTTCAATATTTTTAACACAATCTTTTTATTAAATACTTGCAGTTTTTATAATTATTTATGTAGGTTTGATAGGATTCCCCCCAATAATTGCCTGCTGATCTGAACGTGTTGTCGACTAACCGTATGACCTGTTTACACCATAAAAAATAGATCTTATCACAAAAAAATGAAACCTAAAGCAGACAAAAACATCATTCCGCCGGAGCCATCTGAGGAACAAAAAAAAGCCCTCATTGAATCAGAGGGCGAAAAAGCGGACATCTTTGCCGAGATTGCCGAAAAACCAAAAGACATCTTTGACCGTGATCCGAAACATTTTGAAACCGATAAAGCCTGCGTTGAAGCAATTGTACAGCAATGTGTTAACGTGGAGTTATTTACCATCCCGCTGTACATGACCAGCTTATACTCTATACAGGGTATGCACCAAATCAACAGCAAGGATACCGCCATGTATGTTGGCAAACTTTGGCCGGGCCTGGCGCCAACTTTCAGGCCGGGTGTAAGTCAGTATAACAACATTCCCGAAAATCAGGACGCGTTTAACACGGTTTTCAGCGTATTTATCGAGGAAATGTTTCACCTGCAACTGGCATCCAATATTGCTACTGCGTTAAAGGTAAAACCAAAATTCACACAGTTATCGCCAAAGGATAAAAACTACGCGTGGCAATGCTACAACAGTACCGCGATCCCCGGCATTGTTGATTTTCAGGACTGCGAACCATGGTCGGGCGGAGTGCATTATAAAGGCCTCAGGGTCGAACTGGACGAATTGAATTACCGTCAGAACGATTTGTTCCTGGCTATTGAAGCGCCTGAGAAAGAGTGCAAGATGCGCATAAGGAAAGAGAAGATTAACGACTACTTCCCTACCGTGCCCTTTAAAAAATGGCAACCAGGCGACACATTGCCATGGTTTGGCAGCATCGGCCATATGTATCAGTGTTTATGGGATTACCTGGATGTTGAGTACAGCGACGGCACAACGCTGATGGCTAAAATGTATTCGCCCACATCTATCCAGCAGGATTTATTTAATACGGTATCTAAGGGCCATCCTTACAAGGAGTTCCAGCAATTGGAAACCACCATTGAAGGTTTTACACCGAGCTTCGCCAAAGACATTATTTACAAGCTGATTTGCGCCATTACTGATCAGGGCGAAGGTGCGGGCATCACCCGCAATATCCGGCCAAAAAATGGTCTGTTACAGCGCGTACAGGTACAAAACCAGGCCAATTATGAAGCGCTCGAAAAGGATTACCCTTCATACACTCAGGAAGGTAAACCTGCACCGTCATCCCACGCCTACGCCCGTGCAGGCGGAGAAAAACCTGCTGGGGAAAGCGGGCGCCCTGCGTATGATAATGGCTCTCACGACCATTACGAGCGCTTTTTGAAGATACGCGAAGATATTGAAAGCAAAAAGCTGGTTACCTGGCCTGCATGGCACGAAATACATGGCAAAAATGCCTGGAAAGCAGAATATCTTAAAACCATCGGTTACAACGAGGCTAATAAAAACCTGCCTACTGCCGAAGAAATTGCCGGGGCACTAAACCGTTTAAACAACCCTGATAACGATCCCGATGGTAAAAAACGCTCGGCTACGTACAAGCAGTTTTGCGAGATAGCTACTGGGGCCATAGCAGGTATCACAACCGTGTTAGATCAATACTGGGTAGATAGTTCTGTGGCATTTCCGTTCCCTTCGATGGGTGGCTCTGGCGACCGTTTGATGATGTGCTGGGCTGTGTTTGGCGAACTGCCAGATCTATCTGTACCTATCCAGCCTCGTCAAAAAGATAAACTTTATCACGCGTGTCAGGGCCTCGACCTGAATACCGAAAACCCGGACGATCCCAACATCTGCGCATCCCCTGAAGTTTACCACAACTGCCGTGGCTCAAACACCTGTAAAGCCGAGGGCGGCTGTGGATTTGTGCAACTGGTTGGTCAGTCTAAATCCTGCGGTTCAAGCTCATGTGGCCCAAGCATGACGGCATCAAAAAGTGGCGCTCACCTTTGCGGTGCGCCAAAACCGTCTAATTGCGGGGCACCACAACCTTCAAACTGCGGAGCGCCTACCCCACCGGCAGCGCCCTTTAGCGCTCCGGGCGATAATATGTGCGGTAGTTTTGGGGGTTGTGCTGTGCCTATTTCGGCATCACAAATTTATCCGGCATTCTCTGACGCTAACGGCAACCCCCTTACCCACAGCACCATGGAACTGAATGACTTCCCGGCGCCTGATTTCAAGATCAAGAAGCTCGATGGCGACGTGCCGTTCGCTATCGGCGATTTTGTATACGATATTGCCTGGGATGCTTATACCAAAGTGATTGAAAGCCGCGGTAAGGATGTGCCGGCCAAACCAAAACCAAGCGATATCAGGATAGCGTTTCCGCCATCAACCTAAACTATTATGGATAAAACCAAAACACAACGCCTGGGCCTGCCAAATTTGGGCCTGGGCGTTGGTTTACGCAGCAAACATTATAGCCACCTGATGCATAACGACCCGGTTATCGACTGGTTCGAGATCATCAGCGAAAACTATATCAACAACTTTGGCTATTCGCGCCATGTACTGGAACATGTAGCGTCGATAAGGCCTATTGTGATGCATGGCGTATCCATGTCTATAGGCAGTACAGATCCGCTTAACCTGGATTATCTGCAACAGCTAAAAGACCTGGCCGATTTTGTAAAACCGGTTTGGATATCCGATCATTTATGCTGGACAGGCGTAGCACATGTTAATACGCACGACCTGCTGCCTATGCCTTTAACCTTAGAGGCCCTTGACCATGTTGCCGAACGCGTAAACCGTGTGCAGGATATTTTAAAGCGACCTTTAGTGCTCGAGAACCCATCCACTTATATGGAGTTTCAAAGTTCGGTATTGCACGAGTGGGAATTTATGACCGAGTTGGTGAAGCGTACCGGTTGCGGCATGCTGCTCGATGTAAATAACGTTTTTGTATCGGGCAGTAACCACGGTTTCGACCCTGAATTTTATATCCGCAACATACCCCATCACGCCGTAGTACAGATACACATTGCCGGCCCCACCGATTGCGAGGATTATATTTTAGATACTCACGATCAACCCGTACCAACCCCGGTCTGGAAACTGTACCGGCTTGCTCAGGAGTTAACCGGCGGCGTTTCTACCTTATTGGAGTGGGATGCCAACATCCCCGAATATGATGAACTGATAGCCGAAGTAAGCAAAGCGCGCCAGGTTTTACTGGGCAACTATCCCGATGTGCCTATCTACCGCTCGCCTTATGTTAACGCGGTATCCAACCCTGTCGACCATCAACTGCAAACTGTAAATGGCTGAACTTGTTAACATACAACGCTGGCTTACCTCTATCATGGTGAAACCGGGTACTTTGCCTGATAAAGTGCAACGCGCCGATCAGCATTATCAGCTTGATCACAAGGCTGTTATTCGTAGTACCGATCGCATGTCATCACAACAAAAGATCGGTATTTACGCCCGTGGTTATATTGCCCGTTTGCTGGAATGTATGTCGGCCGAGTTTCCTGCTGTAAAATATTTAATGGGCGATGATCTGTTCGAAACCTTTGCCAAAGCCTATTTAGTACAAGCGCCATCTACTTCACCTGATCTGTATGATCTTGGCAAACATTTTCCGGCATTTTTAAAGGCATCGCAACCAATTAACAGCGATAAGAATTTTGATCTGCCTGTCGATATCGCTACCCTCGAACGTGCCATCGCCGAAGTGGCCCGGACACCTGGGCTGGAAACCCAAACGATTAGCCATCCATCCGAACCCGATATCTTTCATCTTTTCGGGGATGCCGAAATACAGGTTTCACCCTGCATGATCTTGCTGCACCTGCAATACCCGCTTGCCGACTTTGTAAAAGCCATTCAGCGAGAGGAAGAACCTGAACCACCGCCCCCTGCCGAAAACTACACCGTTGTTATCCGCAAAAACTATATCGTAAATATCCACGCCCTATTACCCTGGCAATGGCATTTCTTAAAAGCCTTTCAGGCATCAGGGAACTATCGCGAAGCCGTTGAAGATGCGGCCAAAACTACTAACTCAACAATTGATTCCGTTATGGCCGATCTGGTTTTGTGGCTGCCCGTAGCCGAAGGCTTTGGATATATTTATCGTCCGGCGTAGATAATTCGCCTCCAAAATTGATTCATCGATCACCCCAAAAGCGGGCGCTCGACCATCAGTGGAAGTGTTACAATAATCAGGTAAAATGGTATTGTAAATATCGATACGGCTAACGTACATTTGAGCTATGAACAAAGCCATCGAAACCATCCGCGAAACCAGGAGAAGTGCCCTGGAGTGCGTAAAAGATCTGACCATCGATCAGTTGAACCATATACCCAATGGCTTCAACAATAACATCGCCTGGAATTTGGGGCATATGGTGGCAGCTCAGCAAGGCGTCTGCTATAAACGATCGGGCGATACGCCGATGCACATTACCGACGAGTTTTTTATGGCATATAAACCGGGCACCAAACCCGAACGTTTTATCGGCCAGCAGGAAGTGGATGAGATAGCACAACTGATGTTCACAAACCTTGAACAATTAAGTGTCGATTATCAAAACAACATATTCGGCCCTCACCCTAGCTGGACAACGCGTTATGGCGTGCAGATCAGCAATCTGGATGAAGCTATTAACTTCCTGCCTTTTCACGAAGGTTTGCATTTTGGCTATATCATGGCGTTGAAACGTGTGGTAACGGCTGCTGCCGATAAGGGCGAACTGATGGAGCCGTAATAACTTTTCATGATAGGAAAGTACAATATCCTGCTAAATACGCACAAAAAAAGCAGGCCATTGTAGCTGAAATTAGGAGGCTTTAAAGAACCCTTCAATTTTAATATATCCTATCGTGATCAATAAAAATAAACCAAAAGAGATAACACTGGTTGCCAGCGGCGATTCGCGCATCGCGGCCAACCAAAATTGCTGGCAGGCCCAGGCCGAAATGGAGCAACTGCTCACCAAAGCCATCGAGAACGCTGGCTATACCGTTAAACGCGCGCATGCCTATAATGCCGAAAAAAAACACGGCTTTATCGATTCGCAAAAAATGGGTATCGAGGTTTTTAAAACTATCGATCCTGATGAGCCGCTCATCGTTGCCGAAAGCGTTTGGCAATACAGTCACCATGTTTTAGCCGGGTTAACCACCCATAAAGGCCCTATCCTTACTGTAGCCAACTGGAGTGGCATGTGGCCGGGCCTGGTAGGTATGCTCAATCTCAACGGTTCGCTAACCAAAGCCGAAGTGATCTACAGCACTATCTGGAGCGAGAAGTTTGATGACAAATTCTTTTTGGATGCCTTGAGCGAGTGGCTGACCACAGGCAAGATCAAACACGATACTTCGCATGTTAAAGATTACGATTTAGTGAAGATCCCGCTTAGCGAGGAGCAAACTGGTCGCGCCTTCGCGCAAAAATTCCGTACCAATAAAGCCATTATGGGCGTATTTGACGAAGGCTGTATGGGTATGTACAATGCCATTGTGCCTGATCATTTACTGCACTCAACCGGGATATTTAAAGAACGCCTGAGCCAATCGGCCCTGTACGCTGCCATGCAATTAGTACAAGATGAAGAAGCCGAAGCTGTATTAAAATGGATGCTTGACAGAGGTATGCACTTTAACTGGGGCACCGACGAAAAAAACGAACTTACCCGCAGCCAAACACTGGAGCAATGCAAAATGTATATTGCCGCTGGCCGTATGGCCGACCATTTTGGTTGCGACACCATCGGCATACAGTACCAGCAAGGCATGAAAGACGTAACTGCCACCAGCGACCTGGCCGAAGGTTTATTTAACAACATTGAGCGCCCTCCTATTTTTGATGAAGCAGGAAAAGAAGTTTTTGCAGGCCATGCCATCCCGCATTTTAACGAGGTGGACGAGTGTGCAGGCATTGATGCTTTGCTCACTTATAAATTATGGCAGGAACTGGGTATGAGCGGCGAAAACACCTTGCACGATATCCGCTGGGGCGAACATTATAAAGGCGATAGCATCGACGATTTTGTTTGGGTGTTCCTGATTTCGGGCGCGGTTCCGGCATCGCACCTTGTTGGTGGTTACGCGGGCGCTTCCAGCGAACGCCAGCCGTCGATGTTCTTCCCAAAAGGCGGTGGCACTTTAAAAGGCGTAAGCAAACCCGGTAGCATTGTTTGGAGCCGTGTTTATGTAATGAATGGCGCCCTGCATTGCGATTTAGGCGTAGGCGAGGTTGCTCAACTACCAGAGGCAGAGACCAAACGCCGCTGGAATGAAACCACACCGCCATGGCCAATAATGCACGGTATGCTTAAAGGAGTTTCGCGCGATCAGCTGATGGCTCGTCACCAATCAAACCATATCCACGTAGTATATTGCGATGATGCAGCCACAGCCGTTAAAGCCTGTCGCATCAAGGCAGCGGCTTTTGATGAATTGGGTATCGCCGTCCATTTCTGCGGCGATATTGCTTAAAATAAATCCCCTGTTTCGGTTTGAGACAGGGGATTTTTACAATCGCTAAAGATCCCATCAGCTCACAACTGTGGTCAACGCTATTAATGCCTGCTCATTTAATATTTTCAGGTTTTTACCGTTTGCCTCTATCAAACCACTCTGCACAAAATCATTCGTTACCTTAAACAGCGTTTCGTAGGATACCGCCGCGAATGACGATAAATCCTGCCGTGTCAGTTCGATATTAATAGCACCGTTATCATCAACCCCAAACTGTTTTTTCAGATTCAGCATAGCCATTGCTATCCTTTCTTTCACCGGCATGTGCACCAGGTTACGCATCCGCTTTTCCGATTCCTGCAACTCGTCGGCAAACAGTTTCATCAGGGTATAAGTAAACTTCGGATTTACATTAAGCGTCGATTCGAAAAACGATAGTTCTATGGCGCATATCACGGTCGGCTCAATGGCAGTCGCGGTCACCGGATAAACCGGATCTTTGCCTAAACCCATGTGTCCCAAAATACCACCAGGTTGTGCAAAACGAATGATCAGTTCCTTCTCCGCGTCCCAACGTTTATGCACTTTCACCTTACCCGAGTATACAAAATAGATATGCTTAACCTCCTCACCTTCTGTAAATATCTGCTGCCCTTTTTTAATAGGCATGTTAGTTTTATGCGCCGAAACAGCAGGTAACCAATCGCTTACACAGCTCACGCACATCAGGCAGGTACCCTGGTCACATTCGTATTTTTTCATTCAAATTTATTTCTGGTACAATAATAGCATTATTGTTCAATCAATCTTTTATCAATTATTCAATTTACAAAAATACATTTTATATTGTATAAACAATATATAATATGGTTTTTATTACTATTTTTGCATAAATACATTGCACAAACAATTAAAATGAAACATACCGTTTATAATGAAGGGATTCCGGTTTCTCCCTTATTGAATAATCTCGAAGCCTCTCAAAAACCAGCACGCAAGGTATTTTTAGTAAAGAGCCGGCTACTGCTCATTTCGGCCTATGCCATAATGGTGGCAGTTGTTATCAGTTTCATCGCACGTTTTTTGGTATCACTAATTAATTTAGTTACCAATATCTCTTTTTATCATACTTTCAGTGTGGCCTTCCACAGTCCGGCAAATAACACCCTGGGTTTGTGGGTAATTATTACGCCCGTAATAGGCGGCATACTGGTCGGTTTGATGGCGCTTTACGGCTCGAAGGCTATTCGAGGGCACGGCATTCCCGAAGCTATGGAACAGATACTTACTAATGAAAGTAATATCAAACCATCCATCACCTATTTAAAACCAATTTCTTCGGCCATTGCTATAGGCACTGGCGGCCCTTTCGGCGCCGAAGGACCCATCATTGCCACAGGTGGCGCTTTTGGCTCAACCATAGGGCAGATATTTAAAGTTACCGCCAATGAGCGTAAGATCATCCTGGCATCCGGCGCTACGGCGGGTATGTCGGCTATATTCGGCACACCCATCGCCGCGGTATTTTTAGCTATCGAATTATTGTTATTTGAATTTTCCCCCCGTTCTATTTTGCCGGTGGCCTTAGCATGTATAACAGGTGCTGCGGGCCACCATTTACTGTTTGAGTCGGGCCCAGTATTCCCAATGCCCGATCTCGCCATACCATCCAACGTAGCGTTGGGTGTTTATAGCCTGATGGGTGTTTTAGTAGGCTTTCTATCACTCGGCATCACCAAAATCGTTTATTGGATCGAGGATGCGTTCGAGGAATTGCCTATTCACTGGATCTGGTGGCCTGCCCTGGGTGGCCTGGCAGTAGGCATTATAGGTTATTTTGCACCGCATACCTTAGGCGTTGGTTATGATAATATTACCGGCGTACTTTCGGGCACCTGGCCGCTAAAACTTGTTTTTACACTTTGTGTATTTAAATTTTTATCCTGGGCCATAGCTTTGGGCAGCGGTACCTCGGGTGGTACGCTGGCTCCTTTGCTTACCATAGGTGGTGCTGCAGGCGCAATTATCGGTAGCGTAGTTTTGCAGTTTTTTCCGGATGCAGGCATCACTTTACCAATGGCAGCATTGATTGGTATGGCCTCCATGTTTGCCGGTGCTTCACGCGCTTACCTTACCAGTATTGTTTTCGCGTTGGAGGCTACTATGCAATCGCATGCCTTATTACCTTTACTGGGCGCCTGCACCGCTGCCTACATGATCTCATTCTTTTTGATGGAGAACACCATCATGACTGAAAAAATAGCGCGTCGCGGTGTGTTTACACCAGATTCGTTTGAACCGGACGTTCTCCAAAAAATGAACGTAGCCGATGTTCTTAACGACGATGCTATCGCCATAAACGGCCAAACCACAGCACACGAGTTAAAGGATTGGCTTGCCGAAAATAAAACCACCGATAATTATGTAATTGTGGTAGATATTGAAGGCGCTTACCTGGGCACATTAAAACTCACCGACATTTACCAAAATGAAATTAACAATGATGTATTATTGCAGGAACTTATTTCACCGGAGAAAGGTTTATTTGTTAATGCTAATCACAATTTGCGCCACGCTGTGGAAACCATGTCGGCCACGGGGGCTGAGGTTCTTCCTGTTTTGTCTTCTGATGCTGACCGTAAAGTGATTGGCATACTATCTTATAAAGATATCATCAAAGCATATCAGCTACATATCGACAAAACCGGCCGCAAGCATGTAAAGATATCGTTAAGCAGGCAACGCATTAAAATGTTGATCCGCGGTAAAAAACTCATCAACTTTACAGACGAAGGCTAATAACCTACTTCACGTACCATCCAGCTAACCCCTTATAAACAAAAAAGGGAAGGTATTTTATGCCTTCCCTTAAACTTCTTTCTTTGGGTTAATTGCTATTTAGTGGTTTGCTACTTTTTTTGCAGGAACCAATGGTAATAAGATACAAGCGATAACAGCAGCAACTTCTAATACAGTGATCATGATTTTAATTTTTTTGAGTTTTTAATTTATTGAGCTAACCTTTTGTGAATAACCCACATTCTGCCATAAACGGCGCATAGCCTAATATAGTAGAATAAGATATTATTCTGACTGACACGCCGCTAATAACGTGCCAGCGCCTGAAGCAACAACATTGTCAAAAAAAAGCAAGATTTTGAAATCCATTAATCCTAACAGATCACCGAGAATTTTTTAGCATATTAAAAATTTCCCCGGCGTTTTATTTTTTCAGGTTGAAAATTCCTTTAGAAAGAAAATTTAAGTCGCTTTTAAAAAAAATAGATTAAAAACAGGGTTAAAAAACCAAAAAATCTCTCAAAACTCCTTCCTGCAAGAAAAAAATCATTAAAAAATGACGAATTAGTCTTTTCGAGAGCATAAATTTTAAGTAAATAACCATTTACAAGAAAGAAACCGGCAAAAAGGTGGGTAGCCTGTCTATGAAAATCGATTGAAAAAATATTTTCGCCATTTTGTCATAAAACCTGACAAAAACTAAAATCATGACAAAAATACCGGATTTTATCTGCTAAAATCCTGCCAAACAAGCTAACAAGGTTGATAAATGGCAACCATACTACTTTTACAGGGTATGCCAAACTTTTTAGGGTTATTATTGAGGCCAGAAGCGGATTTGAACCGCTGTAAAAGGTTTTGCAGACCTCCGCCTAACCACTCGACCATCTGGCCATTCAGTTTAATATCCGGGCAGATCACTCGCCCGGATACGCAACTTTAATAAACAAAACTATGAGTTAATAAAAATGAGGTCAGCCAGTTTTATCTGTTTATTCTGTTTTGTTTAAGCCGATCGGCGGGTATTAAGGAATAAGCCCGACTGGTACACCTCATCTAACAACCTGCCGCTATTCAGCTTTGTGTCGGCATTCCAGTTACTATAACTGAATAATACCTGGCGATAAGGATTTAACACGAATGCAGCCAAAAGCGGTACGTCAGCATCAACACCCGAAAACCGCTCCCATACGGGGCTGTTTTTATGGTAGATACCAAATTTTTGTGCAAGACTATGGTCGACATCAAAGTAAAAATTGAGAGTAAGATTATTATCCCAGGCCAATTTTTGCAATCCGGTACTTTTGGCATCAGCTATAATTACCAGATTACCACCATTAGCACGTATCTCAGCATTGATACGATTGAACTCTTTGATAAACTCCAGGCCCTCATTTCCCCAATGCTGCGAGTAAAAGGTCAATACCAACGGTTTATTTAAAAGCTGCCTGATGGCTAAATGATTATGCGTTTCGGCACCATTAAAGAACTGCTGCCAGGAGTTAAAGTTATTAGCAAAGGTAAACTGAGGCATCGTATTTCCTTCCCTGACGGGGCTTAACTGCCGGTATTTTTTAAACTGCAATAAAAGCTCAGGTTGTATTTCAGTAAGGTCGAAGTCGGGATATTGATTAATTGGAAAAGACATTTTTTTAAATTTTTAAGATGATGGAATAATGTTGTACTTATTGGTGTTAATCAGGAACAACAACACATTCGATCTATTCCGCCACAGGCACAACTTAAAATGTTTTCAAAAATCAGCTCTTTCGCTTCCACTATTTATTTTGTTTTTTTTTGTTCAAGTATACAAATGTAGAATAATTTCTATAAAATCTATAGACATTATATATTTTTATTAAATGAACACTACTAACTCATTGATTATTTGGAGAATAATTTTCATCAACTAAATCGATATATTTGCCGTTATGAACACCACGTTGGACTTGAAGCTTGCCGAACGCATATCCAAAGCTCTGGCAGATGCCTATCGTTTACATATGCTCGAGTCTGTACATAACGAAGGCGACTGGCTACCTTACGCTACCCTGCTTAATATGTTCAACCTGGCACAATCAACCATATCACATCATATTAAGCAACTTACCGATGCGGGTTTATTATTAATGCAGAAACAAGGTCGCAATGTTAGCTATAAAGTAAATGAGGAGTTACTTGCAAGTTATATCCATTATCTCGACCGCCTTAGGAAATAGCGTTTCTCTACTATTTTGACTAAGTGCACGTCACTAAATTTTTAATAGCCTGCGTTTTAAGGATTTTTAAATAAATTAAACTGAGTTTTTTGAAATTAAAGCACTTTTGCGTAAAATTGCAGCCCGTTACAAAAAGTAACGCCAACCGCGCCTATAGCTCAGTCGGTTAGAGTAGAAGACTCATAATCTTTTGGTCCCTGGTTCGAGCCCAGGTGGGCGCACAAA